>JADEYI010000175.1_pt1 | contig 119185 bp, 127 predicted proteins | sample 8542331 | NCBI WGS metagenome assembly JADEYI01 (sample SAMN16510988, study PRJNA670497) | mine drainage metagenome | isolation source: biofilm near Copperflume 1 | place: Germany: Marsberg coppermine Kilianstollen | collected 2018-02
TTTAAAAAACCGGACCAAAAACACAATCACCCCCTTCCACATCACATCTTTGTGGAGGGGCGGGGGAGGAGAACAAAAGAAGGAGAAGGGGGTGCCTGGCAAGTGGGTGGGGTGAGAAAAGAGGGGGGGGGGGGGGGGTCGTCTACTTGTCTGCATGCATTTCCTAGCACATGCAGCACCTGATAACGCCCATGAAATTCCCTGCACACTGCTGCCAATGCGCAGCCAAATCCGGGAACTCAGGAAAGAGAAGGTGCGCATGGAAGGGGTCTGTCTCAGAGTCTCCTGCCTCTCTGCAGGACCTTACAATGCCCGAGTTCCCTGCCTCCCTACAGCGTCCAAAGCACAATCCGACTCCCCTGTTCGGGACCCCACAGTCTTTCCGGCACGTGACTCCAAAATGCTAGTCTAAGCAACGTGGCTCAACAGTGGGGGCGCGCACCGATGGGGTCGGGTTCCCCGTCGCTCTTGTAGGACCGTCGCTCTTGTAGGACTACCAATATTCTACACTAGCCCTGGAAGAGATTTGACAGGGGTGCCGACTTAATATTCAGTCCCCGTGAAAGGAGGCCCAAAGGGTGTGCGCACCGAATGGGTCGGTTTCGCCGTCGCTCTTGTAGGAGTAGACGTCGCAGTCCTGCAGCGCCAGTGCCTCGTCTATGGCCGTCCACACGCTGTCCAAAAAAGGCGCCTCTCCACACCCAGGAGTGTTCTCCCACACCTGCAGCCATGCAGCAGCCGTGCGTGAGCTGAGAACGCACAAGTCAGTCAGCTGAACACTTTCCTGGCCGAGAGTCTTGTCAGCCATGCACCTTCTCAGCTGATAGTGCTGATGATGGACGAGCAGCTTGTGAGCTGACAGTGTTCGGCTTCAGCCAGATGAGTAAGTTGTGGGATGAACAATGCACAAGTCCACGTGGTGGCTGATAATGGACAGAGTGCAGGTTGTGGGCTGACGCTGCACAGAGTCCGGTCAGCCAGGCAGCTTGTGGGCTGACAGTACAGAAGTCCAGCAATCTGAGCCGTTCTGAACTTGCTCATCTAAGCCCCTGAACCATCTCATCCCTCTATGCACTGTGTCGTCTCATAAGCCCTTCAGGCACTCCATATGACTGCTGCAAATGAGCTACCTGCCCTGCATGTCCAGTGCAGATCAGGGTAGCGGTGGCCCTTAGCTGCGCGCCTTGCATGTAGCTTGCATATGCTAGTCCAAGGTCTCAAGGCAGCAAGCCAAAGCACAGCCTCAAGAAGCTGGAATGTCTCTCAAAGTCTGCGTTAGAACCAGGTGATGACCAGCTGACGCAGGTGGTACACAGTGATGAAAGCTGCAGAGGGCAACGCACCCGCGAGACTTCTAGTAGGTGGGAATCCACTGCTTCTTCCACGGCGCCGACGCCAGGCTCCTTTTTAAAGTGGTGCGCGCGCAGCAGGCTGAAGTCATAGTCCGGGTAGCAGTGGTTCAGTGTCAGGATCAGGTAGATCAGGGTCTTGCGGCTGCGCGCAGATGGGCACACCATGTCAGAACCAGCACACCCTCTGCCGCTTGACCAAGAGGGGCAGGCTCCACGTCCTCTGATGTGTTTTTTTAAATTCATTATCCCGTCCTCATCTGCTCATGCTGTTCACCCTACACGCTCTGTGTGAGGAAGTCCAGGGAAAGGACACGATGCCGTGACCTTCAGAGACTGACTAGAGCAGTTGTGGGCCTGACAAGCCTCCTGCAGGCTTGCCACATGCCTTAGGAGGAATGCATGCAGGCAGAAGTGGTTTCAATCCTGTGCGCTATTTTGCATGGTTCTTGCTGCATCTCATCACTTGTGCCATCCCATTTGTGGATCTGATGGGACTTCTGGGCCGCATGCCTCACCTGGATGACTCAGCTAAGGGTCCCACAGGCGATTTTGAGAGTTCCAAAGGTGAGCTGCCCAGCTGAACCTCCTGGTCCAAGTTCCGCGAGAGCTTCTTGTCCAACCCAGCTAATTTACCTGCACGGCAATGCAACTTGCTTGACTCACAAGTCAATGGCCCCCAAGGTGCAAAGCAATGCATGCGTTCGACTCTCAAGTTTTGCGTCCAGCATCAAGACGTCACGTGCACTCCATCACACAGCATGTTCCCCTATACGAGTCTGCTGCTCATTTGACCTCTGATTGAAGGCATCAGGTGCTGCGAGAGCATGTAGTGGACGTGCCAAAGTCAGACAAAACATGACATCCTCCAGTAATGGGGAAATGTGCTCACAAGAATATGCCTCTATGTCTCCCTGCACGATGTAGTCTCCAACGTCCACATTATCGAGGAAGGCACTCAATCTGGACGGGAAGGAAACTTCAGGGCAGCCTTTGCAATGCTTTGACCAAAAACCCAACGACATCTTGTACTTCAGAAAGCGATTTCTTTCGCTCATCTCAGTCCGATGATGACTTGCAAAGAATCTTATATCTACAATGTTGTGACCTGACAGAGCAATTTGTGAATAAAGCCAAGCCTGAGGACCAGTGGCAGGTTATGGGCATGGCTCACCGAGCAAGGCTGGGGTACTCAAGGAACTTCATTACGTCTACACTGCCATGGAGTTACAAGATCCATGTCTTCGTATGTGAAACTCATCGGATCTGCCGTTGTACATCTTAGCATGCACCTATCTGCTACCAAGCTAGTGGGGATTTTATGTCCCAGGTTTGAGGATGTCTCTTCACAACACCCGGCTCAAGGCTCCAAACAGCTTGCTTTCCACCAACAATACTCTCAAACAGCCGAAATTGTGAGACACTTTGGGCGCGCCTTGTCCAATATTCACGGTTGAGGATTCAAAGGACAATCTCAACCAAGTGCTTACTCACCGCATCTTCAGGGGACTCTAAACTAACTAAGTTAGTTTAGAGTCCCCTGGCATCTTCCTTGGCAGGGTCGATGCCATTGATGGAAATGCTGCATGCAAATCTTTGGCAATGATTGAAAAGCTCAGTCTGAGCTTTTGTTCTTGTTCACATTTACCGAATCTAAGGCTGCGAGATTGCTGAAAGTTGTGGATTCCAGATCGCCCGACAAAGAGACTCGCGGCAGCACACTCTGATGGCAAGGTTGGCATGAGGCTTGTGGTCGCTTGTGATATTGATTTACAAGGCAACCAGAGAGTCACTTAGATGTATTCGTTACCGAGAAATCGATGCGCGCTTTGCTCTACATGATGGGCAACCCGAACGTCCTGCAGGGCATGTCAATGCCTCTTCCATCGACTATTCACCCAACATCTTCGAGGCCATTGTGCAGTCGGCATCCCTATGGAAATACATGTAGGGGTGAGGCGGAATGTTGTTGATGTGTCTGGACTTTGCTGCTCGACTTTGATTTGCGTAGCCTCCATTGCGCTCCATCCTGATCTATGCTATTGCTAACACGTAATGATGCAATGCACACCTGATGCAGGAAGATCAAGAGATAGGCTTTTAGTTGCCGCAAGCAGCGAGACAAAGGGGAAGGCGTGGCTGATTGGCTGCGGCCCAGGAGATGTGGAGCTGCTCACAGTAAGCAGTAGGTTGCACAGCTTGACTGTACGACGTTTCTGTCAACACTGCAATTGACGAGACTCTTGATCTCCATTCCATGTTCTCATATAGCCATAGAGCAAGCCTACGTCAGGGGTAGCATATTCAGCCGATGACAAGACGTCTGTGGCTTGCTGTGCAGCTGAAGGCAGTCAGGCTCATCAAGGCCGCAGAGGTCATCCTCTATGACGACCTCGGGGCGCAGGTACTTCTTCCAGGATAGCTGGCATCCCAACAACTGTTTCCCGCACAATGCAACCTTCTCATTTCTGCTCTGCGCCCAATCCTGACAGCAACCACAACATGTACCCTCGAAGGATGGCCACTTCAGCCACGACTGCGCATGACATGCACACAGTAAGAATACAGATATATGCTTGCATGCAGGCAGCTGTGGATGACTTTGCGTCTGACAGCAGCGTGAAGGAGTATGTGGGGAAGCGCGGTGGGCAGAAGTCGATGCAGCAGGCAGAGATAGATGCTCTCCTCGTCAGGTACTGCCTTCAGGTCCGCTGCATGAGACCTTCATTACTCATCCTGAAGCAGAAGGCACATTTCGGTTCTGCCAGAGCATGCCCTCTGCTGCTCAGAGGCCAATGGCATGCATGACAGTGCTCAACACCGCTCTTTTGTCCGCTGTACCAGCTAGGAAAGCTCTCAGGTTTGAAATAATTGTATTGCCTGCTGCAGGGGAAGGAAGTGGTGCGGCTGAAAGGCGGCTGCCCATCAGTATTTTCTCGTTGCAGCTCTGAGATTGGGGCGCTCACTGAGGCTGGCATCCCCCATGAGCTGGTCCCTGGAGTGTCCTCTGCTCTTGCTGCACCGCTGCTAGCAGGTGGATATCCTGACCCACTATAATTTAAGCAAACTTACATATGACTGCATCGTGCATGCAAAATTGCGTTAAGCTTTCAATTACAGTTCAACAAGTGCCAGCATGCCATGACGACATGCATGTTGCTCACGCATGAGTGATGATCCTGTCAGGACAGATGAGACTTTGCCTGATGTGATGCAAGACACCAGCAAAGTATACTGCTTGACTGCAGCGCAGCAGAATTGATCGTCACATCTGCAGCAATTTAAATATTTCCTTGCTGCAGAATGAGGCCCTAGTAATGCCGTGGCCTTCAAGGGTTGAGAAAATGAAGGATCCTGATCTGGCGCCATGTGTTTGCATGCAGGGTTCCCCCTCACGGACACACATGTAGGGCGCAGCTTTGCGGTGACGAGCGCGCATGACCCGGGGTCAATCGAGTGGGCGGCGTTCAGGGGGATTGACACGCTGGTGCTGCTTATGTCGGGGCGTTCCCTTTCTGCAGCAGTGCAGGCGCTGCTTGCCGCTGGCTGGTCCCCTGACACCCCGGTGCGCTGTTATCTCAGCATGACTCATGATGTTGACTCATCATGAGTCAATTTGTCGTGCATGCAAAATTGATCCTGTCAAGACAGTCATCCTCTAGCCTGATGATACGTTCTTTGACATGCTGTCCTCGTCGAGCTTTTGTGAAAGTGGTATAGCATTAATGTAATATTCTATACTATACTATACGGAATAGTGCAAGAATCTACCATCTGACTTGGAGTGATCACTCATGGGCCAGCCAGCTTGTGCGTTTGTGAGTGCTATGAGGGGATGGTCAGGTTTATATTGTGTCGTGCATGTGAGAGAAGAAAACGTGTCATGCATGCGGTGTGACAGGTGGCCATTGTAAGGTCAGCTGGGCTGCCAGATCAGGCAACATGGCTGGCTCAGCTGGGCACCATTATAGATGCCACTAAGGATGCAGGCAGCCTGTCACCATGCGTCACAGTTATTGGGAGAGTAGTCAGCAAGGCGCCTGGCTTCAAGCAGGGGTAGCCTAAGTGGGGATGCAAAGCCCTGAAGAGTCAGCAGATGGGCGATACCGGGATTTTGTCTCCGAAGCTTGTCTCCGGACATTCATCTGTCTCCAAGAAAGCATTCATGGACAACGTTGTGTTGAGTTCAAGGCTCCCACTGAGCCTGCTGAGCACAGCAAAGCAGCCAGCTGAGCTCTTTCAAGCTGCCTGTAAAATCGTACTTGCAAGCGCCACCAGTGCCACACATGCGCCATAGACTTATTAACCCAGGATATTGCATCCAATTATCAGACCAACGAGATGAATGTCTTGGTGGCTACCTGCTCGTGCAAAGCACATGCTTTCTATTTGGAGTGGAACCTGGAAGAAAAACAGGAGTTGGATGTCTGGAGACCTCCAGCGTGAGGCGTTCCTGTCCCTTCATCATTCGAGCTTCTATAAAACAGCTTGTCTCCTTCCCTTCGAACACTTCAAGCCTGATGTTTGCAGCTACAAAAATTCTGAGTGATTCAGTGTAGATGTGAAGACACGAAGGCGACTAATAAGCCTGCATAGCTACCGCAAGTACAGGTAGCTGCACGGTTGGGATCCCATCTGAATATTCCAAGTAGACACGTTCAGCATGCAGGAAAACCTTGAGGCGCAGAGTTTCGCAGAAGAATAGACAGAGATTCAATGAAGGAATTGATCAGTCGGTCTGTACCGAGAGGGCTGCTGTTTAGCTCCGAGCCATGTCAGGTGGTCCATCACTGACGGTTTTTTTGCCTTCGCGGCCAGGATGGCCGAGACGGAGTGCAGACGTGCTGTTGAAGGATTGTTACAGCAATACAACGGAGCCATACAACGATCCGAGGAAAATTCAGGAAACAACTTTTTGGAGTTCTCGCCTTCGCTCGCAGGGGTGTGGTTCGAGAAACGCCCAAACTAAAGCAACTTGATGGTTTGAATTGAGAGGACGAAGCCATGCGAACATCACAAGAAAGACCCTCTGAGCCTCTTTTCTGGTGCAGGGTGCTAAGGTGGAGTTTGCAGCAGACGCCAATACCGTAGAGGCAGATTTCGCACAGGTACAACGTTCTTTACTCTTCACGTTTGGCCACATTTGGTCATTACATAGCCATCTCAAACAAGTCTGCTGCATGAAGATGGCCAGTCAGTGCTGATACTATATATTACAGGACACCACTCCTTGCGCAATGTTCAATTGACACATTATTTGCTGCTGACTCCCAGGAAAAACAGGAGCCACCTCAGGACATGTCCCACCAACAGCAACTGCGGCGGCAAGCTGCTGCTATGCAGCCACGCCAAAGACGCTCCTCCCCAGAGCTTGAAATGCAGCAGCACATGCCGCCGGAGCAGCTGCGGTGTCCTGAAAAGGTGCGCCGGAAAGCAAAGCAGCAGCGCTTGCGGCAGCTGTGCGCAGCCCAAGCAGAGGCTGCCTTGCAGAACGGTGCAGCACAGAAGGAGGAGCTCTTGCGGCAGCTGCGCGCAGCCGAAGCAGAGGCTGTCTTGCCGAACGGTGCAGCGGAGCGGCAGAATGACTTTCGGCAGGGGCTCCCCGCCACAACAGAGGCTGCCTTGCAGCACGCCGCAGCACAGAAGGAGGAGCATTACCGTCAGTTGCTAGCTGCACAAGCAGAGGCTGCCCTGCAGAACGGTGCAGTGAAGAGGCAGCAGCTGCAGCGGCAGAGAGCTGCTGCATCCGCTGCCCTCCAGCGAGGTGCAGCACTGCAGCACGGGAGGATGCAGCTGAACCTGCTTCCAGACCCCATAAAGGCTGTGGAGATGCAGCAGCTGGCCTCGCTCCTTCAGAGAACTGGTGAGCAGGAAAGGACGATCGCTGCAGCCATGGAGGTTCTGCAGCATGCTCACAGCAACACTGGCCACCTCAGCCAGGGCACACCGGCTGGCGCGGTGGTACCGCCTGAAGATCAGCCACCAGAGCTCACTGTCCTTGTCAGCAACATCAACGGCTCTGCAACGCGCCGGCAGGTGATAATCCCCACATGCATTGCACCCGAATGCAGCGCAGGTTTGACTTCCATGCTCCCAGAGACTGCCTGAGACCTCCTTGTTATTGTTATTTGTAATATTATTGAACGCTTTCACGACCTTGAGGACTAGGTACGTCAAGCAACACCTGAATTATTGCTCTCCAGTCTTCTCGGTTCTTGCTCTTCCTCCACCAGTCATATGGATGCCCAATAGCATCAAGGTCATCTCTCCTGTTAGTACGCCCAATACTACAGAGGTGCTCGCCAAAGTGTGTCAGTGGTTTGTAGCCTGCCCAAATCCAAATCTAAATGAAGAAACTGATGCTAGAGAATTCGCAGCACCAGCAAAGTCACATAGCGATGAAGACCTGAAAATTTAAGACCTCCTTAACGGGATATAAGATCCATGTGCGTACCGCTCTAGTTTGGGCTGCACACTGCTTGAACGGTCCTGCAGAATAGTCTTGACAGGCACTGGGATTGCACCAAAGACAACCATCACCAAGCTGAGCTTATTAAAAGCAGCTTAAAAGCATGCATGCCTCAGCAGATAGGCATGCATGCATTGTACGCCACTACAGGCGGTCCCTGATATCTCCTGGCCAAGCCTTCATGCCGCATGGGATCTCAGGTGTAAATTTCAGCAATGGCATGTTATGCATGAGCCTCACCTGGATGTTGTGGTGCACGGACAGGTGAGGGAGGCCTTTGAATTCTGGGGCCCAGTTGCCAATGTTGAGGGCCCCTTCCCTGCTGTGGAGATCCGCACTGTGCAAGGGCAGAGAACTTACATCAACACCATCTGGGCCTTTGTCAAATTTGGGAAGCCAGCAAACTTCAATCATGTCTGCCATGCGTTTAACACGTACCCCTCTGACTGGATGGTATCGGTGAGTCACGCTTGCAATCTTGTCGGATAACACAGTAATGACAGATGCCTACATGTCTGTCGGTTCAAATTGCCACCAGCTGACCAAGGGAGGGATGCTCTGGGTTCTTTGATAAAAGCAGATCCCCTCGAAGAAAAGTAAACATGCCGTCATGCCCCTTGCAGATGAAATTTCCATCTCTGTTATGGTCATGCATGACGCAGTGGCACTCACCTGGCCACAACAAGGCCAGATGTCTCATGATGCATACAGTACCTCTTATGTGGGATTTGGCTTCTGACTCCACGTCCGTTCCTGTGCAGCTTACCAACCTGCTGCCGCTGTTGTTCGGGGCTGGGCCACTGGTCGTGAGGAAACTTCCCCTGCAACCAGAGAAGCCCAATTCCTAGAAGGCACTGCAATGACAGAGGAGCCATGTGCGGCAGGCTGGCCGCAGTTATCACAACTACATTGCTGGAAAAGCCGCTCAGCACTTGTGTCATGCTGCAGCAAGTTACTTGTATTGGCTGCCAAGGAGACCTGCAATCTGAAAGGGAACTGCAGTGCAATGTACAGCATTGTGCAGTTGGATACTGTAAGCCAAAAAACAGCAATGAATGGTCCACGTGGCCTTTTATAAAGCTGCCGGAACTTCTGAGATTCAAAGCTTTGCAAGCTTGCTGAGTGCTTTAGGTTCAGGTATCCAGCCAGGCTTGCTGTAGATGGCTGTGTTGGCATATGGGAGGATGCTGCATAGACCAACAGCGCAGAAGCTCACTGCGTATTTTGTGGAGTGCAGACAGCTTGATGAATGCTGCACCGGATCTACACTTGTGTGGCAGCAGCTGCTGCCTTGCATTAAGGCCCACAGCTATTGATCATGACGGCTCATGCACATGGTGATCTTTGTTCAGGCCTGTCAACTCTGTGTCTTAGTACCATTGTTTGTAACCAATGAGGCCACTGAGTCACCGAACGCAGCTGCATTTTTGCTGCTGACAGGTATGCTGCTGATAGAATCATGTGCATATTCCAGAGATGTACCTCACATCCTACCGAACAAGGACGCTGAGTTTAAGAGAAGGTGTGTGATTCTCTAGTATTCTGACAGCTCCATCGAGTGGACCCTTGGGCTCTGTCAGCACCTCACCTTATAATCTTGTTGAGCAGCTTCAATTTTTAGGAGCCAAACGAGGGAAGAAAAGTCCCTTCCAGTGCTGCAGGCTTCATGCATCGCTCAAAAGCACTTCAGGCACTGCTAGGCTAAGACCAGTTGCAGCTTGTGCCAAGCCTCTCTTTTCCATGAACTCATCAATTAGATGACAAAGATCATAACAAACAAGCGATAAATCAATCCAGGACGGAGTTGTGAAGAGAGAATACAGAGAACATGAGGAAGGAGGATGTGCAGTGACGGGCGTTCCTATCACCCGTTTCGAGCAGCGGAGGGCAACAGCTGCAAGCTTTCATTCCAGCCTCGCGATTCAGCGAATAGAGATAAGAGACACTATACAGATCGTTCTCCGCGAACAGCAACTTCGTGAAAGCACGCAGCCGAAGCTTGTCTCACTCTTGATGCTTGGAGCTGTATGGACTGCTACCTGCCGAGCCCTGAAATTCGAGTATTTGCGCATTTCTACCTTTTAAATGCTCATACGGATTCAAGCAAAGTTGGAGTAAGCTCTAAGATGCTGTCACTCGTGAGCCTGTTTCCAAGCTCATCTGCCAACGATTGCATTCTCATCCTGACGGTGCCCGCAGGTTCAAGGCATCCGATGTCCGATTCAGACTCTTCAGAAACCACCCACATAAATCCAATGAATATGAGGTGGAATATTCCGGACGCGGCGCCGGACTCGCCTTCTCGGGGGTTGGTACCGATGTCTGGGGTGAGAATCCGCAAGGCGAGAGGAAGTGACGGTCAGCAGTAGAAGCGAAGGACATGCATCTATTTTCAATTTCTTTGAAAGTCACTTTTAATTTTCGAGGGGAATTCGAGTGCACAACATCGCAAGTTTTCTCAGTGGCTCACCCATCTTGTTCTGCTGCGATGTGCTTGCAGGATGGCAGCGGGGGCTCTGGCTCGGAGCCCCCCAAGAGGTATGCGATGCCATTAGAGACCTTGAAATCACAAAGCTTGCAATTAAAATCTTCCTTTCCACCACCATCCTTATTTCTTGCCTTCATAAAGCCCACCACCTAAGCAAGCCAGGCAAGCGCAGGCCTTCTCCTGCAAGTGACCAGCGTCAAGGCTGGTCTCGGACCTGCTGAACTCCCTGAAAGTGCGCCTGAGTGCCTCACAGAACGCTCAGGAGCACCAGCAAAGGCCTGAAGGCCAACATCACCAGCGGCAACCTGCAGCCCCACCCTCCCGGCCTCCCCTGCAGGAGCTGGTTGCCTGGCACCCCCCTCCCTTGGCTGCTGACAGGGCCAGGCTGCCAGTCGAGGAACAGCTAGAAGTTGCTGCCAGGCACCCGATGAATGACTACACATCACAGCTGGTCAGACAACAGCTGAGCAGACACAGCAGGGATCCACTGCATGCCTCCCGCACCATATTGGTCAGCGACCTCAGTCCAGTCTGCACAAAACAGCAGGTGCGCGGCCCCTGAAAGAGGGGTAATTAGTTGTCTAATTACCCCACCCGAAGCATCTGTACATGCAGTCCACCGCCTCCACGGTAGGAAATACTCAAGAGTAACCCCTGTAGTCATCAGTGCCCCCTGTCTTCCTTTGGTTGACGTGCTGCGCTTCCTTGGATAAACATACCGCAAGACCACCTGCTGCAGCAAATGATGAGTTCTTGGGAGGTGCTTGCACATTGTGCCGGCGTCTCGAGGCTGCAACAATAGTACATGAACATCTTTTGCTCTAATAAAGCAGTCTTCTGAACAGCTGACGTGGTCCGCATGTAGGCGCTTGCTTGATGTGTTCTAAGTCCCCTATTTACATGTATCTGTGTACTTCCTCGTGTTTAGAGGTCTCCAGCCCCTGTCTTGGCAGTTTGATCAGGGTTCTGGCAGGCCATAATAATGCTGTCCCATCTATGTCACGTGCTCTTTAAGACCGGGGAAACTAACCACGTCGTGCGCGTTGCATGGCCTTTGCACAATTTTGGCAGCATAGACACCATAAACAGTCCCTTCAGGACAGACTTCTCTGCCGACAGAGGTCAAGCCGAGACCGTATGGGCGATCATCAACTTTGCGGCCCCACATACAGCTGCCTTGGCAGTTTACGCCTTCAGCAAAGACAGTGTGGCGAGATGGGCTCACACGGTGACTCCTCAAAACATATCCTGCTTCACCAAAACATTTGCACATGCTTCAATTATGTCCTTGCAGCACAACAGCCATAAGCTGTGCACAGTGCCTTTCTGCAGAGAACCTTTGCCCTGAATGAAACTTCCTGATGACAGGCCCATTGAAATGAACGTCATTGTGTTGTGTGAAGGAGTGTTTCTCTGCATCAATGCCGAGAGTCATGCATGTGTAGAAGGAGGCATGCAAGTCCCAAAGAATTGCCCTACATTCAAGTTCGTGCTCACTCACATTGAGCCGTGTGCATGTCTGCAGCTGACTGTGGTGAGGCAAGTGATGGACGAACCAGAGAGGCTGAAGGTGACCAGAGCAGAGGCATAAGCGCCACCACTGCTATTGGAAGCACCAGCCGAACAGTGACATCCTATCAATCAACATGAACAAAATCATCTATGAGAGATGTCTCAGTGATGCTCAGCAGCAGCCGATTCTTGGAAGGCAACAGCAGTAGCTATCCATTTCGAGGCAGCCCGGAGACAATTAGGCCCACAGCTGCCTGTAGTTCTGAAATGAGCTGGTTGCAACTTCAAAGCAAAGGATATCCCGAACATTCCCTCGCAGTGCTACTTGCTACAGGAACTTAATGATGGCTCAGAAACTGCAGGATTCACAGTTCAGCCTTTAAAAGTGTCAATATCGTACTTCTGAAAAGATGTGCCTCTTGTCTTGCCCATTCAGAAAGGGCTTTGAGGTTGAGAGAAGTTGGTCGACTCTCTGGTGCTTCTGAAAGATCCATGCAGTAGAACCTGGCCTAGGGCTCTGTCATCACCTCAACTTGTAATCTTGTTGGGCAGCATCAATCATGAAAAGCCAGACAAGGGAAGAAAGGATCCATTTAGTGCTACCATCACACAACAGGCTTGCTAGGCTGAGATCAGCAGCAGCTCGTGCCCAGCCCCTCTTGTCATGCAATCATCACGTGGATGACAAGATCAGAACAAGCGAGTGATGAATCAATGCAAGGCGTGGAAAGTGTACAGCAACAGGCTTCCAGACAGGAGGGTGAATGCGCAGTGAGTGGCGTTCCTGTCACCCGTTTCGAGCAGCAAGCAAAAAGCTACATGCTTGCAGATTCACAGCTTATCCAATATGATACTACTAAGCATACAGCATATCAATTGATCGCAGAAAACCTCCCAGTGACAGCACGTCCGAGTAGTATCACGCAGCCGAAAGTGCGAGCTTGCCCCATCCCTTCTGTTCTCAGTTGTTGAGAAGATACCTGCTGATCGCTTTCGTTTCATTATTAGGCACTCATTAATTGATCAAATAATTCATTTAATCTCAGCAGGCTTCTGTCATGATATTGTGCGTGAGAGCATTTCCAAGCTCCTGTGCCAATGATTGCCAACTCATCCTGTCGGTGCCCGCAGGTCCACGGTGCCTGATGTCCGATTCAGACTCTTCAGAATACTCATGCATAAATCAAGCTGCTCTAAGGTGGGGAAGCCCGGACACGGAGCTGGGCTCTAACTCCGGGGGATTCGCACCCATGTCTGAGGTAAGACTCCGCACGCCAAGAGGACGTGATGGCCTGCGCTTGCAAACAAGTGCATTGATCTGTCAACAATAAATAAAATCCATTTAAGTATTGTTGAGCTACACGTAATGCAAGAACTTGGGATCATCGTGAAAGTCTCACACATCTTGTTCTGTGGCGATGTGCTGCAGGATGGCAACTCTGACTCGGAGCCTCCCCAAGAGGTGGGCAACGACTTTAAAAACTCCCTGCAAATCCAATAGATTAAATAGGTCCTGACGAACACCATCTGCAATCCTGGCCTTCTGAACGCCCACCACCGAACCAAGCCAAGCGAGTCACAGAACCTGCAATAAGGCTGGTCCCTGACAAAAGCCACTTCTGAAAATGCGCCCAAGTGCCTTGAAGGAGGCTGAGGAAGGCCAGCAAATGCCTCCAGTGGCACACTTGGATCCCAATGGCCAGCACTCATGGCAGAGACGACGCCGGCGGCAACCTGCAGGCCCACCCACCCGCCCTCCCCTGCGGGAGCTTGTTGCCTTGCGCCACGCTCCCATGGAAGCTGACAGGGCCTGGGAGCAGCTGGACTATGCTGCCAGGCGCCTGCTGCATGACTACGCTCAGCGCCTGAACGATGCGGGCCCATTTCCACAGCATGCCTCGAGCACAATCGTTGTGACAAACCTCAGCCCCGCATGCACCGCGCAGCAGGTCAGCGACTTATGCAGCAGCTTGCTGCAGCTCTAACAGCTTGTGATATTTTAATCTTGGCTTTCACGATGCATACGTGTGGTTAAATCTTGAGTCCACAGACTTCTCTACTGCAGCTGCAGATTAAAAGTAATGGAATGTTTCCCAGATGAAGGGGTGATGAAGTAGGATGCAAATGACGCACGGTCATTCTTTGTGGTGCAGTCGTCAGGAGCAGCCTTGAAAGGCGGTAACTGTGTGCTTGCTGCATACAGGTGTTTCAGGCCTTCAGAGATTTTGGCCGGATCGACAATCTGACAGGTCCCTACAGGGCAAGACTGCCAGCTGGCAGAGGGAGGGCTGCAGTTGTGTGGACATCCGTTGTCTTCCTGGCGCCACAAATGGCGGACTTTACAGTTTACGCCTTCAACGAACACACTGTGGCCAGATGGGTACACACGGTGACTCCCGGAAGTAATGCATGCCGTAGTTTCAGCAGCCAGACTTTAACGATGTCATGCCCATCAGTCTGTTCTGTTTGAAGCTGAAATGAATGCAGCTGCGCACGGACATCATTGAAAACCCTGCACACATCACATCTCATGATCTGATGCATACCTGCACGCTAGGGGCCATTGAGCAGAACTGCATTGGTCTGCACATAGGCACTTGCCATGTTTAAGCACAGTTCTGTACGTCTATTTGAATTTGCTGTCGTTTGGAGTTCGCTTGATTTGCATTTGGGCAGGCCATAGCAAGTACATGACACATTTCCTCTGGTGCTCCTCTACACTATTGGGCAGACTAACTAGAGTGGTACGCACAAGGACCTTGTCCGAGTTCGATACATTTCTAGATCTCCATTCTTTATTGATCTCCGGGGTTGCCCTCCGGATCCCTCTGAATCCCCAAGCCAGAATATCTACATTTCAATTTGGATTTGGGCAGGCTACAACCCACTGGAACCCCGCAGCTTCGGGCTCTGTAGTATTGGGCGTACTAATCAGCATGCAGATCTTCAATGCAACATCTTGCCCTTAATCCGGGTGTGCAAAGGGAAATGCTGACACGAAGACATGTGCCTTGGTTGCAGCTGCGACTGGTCAGGCAGGTCATGGACGGACCACAGAGGCTGAACGTGACCAGGGTGCCGGGGCGCATGCCACCACTGCTACTGTAAGCAGCACCTGGCCAGTAAAGTTTTATCAGCAAAGGACAGGCATATATCAGGGGTGCCTCAGTGATGCTCAACAGCAACCAACTGTTGAACGCAACAGCAGTAGCAATCCAGTAGCAAGTAGTTGGAGGCAGCCCCGTGTTTGAGGCAATCAGGCGCACAGCTGTTTGAAGGTCTGAGATGACCTGGTTGAAGTTCAGAGCAAATGATGTCCAGAAGATTCCCTAGCAGTCCAGCTTGATGCTGCAGGTCGCAACCCTGAATTTTGCAGCTTGTGTCCTATTTAACTGCAGAATCCCTGGAACAGAATTTGCAAGTGTCTATATCTCGGTTCTGACAGTTACATGCAGTGAATCCTGGCCTGGGGCTCTTTCAGCATCTCATCTTGTAATCTTGTTGAGCAGCACCAATTCTGAGGAGCCAAATGAGGTCAGAATAATCCCATCCAATTTATGCCAGCTCCGAGCACCCCTCTACAGCACTTCAGCCGTTCCCAAGCTATGATAAGCTGAAGATTGTGCCCATTCCCTGTTGAAATGCATTCATCAAGCGGATGGCAAGATTGTAGCACTCGAGTAATGAATGAGGCTGTCAGCTCTGATATCATGCAGCCACATTGTGCCAATTGCCAGCATTTTGGCACAGACTTCACAACCCAAGAATAATTTACAAGAACACTTTCCCATGACTACATCATCAGTTGTCCAAGAGGAACATCTTTATACTTGCAAGAGATTATCGTTTCAGTCACTGGTGTCGGGTTTGGGGCGTTCCTGCGCCCTGCTGGTTCGGACGAAGTATTGACAGCCCAAAATGCTTCTTTACTTGCATCATGCATCGCAATTAAACAACAGCTGGACATCATATACATATCTCGCACCCACACTGAAGTCGGTGTCGTAGGCTTTCGATTGCTCCGTTCTGAATCAGCTTTGCAGCCATCCCAGCAGCCCCGAAACGCAACACCTTGGCATCGCCTTCAGTATGTGATCAAATATTTCTTTACAATTCATCAAGTTGTACTGTTGGAATGTTGATTTTCTCCGCAGGCGCTGTCATGCTCTACGATAGTTTTGCCTAGTCACAGATGGTAATATGTTTCTGATGAAGGAGTTTGCATTGTGCAGAGGTATGACAGAAAGCGTGGAAGTGTCTCCAAATAAAATCAAGATACCTATACTGAACCTGGAGGACGTCCCAGCCTATGATTATGAGGAGGCCCAGGTACCCTGACTTGCCACGAGGCCATCGCTTGCTGATCGCAGACCTGGTGCTCGACGTTTCGGCGCCTTGTTGACATGATTATTTCTATCAATTCAAAGTTTTCTGATCGATTTAAAATGAGCGTGAAGCCTCTTCTCTGCCCAAAGAGTTTCCCGTTGCTTCTGGGACGGCAGGTGGCACAACAGATTGGGAGTTTGTCCTTACTCGACTGGCGAACTCAGGTTCGAGTGGAAATCTTGAGGCTCAACACGGAAGGCTCTCTGAAAAGTTTCAAGAGCTGCATCAGATGCCTCTGTTGCAGTGCTAGCAAGTTCAAGAGAAGTGTCACAGCCTGCAACTCAAGGGGATTGACCCAATATGCTGTCTGTGATGCCTGCAGAGGGACGATGGGCCCAGCGAGCCACCATCACCAACACCAACAGCTGCCACAGAAAGAGAACAGGGCTCCAGTTGCAGAAACAATCCCCCCAGTCCTCAGCGGACGCAGAATCCACAGAAAGAGAACAGGAACCCAGCTGCAGAAGACAGTCCCTCCAGGCCTCAGCGGACGCAACTACCACAGGATGAGCAGAGGTATCCAGCTGCTGAGTACGGGCCCTTCAGGCTGCCGCGGACAGAGCAGAATTCAGCTCAGCAGCAGAGGCAGCCTCCTCTTGTGCTGCAGCATGTGCACCCTGTAGCTCGCCTCCAGAATCTTGAGAGCTTTCCGGTCAATGCCAGGCCTCAGGTCCAGCCGATAGTGCAGCTGCCAGCATGGGAGAGGCATGCAGTAGCAGAGGCGCTGTTGAGCAAACTGCCCATCGAGCTGAAGGTCCCAGACATGGCCTTTGGAGGTTCCACTATCCCTGGCGGCATCATTTTGCGCAACCTGGTACCCGGCGCCACAGAGCGACAGGTAATTCTAAATGCCTTTGACATTTTTATTATTATTACTATCACCAATGTTATCATCGTTCTTATTACATGCTATTTCTGCTAGAAACAAGGTGTGTCTGCAGACAAGCTGCAGTTAAATGCTGCCGTAATTCTACCCCTTCAATTGATGGACTGTCCAGATCCAAGCAAGACTTAACCATGGGCACGGTGCTCAGTATTTATATCGCCCCCCGCCAGCCGGGGCTTTTGACATTTATCTGATCAAAGCCCGAAGCACATGAACACGTTGTGCACAAGGGCACGCCTTTGGAGATTGCCGACTGATGGGCACCTCATGCAAGAGCGGAATGATTGGATGCTAATGTCACATGATGAGCTTTTGACTCTTTGATTTTGTGCAATCTGCACAGCCCAACATGTCCAAGGCACTGCAGAACATGCCCATGATATTTTGAAGATAACATGATAACTAATATTTCCTAGCACCATTAGTCACATGAAGACATGAGGATGTGAGCCTCTGTAGGGCTCCAGATGTCGCATTATGCATGCCATTTGTTGCTGGGTGCACGACAGCTACTGCTGGTAGCGCTGCTGTGTGTGTGTGAGTGACCAGGTTTGAGCGAACATGAAACATCTCGAGGATGCGGAACAATGTTAGCCTGAAGAGGTCGATTTATAAGCATGAATGCTGCTGCTGTGTGCACAGGTGCACAGCCTATTCTCTGTCTTCGGGCAGATCCTGGGCATAGAAGGTCCCACACCAGATCCAGCAAACTGGAATCCATCCACTGGCGCTCCTCGCCGCCGCACAGCTGCCACCGTGTTCTTTGCAGACCGCGAAGACGCCATCATTGCATGGGCGACCTTTGCCGACCCTCTGACAAATCTGTGGGCCCACAAGGTGTGGCATGTGCCTCACTGTGTTGTGCTTCTTCTTGATGGCCGTAAACAACTAGAGTGGTACGCACATGGATCCTTGGATCCCGTTCAAAATGTCTTATGTTCCAGACTATATCGCTATGTGAATTTGCTCGTGCTCCGAATTCCCCCGCATCAGTTTGAATATGTCGATTTGGATTTGAGCAGGCTGCATTGACACACTTTGGCAAGCTTTTCTGTAGTATTGGGCGTCCTAAATAGGAGGCAGAAAGAGTGTAGATAAATCGCTGTGGATATGCTTGCAGATCCTGCATCAGCAGTAGGCTGTCCAAGGCTTTTTGTCCAGGTCAAAGTAGATGCATGCAAGTAGCTCCAAGTCAGCCACACTCTGTACTACCAGACCTCAAGCGCTCTGCTAGCAAGCTGCTGAGACAAACATAATTGAAGCTGCAGCAAGAATTTCTGTAGGGGCATCTCTCTGCTGAAGTTGTTTCTGACCCCAATGGGATACTGTGTGTGTAGTGAGGATCGTTCTGCTCAACACCATCAAGTGAAGAAGGAGACTGTTCATTTTTATAGTAATGACCAATGCTGGCTGTGCCTGTGCAGCTGCCGCATGTGTCAGCCCTGTGTTCCATTGGCACCCACCAGCACAGGCTGCATGTGGCGCTGGACGTGGAACCGAAAGCCGCAGCTGCGCACTGATGATTTACAGCGAAACAGCCATACTGGCAGGACATAGCCCTGGAGTGGATGCCAAGTGCAGGTGTCTCTGCAGCGGGCAAATGTACAGCGTGAGTAGATAGTAAATGTGGATATCTCTGAGCAGCAGGCAATGTACAGAGTGCAGTGCTCTGGGTGTAGTATATAGTGTACAGAGCTTCACAGAAGTCTGGATGTCTCTAGGAAAGGGACAGGGCTGTGCCAAACACGCTGTGTTACTGGAATTATACATCAGAGACGATCAGATTCAGGAAGGAGTCCATGCTGAAGGTTGTGTCAGAGGCAGGATAAATCTGTGCCTTGTCAGATCTTGCCTGCTTGTATGTAGCAACTTGATAAGTGCTCCGGCGGATGTATATATGAAGGAATGTCCGGAAGGACTTTCTTCTGTAGCAAGAAGGGCCCTGTCTGCAGAAGCGGGGTCCAGGCAGCGTGGAAGGTTCAGCTTATGGTCTTTGTTCGATTTGTCCGTGATCGTTCTGCATTGTGCAGACAAAGCCTGGTCATTTTTCTCATCGGACCAGGAATACGAGGACTGGTCATCTGCGCAATGCAGGCGCCCTATCACAAGTCGTGGGTGCTTTCATTCCCGGGAGATCAACATTGAAAATCACTCGTTGGGTCGATCGCAGACAGATCTGCAAGCAGATCGCCAGGTTCCTCACGTGAAGGAAAAGTTGCTTCTATGGCGCTTGCAGCTTCCAGCAGCTTCCTAATCATGCCCTGCCGCCTTGAAAGACCTTCCACGATGCTGGAGGGAAGTCTTCAGAATTCTTCAAATCTCCTCTGCTGCTAGAATCTGAAGATTCTCGAATAAAAAGACGTCCGTGGCCTCAGTGTCTCCAAGGTGGGGCGTGTGTTGACAGCGATACTTGGAAGTAGACAGCAACGTTGTTAACTGAAAGGATTGTAGGATTGGGCATAATAAAACAACGCCATTCAGATGCTATTTTCAATCGGTAATATATATATTTGCCAATATTACAAAGCACAGCTTTTCACGTTTCGAAGACTGCAGTTGGTGTGCTGCGTCACCTCCTGAAGTGTGATGCACGCTCTTAGAGATACTTGTGGCTGCAGGCAGGACGTGCGTACAATCGGAACTTAGAGAAATGTCGTCCACGTATTGCATCAAAGAACGCAGCACGATTCTCGGGTCATCCTCCGTGCAAAAGACAATACACCAGGTGCTTTCGACCGGACCTCTCCTGGCGGCTGTTTTCATCTCACTCGTGAGCGGGCATTCGTCTGACAGTGCAAATTGACGCGAAAAACAGCACTCACGTATCGATCGCCTTCTAAACTACGTCGTAACTGCTTCAAACGCCTGCAGGTGCTCCAATGGGATTCCTGTGGGAGCCAGGAGTTGTACTCCACACCCTTCAATCCATTCTCCTACGAAGTAAGTTGCCACACAAGGACTGCAGCTATGCATGATATCCCCCAAAAATTCACTTTTGCTCCAACTGGCCAAGCAACCCCATTTGCTGCAGAAGGTGATCAGTCAAGCAGTAGCAACGGATGCAAGATGGTGCATTGCAGGTTCCAGCGGAGGGGAGTGGAGCAGCACTTACAGCCTTCTGCACAATGTTTAAAGCAGCCGCGCCTGGCCCTATCAAACTTGGAGGACACAACCTGCAGCCACGCCTGCCAGCAGCTTCAGTGTGGGTTGGCAGCCTCCGCCCCACTGTATCGAGTGAGCAGGTGAGCAACAGATTGAACCCTTGACGAGAAAACTCACATGGTCTGCATGACAAACATATCAGGGCATCTTATTAGCTCATGTTATGCCGAGATCATTGCAGCTTACCAGCATGCCATGCTTGTCAGGCTGTTAGAGTAGATATTCCCAAAGTGTTGGCTTGCGAAGGGATTGTCATACCCATGCGATCTGCATTTGCATCACTTGCTTGTCCTACTGCTGATGACAGCAAATAAACAGGCAGCTTGATGAATGTTTGTACGAGCGCAGGTAAAAAGTGCATTCTCAGCATTTGGCAAGGTGCTCAGGGTGGAAGGGCCCTTCGCCAATGCCTGGATCAATGGCAACCCCAATCGCGCCTGGGCCATCATTGACTTTGACACACCCTGGGCAGCCGAATTGGCATGCCTTGCCTTTGCCAACAAGACAACATCTGAATGCGGCCATGAGGTGCGTGCTTCTGCCCATCTCCTTGCTGCAGAAGTGCTCGAAAATTGAGAAGCTGCACTGCACTTGTGTAGTCATTCTCAACATGGTCTGCAGTGCAGGACTGGGCACTTTTGGCACCCTCTTTTGTGGCACATGATTGTGTCTCACTAGATGCATCTTTTTATTATCTACAGATGCAGAACTGAAATGCCCCAGCAGAATCTGTGGCAGGTTTCATGCAATATGAGGCTGCATCTGCCTGTGACATGTGATGACATGTGCTGACACATGTCCGTTTGGTGCATGCAGAAGATGACGTTTGAGCAAAACATAGTGGCAGAATCCCAGAAGCTTCTGGTCAGGCGCAAGGAACGCCGAATGGCACCCATTGCAGCTGCCTACAAGCTTCCAACCCCTCAGTTCTTCTATTAAAGGAGTGGTCATTTCTGCGGTAAAGCTCGCCCTGCAGAGGTTGACTGCTCAGCACTGCTGAGTCAGCAGGGTGCTCTGTGCCGCTAAATAGTACCGCAGGGTGTGAGCTGGCAGGTCTGCACAGCGCTCCAGAGAGTATTCTAGCAGCAATGTAGCTGATTGGAAAAATGGCAAATGGAAATGAGCAAGGCTTACAAGCCTCGATCATCTGAAGACAGTAAAGGCATGTTATAAAGTGATAGGGGGCCTGATAGGATTTTGAGTGGTTGCATTACTGCAGGGGATGTGTTGCAGCCTTTGAGAATTTCTGTACAGACCACTGTTCATTGTGTTCTGGAAAAACAGACGTACCTGCATATTTTTACAGACAATGGATGTGATGCTAATGCTTGGCAAGAAAGCCAGAAGTCATGATGGGTTGAGATACCGCACATCAACTGGAATTCTTACGGGGTTCTGATCTAAAACTGCAGTCTAAGCGCAAGGAACATGTGATTCTAGCAAAGTATTGGTACGTACTATTTATAACATAAGCTAGTGGTCTTTACTTAGCTCTGTGCTTGTAAATATGATTCCTCACCTGTCATTGGGCGCCAACCAGCACTTGCAAAGACATCTGCTGGTACTGCCAGTACAGCACCAGGAACTTCAATGGACACGTTGTAACTAATGTAGGAGGAACTGAAATTTACAGCCTCACGTGTCCGCAGAATCTGCGGCGTGGACTATTTTTGGAATTCGGATTACATATGGTCCAACGTTTCACGAACGCACAACACACAGAGCATGCCTTGTGATAGCGTCAGGGTGCACTCGAGCTTCATGAGGCAGAACACTTCAATGATCCATTGCATGACTCGCTATGTTCACAGCTACTACTATCAATTCCTATAACCTCTGCATCAGAGCATCTTGTGATTGATGCAACAGATTGTAATGCATTCCATTTGCACAATCTGCACAGCCGAGTCTTGCACATTGGCATGTTCCTGTTGAAGGCATGCATTGACGATACATTAAGCCCCTTAAGCTCGTTGCAAATAAAAGATTTCCCATCAGCAGAACTTTTGGCAGAACAGTTCTGAACAATTGACTGCTAAACACAGCTTGCATGCAACCACACTCGATAGACTGCCGATTTTCTGTGCATCGGCCATTTTGGAAGCATTCGTTTCTTCTGGCAATTGATCAGGCCACATCCGTTCAGCAGGTATGAACTGCGCATGCGTTGCTCTGTCTCTGTTGGATCCCGGCAGCACTGTGCATCCTCTGCTGCCTCAAAATCAAAGCTGCCACAATTTAAACGTTCCACCAGCTGACTAGTGGTGCGAGCAGCTGCCAGACCACCACAACCCTCTCGGCAAAGACAGGCATGACATGGAGGAAAGCTGGTCACTCACGGCCAATTTTGCACCGCAGGCCTCCCGACCACAGCTGCAGCTGTTGCTGCATCTGCTCAGAAAGCTGCTGCTCCACATGCTGCTGGAATTGCTGCTGCTGCTGCTGCTGTGGCGTCGGCGGCGGCTCCTGCTCTCGGTGCTGCTGCTCTTGCTGCATCTGCTCCTGGATCAGTTGCTGAATCTGCTGTTGCCTTTGCTCCTTCTGCTGCTCTTGCTCTTTCTGCTGCTCTTGCTGCTGCTGCCTTTTCTGCTGCTGCTGCTGCTTCCACAGGAGCTGCCGTTGCAGGACACCGGACCAGCTCTGCGGCAAGGTCTGCATGTGGGCGGGGTTCTGGGGCCAGAAGCTCGGTCCAGCCTGCTCGGGGAATTGCTCTTGCTGCCAGAGGGGCGCCTGCTGCTGCCTGTACGCCGTGCTCTCCATCTGCATGTGGGGGTGCTGGGGGGTAAACCGCCGCCCAGTCTCTGGCTGGGGCCATGTGGCCTGCAGAGCGCTGCGTGCTGTGTAATTTGTAGGGGCAGGAGCCTGGTGGTGTATGTGGGGGTGCCTCCAGTTAACCAGCAGTTGCTCATTGAATCCCAGGCTGCTGGCAATGGCGGCGCGCAGCGTGTCAGGCAGACCTGCTCCAGAAAGTTGAGAGGACCCCTGCAAGCATCCATGTCTTGGAAGGTCGGGAGCCACCCTGCAAAGCTTAGACAATGCGTGAATGCAATGAGATAAGGCAAGCATTGATTTAGCGAGATTTCGCTTATGGTCGGAGGATGAAAGTTTGACATATGCATGTGTTGGACAATACAGCACTGACACATGCATGTGCTGAAAAATGCATGCAGTGGACAGTAGAGACGTCTGCGCACCTTGCAAAGAGCCTCTCTGAGATTGGGGTGCCGGAATGCCCAGCATGCCAGGGCTGCAGATTGGGGGTGTTCGAATTGCAAGATCATCCATAGGCAAGGTTTGCCTTCCACAAAGCTCATGCGGGGGCCCACTCTGCGATGGATGTTTCCAAATTGCCTGAAGACCTTCACCACCTGGATGGACAGATAAGAGCCTCCATAAGCATTTCGGCTTTCTGATGGAAAATGATCATCGTTAAAATCGCCAGATGTGCATTGATGAGAAGGGACTCGAAGGATTATCAAGGTTTCACTGAAATCACCTGGTCCTCTGTGATGCCGCCGGCTATGTTGCCAACATATAGAGCGCGCAATTCGGAGATTGGAGGACGACTTGTGTGCTGGTGGCTCCGCTGGACAGTTCTGAGTGCCGGCTGGCATGACTGCCTGCTGACCTGCTGCTTCTGTGAGTCCTCAATTTGGCCTAATCCGAGAGAATGCTCCTGTATAAGCACAAGATGATCAAGCAAATTTAAAAAAGCCTGAAAGGCTCATGTCCGCCAGACATCTAATTCAAGGCTTGTTTACATTCAATAAGAAACAACACTCTGTGTAAAGAGATGCAAGAATGCATGTGCTTGCCTGATCATCTGCAGAACTGCTGGCATCATGGGCTCCAGGGTTAAGGACTTCCTCGGGCAGAAGACACTCCACTCGCAGTTGTCCAGCACGAGATGCAGTGGAGGTTAGATACCGAATCTCTGGCAGCTGCACATGCAATGGCGCCAGTGAGCCAATCTTACTGTATTATTGCACCATGTCATGCATCTCTAAGTGTTGCTGCATGCACATCGCATGCATCAGCACAGCATGATTTCTTAGCAAGCGCGCATAGGGCACATGCACATGGTGCCGCTACAGTCAGAGAATGGCTTGTCTCTTACCATATGGGCCGCGCGCTTGAAGTGCTCATCTTGGAAGGCTCTGTAGGCAAATCCGGCAGCCTCTTCTTCCCAGAAGTGCAGACCCATCCATATTTGATTGCTGGCATGGGAAAAGGTGGTCTTGGGGGGCTTGTCATCTTTGCAAGCTCTTCCGAAGCAGCTGAATACGCGCATCACCTGAAAGCGATTGGTCGCATTGTCAAAGCTGGTGCACATGCTATGCATGACTGATCCATGTCTGAAAGCAGTGCAGACTTAGCTACATGCCAGGTATTTCACGCCTGTCAGCCAGTCTCATGGTTGTACTACTGTAAGCTGTGAGAGTGAGGGCAATACGAATTGTTCACCCGTATTGTCTTGGCAAGGTCGCTGATGTTGCCGATGAAGATGTTGCGGCCATTGCGGGCGTCTGCTTTTGTCCTCGGGTAGATACTACGGAAGTGCTGCACCAAGCTCTCAAACGCTCCATGTGGAATCCGTGGGTGCAGCTGCTGGACAGTAGCCTGTGGATCTCCAGCCTGCGTATGTGAAAGACACCAGCATATTTTTGCCATGCTGCATTGCTGCACGTCAGCAGGTAGTTAGACAGTGGTGATGGGAGCAGAGAGGCTTGTCTTCCTGTCCCCAAGAAGCCTTCACTTCTCCTTCCCTCATCTGGATTGCCCTTTCTGAACACATGTGGCACAAATACAAAGTTGCATCCAAATATTATCCAAGTGCGCTTACGTCTTCAGAGTCATTGCGGCCCGGCAATGCCTGCTTGCTCGAGTCATTGCGGTCCTACAAACGCACAACAATGAGGTAATAGTAAGATATGATCACAGGTGTCAGAAACCTTCCAAAGTAGACCTTGCGTTCGTAAAGATGATCTGCTTGTAGGAGGAGTTTCTGAGCAAGGCACTTTGATAGATCGGAAGCCCTGCCTGAATGGGAGACTTCGGATGAGAATTCGGCTCGCAATTCTCCTTGAAGGACATAGCAACTTTTCTATTAATCAGAACTGAAATTCAGAGATTGCTTGTCTGAAGCAGTCCTGTGGCGCTTCTGCTTTCGTTGTGACCTGTACATCTTGACATCGAGGATCCTGCGAGGGAGTAGTTCTGCTTCATCACGGCAACCATTCTTCGAAAGCAAGAGAAACATGCACCTGTGATTATCAAAAGGAGGTTATGATGTCTGCACAGCGAACAGATTGTCCAGATTGCACCCTCCCGGCTGAACTGTGCGGTCAGGCTTGTCTGCGGCGTTGCCTCCTGCTCGCGTTTGAAAACAGCGAGCCAGTGTCCATTTCTTAGAATCGCTTTCCTGCACCTCCATCTTTGACCTCACGGTCTTGCTTGTTCGAGTTTGACTCTTCATGGTTTTTCTTATCTCATCTAGAACGAAGGCAGAGTCAGCCTCGTTTTCGCGTAAAGACAAGGTGAGACCTGCCCTAGCCGGGGAGACTGTGAGAGCAGTCTGAATCGGTTAGCGCTTTAAAGACACCCATCGAAATTTTTGGTTGAACTCCAGGTTCTGTTCAATGTTGGATCGCGTTGTTGGAGTGTGTTTAAAGACTCGAAGCTCCACCATCGCAGGATCCAGGATGGAAAGACGTCCTGGTCATATCAAAGGCAGCAGTGCCGCACGAGCGCTTGAAAGTAGCAGGTCTTAGGTGCTGAGATACTTTATTGATTGATATCCTTCATGATGTCCTTCAAGGACAATTATGAGCAGAAAACGTCTCCTACGACTCCCAACAAGGTAAGGCTTGCGCGGTCCCTCACAGCGACTCGCTTGCAAATCCCACGAGAAGATATCTAAAGTGCATAGCAGTCATGCCGTCTTCTGAGCCACTTAAAAATTCTATTTCTCCCATTTTCCTTGATTATTGTGCCTTGTGCAGGACCGCCTTGACCCAAGCAAGAAGGCATCGCCTGGCCACCAGGGTCCTCAGAATATAAGTAGCATCGAGCAAAGGTTTAGTTGGGCCATGTGCAAACCTGCTGAGTAACTCAAGATCAAGGGCAAATGGGACTTTGATGAACAGGGGCCTTCCTCCTCCTCCTGCAAAGTCTCTTGTTGCTTGACTTGCAGCACCACAATCTTGCACAGCTTTGACATGCGCAGGCTAGAATTGCACAGGCTGCTGATCAGCGTCTGCACCAGCAGGAAGGCCTCCTGATTCCACCAAATTCTGAAAAGAATTTGGTGCAGCACTTCAGATACATTTATTCACGTTCAGAAGCAGACTCCTGCAACATCTTTGTTGGCAACCTCAACCACACTGCCACCAGAGCTCAGGTCAGCTATCAAAATCTGCTCATCCTGCAGCTTGCAGAAGCAAAGCTCTAAGTTTGACAGACAGGCATATCCCATTACAGCAAGATTCAGATGATGAAAGTCAGGTCATGCGTGGGATGTGAACCAGCCTGATTCGCATGGTGTGGGTGCTCAGCTGCTTTGGAAGGATTTGCAGATGTGGTGACCCCAGAGAAATCACCCTTGAATCCGTCATCAAGCGGAGATGGATGGGTCTGGCTTTTGAGACAAGGGAGGCTGCCGATTCTGCCCACAGAGGCTTCCAAGACGAGCACTTCAGGAAAGCGGCCCATGCGGTAGGGATCAAGCTCTCCATCTGACAGTTCCAAGCTCCATAGTTTACCCTTCCATGTGTGAGGCATAAGCTTTCCTGATGGTCTCGGCGTGCATGCTGCACTAATTTTCATGCATTGCAAGAGCCACGTGGTAGGTAAGAAAGCTCAAAAACACTGAGAAGGCCATGTACCTCACCTTTGTCCTTCTTTGCCAGTGTCAGTGTCAAGTATCAGTACCTGTCATGCATTGCGCAGATCAACATGCATCATTTGTATTATAATTTGATTAGCTGCATGTGCAGCTGCTAGAAGTGCAGGTCTTGAATTATGGCAACTTTTTGGATTGGAGTCTGCGAGTGGATCTTGAGGTGCCCGAGGAAATCCTGGAGGCTGCAAGTTGTGACAGCAGCAGCTTTCCCACCATTGAGGCAAGCCCATGCACCACTCATGTCCTTTGCTGCAAGTGTCTGCAAGAAAAGGAGCCAAAATGTAGGAGGCGCCATGATTTCCAGCGCTCTGCTTCCACCTGGAATGTGCCAGACATGAGTCTGCCATGCTGGTGTATTTACTGAGATGCTGTCTTCTTTCTTCATGTGCAGGACTACTTTTTGGGATCTGCCCAAGATGGGGCCTGTCAGTCTCTGCAGCAGAGCCAACAGCAAGAGGCCTTCCCTGCTCCAGCTCCCAGCAATTACATCAACAGTTCAGTGTGGATTCGCAATATTGGTCTCGATCTTGAGGCAATTCAGGTGCATCGAAGACCATGGACAGCAGAACACAGTCCTGAACAGCATCCCTGATGAGCAATGATTGTGTGAGAGCAGTCACCTGCCTTGTCAACTGTTCGCAGGCAAACACCTCACATCCTCACAACACGTCATGATGTGCCTGACATTCAGCATTTGCTAAGCTTCATGAACTCGTTGCATGTGCCTGAACAGGTAACGGATGAACGCCTTTAGTCAATTTGGACACATTCTGGACATGCATGGGCCGCAGGCGGTTCCAATTGACAACATTGCTTGCCAATTGGTCCTCTTGTAATTTGCAGAGCCCCAGTCTGCAGCTGCAGCGTGCTCCGTCTTGAAAAGGCTACTCGAAGGCTGTTCGCAAGGTGCGTCAAGAAATTAATTTTAAAGCGTCCGTATCACATGCTGCTTGCCTGCATGAACATGCATGGGTGACCTGGATCTCCCTGCTGAAGATACTCTCTCATGCATTGCTTGAACACCATTAAAATTATCGAGTGATTGGGTGAATCTCTCAGTTCCATTAAATGAGCAGTCAGGAAGCTGTCATGCTTGATGAGGTGTACCTCATATATCTAAAATATGCGATGTGCCTGGCAATGTGCAGTGCCTCGATGCCATCTGTTCCACCATGGGAATGGCTGTCAAGTGGAGTCATGGTCATGCTCACTGCCGCCCTGCAACCCTTTGGAGCGAGGCAGACTTTGTTGGGCCGGCCAGCACATCCCGGCAAGCAGAGACTCACAGCTCTTTGCACACCAGCAATGTGCAGCAGCAGCCCACAGCAGCAGCCGTACACTCCCAGGCCTCAGTGCTGCAGGAGAACAACAGTGTCCGCCGCAGACCATGCAACCAGGAAGTAAAGCCAAGGCATGCAGGCTATGACAAGCACAAGGAGCAGGCGTCTTCAGGCAGAAAGTCATGCCGCCCAGCTGCAGGCAACTATGGGGCCAGCAACGCATGCAGCTCACAGGGGGAAAAAAGCAAAGAAGCGCGCTGCCACAGCAGGAGGCTCAAAGGAGAACAGAGCGCAGGTGCAGAACAGAACGGGTGTGCGCATGCATGCACAGCCTTCCCAGAGCTCCGTCCCTGCACAGCCGCTCCAGTCCTTGCGTGACCTGCCAGACAGCCTCCTCGTCTGTGCTGTGGCCAGCAGTGCCAGCCTCCCATGCACGCCTACCCGCAATATGTGCAGCCCACCTACCAGCAAACTCGCAAGCAGATGGAGAGCATGGCCTACTGGCAGCAGCAGATGCCCTACTGGCAATCTGATCAGCACAACTACCAGCATCCGGCTGCATGTGAGGGTGCAGCCAGAGCAGGAGCTTGACTGGCCGCAGCAGGACCCCTTCTGGCAGCCGGGGCACTCTTACCAGCGGCCTGAGGAGAACATCTGGCTCGAGAACCAGCAGCACATGCAGCCACTGCAGGAGCCTTACTGGGACCGAGGAAATTTCCCTGAGCAGTCAGAGCAGACTGTGTCTATTGACCACCCATGGGTGCACTCTTACCAAATGCAGCAGCAGAAGAAGAAGCAGCAGAGGGCCCGCCACAGAAGAGGCTGGCAGAAATGGGGCCGCCTAAAGGGAATCCAGAGCATGCCTGAACTACTGAGAGGATGTGAAGTCTGGCAGCTGCTTGCAGCTACATGTCGGCTGACAAGCCTAGAAGCTGCAGGTTGCTTTGCGAGACAGCAGAAGATGCATTATTCTGCCGGTACCCAGTAGAGATGGAGCCATGCATGAGCAGCCATGTATGATAGCTGAATGGGTGAGACTTGATCAATTGCAAGAAGGGATGGATTGCTGCAGAATTGCCGATGCAGTGTGATTTTATGGAACATCATGATCAGCATCAGAAGTCTGTCGGGTCTGGGGGCAAGCATCTGTCTTCCACCTGTCTTGCAGTGTACTCAAATCAGGATTTGTTTCTGGGGACGACTTTGATGAAGGGTTCAGGTCAATTGCAACGAGCCTAAATTTCTGGATACAATCTCAGGGGATGCCTCCAAGCACAAAGAAACCCTGTTTGTGACGGGCGCGGTGAACCAACAGTGCAGCATGTGCAATTGACTTGGTAACGCTCTGACACATCATTCACAGCATCTTGATGCAGAAGGTGAAGGATGCTGAGAGTGTAGCCATAAAAATAGCAACACTTACAAGCATTTCAGAGACGTCTGCGTTTCATGAACCTCGATTCCGTCATGATGTTTCACACAGTGGAGGTTTTCAGTGGTTACAATCCGTTGCAAGGCTTCCATGAGACACAATGAAGCACTACCTCTCAGAATTTGCTGATCTTCATGTGAACACTCCCATGAAAATGGAGATGGAATCCCCCCTCCATTCTCGGCCTCCTGTCTGCGGCGTTGCCTTCCTCCCCTGGGTTTCGAAGGCCATCGAGCAGCGTCCCACTTCTCACAATTGCATTCTTGCGTCAACGTATACGAGTGACTACCAAGAGGTGTGCTCTCTTACAAGGCGAATCAGAGTCAAGCTTGTAATCCCGCAAGTACAGGATGAGAAAGCAGGATTTAGCCGGGAAGACTTTGTGAGCAGCCTGCTCCAACGTGTTGCTTGATGTCAACAGGCACCAATCGCACATTCAAGGATTATGTCTAGCACCAAATATACTGAAAGGTCGCGCTTACATGCCGTATACTGAAAGCGGTACCCTCGCAGGATCCTGGATGGCAAGAAGTCCTGGTCACAAAGATAGCATCGGTGCTTGAGAAGCGTCAAAACCAATCATTTATTCATTTCTCTTCGTTAATTGAGGACTTTGCTCCCGTATCATGGCTCTCAAGAGGAAGAAAAAGAAGAAAACTTCTCCAGAGACTTTGACGGAGGCAAGGCTTGCGCGGCTCTCAAAGTGGCGTGCTTCATACTTACGTCTACGGACACGAGACATCATCGCATCTTCTGAAGAATTTTGGCGTTCGAAGGACTTTCAGACCCATGAGTATTGTGCTTGTGTAGGGACGCCAGGGCCCAAGCACAAAGGCATCGCCCGGCCGTCAGGACTCTGAGGACGTAAGAAGAGAACTGGCTTGAATAAGAGTGATGATTGAGTCACTTGCTAATCAAGAGAGCATTTGAAAGCTGATTGCAGATTGGGAGCTCGTTTTCTGGACACACTGCGCTTATACAGAGGCCTTCCTCTTGCTGCAGAGCCTGCCTGTCACTGTCAGTGCCCTAGCAGACAGGTATTGACTCTTTCACCTGTGCAGGGCGAAGATTCACAGCCTAATGTTCAGCAGCTGCACCAGCAGATAATACCACCGATGCCAACATTTGCTTTTCAGAGCTTGGTGGAGCATTTCAGACATCTCTACCAGCATGCAGAAGCAGACTCCCCCAAGATCTTTGTTGGCAACCTGAACAACACTGCCACCAGAGCCCAGGTGAACAGTTTGTGTTGCACTTCCTTACACAGCTTACAGCAGTACAACCCTGAGCTTACTGACAGGCCCCAAGGGTATCATCGCTTTCAGAGTCGGATCAGATCATGCTTGGCATGTGCACCAAACTGACAGAGCTGAATTTTGACTTCCAGGTGGTGTCGCTGTTCAGCTGCTTGGGAAAAATCCGCAAATCTAAACACCCCCGTCACATGACCCTCGAGCATGTGGCCGGTCAAAGATGGATGGGACTGAAATTTCGGACAAGAAAGACAGCCGGATTAACCTATCAAGTGTTCCAAGACATGCACTTCAGAAGAGCTGCCAGTATGGTAAGGATCAGGCCTCTGAAGGGGCATGCAATCTGTGCGTGCCAATTTATTCGTTTTAAATAGATCTGTGTTGAACGCCTTCCTGGTTGTTTCACCATGTATGCAGCAAAGTGTATCATGCACCATGCTGAGCAATCTGCATGTGCTGTTTCTCATATAAGCCCCCGTTCTTGCAGCTGCCAGAAATGCAGTGTCTGAGCTATGGCAGCTTCAGCCTTGAGTGGATGCTGTGCGTGGAGATGAAGCTGCCCAAGGAATTCCTCAACCCAGAAGTCGATGACTCCAGCGAGTTTGCAGATGATCAGGCAAGCACGAGCACCCTTGCACAGACCTGTAAAGAGCTGATGAGGTTCACAGAGTACTGATGCTCACAGAATACTAAGCCTAAGAATAGCTGTTGCTTCCATCAAGCATCTGCCAAATTATGAGCATGCCTGCCTTGTGATTAGTCCGCCCAATCTAGAGGAACACCTACAAAACCGGGTGAGCATTATTATGGCCTGCTCAATTCCAAATCAAGCTGCAAAATGAGGGGCTGGGGAGCTCGAACCAACAGCCAATTTTACAAATAATGTACAGTAGAGACTAGGGAATCTTCAAGCAAGCTACTACGTGCGAACGACTCTAATTAAGACCTATTTGAACATGTGCAGGAGCAGCCTCTGAGATCACCTCTAAATGAGGACTCTTGGCAGCAGAAGGTCAACAGGCAGTCATACCAGCCGGCGCCCCAGACTGTGCAGCAGAGCCACCAGCAGCCAAAAGTCTATCCTGTTGATGATCCTGCAATTTTGCTGCGCTCAATATGGGTTGGCAGCATTGCCATCTGGGTCACAGCGGAGCAGGTGAAGCCAGTACTCTGACTCAGTGCTCAATCCTGTGTTGAGCAAAAGAACACTGTAGGAGAGCAGTCATTTGCACTGTGTGGCAAGTCTGGCAATGCAGACCGCAGGTTCCCAAGCAATGCTCACAAATGAGAGACATTTCATTTTGCTGAAAGCAATATTGTCTTTTCATCTACAGCATTGAAGTCTTTCCATCTATCCACCCAGGTGGTATATGCTTTCAGCCAGTTTGGGGCAATTCTGAACAGTGTGGGCCCCCGAATGAGAACTGGGGTAGGCAACCCTTGCCAGTGGATGATCTTGCAATTTGAGCACCCCCAGTCTGCAGCCGTGGCCTGCTGGGCATTCCAGAACATCACTGTCTCACTTCCTGTCTGTGAGGTGCGCACATCATCTGTATTGTGCACTGCATGCTTGCATGCATGCACGGCATGTGTCTGTGTCTGTAAGTTTGTATCCTCTGCTGAAGTCGTTGCCTGCCCATGGTAATGCTGGCTGCTGCATTGACTTTCCTTGGAGATTCATACGGTCTCTCTGATGGGTGGTCATCAAAATGTAATGAGATGTGTGCCTGTAAACGTGCAGTGGACCGCAAGCTGCTGCAGCCTGGGTCTCGATGGGAAACTGTGGGCGAGGTGGAAGCATAGACATGCCCACCCCCCTGCTGCCACCCCAGGGAGCACAGCAGACAGCTCCTTGCAGGAGGCCGGCAAACCCCCACCAGAGCAGGGCTCAGCCCACGCCCCGACAGTCAGCACAGCTTCAGACAGCGATGATGCACTGCAGAAGCCCACAGCAGACACAGTCTCCCAGACCTCAAAGCAGCTGGAGCTGATAGACCTGAGCGGAGACACCGGCCAACATGGACTGCCAGCCACAGATGCAGCCAGTGACAAGCAGAGTGGGCAGTCATCTGCAGGCAGTACACCCCAGCGCTTTGGACGTGGCTCCGACGCAGGGATCTCAGGGGGTGACAATGCAGGCAGCTCAGGGTCCAAGAATGCAGAGGCACGCCCACCCACAGCAAGCAGCGCCAACAAGGACCGGCCCTCAAGTCAGGCCCAGATGGCTGCCCCGATCCTCACCCAGCCCACCGAGCTCCGCGCCAGTGCAAAGCCTTTCCAGCCCACTGTGAACCACCAGCCAGGCGGCCTCCTCGCTCCCAGCCGTGACCAGCAGCCTCAGTCTGACAGCCGCCACTATCAGCCTCCCGGGCAGGCACACCGGCGCACCTGGCAGTACACCTACCAACAGCATTCCAGCAGGCAGCCGCCGCAAGTATCCTACTCGCAGCAGCAGGTGCACACCTATCCACAACAACCCTGCAAGCAGCCGCAGCAAGTGCTCCACTCGCAGCAGGAGAGGCCCAGTTCAAGCTATGTACATTCCACACAGCGTCCCCAGCAGGGCTTGCCACACCAGAATGGGACAGAAATGCCGCTGCAGCGGATTCCCTTGTGGCGGCCAGAGTCCCAACCACTGCCAGAGCCAGTGGGGGACGATATTCAGCAGATTGAGCACAATGCCTGGCCCCAGAACCTGCCGTGCATGCACCCGCAGCAGGAGCACTGCAGGCAGCCGGGGCCACAGCAGTCCGCCGTGCTGCAAAGCTGGCCGCACGCTGTGCAGGAGTACCTCCTGTGGCAGCAGCAGCAGCTGCAGGTGCAGGAGTACCTCCTGTGGCAGCAGCAGCAGCTGCTGCAGCTGCAGCAGCAACAGCAGGAGCAGGAGAGGGCCCGCTACAGTGGAGGCCGGCAGAAAAAGGACCGCTCAAAGTAACTCCACACCATGCCTGCTCTGCTGAGAGGGATGTGAAGTCTGGCAGCTGCTTGCAGCAACTTGTCAGCTGCGGAGACAAGTCTAGAAGCTGCAGCTTCCTTAAGAGGCAGCAGCAAGGGCACCATGCGGCCTGGTCCCAACAGTTTGGTGCCTAGGCAGCGAGGATAGCATGGGCCGCTAAATGTTACTGAGAATGTCCTTCAGATTATGCCTGCCATGCTGACAGGGCTGTGATGTCAATGGTGACAAAGCAATGCATGCGCAGAGATGGTTGGATGATGCCTGATCACTTTTGAAGAGAAGGAGATGCTGCAGTGAGCCGATACAAAAATTTCAGCAACAGAATTAGTATGATTGCAAGCCGATGAATCAAGTGCACAAGATTCTGCACTGGCAAAATTTATAGGCAAGGGATGCTGTATGCAATACTCAACGGACAGTAGCAAACGAATGCAAAGTCAGCAAATGCCTGTTTGTTCGAAAGTACCGTGTTTAGATGTATAGAGCAGTCTCCGCGCAATCACATATGGCTTGGTTACAGAATGAGGCACAGCAGCACCGATGCTTGATGCAACGAAAAGCTTGAGCGCAATCAAGAAAATCATTATGCATGCGATGCTTCAGAAGACAGTCCTAGCAGATTGTGTGAGTTGTCAAGAAGCTGTAAGACAGGCTCGACATTTGCTGTGCCGTGCGTCTGGCAAGTTGACTCGCACTGCAGGTTCATGACTGTGCAAGGCGCATATCAACCGTTTGCAACCAGCTCAAAGATGATAGCTACTCTGGAGAACCTCCACTGCGAGTTCAAGCAAGCAGTTTGGTGCATCATAACTTGACCCCATCAAACTGTATCAACCAGGCTGTTGAGAAAGAGAGAGAAACATTACATCATGCCAGCCAACAAGGCTGATTAGATGATCACTGTATCTAGATCAGTGTTTACTCGTCCTAATGAGAGTCTGATAAATTGAGCCACCTGTACTAGATCATCTTGCCACATGAACTGACGCGTAGTGGTGATAAAATAATAATATTAGTGGTGATATCAAATCATATCGATACTGGGCCTAAACAGGCTGTCATACCTAGCACGCAGATCATGAAGCGCAGGACATTCAAGGACAATATGCGTTCATCACCAATGGCCTGAGTGTTGCACAAGTGACAGAAACGTTCTGAGCGAGGTACTCGATGTCCCCAACGACCCTGATCAACTGGAAGACCGTGACAACCAGTACGAAAGCGCAGGAAGAGTCTAAGCGTGGTGGCAGACACAGAGATCCTAAGACAATGGCGACGGGGATGGGTAGCAGCAAACCAGTTCTCATAGGTACAAAGTCGAGCCCCTTGTGTTGCACAGGTCCTAGGACACAAGGCCAAACTCTGTTGACATCATCAAATAAAAACTGTGAGAAGCCAGCGTATCGGCCATCCGAGGCGTTCCTCGTCGCCTCTGCGAAAGGTTCCATTGACAGTCTGAAGGGCCATTCTTTGCTGATTTTCTGAATAAAATACAAGAATAAAATACAATAAGACACTATCGCAGTAGCGTGAAGCCAGCTTCAAGGTCTGCTCGGCGAATAAGCACTCCATAGGTGCCACCTATGGGCACACTCAGTGAGTGTGCCCGAAGTGAGGATTGCCACATGTTGCTCCCCCAACTACTTTTGCAGCCGATAAGAGCTTCCTTAGTTTGAGAAAATTTTCAGTAATGTCTCCGACATCTGATGTTTGATCGATTGCCACTGCTGTAATAATATCTTGCAGGGCCAAGACTCTCAATCAAGCTCGATTCCATCTTCACTCTTCTTTCGCAGTCGAAGCACTGCCTCTTGGGAGCAGCCTGCAATCACACCCTCTGACCTCGGAAAATGTGCACACTAATGTAGCGTGTATGCATGCAAATTGGATCACACCTCTGCAATTGACCAGTTGTAAAGCATGCATCAATGATATGTCAGAGATGGATGCCGAGGACGGTGGTTTGAGCATACTTGTTTAGTCCAAACCGACGCGTGATCTCCTTGTCCACAAGATGCTTTGGGAAGAACGTGGGAGCAAACCACATGAGCCACCAGTTGGGCGTGATCACGTAGTGCACTGCTGGGCTGCTTGTGTTGAGGACCTGCATTGGGAAGCACAAAAGTTGACAACTGCATGTATAGCATGGTTCAAAAAGCTTGAAAGAAGATGTGCAGATTTCAGAGAAGTGTTGAAACACAAGTAGCCACCTTCCAGACCTTCTCGCCAACAGCTGCGGCTGGCAGGAACCAGCCAGGCTTCTTTGAGTCAGTCTGTGTCAGCGCATGTGCCCTCTCCAAAAAGGTGTTGAATGGGCTCTTTGTGTTGCCAATGCCCTCAGAATTCTCCACTATATCTCCCCATATCTCCGTCTCAATTGGGCCTGCAGAAACATGCCAGTTAAGAGCAAATGCATTACATCGAAGGTGCGCATACAGATCTTCCTGACTGACACACAACCATTGAGTGAAGAATTCCATCCCAAATCTGCTATTGATGATTGCAAAACGAGGTGCTGTTATACTTCAGACGGCAGTGCGTGTCACCTGGTGCAATGATGACAACATCAATGCCAAATGGTTTCAGCTCGCGGCGAAGACCCTCTGAAATGGCATTCAGGCCTGCCTTGCTGGCCGAGTATGCACTCTACAGCACCAGCACCTACCCACGTGTTCAGTTATTGTCAAACAGATTGTTAGCTGCACATGCATTCTCATGAAGGAGCTAGGATGTACACAGCAGGTGCAAATGCAAGGGGCCGAAGCTGACCATGAAGGGAAATGTGTAGGTGCCACAGATGGAAGACATATTCAAGATTTTGCCGGGGTTACCCCTCAGTGTGAGGTCAGTGCCCAGCAGTGGAAGAAATGCCTGCATGCCAGAAGAGGAAACATTCAATGAACATATAATGAATGTTTCACTCAAGAAGTCACTCAATGTGCATCCTGATAGGCTGTGGATGGAAATATCATCAGGAGGATCTTCACTTGCGTGGACGCATTTTGAGGGTGATCTTGAGGGGCTTGCCTGGATCACAGCCACTGGGGCAACCAGATTGACATCCAGCTGTTTCTTCAGCTTGGACAGTGGCACATCTGCTGTGGCATCCAGGCCCACATGGATGCCTGCACAGGACACCACACTGCTGAGAGAGCCCAACCATGTTCAGCAGATTGACCGCTTCCACCTGGAAGTTCTCATGCTCTGATCTGCAAACTGCAGATTGTCTTCTGATTGTTGGAGAGTGTGCAGGAGGGAGCAAGGGCATGCCTGCATTGTTGATCAGTCCCAGCAGGGTGTGGCCCTTCATGCGGGACTTGACATCTCCTGCTGCCTTGTGGACCGCAGCCTCGTCTGTCACATCAAAGAGCAGCGGCGTGAAGAAGTCCCCAAACTCCCCTTGCAGCCGCTTTGCATCTGCCTCCTTCCTCACGCTGTGGTGGCAGCTCCACAGTCAAGAAAGGGGAAACCCCCATCTCACAAACAATACAGAAGGAGCGTCGTTTTGGTACAGGAACCAACTTGGGGTAAAGAGCGCACCTGCCAAAGACGTGGCACTGGTGCTCGACCAGCGATTTGGCAAACCGATTCCTGAAGATACGCCAGTCACGACCACCACCCGATCGATGTTCACTATGACACCGAGGCTGGCCCCAGGCTCATCATCGTACTTGGACCGTTCCCAGCCAGCCAGCAGCCAGTTCTCCTGCTCCTGGGCTGATGTAAACAATACAAATGCATGATTTAGGACCCACGTTGACTGTATAGCAAGGAATTTATGTCCAGCATAAAAGTGCAGAAAGAAATCCGTTGTGAGCGCAATTTTCGTGACTGCTAGCTATACAGCCAGCCCGGCTCAAGCTCCCCACAAATCAACATTTCTGCCTAGCACCACACAATAAGATATTCATGCAACTGATTCAATACAATGGGAGAATGCATCTCGATACCTTGGCTCATCTTCAAGTGAGAGCCTCAAGCCGAGAAGTTGCTTGAAATAAGCGTTGGATCTATCTCCTGCATGTGACCAGATTCCTTAATGAGATTGGGAAAAAAATTTATCTGTTGTCACGCGAATGAACTCAACAATGTTTTGTTTGTATTTGATTCCACTTGATGGCAGACCACCCGTCTGCGGCGTTCACTGCGTCTTGTTATTTCCGGAGACATGGATTAAGGCACCAGCGTAAAATATATGCTTTTCTCGAAACTTGATAATCATATTCTCGGCTGTGAACTTCTGTGGATACCGACCGATCCCGATCATAGACCGCTGCAAGCAGATTGGCAGTTGCCCCGCTTCAGCCATTGAAACCTTGTGGGTACGCCTGACCAAGAAATTGCATTACACAACAGTGAATGCAGATGGTTTGTTTTTAGTTTGATTCTTGAACTTTGTGGTTCCACAGCTTCCTCGCAGGATCCCACATGGCACGATGCCACGGGCAAAGGACAGCGATTGGCCGCGCATGCTTGATGCTTTGAATCGAAGAGCAAAATTGATTATTTCTAACAATTATAGCAGCTTGTCAACGGGTTTCAAGGGTAATAATGAGCAGAATTGTTCTCCAAAGTCTCCAATCCAGGCAAGGCTTGCGCGAACTCTGCCTCCTTGCTCAGTTACTTGTCGATAAAGGAGGCGACAGAACCACAGACAGACATAATTTGTATGCATCCACCGTTCTGCATGCTCATCTGTATCCATTGCTGGTTTTTGCCCTGTGCAGGATAGCCATGGCCCACGCAGAAGCTCATCACCCGACTCTCACGAAAGCGAGGACGTAAAATTGATCCGATACTATAGTGTAGAACATGATCTGTGCCATACTTATTCCATCTGGCCAGTTGAGAACACATAATGGCTTTGCTGCAGTGCTCTTGTGGGAAAGGGATGCATTTGTGATCCTAGGGTTCTGTGCAGCCTCGAAGCACTGAAAGTTGATACTTGCTTGGCAGGCTGGGGTGAGCATCCAACCTGAAGCTGGCCAGGAGGTTCAGCAAGTCCCCTGGAAAGAGTCTCTGCTGCTGCCACCAATAGCATTCCAGACTCTGGTGCAGCACTTCCGATTTATTCTGAAGCAGCCTACAGAGGAGGCTCCCTGCCCCAACATCTGCATCAACAACCTCAACCACACCGCCACCAGGAGCCAGGTACGCTTGTGCTCTATCTTTTCCCAAGTGGAATGGTCTGCACATAGGCAATTTCTTGCCGAAGTCCTTGTCTTTATTCTTCATCTCTCTGTAAACTGGTTTACAATGTTGTTTGAGCTCCCCAGTCCCTGTTTTTGCAGCTTGATTTGCATTTGGGCAGGCCTTAAGAATGATGGCCCCAAATTCCCAGGTGCTCCTCTATATTGGGTGGACTAACAAGACATGCCCTTCAAGCACGCAATCATCTGCCTTTCTAGCAAGCAGACAGCGCTTTTTGACCAGGCAACTCCCGGCAGTAGCACCGTGCTTCCTGACAACTGCAGCCATGTGGTCGCAGATAGAACAGGTCTTCAGCTGCTTTGGGCATGTTCGCAAAACTGAAGGGCCCCGACTTCTGAGCGTCAACTACGTGCACCTACAAGACTTGGCATTTGTGGAGTTTAAGGACATCCAGGCTGCAGCATTTGCCTTCCATGCCTTCCGAGATCCCCAATTCGCAGCTGTGGCCCACACGGTAAGTTATGCCATGTCATGAATGGGCACGTGTCGGCACATGAGCCTTGTGCCGACCAGCGTGAGTCACATTTGGTGCTTCTGATGACACACATGCAGGATCACTAATCTTCTGTTGCGAAGTGAAATTCTGCTGTGGCCGTTGCTGATGTGTGTCCATGCACGCGCAGCTGCCAGAAATCCAGAGCCTGGCGATTGGGAGCAGCCTGCGGGTAGAGTTTGCAACGCGCATGGAGGCCCCTGAAAACCAATCCTCTAACAACACCAACAACGCGGATGCTGAGGTGAGCAACATGCATTTTACACTGGTACCATGATAACAACCAAATTACCGCAACAAACTGTGTCAGCTAACTTCTAGGCAAGGTTGACAAGCTGTGCTGTACTCAGTTTGCAGCTGTCATACCGAATGTGCGAACAATTGCTGCAGCTGCCAGCTGATCCATCAACCCTGATCATGTTTACCTTCTGCGCAGGCTCTTGTTCCATCACCAGCTCAAAATAAAGCCATCCAGACGCAGCAGGCAGTCAGCAGGCAGAAATTCAAACACCCATGGGCGCCCCAGGCCATGCAGCAGAGCCAGAAGCTCACTTCCTCTATTTTGGCTTTGGATCCCAGCACGTGCTCCTCTTGCTCACTATGGATTGGCAACATCGGCTGGAATGCCACAAGAGCCCAGGTGCAAAATTACAGTTTGTTGTAACAAAGAGCTGCAATATATTTCCTAAGCAACTTGCTCCTGGCAGATTGGACGAGAACATCACATAACAGTGGTCGATGCATTTCCTTTGAGCACCTGTTCAATCAAAGCATGATACGTCAGAAATGATACTTGCCGACCTACGTGGAAATGTTTATAACATGTGCATGTACAGGTGCTGGAAGTGTTTGGCAAGTTTGGAGAGATCTGCAGCATCACTGGGCCTCGTCGTAGCTTCCTCCCGCATAGAATGATTTCTCGCCAGTGGGCCATTGTGGACTTTGCACAGCCCCAGTCTGCAGCCACAGCCTGCTGGGCCTTCCAGGATGCGACTGTCTCAGCTGCAGCTCACAGGGTGCGCAGATGTCCTTCACCATTATTTGTATGCATGCGTGAACAAATCTCATGTCTCCAACCCTCATGTCAGAAACTTTCATGTCACATTTCAAGTTTCCCTCCAGGTACTGCTGCTATTGTCAGCAAGATCGAGCCTTGGAATTTATTTGCAGGGTCTTGGACGTAGATGTTTCCCGTTTAATTGCAAACGTGCAGCCATGGTTTCGCTTCTTACAGGGAGCACATGAACAGCGGTTGAAGGCATGCATGTCATTCATGATGCAGTGGGCGGATGTCCGCTGGGCTGCGGCTGGCCCCTGGCCCTACTGGCGCCTGAAGGTGAATCTCAGGCAGCCGCGTGCGCACAGGCCAGCTCGCACACCAGTCAGCAGAACAGCCCAGTCCTCTCACAGCAGCAAATCCCAACCAGCGCAAGACACAGCCCACAGCCCTTCAAAGAGCAACAATGTGGCCACAGCAGACTTGCACTGCCAGTCACCACAGCTCAGCCGAGATACACTCAAATACCAGGGGACGCCCACTGAGGCAGGCAGTGCCAAGCGCAGTGGGCAGTCATCTTCAGGCAGAACACCCCAGAGCACTGCACGTGGCTCTGCTGCAGTCAACTCAGGGGGCAATAACGCAGGCAGCTCAGGGGGCCAAAAATCAGAGGTGCACCCGCCCACAGCAAACAGCTCAAGCAAGGATGGGGCAGGCCAGAATGCTCACAGGGCTGTCCTTATCACTGCAAAGCGGTTCCAGCGCTCTGCCGTCGCAGCGCCCTTCCGGCCCTCTGCCATCCACTTCATGCCGGACGGCCAGCCAGTCTGCATCTATGACTGGAAGCACCAGCCTCACCGCCGCCGCTACCGGCCTCCCAGGCAGGCGCGATGGCGCCGCAGGCAGCAGTCACACCAGCAGCTCATCATGCAGCCGCAGCACGTGCCCTACTGGCAGCCTGAGCAGACCAAAGTGAGCAGAACCAGCCGCGCATGCGAGCGCAGCAGGAGACCTACGGGCACCCAGAGCAGTTCCCTCTGCCAGCCTGAGCAGCCCACCTTTTCCCAGAACCAGCCGCGCATGCAACCAGAGCAGGAGGAATTTCGGCAGCCAAGGCAGTTCCCTCAGCAGGCTGAGCAGAGGTTCCTGCCCCAGAACCAGCCGCACATGCAGCCGCAGCAGGAGGCCTACTGGCGGCCAGAGCAATCTCTGCTGCAGCCTGAGCTGATTGCCTTGCTACAGAAACAGCAGTGCATGCAGCCGCAGCAGGAGACCTACTGGCAGCCAGATCACTTTCCTCAGCAGGCTGAGCAGACCACCTTGCCCCAGAACCGCCAGTGCATGCAGCCACAGAAGGTGCACCGGCAGCAGCAGAGGAAGCAGTACCGCCCCAAAGGAGTCCAGCACAGCATGGGAGGATGGTGGTGAATGAACCTGTAGATGATGCCTGTCCGGCTGAGAGGACTTTCAGGACTTTGAGCTGCTGGCGCATTGCCACAGGCAACAGAGAATTTTGGCGCTTCCTTTCATGAAGCAGAAATGCATGCAGGTGGTTTGTCAGACCTGACAGCCACTGAGGAATGCACGAGCCGGCATCAGTACTGCAATTCAGCTGACTGGCCTGAGAGATGACTGGATGCCAGAGAAACAAATGATGCAGAGAACACCTATAATTGTTGCCTTAATCGTTCGTAATGATGCCGGACGTCAAGCAGGATGCTTGCGCTGCAGCTTCAGAGTACTGCACTGCTTAGATTTTTTCCAGATGAAGACCACTGTCTCTGTGCAGCACTGAGCAATGTTAGGAACTTTTTGTACAGGGTGCATTTTCATTGAATGGTGTGAGGCATTTGAGATGATCATTGCTGAGGGGGTTGGTGAAACCATGTAATCACACTGTGTGGGATCAGCTCGATGATATGCATTACTACATGGTGCTTGGAAATGATGCGCTTCCTGAAGAATCTCATGCAGCTTGCGCAGTCTGCACAGCAGGTGTATTTGATACTAGAGCAACAACTTGGGTGTACAGAACAGGATTTTTGGCATGTTGCAGCGGGCAGCTTCCCCACTATTGAAGATGTCGCCAGTCAAAATTGAGCCATTTGTGCCATTAGGTGTCATTGGAGGTATTTGGATGCATGCCTGTGTGTCCGACATTTATGACCCCCTGTGCGCTGAGGCACCCCTGTATTCATCTTCATTGCCCACTCATTCATTCATTGTAACTCCTGCTTTACCTTGTGACCCAATTTCCTGCTGAACACCGTCAGCCACATGCAAACATTAGTATTGTAGCTAGTACAACCTAACATGCAGACATGTTTCGCACGCCCTTGTAGCAATGTCTTAATGAGATGCACAGAATGTCCACCTTGCTCCTCCAGCTTTCAGCTGCGCCGGTAAGTACTGCGGCTGATGTCCGTGATGGCTGTCAAAACGGGCGGTAACTAGTACCACGCGTGCGCATTCATCCTGCGTTTTCCCTACCGTATGCTGTATTCGCCCATGCAAGGCAGCAACCCGCCCATCACCTCTACCCTTGAGGATTTCCACCAGGGCCCCCACTTAATTCTCTACTGCTCAGGCCATCCCTATGTCAGAACCTATGTGGGCGGTCTTAAATGCTGAATATGCCGTCAGCGCCGCGCAACTGACAGCACCGACCAACTGAGTCGGCTGCGCCGTGCTGTTTTCATTGCCGTCTGCTGCAAGGAAAATTGCGGCAGTCACAGTGCTGCAGCCAACAACATAGCCTGGGAGGCCAGAGGAGCGCTCGGCTGCTCTAGTGTGGCGGGGTACACCTCCATATGACAGATCCCCACTTCTGCACGCAGCCTGGTCCAGTCATATGCTTCCATGAATTCCGGATACAGGTTGCGGACTGTGCGGCCCCTGCACATGTGCAGCAAGCAGACTCAGCGATACCGCTGCTGCTGCTCAGTTGCAGTCTTGTCTAAAGCCCTTTGGCCATCTCAAGCCACAGTGCAGTGCAGCAGTATTGTGCAAGGGGTCAATGCGGCAAATAGTCTGGTTTACAAATGGTTGTTCACGGCAGTGATGGGTGCCACTGGCATGTGGCAAGCAGTAACGAAACAACAAAACTTTGGGTAGATGCTTCAGATGCTTCAAGACATCACAGTTTAGTAGAGCAACTTCCAACAGATTGTGATGGTCATGCCACGAAGGCCCTTATATTACCATGAGAGGAATCCGGGACCTTGCAGAGCTTACCCATTGACAGTGGCACGAGCGCCAGCTGGTCGAGGTTTCTTCATCGGTGCGGGCGGGGCCGCGTACGTTGGTGGGTTCGGAGACCGGGAAGTCTCGCCCAAGCCCCAGTCCCATATGCAGGGAGTAGCATAGTATCCATAGTGCGTAGGAGATATGTCGTCCTTGTCTCCCTGCCCCACGTGTCCCGCACAGGAAAATCTTTCAAGGACAAACAACCCTGCAGCTGATGTCGCAGGCCGGGGGCCTTCTTGTCATTGGAACAGGGTAAGACTACAATAGTTCTGGAGACATGAAACATCAGTGGCAATCTGCGGATTGGGTCACCACCTGCTGTCGAGGGCTTGGCGTTTTCTCCAATCCTGCCACCTGCGTGGGATTCCAGTATGGCGTGAGATTCCAGCATGGCAAATACCTTCCCCACTTGGTAATCATACACAGGATATGAGTATACAAAAGATCTGAATATGTATGTACATTTGCAACAAACGATTTGTATGTTTGTGCAGCACCTCATCACATTGAGGCAGGCAAGTGCTCTGCGCTGCAGAACCGGTGGAGGCTGCCAGACCTCCTACGCTTGATCCGCGAAGGGGATGTTATGTCACAGTACAAAAGTGGGATGTACGGCTCACCTCCTGAGTCGAACGCCTGTTCATGGCTGCTGAATCTGGCAGAAGTGGCGATTTGGACCGACCACAAGAAATTACTTGAAGATCGCCTTGACGATTCTAGCTCCACTTATTCTGATGTGATAAACAATCAGCCAGGATCGGCTGGAAGTTGTGCAGCCGGTGAAAGGCGATCGGCGTGAAGAGGTCCAAGGATGGCCCCTGCAGAAATGTTGTGGCCTGCCCAAGCTAGGTTCCAGGGCCGCTGTGGCAAAATCATGGCGGTCCGCAAAATCATGCCATTGGCGGATGTAAAAAACCAAGGAGCTTGTGTTTTACAGTGATCTAAATCTTGTATCCATAAAGAATAAGAGCATATGAGAAAGGTGGGACAGTCGTCTATTGGCTCGCCAAGATCCAATTCGAGCTGCAAAATAAAGGAAGCTCGAAACAGAAGCAAATTCACAGACGCATGAAGAGTAGAGACGGGATATAGCAAGTAACTACGTGCGGACCACTCTGGTTGGTGTAGATGGGCCTACTCCACGCAGTTCCTCTTCTTTGGCGTATGCTGGGTCCCCGAAACTTCCGGGACCCCCCAGTACTGGGTGTTCAAAATGAGGAACGCGCAGCTTCGCAAAATTTGCATTGCAAATGGTTTCCGACACCAGCCTTCCACAGTGCGAATCCCAGTCAAAAGTTGTCGAACAGACCAAACGAGCGAAATCGTAATCATTACAGTTTCTTTGAAGCACTCTCAAAGGACCTTGAGATGGGCTTATTGCTGAAAAGTACTGCTCTGTATCTGACTTTGACACGACAAACCGGGCACAACAGGACAGAGACAGCACCACAGGATTAACACGACATCTCATTTGCTTTGACCTTTGCAATGCAATACACAAGACCCAAAAGCCCGTTGCACATCTTGACATCTCCACACTAAGCAGCCATTTCAGCTCATGAGCTTCGTGCTGTGCTGCAAGCCTGCTTACCCGCATTCCTGAGTCCACTTCCCATCACTTTCATGGCTGATTCTGACTTTGACTTTGACTTTGACTGCATTCATATACTTGAAATGATTGGCAGGATACTCCAGTTCTGGAGAGACTCCGCGCTCATCTCTTGAGCTGTCACCTCCGCCTCCGATTGCCGCTGATGCTCGACTGCACAGCGCAACACATCACATGTCAGCATAACTGTACTTGAACAGGAAATTCAAACTCTGATGCTGCAGCCTCGGTCTTAGGCAGTGGCAGGCAGTGGCGGCTGAAAACTCAAGAAAGGCTCCAAAGGGCGCCCACTACATGCCAATCCACTGTGTGTGCTTGCCTGAGTTCTACACAGCACAGGTGCATGCACAAAGTCAGCAGAGGCAAGCTGTTCTGACGGAACAACGAACCCCTGTGAGGCCTGCCAAACAGAGCACAGCAAGCAGCTGGTGCCTCAATAGCAGCCAAGAGTTGCCAGGGGCGCAGAGACAATCAGGCCAAGCTGTCCAGGGAAGGGATGGCCCAATACAAAGTCACTTAGACATGTCCACGTAGCAGCACACCTGTGATTCCTAACCTCGATGCTCACAGCAGAGACCTTATCGACTGCTGTACCCATCTGTCTTGAGATTGATCAAACACAATCAATCCTGAATTCAAAATCATGTGAGGGAAATGAAGCGCACGTCGCATGCGGCAGAGGGCGGCAGGCCGAGGTCATCCGGCCCACAGCCGAGCACGATCTCTCCGAGCAGTAGCCCCGCCGGTGAATTTCTGGTGCGCACACGCACTCCCACCAGATAATCCTCAGCCTGCAGACATAATGATTGGAAGAGTTCAGGAATAGCAATCCTACCACATGGCCCCGGCTGGCGGTGGACAGAGATGCTGCAGAAAAGGCGGACAAGTATTTGCAGGTCCCACCTCGAGGGCTTGCTAGAGTAGACGTGATGCATTGTTGGAGGCTGGATGCTGCTGCAAGGAAACAGAATGCTACTCCGAGAAAGTAATGAGAGCAAGATGTCACTGCGAGGAACTGATGAGAACAGGACGGCACTGCAAGGATCTGACGGGAACACGATGCCACTGCTCACAGGTTTTAACGCACCTGCAGGTCTGCTAGCATGGTTGCGACGAAGCGGTCGCGCTGGGAAGTGCCGGTGGGGGGCGGCCACTCTCCGCTGGCCACCATGAACTCCGCTCCATCCTGGGGCGCCTGACATGCAAATTAAAGTCATTACATAATAGGTGGGGTATTCAGCAGTGACCCGGGAAGACTGTGCTTCCCCACCGACAGCTGCTGACCAGTATGAGATTAATTAGAAGGCGAAGGGTCCAATGCAAGTTCACTGAGAGATGGTGGTCGTGAGTGGCAGTGGCAGCAGCACGGGAGGCATCAGCAACCCTGCATCCAAGCTCTTATGTAGGCCTAAAAACAAGGCACCCCTCCTCTGGCTGCTCGTGACCAAGGCAAAGTACTAAACCCCATAGATCCACATACCCGAGTGCCCCCAATACCCCCTCCACAAACTGCTTCCACTTTCCCAGGAGAAAGCAGGAGCTGCTCCTAGCATATCCAGTACTCAAAGTCTGACCTTTACACCGTTTCGAAATTGAAATCTTTTCAAATTTGAAGCGGCCCAACAAAGTGAGCTGTACTATGCAGAGACATGCGGCCCCACCTGCACTCCAGAGGGGAAGCTGCTGAAGAAGTTGGGGGCCTGCCCCCCGCAGCAGCCCTTCTGGGTGTACGCAAAATAGCCCTTGGGGAATGCGAGTGCGCTGCCCATCAGGCGCGGATTCAAGCTCTCCATCGTCACCGATGTTATTGAGTCGTTGCGCGGCAGCCGCCGCACTACCACCGTGTACGCCAGCCTGCGCGCATGAAACTACAACTTTACACAAAAAGGTCTTCTCAGGTGACTAACCACGATATATTGTGACAATGACTTGACTACTAATATTACTACGACTGCAGTACACACATTTCCTGCCGGAGCCAAGGAGCGTCTGCAAGAAAGCTGCAGGCAAAGGCTGCCACATGCCTTGCCCCTTAACGGACTTTCCACACCAAGCAAGACCAATCAACTGCGGGCATGGTGCTCAGATTATTTACTGCCAATCGAACAGACTGGACCAATAGGACAATAGTCATTTACAGCACCTCAGCTTCTGGAAATGTGGACCCCGTGACTCGTGCTGTGGATGCAAAATTTTGCTGCATGTTACAACTGTGCAACGGCCATGTCAAAGAGATGCATGGCTACTCAGAAATTGCAATGCATGCATGCCATGCATGGGGCTTGCCAAAGCGAGCTTGCATGTCAGGGTGCATGACTGCACCCACTGCAGGTAATGCGTGCGCCGATCATTGCTTCTGCACACAAATCCTCCTTCTCTTGTTTTTTTTGACAAGCTGCCCTTTAAGAGCAAAAAGATTGGGCCACGCACGCAGAATCGTTGTACATGGCGATTGAAATGGATCCAGCGGCGGTCGAGTCGCTGTCCGGCAGCGGCCACAGGAACGCATGGTACGGCATCGCGGAGTCCAGCCGCATCCCCGTAGCGTACGGCACCGGGTCCTGCGGCAGCGCCGCCGCGTTTGCCGGGACGACCGCGCCCGAGAACACCGATGATGAGCGCTTCTGGCCGGCCGCGATCGGCGTCTGCGCCAGCACCTGCAGCAGGCGCACAGAGGATTTAGCAGCGTGATCTCCCTGAGGGAGAAGCGGTTGCCATGGACGCTTAGTGTGATTGGCTGGTACACAAGGGATGCCTTTTGCAGCAGAGGATCTGCATGTTAAGCTGATGATGTACAATTGCCCATGCCAGTGCATCCCGCTAGGACCCATGCACGACAGGCAGATCTTGCATTTATGACAATTGTCACTGTCAAGCAGGACTTCCACAGATATGAGAAAAGAACCAAATACTGACAACATGGTTGCGAACGCATTTGCATTTGTGTGGTGGTGTGATCTGCCTCAATCAGATTTCGATGGCAATTCACCCTGACTTGGGCAACCTCGACCACAGTCAGCCTGCATGCTGCAACAACAAGTGTCTCAACGCTTTACGGAACGCGGACCTGAATGCCGGGCACCCGCGAGGCCTGGTCCGGCGAAGCCCAGGCGCCGTCACTCCCCTGCCCCTGCTTGGCCGCCCAGCTCTGATAGTAGCCTCCCATCCTGTAATGAGCAGCAGAGCATCAACTCAGTATGATGTTTCCAGGAAATTTGCACCTTGGAAGTTTCAAGGCTCGTGTAGATGTTTGCATGCCCCTGCCACTTTCATTATAGCCAGCCTCAACCCTGATGATTAAACGGGGAGTGAGATTCTTGAAGTATTACAGGCACATCCAGCAAGTTTGCAAACAGGGCAAGGTTGCATCGTCAGCCAATTGGCAGATGCTAGAGCAAAAGGGAAGAGGAGAAGGGGAAGGCATGAGCAGAACTCACAGTTTGGTAAGGGCTGTGAAGCTGATGGGGCTGCCGTCCACAATGCTCGCCTGCGTGAGCGTCCCGTTCACCAGATCACTGCCTGCCGACCCGTTCCCACAGCTGCACACAAGTATTCGTTGCATCAGGATGAGTGTTTCCATAATTAATGGCTACACCATGCCCTTCCTTAGCACCCTGTACCTGGCAGGAGTTTCCGAAACATCTGTGCAGGGCTCGGAGAGCCTGTGTGGCAAACCCCATGCATGCTGCTATCCAGACAGCAGGGCGTGATTTGTGGGCAGCTTCGGTGCTGCGAGAGGTTTGGATGCCCACTCCTACTGTCTATGCAGCAGGAAACATTGAGAAGTTTGGAAGATGCTGTGCTGCTATGAGTTTGAATCAAGGATATTACAAAAACAGTTACCTGGGGGCGCCAGGGACGGGCCCACACAGCACAGCCACCAGCTTGGCCCCGCTGCCAGATGTGGCATTTGCCAGGCTGTACATGGCCATCAGGTTGGAGGCGTTCCACCCACCAGTCCAGTTGCTGCCCATCGTCACTCTGTACCGGACCCTGCAATGCAACAAACACAGGCACTTTTGAGCATGCCTTCTCAAGGACTGCAAACACCTTCAAATAGCATCTCTTGGGACGAAGATACATGAGAAGGGGCCTTGATCATGTATAACCATCTCTTCCCCACAGTAGCCTATGCCGCTCCGTGGGTGCTTCAAGCCAGGATGCAAGGGGACTGCACAACAGGTGGCATGCACAAATGAAGACACCAATCGCCATGAAGATGTTTGCTTGAAGCGATGAGAAAGGCCAACAGAGCAGCGTGGCCGCCCTTAGCTGTTTTTAGAAAGTTCGGACTGCAAGGCAAGGGTGAAATGAGGCTCACAAGTTCCGAGATGACTGCGTGAAGACTGCCAGAGCCTGCGGCATGAGCTGGCTGCAATTGGACTGACAAGGCAGGTACAAGTCCGCTCTGAACACTGGCTGATCATTTGTGACCTGCAGAGCATCCTTGTTGATTAGGAAGAAATGCAGCACGCCAATCATATTCACTCCAGATGATGCTGCCCAGCATTACATGATATGCACTCTATTTTTTTAATTTGATTACTTTGACGCTTGGAACACCTAGAAATCAAACTATAACGTGCGATGATTGAAGTCGATTGTTGGATCGTTACGAGTCACTCCAAAGAGGCTCAGCACAAGGGTTACCTTGGGTGTGTAAGACTCGACAGTTGTATTGCCAGAGGAGTTCAATGGATTGCGGCCTGCAGCGCTGGAGCTGGAATTGCTCACAGCGAAGGTGAGGGCAGCAGAGGCGGACTCAGTGAATACTAGTGTTGTCAGGATCGAGCTCAGGATGGTGAACATTTGACTGGTGAAGTACTTGACGCAGTCCTCACACTAGCCGATGCTGCATAATTTGATGGATATGAATAGAGGTAGAAGTGCCCCTCATGGCTCGTTGGGCCACAAAGGCCTGCAAACCCAGCTAAACAGACTAACGTAGATGATGCATTCTGTGATGAGCGAAATCGTGTGGCCGGAAGTCTGGTGAGGCAAAGTCGCAAAGGTCCACGTGAATAATTTAATTGTCAGCTAAAGGAAATATTACTTTCAGTTTCCATGCACGGAGGTTTGAGGTCAGCTGCGAGATCAATGCCGAGAAGAAAGAGGGCAGATCATAATCTTTCCTCGGAATCTGTCAGGAAGGGATGCTTCCAAGTGGGCCGAAAACAACTAGCTCTATGTGATTTTACCAATTTATCTCTGATTGTCAAGAAAACTCGTGATCCAGTACAAAACACCCTGACCTTAACAAGCCAGGAACCTCAAGGCATCCCTTCACTTAATTTTGTCGACTAAGCTGATCAGCCCACCTTCGTCCTTAAACAACTGCACCTTAAAGATCGAAAGTATCGAGATGGTGTCTCGTGCAGCACAATTACACATTCAGATTCTGTCCTTAGCTTTTGCTGGTGTGCCCCTCTCATGCCCCTGAAGTTCCATCTTATAGGCAAATTTTTCCTTCTTTAGATCGATCGCATTGTATAAAGCGTATCAAGCCCCAAAGCTTTGTATTATGGGATTTACGTTTGTCTTGCGGAGCTGCTCACCCGGATATGTGTCTAATCCTGCAGCTGGCGCTGTTGGTGGGCTTGTGAACTTTCTCATAGCTCCCTTATTTGGAGCGCTTCACATCACCACAGCTCTTGGAGTGCACATAGCTCCTGGCCTGGTCAAGGTGCGAGCTTGTGCATGTTTGGCCAGGACATGCCATGCTAGAAGATTCCCACTGTGCTATCCTTCATGCCGGTTCTGCAAACCCAAGGCTCCATCTTGCCTGCAATATATATCTCTGTGTGTGACATTTCGTGCTCTCTTCCGTTGCAGGGTGACCTGTACTCCAAAGTTGTCTGGTGAGGGCGCCCTGACCCTGTCTATGTCTACATGTTGCGTCGTGTTGCGTGATGTGTTGGCTTCCTTGTGCAAGCATGCATTGGCTGGACTGCTGGCTCGCGACATCCAATGCTAAAAATCTGTTGTGTCTTGCTGCCGCAGGGGAGGCATCTGGGGATTTCTGTTTATGCTACCTCTCAGGAAGTATGTAAAGAACTGGGGCGCGCGGGCGTGCATCTTCGGTGCGTCCCCACACTCCATATCATCCAAGTTGACAATTTTAAGTAGCAGTGCATGAAGTGGAGCCTTCCTTAGGAACACCCTGGGCTGAAGGAATGATGCTGAAACGTTGATCTTGCCCGATTCCCCGATTCTTGAAGACAAACTCATCCTCTTCCAGTGGCAGTTGAGATCATCCCCAATGCCTGGCAGTTGTTGTCGTTGCACCTATCTCCAATTTGTAAATCAGCAGATTTGATGACTCAGCGTTTCAACAAGCTCATCACGTATGTGCAGGGCTGTTCCCTTCAGCAGTGCAGATGTTTCTGGTCTTCCCCCATTCGACGCCCTTCGGCATCGGCGGCGTGGGGCTCGGAAAGCTGACTCCCCTCTTTGTCATCATCTTCAACACCATTGGCTGGAGCGTGCCTGGCTACCTCTGGTTCCGCCTGGCAGGTGACTCACCCCTGTTACTCGCATGCACTGCTGTCCATGGCAATGCAAATATGATATGCTTCCAACGTGCCAAGAGATGCTCTGATGCCGATCTCAGAGTCAAGATTGAAGGACAATGTCAGTGCTTTATGTCAGCAAGTCTACAGCAGGCGTTGTTGCATGCGTGAAATCAGCTGGGCAGAGTGAGGGGCATGCTCTTACGGGGCTGAGAAATGCAGCAGGGGATGAGATATCACGGATTAACGTTCAAGCATCAGGTGATCATCGAGGCCTGATGAATGTGTGCGGTGCATGCAGGGTATGAGGATGCAGAGAGCCTGCGCTCTCACAGGCTCACTGGAGACACTGAGGCTTTGCTGGACTGAGAATAGCCGTTCTAGTATATACACATGTGTTACATGATCTCTGAGTAGGCCCAAGGCAAGATAGCACTAGAAGAGCGCTCTTCTACAGAGACAGCATATATGACACTATATAGTCTTGGATACATCCAGAAGTGTCATAGAGACGTGCAGGTTCTAAGCAAGTACACAGATTGCATGCTAAAACTTTACTTTATTGGACACAGCACCTTATTGATTTAGTACCAAAACACGTAAAGTCACGGACGTGGAGAGTCTGAGGTGTAAACTGCAGATCCCTCATCAATACCGCGTGCCATTTCACCATTCGAGACGGGTATTGTTTCTTATCGAGCTGCATGCGCACACATCATGCTCCATTGTAAGCAGTAGCAATATGTAAACGCTGCATGCACTGCCAGTGCAGCATGAATCTGCACTGAGAATGCTCACAATATCCGAACCGAGATTGCTGGTAGTCTTGCGCAGAAAAGTGTCAGCCTTGCAGATTACATGACTAACATTGCCCAAACGGTGCAGGATTGACTTCCACTGCGTCATAAATCGATTAGCTGCACAAGCTTCTCCTGATGCTGTAAGCACCAATACCAGATCATGTCGGCCCAAAAACAAATGAACGACAAAAAAATTTCACCCTGGGAAGCTCCAAAGGGGCAATGATGAAAAAGCACTCATTCAAGGAACTGTACGGACGGGTCATTCACTACACTGGATGCCAACCTATCACATGGCATCAATCCTCACAAAGCTCAATTGAAATGATCCAGGTAGAGTAAAGCAGGAGCTGCCCTAATCATGCATGCATGGACTTTAGATGGGGGCCACGCCGTCATGGGGCGTGCCCTCATCCAAGCACTGGCAGCGTTCAAGCTCAGTGCAATCTTCCTGCTCACAGGGTGTGTTACAGCCGTAGGCAACCTCCACATCAGTGCAGTTGAGCAGAGCATTCCAGCTTCGCTCCATGACATGCCCCCACGTGGGCCACTCATCCGGCAGATTGGACTTGACATGCTTGTACAGCTCTTCATTGGCGCGCAGTGGGTGATTGGCCGGAGTGGCAAACAGGCCGAGCAGGTACTCGTACAGCTTCCTGGGCTGCAGGTGCAGGCGCGCGCGGGAAGCTACAAGGAAGCCGTTGTGGAAGCAGGCAAACTCGTGTGGACATAGCGTCCCCTGAGCCAGCGCCCACACCTGGCACACAGCGCTCACTCTTCCTTCACTCGCATACATGAGGATCAGAGACCCCTTCTGTCTCTTTCAACCTCCCTCTTTTGCTCCCTCCCATGCTCCACTTACTCATTACCCATTTAGAGAGTAAAACACCTCCTGCGGAGGTATAGGTAATGCTGCAACGCATGCGAGCCCCCTTTGCATTTTCCTCCCACCTCAATAATCCGGGATTCTGTCTCAGAGGAAATACGCTCCACTGCAAACTTCCAAACTCCTCTACTGGACAGCCACCTTCTCCAGATTGGTAGGTCACCGGTCAAAATGACATTCCTGCCTTCCAGTTGACAAGCAAGTGAGTACAATGATTGAAGGGAGCACCTCGCGAAGCCGGATGAAGCCGCCAGGGCCGTGCCCCGCCCAGAGATCGCTGTAACCCTCACAAGTGCAAATCGCCACAAGGCCCAGTCCTAGCGCGCCGGTGCGCGGGCCAAACAGAGTCTGCAACCGGCCCAGCAGCAGCTCCTCATAATTTGCCAGCGCCTGTGAGCAGAATAACCACTGGATGCTGCCACATGCCCGGTACCCCTTGATGACTTGCCAGAGTCAACCAGGATCCGTCAAATTGCCAAGCCCCATCTGGGTTCCCTAGCTTTTCAAGCAAATCGAGCTTGACCCTGCTGTTGTATGCAACTTTGAGCAACTTTGAGATCCTTCCAACTCCGTGTCTTTGTCTGGACCCTGAGGCCCCAGATCACCTCCAAGCTAGGCAACCCCTAAAACATAAGCATGCAACGCAGGCATGCACTATCTGGACTGGCCCTCTGAGCCACCTGGCGCAACCCTAATGCACGACATACAAAGCTGGCATGCATTATCCACTGCGCCCTGCCCTACCAAGTCTTCATTCATGCCTTGTGCAACAAAGCCACGAGGAGATTGAATGCACCGAGAATGATATTCTTGCCAGGTTTGCACCGGCAAGTTCTGGTATACCGTGCCGGAAGCCAATACACAAGCATCTTCTTTGTGTGACAAGCCGACCTGTGAGAAGAACACATGCTTCGGCAGGCGATCGTAGTGCGCCACAATGTGCCACAGGTAAGTCTCCTGTTCCCGCCCCACATTCGGCAGCTCTATAACCTCGTGCGCAAATCCGCGGTCCCGGGCTTGCGCAACGAAGACCGGCGTGCCCTTGCAGTATATGAAGATGCGCGGGTGCGTGGCAGCTACCGAGCGGATGCCCAGCAGCTTTTCCACGTACTGCTCCACCTCGTTCACATCCTCCTGGTGTAATTGCCAAGTAGCACAATTAAGCAGCATATTGTGTGATATTAATATAGTTAGTTCCCACATTTCCTGCAAGACACTGGTCACTGTGTCTCATGCTTCTGTCTCATTCAATACAGCAGAAAGCTATGTGCAAGCTGATCACCATACTTTGCATGGGGGGAGCAGGGAAGTCGATTTCTTGCCTTTTCCTTGACGGGGATAATTGGCTGTCACCATTACACATTCCACATGTCTATCCTGATATAATCCAAGGACTAGGGGCCTTGCTGTTTATAAACACGTGTTTCAGTGATGGCAGCAGAGTACAGGCTTCTCACCTGGTGCACAGCGATCACAACGTGCATGCCAGGCGGGTGTGCAGCGGCCGGCCCGGTGGAGCCCGGAGAGTGCTTGTGAGAAACCGCTGTCGACCATGCCGCGGTGGAGGGTGCATAGATCGCGCAGCAGGCAGCTGCCAGGAAGGTGAGCACGGCCACCTTCCTGGCAGCCATGTGCTGGGCCACAGCTGCAGTTCCAAGCGGCCCAGTTCAGGCCCTGCTGGGTTGATCCAACGGGCTGCAGCCAGCAGGCAGTTCAGGTGTACAGTGTTATATCATGGCAGAAAAAGGGCTGAATGTCGACAAGAAAGATATCAACAGAACGCTGAACGCTGAACGCTGAACGCTGAACGCTGCCCGGTTGCAAGGATGTTTGCCATCCTGCCATGCTTGGGAGCACAGGTGAGGGAATTATCGCCAGCTTCCACTCCAAAGCATTGATGCTCGGCTGAACAACTGATCAGATCATCAGATTCCAGGATCCGAAGATTTATTTGCGCGCCTGTACCCAACCAGAAGGAACATATCCAGTGAGGTGGATGCAAGCCCACCTCAGCAACGACGTAGCGGCCGGCCTTTTCGGCAATCAAATGAGCGAAACCAAATCTTCAGCAAGTCACGAGCTTCTCGAAGTTCCTTTCAACGTCTGCTGGCTACAAGGCAACCTTTGGTACTCTTTACTAGCTGGGTGCGTGTCTGTCAGGCGCAGGTTTTGCCTGGACAGGCCTACAATTGCGATCGTGGCCTACTGACCACCCAACCGTAACGATCCCAGCACTGAAATGCACCTGTATGCGTCCTTGATGAACGGAAAGGATATTGAGCGTGATGACACAGCAATTGGAAGGGCCCGAAGAAGAACCCGGGCAGCCCGATTGGCCTCCGCGCTAAGCCATGGGGGACTTCCTGAATTTGACTACATGCTCTGCAGCACCATCATGCACCTACGTAATTCAAGTTCCCTAATACCCCAAGCACCTCGCGACACTTCAGGCAAGTTTCAATCATGCAAGGCAGCGGTACGCCTGACTGCATTAAATGCTACAGATGTGTAGCTACCCAGTGGATACTTCCCATCTTTAGCACTGGCAACATTAACCATGGCCAGCAGCTGCTATAATCAAAGGATAGTACATCGATATTACAACATCGAGGCACCCAAAAGACGTTCACACAGCGCCAGACTTTGTGGCAACATCTACCAAAGAAAGGACTAGGTAGGACTACCAGGTGTACCACATGCACGAACCAATCCTCGTCATGAGGCACAACGGTTTAAAGTGTTTCTTCTGGCACAAGGTGCTCACTTGCCTCATCATTTCACTATATTGTTTACACCATCAGCGTCCTGGTGCGCATGCACGCTGAGCTGCACGCGTAGTTGGTGCGCAGCATGCATGTGCTCTTCGCTGGCTGCCGCGGCGGCCTGGGCCGATAAGGAACTCTCCTGAGGTCCTTGATATTCATGCGCAGCTGCTCCCAGTCATGCGCCTGGATGATGGGCTGCCCATCTGCTTTGGCCCGCAGAGAGAAGCGGTTGACGAAGGGTGGATAACAGGTCTTTTCAGCTGGTCCGCCCCAAGCCAGATCGATAAAGTTTAGCTGTTCTGGGTGCATGCTCTCTTCCGTGCTGCCTGGCACCGGTTTCGCCATCCTGCAACAGCACACAACGAGCTCAGGATTTGGGCATCTTGCAAAGGCAAGAAAGATGACTGTGCTGCCACAGATGGCAGTATGGTTGCGAGCTCAACGGCCCCTTTGCCGTGTACTTGCGCATGCAGCTATTTCGTTGACCCTGGACTATCTGATGTATTCCTGCATCAATGCTGTGTTGTCTGGGGTGACACCGAAAGCTTGGTGCAAGCAATGCATTGTGCCAGAACAGAGCAAGCCAAAGGAAAGTTATGCGAGTCAATGCCTTGTCATGTAGCATCTTTCGGGCATGCGCAAGAGCAGACATCCCTGCAGCGGTTCTAGATCTTACCTGACGAACAGGTTGCTTGCACCGAGGTCTCCGTGCACAGCAGCACAGTCCAGGCACTTGTGCAGAGCGCCCATGGCGGTCTCAGCCAGCTTCTCGAGCATGTCCACATCGCCTCTGTAAGTGCACAGGGAGACCCACCCCTCAGCAGGGTCCAGGTATGCCATCCTCACCACTGAAACACCTCCTGGGTATGTGTCCACTCCCAGCAGCTTGGGAGTAAACTCAGCCATGCCAAGCTCCTCATGCAGCGCTACAGGATACGGTGTGGCGAGGACCTTCGCCACAAAGGTCTCCTTCCCTGAGGCAGGGTCCACAGGCGTGCAGAGGTACACATGCTTGCCACGCACAAGCCTTTTTATGTTGTACCTGCAATACAATATACCCTGTGGTGGTCAGACACACACAGTGGTTGTTTGCATTGTCGGAAATGTACTAGCAGTAGCCAAGCATGCGGATTCACCAGGAAGATCATGCATAATGTAGGCTGGTGCGACTTACCTCTCATCCCTGATCATGTATGGAATGCTGTCAGCCAGCTGCTTGATGCGGTGCGGAGCAGCGCTTGGTTCAGCAGCCTCTGCATCCGCGTAGGGGCTCAGCTGTTTGCACAGGTCCTCGCAGAGCACGCCCAAGCCATACATGATCCTAACAAGGTACTCCATGTACGCCGGCTGCCCGTCCCACAGATCCGCAAAATGGATCCACTCGGTCAGTGGCTCGCAGCATATGCGATCAGTGAAGAACAGCGCATTAACTCTGCAACACAATACAAATGTCAGGTGCATGTGAGCCATCCAATTTAAAAATTGCTGCCCAAAATTTGTTTGCTCTTGAAGTGCAGCTCAAGGGTTTTGCAGCAACAGACGCACTAATGCCAAAACATTACTTTGCACAAGCACTCACAAGCTGGCATGCACAGCCTTTACAAATGATGTAACTGTGTGGCATCCACAGCCTGGCCTTCCAAAGCAGGTACATCAGCTGAGATTTCACCAATCCATGAAGAGATCACCATTGGAGTCCTACAGACACCCGCTCAAGGCAGAAAATGTGCTTGTGGCCACCTACCTGAGTCCATGGCCAAAAATCTCCAAGCCAACTGCTGGCAAGAGTGTCTCTGCCACAACAGGGGAGCCCCATTGCTTTTTCAATCCCAGCGCATAGTGGCCACAGAGCTGCATGACGGGATTGCTGGCCCCGCCCTGTCCCCAATCGAGCCCCCCCTCCAAAATGATAACAAAGATGTTGCTCAAGGTGCCGTCAGACCTTCGAAGCTTTCCAGAGCTGCCTGTCTCTGCTGTGTCGTCCTGCACCACACTGAAACATACCTTTTAATTAACAGAGCCTCACAGAGTATCTGGCATTACCAGAAGCTGATGAGGAGTGCCAGGGCCTGATGGTCCTACGGTACTCTTTGCAAAGAAATACAAATGCCACAATGCTCAAGCAATGCTATGGCGAACGACTTGACCCAACTTGACGGTCATTCATGCACTAAAAGAAAGACACACAGCAGTGCTATAGACACATACGCTAATATGCTGGTCGACACCCACCATTGATAACCACGAGGGCCGTAGCGTGCGGAATGCGTGTGGCGCGCTCATCACTTCTCTAAAATAGAAGTACAAGACCGAACACACACCCTCCATCATGCTCCCCTCTGGCTCCATCTCCATTTCCATTCCCTGAAGGTCAGGTCTGAGCGCCTTTGCTATGGCCTGCTGGAACTCTGCTGTTGAAGTATCGATGTAGCTCTGGCTCAGGACATTGATCAGACGCAATACGGCTCCGCAGGCATCGGCTGTGATGGGTGCACTGTGCTTCAGGTCCAGAAATTTGCCAAATGCCTCGTTAGCAAAAGCCGCAGGAAGCCCCTGCATGATTGAAATCATGCGCCCTCAGCTGCACAGCTTCATGCCATTGAGCAGTGTAGGCTTGTCGTCAGCTGACCCCATCAAGCTGAGTGACATTGCTGCACAGAGTCCGAATATAGAGGCAGTGTGACCTATCTCACTCATGCAACACACAGAGCAGGGAATGGCAAAAAAAATCAAGGACACACCCTTGCTGACTGCGGCCGGAACACATTCAGTAGAGGGCCCTTCCTTTCGAAGTCCACTATTTGTCCCAGGTTTCCCATTGGGTACTGAAAGGCTGGCCAAATCACTCCAAACGTGCTGGGGGCAGGCAGCTTTGAGATGCGATCATGGTATGGATCCACTTTCTCAGACAACTTACCGCCAACTCCTGCATATAAAAGAGGGCTTGAGTGCACAGCATACTCCTGCATTCACAAGAGGGCTTAGTGCACAACATACTGTGCCAATCAGATTGTCTCGCCCATGACAGCATCGGCTGCTCTAAAGCTTTCAATCACTATCCTCCCCACCCAGCACATGTGGCAATTATCCAGTTGAGGGCAACCCAGAATCGATCCTTACACTTAACTTGAACAACAACAGGAGTATTCACTAGTACCACCTAGTGGTACCTTGCTGAAAAATACAGCCAAGAAGACATGAAACGCAAGACTCATCAAGGCACAGCCGAGAACACTCTTTTCAGAGATATTTCTCGTGATGCTTGACTCTCAGCGGAGGCATGCTGAGCCGGAGATTGTTAGCTAGCAGGTGAGGGTGCACACCTGGGCCCGGCAGCTTCGCGTGAAGAGCACTTCTCTCCTCCAGGATTATCTTCACATAATCTCCCAGCACTTGCCAGACTTTCTTGCACTTGGCTTGCTGCAGAACATCTGTCGCGCTCAGGTACGCCTCCTCGGCACTGTCGGCCTCTGCATTTGCAGCAGCGATCTCCCGGTTAAGCTGCTCCAGCCGCTTGATCACAGCTTCCATCCTGCGCAAGCACCAGGTCGCCTGTAGGAAATAGCTAAATGCTCAGAGAGCAGTGCTCAAGGCTGACAACCATTAACACAACAGACAGTCATCCTGCGGAAAGCAGCAGACCCCACACTGCCTGCTGCAGGTGCATGATCACTCTGCAGACGGGCAGGCTCTGCACACCAGACTCGAAGGAAAAATACAATGAACAGAGGATAAATACAATGCAGACTTGTACAGCAGACGAAACATCTCCACTTCCAGAATAAAAGCGGCTGCAAACACAACAAAGGTGACAACAGATCCATGGCCATACCTGGCTGCTCAGCAAAGAAACGATGCCTGGGGTGTAACGAGCTAGCAATGTCCTCCACGAGGTTCCACAAGGCTGAGGTGTAACCTGGTGGAAGAACATTCGGACAAATATTAGAAGAACAGACGAGAACGAATCATGATGGCTCTTGCATGTGGTTGATTTACTGCTTTAATCTTGACATAAGCCCTGCTCAGGTGTCCCATGACCTCCCTTCGGAGGCCTCGGCACTTCACGGACGTGTGTCAATGAAAAGGCCAGGCACGGCATTTACACAAGGAACATCTGAGGTGAATTGTTGATATTGAGGAGCAACGCGACCATCCTATGAAAATTTAACAATTCAAACCTGCTCCACCATCTTGAGCAAAAGCTCTTGCCAAATCTTCAGGAAGAACTCTTCTACTTGACAGCTATAATACTGGAGAAAGAATCACCTGGAGCCTTAGGAGCTCAATAAACCGTCTGTGCGTTGATTTTGACGTACCTCCCAAAGATCAGAGAGACCAGCAAAAATGTATCGTCCTTGATCAGTGGCTGTGAAGTAGCGGTGCGACTACCCACTGGGTACTACCCAGTAATGAAAGGCTGTTGCTGCTAGTTTAGTAATCCCCCCTACATGGCCTCTTGTCTTGCATTGACTCCTGTGTGTGTTCCTCTGATGGACCGAGCCAGTTGTCACGTAGATTTTGTGTGAGTTTTGGTTTGGCAGTCCCTGTCTGATGTAATAGGGTTGCACCATCTTTCCCTCTAGGCCTCCCTCTACATATATATGGCCTCTTCCCTAAACCCTAAATCCAAAGATCATATTCCCTCAACCCTAAGCTGAAGCTATCGTAGAAATGTTCTGTGATTCTAAAGTAGTATTTATTACCCCCTGTGTAATTATGCATGCATGGAAAATAAAATGCTGTGAAGCAGCTGTCGTAATCCACGTTGATCTACAGTCACGAACTGCTTATTGGCCGCATTACGTTTTTCTCTCGAGCTCTTGCTCTCTTGAGAGCTTTCCTTGTGCTGCGCAGACTGTGCATGCATGCATATGCATGGGCCTGAACGTTCACGCTACGTTAGCGTAATAAGCCTTATAAGCGCAAGGCGCTGTCTGATAGACACTGTCACTGACCGCTGGCAGCCAATCAAGTTCAATAGAGGGGCCAAATACTATTAGTATGATATTCCAAGGCCTCACACGTGCACACATCTATTACATGCATAGTTGCACGACACATCCAGGCCCGTAAACTTTCGGACGCTATAATTCAAAATTTAGGCTGCCTTTTTAAAAGGTTGTGACGGTTCGTGACTGCACTGGTCACAAAACGGCTGAATCCGGCTCGATTTATTAAATGGACGACCGGAAGGCCTCCGACACGCCGTGTCGGCACTTTTTGGTGCCGTGTCGTGCAACTATGTGCACTTGACAGTCAGAGCTCAGCTGGGTAGTTGTGGTCTTCTGGCTGGACCAGACTCAGTCTGGGACCAGACCCAGGCTGGGCTTTATACTCTGGCTCTCCTGAACCCCGCGTTAACCTGAGCTCACTCGAGTCCAAGGTCCAACCAAGAATAAGTTAGCCTTTTGGGATATGACTGGATCTGACTGGGCATCTGACTGGACTGCACTGGTGACAGCTGTACTATTCTGACAGCTGTGCATTTCTCTGCAAGAAAAGCTGTAATCTAGATCTGATCTTCGTTGACATCTGAACCCAAAGTATGAGCACATGTCAACAAAAACTGCTGCGCAGACCAAAAAGACAGAGAGCCCTCCTGAATCAAATGTATGAAATATATGATCGTCGCTTAGTTTGCCATTTCTGATTTAGATCGTTTGCTGAGCTGTTTCCGGAAGTCTAATCGTGTCGGCCCAAAGATACCTGAGCGACAGATCTGCCTATGTCCTGACCAGAGCTCATGAGCAGAACCAGAGACATACATTATCGATAGTCAGACGCTCTTGACTAAGACACTCATGCATTACGAAAGGAAGATGGACCGGGCTCATTGGATCAGAGTCATTGCCCTGGTGAAGACACCGGCAGAAATCCACCCTTCTAACCTTCACTGCAGATGTGCTGTCAACAAGACACAAAAGACATATCTGCACGGCAGATGTGCACTCAAAAGGAAGAAACTCTTCAAAAAAGAAGGTTGAATCCAGACGTTACTATGCTTCACATGAGGGCCACGCCGTCATGCGACAAGCCCTCATCCAAGCACTGGCAGCGTTCAAGTCCGGTGCAATCTTCCTGCTCACAGCCAGCGCTGCAGCTGTACGCATCTGTGCAATTGAGCAGAGCATTCCAGCTCCGCTCCATGACATGCCCAATCGTTGGCCACTCTTCCGGAACATCCGAGGTGCGATGCTTGTACAGGAACTCATTCGCGCGCAGTGGGTGGTCGGCGCTCACCGGGCTTCACCCCAGGAGAAGGAATGCTATGCAGCGTTTGAACTTTTCACGACCATCTGACACTGAGCAAAACCCATGTTCATATGCCCAGCCAGGCCTTCACCTTTTCCACATAAGGCAAGCCCTCAGACCAAAAATCCTCAAACTCCAGCTGGCGCCACCCCTGCTTACCCGCCTCCATCTTTGCCAGGTGCGCCTGATAGCACAGCACGCGCATGAGGGGTCGCTGCAGGCAATTTGGTGGGAAGCGCAACGCCTGCCCGTCTATGTCTCGATATGTCAGCAAAGCTGCACGGCTGCCTGGTGGTGGTGCGACCCAGCTGGCTCCCTTGAGCTCGGCACCTCGCTCAGACAGATTCACATCTAGGAGGGAGGTGTCCAGAACATGGGCCACAAACCTGTTTTAGAAGCAATGTATATAACAATCAGCAAAGATCATGCTGTTCAATGCAACTTGACACCCTGAGATGCAATGTAAACCTGTAAATGTCAATCCAAACGAATTGTTGCTGAACAAACACCATAGCACATGAATGTACCTGTCCATGGCTTTGTCATAGACAAAGCAGAGCGTCGAGGTGTCAAAGGCATGCGCTATTGGCTTCCACAGCAGCAGGCCATTGCCCACATCGTCGATGTCGTCCAAGCCCAAGTCCAGTTTTGCAAAGTCTCTCCATGCGCTCTTGTACAGGTGTAATGCAATGACCGTGGATGCAGGCAGCATCTCTCCCGTCAGCATGTCACGGAGCAGACCTGTTATACACACCTGCTTGAGAACCCTTGCCCGCAGACTGATAGATAGCAGTCAACACACTATCGATTACATCATGATGCCATACTTTTGTGCCAGCAAGAAGGACGGACAGCCTGAAGGTTAGTGCAAAGTCAATGACCATCCACCAACGTACCATGTTGCTCTGCTCCATAGACAGCATGCAAGCACCGCCTTAGCTTCTTGTTTGACCCTCGACTGATGTTGCTCTGGGAGTATCGCAGAACTTTCTCCCTGAGAGCTAAGGCCAGATCCTGAGTCAGCTTCAGCTTGGTCAACTCTTCTTTCAATGCAGCAACCTCAGCTTCCAGAGCAGCAAGTCTATCATCCCCTGTGACAGCAGCAAACTACTTGAAGGGTTGTTGTCGTCCTGGAAGGTGATAAGCGGGACAACAATAGTGAAGGAATGAAATCATGTATCTGTTGCATCCAACCGCTCATTCTGCAAGCCAACAGGTCACTTAGTGCAGTAATATACTCCTGCTGGAACAACCAATTGATCGGTCCGCCACAGGCTCAGCTGGTGCTGCTCCCATGCACTGAGCAAAATCAACCCTTGTGGGACCTTTCATGGTGGGCTACAGTAGCCAGCACGCACCTAATAACAACCACCAGGAGACAGCCAAAGCAGCATGGTTCTAGCTGACCTCAACTGCTGCGGGTGCCAGTCAAAGCAACTGTGCGCAGTGCAAACCCGACAGATACCCAGACATAATATATATATTCTATATATACAGATGTGTACAAAAACAGTGAGCACTTGCATGCACATCAGCAGACTGCAAGCTGCAATGAAAACAACACCAGCCAAAGGGGCACGGTTCTAGCTGAGCTCAGCTGGTGCCGTTGCCAGTGGAAGCCGCTGTGTGCTGACCGAATTTAATTGAACTACCCAGCACAGGTGGCAAGTATCCAGATGAGGGCAACCCAGAACCAGTCCCAATTCTCGCAATGAACAACAACAGGAGTATTCATTCAGTACCACATAATGGTACCTTGCTGAAAAATGCAGTCAAGAAGACATGAAACACCGCCAAAAAGCACGACTCATCAAGGCACAGCTGAGAACACTCTTTTCAGAGAGATTTTCTCTTGATGCTTGACTCTCAGCGGAGGCAAGCTGAGCCGGAGATTGTTAGCTAGCAGGGGAGGGTGCACACCTGGGCCCGGTAGTTTCGCGTGAAGAGCCCTTCTCTGCTCCAGGAGCATCTTCACATAATCTCCCAGCACTTGCCAGACTTTCTTGCACTTGGCTTGCTGCAGAACATCTGTCGCGCTCAGGTACGCCTCCTCGGCACTGTCGGCCTCTGCATTTGCAGCAGCGATCTCCCGGTTAAGCTGCTCCAGCCGCTTGATCACAGCTTCCATCCTGCGCAAGCACCAGGTCGCCTGTAGGAAATCAGCTAAATGCTCAGTGAGCAGTGCTCAAGGCTGACAACCATTAACACCACAGACAGTGATCCTGCGGACAGCAGCACACCTTGGATTGCCTGCTGCAGCTGCATGATCACTCTGGAGACAGGCAGACTCTGCACACCGGACTTGAAGGAAAAATATAATTAACACAGGATGGATGCAATGCAGACTTGTACAGCAGACGCAACACCTCCACTTCCAGATTAAAAAGCGGCTGCAAACACAACAAAGCTTACAACAGATCCAAGGCCATACCTGGCTGCTCAGCAATTTCGACGATGCCTGGGGTGTTAGGCGCCAGCAATGTCCTCCAAGAGCTTCCACAAGGCTGCATGTAACCTGGTGGAAGAAAATTCGGGCAAAGATTGGAAGAACAGACGAGAACAAATCACGATGCCTCCTGCACGAGGTTGATTCACTGCGTTGGTCTTGACACAAGCCCTTGCTCAGGTGTCCCACGACCTCCCTTCGGAGGTCCAGGCACTTCGCGGACGTGTATCCATGGAAAGGCCAGGCACGGCATTTACACAAGGAACATCTGAGGTAATTTGTTGGTATTTGAGGAGCAAAGCGACCATACTATGAGTTTTAACACTTCAGACCTGCTTCATTATCTAGGAAGCAATGACTTTTCCCAAATATTCAGGAAGAACTCTTCTACTTGACAGCTATAACACTGGAGGAGGAATAATACTGGAGAAAGAATCACCTGGAGCCTTAGGAGCTCAATGAATCGTCTGTGCACTGCTGTTGACGTACCTCCCCAAAATCAGAAAGACCAGCAAAATGGTTCGTCCTTGATCAGGCTGTGAAGTAGCAGTGTGACTACCCAGTGGGTAGTACCCACTATGAAAGGCTGTGGCCGCTAGTTTAGTAATCCACCCTAAATGGCCTCTCCCCTAAATCCTAAACCCAAAATCCAAAATTCATATCCCCCAAACCCTAAGCTAAATAATTGTAGAAATATTCTGTGAATCTCAATCCACATTGATCTCCAGTCAAGAACTGCTTATTGGCCGCATTATGTTCTGCTCTCTTGCTCTTGTGAGCTTTCCTTGTGCTGCGCAGACTGTGCATGCATGCATTGCATTTGCCTGAACGTTCACGCTACGTTAACGTAATATTAATAAGCCTTATAAGCGCAAGGCGCTGTCTGATAGACAGCCAATCAACCGAGGGTCGAATATTCCCAAGGCCTCACATGTCACATGCACGGTGCACACATCTATTACACATGCACTTGACAGTCACGGCTGGGCAGTTGTGGTCTTCTGGCTGAGACTGGGCTATGTACTCTGGCTCTCCTAAACCCCGCGTTAACCCCTGTCCAAGGTTAAACTTTTGGGATCTGACTGGATCTGACTGGGCATCTAACTGGCCTGCACTGGTGACAGCTGTACTATTCTGACAGCTGTGCATTTCTCTGCAAGAAAATCTGTAATCTGGATCAGGTCTTTGACAACATCTGAACCCAAAGTATGAGCACATGTCAACAAAAACTGCTGCGCAAACCAAACGACAGAGAGCCCTCCTGAATCAAATACATGAAATATATGATCGTCGCATAGTATGCCATTTCTGATCTAGATCGTTTGCTGAGCTGTTTCTGGAAGTCTGATCGTGTCGGCCCAAAGATACCTGAGCGACAAATCTGCCTATGTCCTTACCAAAGCTCATGAGCAGAACCAGAGACATGCATTATCGATAGTCAGACGCTCTTGACTAAGACACTCATGCATTCCAAAGGAAGCTGGACCGGGATCATTGGATCAGAGCCATCGCCCTGGTGAAGACACCGGCAGGAATCCACCCCTCTGATCTACACTGCAGACTTGCAGTCAATAAGACACAAAAGACACTCAAAAGGAAGAGACTCTTCAAAATAAAGAGGTTGAATTCAGACGTTACTATGCTTCAGATGGGGGCCACGCCGTCATGGGGCGAGCCCTCATCCAAGCACTGGCAGCGTTCAAGCCCGGTGCAATCTTCCTGCTCACAGCCAGCACTGCAGCTGTAAGCAATGTTCACATCCGTGCAGTTGAGCAGAGAATTCCAGCTCCGCTCCATGACATGCCCAAACGTGGGCCACTCTTCCGGGATATTCGAGGTGTGATGCTTGTACAGGAACTCATTCACGCGCAGTGGGTGGTCGGCGCTTGTGGTGAACAGGCCGAGCAGGTATTCGTACAGCTTCTTGGTTTGCAGGTGCAGGCGCGCGCGGGAAGCTACGAGGAAGCCATTGTGGAAGCAGGCGAACTCGTGTGGACACAGCGTCCCCTGAGCCAGCGCCCACACCTGCACGAATGCAAAAATTATCTCAAGGATTATACGCTGTTTCTGCCAGAGGCAGAGTGCGCCTGCACACAAGCGCATTCAAAGACTGCCAAATCTACCCACTGGCCAGAGCCAAGCAAGACCCAGTCGATAGTGGGCACAGTCCTTAGTGGTCCCACCGCCTACTGGCGGCCGGGGCCAAAGCAATGAAGTAATCCAGAACACAAGCAGAGCTCAATGGTTGGATTGACCCACTCCAGGCGGGAAGGTTACCCTTGGTGTGCAACCAACAGTGATACAGACCACTCCACATGGCTGCTGTAGCAAGTGACTAGCAGCCACGCAGGTTGCCTACCATCACCACATGTACCAATCAAACCCTGCCTGGCAAGCTTGCCGATCAGACAGCAGGTCTACAGTGCAAATGGAATGGTGACCATTCGATGGTCAGATTAGTCATTAGTGGCAGAGAGTTAAGTAAGCAGTTACATCACCTCGCGCAGCCGGATGAAGCCGCCGGCGCCCCACTCTGGCCACAGCTGGCTGTGTCCCTCGCAGGTGCACACGGCTGTGAGGCCCAATCCCATTGCGCCAGTCCTCGGCCCAAACAGCGTCTGCAGCCGGCTCAGCATGTTCTCCTCATAGTTTGGCAACCCCTACTTGGCATAAGTATCAAGATCACTGGCATTCTTTTCGTGTGCGCCACATCAGCATGCACCTGACTTGGCATACCAGTCATGTGCGCCACATCAGCACGCGCCTGACTTGACGCTGTGCTAATGATGGGCATGTCACTGCATTCTCCCTGCTTTGGTCGTGCCGATATGAAAGAATCACGTTGCTTTCAGCTCTCCTGCCAAGAAAATCAAATCTTCGGTCTTGATCTTTTCAGAGAGCGCTCCCCATGCCTGAGAATGGGGGCAAGGTCTGCAGTGTACAGTCCACAGAACAAACCACTGCGGGAAACCTCTTGAATCTTTTGCCCCTTTGAAGATGTTCGGCTTCAAGATATCCAATAAATCAGTGTTCATCTGAGGTTTCCCTGAGCCTCAATGGTGTGCTGCCAACAAAGTCCAAGCGCAACAGTCCACAGATCTTCTAAGATGGCCAATTCTGAGTGAGACAGGGACAATTTAGGACTGAGAGGGCTTGCCTGAGAGAACAGCACGTGCTGCGGCAGCCGGTCATAGTGCGCCACGACATGCCGAAGGTAAGTCTCCTGCTCCCGGCCAATGTTTGGCACTTCATGAATCTCATGCGCGAAACTGAGCTCCCGAGCTCGCGCGAAAAACTCCGGGCCGCCCTTTACGTACAGAAAAATGCGCGGACGAGTGGCTGCCACTGAATGGATGCTCAGCAGCCGCTGCAAGTACTGCTGCACCTCCATTATGTCCTCCTGTTGCAGCACTATCATTGTCTGCTATCACATGCATGTTGAATTCCAGATTGAGCACTGATTGCTCTCCGCAGCAGGGTGTGCATTCTATAGCACCTAGTGACGCTCATTATCAGATTACTCTACATGCATGTCCAATTGATGATTTTAGATTGAGCACTGAATTCTCTCTGCAGCATGGCACTCTCTGCAGCGCCTAATGATGGGGCACTTGCATCCTGTCAGTCTCTTGCGCCACTTTCACAGATGCTGAAGTGAGCTGAGCTTCTTTGCATGCCTGACTGACAGGCATGGCCAAAGTTCTTCCCATCCTCATGAGGGGTATCCCTAGAACTCCGCATCCCCTCAATAATCCGGTTCTGTCAGGCACTCCAAGAAGCGGCCTCTGCAACTTAGGGCACGTGCGCAGCATTCTAGAACAGTAAAAGCTGCCCTCATGGTCTAGTTTGGCCCCGGCTGGCGGGGGGCGGTATAAATACTGAGCACTGTGCCCACGGTTGATTGGGTCTTGCTTGGATCTGGCGAGTCCATCAAGGGGTATGATTTTGGCAGCCTCTACTGCAGCTTGTCTGCAGACGCACCTTGCTTGTGGCAGGAAAAGCGTGTAACAATAATAATAATGGTCTAGCTAGCAACACTGCAGACTGCCCACCTGGTACATGGAGATGACAATGTGCATTCCGGGAGAATGCGGCGCAGCTTCCGGCGCAGTGAAAGCCAGGGAGTGCCTGTGCGCAGTCGTAGAAGAGGACCAGGCGGCGGCTGGAGCTGCGCACAGGAGGCAGACAGCCGCAAGGAAGGTTAGAGCTGCCACCTCCCTGGCAGCCATGGAAGGCGCCACTGCTGCTCTCCCTAGTTTCTGGTGCAGCCAGGACAGGGGGCGTCAGGCTTGAAATTGCGTTTCACATCCATAAATCTCCTCACTGGAAACTTCCTTTTTTGTAAAACACGGGGCCTTGCTGTGTCCCGGTTGTCCAGAGACGTATGTGATGGATGTTTGACCGCAGCATCCTTGTCACTGCCGACTTTGGCATCCATGTAGCACCCCCAAAGACAAACGCAGGCGACAAAGAGCTGAAAAATGCACCAGCATCGTTCATCACACAATGCACACCACTCCCTCAAGCCCCACTGAAAAGTTGTGGGAGAAGAGTGCACGTCCGATCTTGTACCTCGATACGGTGAGCAGGTGTTTTTGCCCGTGATCAGCGCTCACGAGAAGTACAATGGGCTTCTTGTCATGTTATGAAGCGGGCGGGCAACCTCTCATAGGAATCCGTGCGCATTCGAAGGAATTTAATAGATGGCCCGTAGCCGGGATTCAGGCAGCCAGCTGTCAAACAATGGAAGCTTGGCACGCCCAAGTCGGGACAATGGATGCCAGGCTCTTCATTAACTACAATCCAGTACAGCAGTATCACTAAGGCGAAATCGAGATCACCCCCACGAATGCACGAAAACGAGTCCGAAAATACAAACGCCAAACGGGGGGTCCTGCACACGTGCAGATGGAACCCCGGATGCACTTGTTGACACACCCCGTTGCCACCTGGCTCCCATGTGCAGATGTGATCTGAGAGGCATGGCAGTGTCATCGTCACATTCGTTATCTGGCACCCGGCTAGTTCGACTGGAGTTGCAAGTTGCTTGGATCTGGCGGGTCCAACGAGGGGTAGTAATTACTTGGTTATAACGTGGTAGCCTTTTACCGCAGCTTGTCTGCAGGACGCGAATTGCCTCTTGGCAGGAATATAATAATAACAACCATGCTGTACATGTCAACGCAGCTGTGTGCTTATTAATGTTGACACATGACAACAGGCCTCCAACAAGGGGACTTGATGGCAGCATGCATTTCTTGACAAAATACTAGCTTGAGGCTAGTTTTAGCCTACAACTTGTAGGACATGGGTTTCCAATGATTTAACTCCATCAGTGGCTGCTTTGACGCCTCCTTCAATATTGTGAGTGACAGTACACAGATCCCAGCTATTGGCCCGAGAGGACAGGATTGTCAGAATTGCAAATTTACATGAAATGAATGCCATACAAGTACTGTATCAACTGTATTTCACGTCATCCAGAAAGGCCCTACAGAAGGAATAGCTACACAGGGGCCATCTCTCATGTCTGCAAGTCAGAAACATGGCGCTACCGTGCTTCAGTCCCTGCTGATAGCTAGTTAGTCTGCTGCAGGTGCACCCATATGGCTACAGCTTTGTCAACGAGACCGCCAATGCCCAAGCTTACTCGACACAGCAGCCTGTGTCACATGCGGACATGAGCAGCACAGCACTTCAAGGCAGTGTGCTTGCATGCTGATGTGATGCCTGCAGACCAATGCACAACGTACAGTACCTTTGTCCAACCATCCAAACATGCGAGTCTTCATCTCTGCAAGTGATCTGTCACTTTGGTGCAATGCCACCCTATGTACAATGGCGCGGCAATCATTGCTGGCAATAGTAAGCTGAGAGTTCAACACATTTATTCCTAGCTGGGGTGCCCACTGCATTATAGCTCCTCCACTGGGGCCTGAGGTTCCATAATGAAATTGTGGTGCGCATGCGTCTTCACTTAGAATAGCTACCGGTGGATATACTGTATAGCAGGATGCCTACAAACTACAGCTCATGCCCTGCTGCAAGGATCTATGTCAAGTGCATCAGCACGGGGCAAATGTCTCTCTTCTCCTACTGTCAGGCCCAATCAGAATTCCCGGGTGCAGGTAATGGTATTTCTACCCATGTCCTGTCTCTCAATGCTCAAGTGTCTGGAATGCCCCTTTGCCCGAGCCGGGCCTGTCTTTTGCGCATCCCTGCTATGCATGCTGTAGTAGGGTGCCCCATCTAGAGGTCATCTGGTTACTAATGACCAGAGGAATGCAATCAGAAGAACCCCCCGCCCTCGTCAAGACCCCTGGGCCAGGGGGATTGCGTGCAGGGCCCCAGACTTGAGCCACACACTGCGGCCTGAAGTCTGCCGGCCCTGCACCGAGAACTGTCTCTGCACAAATCAAATAGCCTTTCTCTCATCTTTTTCCTCGGCAGCCAGCGTGCTCTGCCACATCAGCATCGCGGCGCCTCATCGGCTCAGTGCCATCACAAAATCCTATTGTCACAAAATAGAACAATCAATGTTTCCTGCTCCATCACCAGCAGCAGCAGCTTCGTCTGCAAGCCGGAGGATCCTCCACAGTGAGACAGGCCACACATAAAATGCGGTGAAGCTTTGCGCTGCAGAGCTGGCGCGCATTGCGTGGTTGGATGTGTAGAAGTCGCGCATGCATGCGCGACCGGTCTGAATTGGTGTCGCTGCATGCGCATGTTGCGCCAGATCACGCGTGGTGGTGGCTGCCGGGCCTGCCCGCTGCGGGCAGCGCGTGGTGCCCGGGCGGGCAGAAGCGCTCCTTGGGGGCTGGCGCGAACAGCGCGTGCACGATGCGGCCTGAGTCTGCGGCACAGAAATTGACACTCAGTCCAGCAATTGCAATTTCTGGCGTGACAGCTGACAATGAATGAAGGGTCCTGAAATCATATCAATCCCCAGAGTGATTGCTACTGCGAAGAAGGGTCCTGCATTGTCCTAACAGCAAGAGAGACATGGCACGCACATGCAAAGCCAGCGCAAAAATTGATCGGGCTGTTTGCAGCTATCATTGCTGTCAGTATAGTTGCACTCTGTGCGCTTGTGAGTGGCATTACTGGGTGGCAATGAACTTGTTTGGCCCAATGAATGAGACCCCTTGCTCAGTAACAGATAGAAGATACGTGGTAAGAACATCTGCATCATCAATGCATCAGTGACATCACCAGATAGGAGAGGAAGAGAAAGGTCACCTGCGGAGGAGCCCTGGCGCTGGAGGAGGTGGGAGGGGAGCCCCCCCAGCATGCGGCCGCGCGGTGGCGTGGCCGGGTGGACCAGTCCCCCCTCCTCGCTCCACTTGAACGCCGGCACGCTGCCGCCCACCTGCGCGCACCAATCACTCAGCGGTTACTCATCATGCACGATGAGGGAACATTGTAATGGCGCTCATTGCAGACTACATGCAACAGATCGATGTACCACTAATTCGACCTCCAGCATCCTGAGATATAATTTTGCCAAACTTGCAATCTCAGGCATGCAAAAACACGGGACTCCTCATTCAGCGATTGATAGGAATCATAAAAATAGGGTGGCTGAGGTTGAGGTTCAGCATGGACATTATTCTCTTGCAACCCCCAATTAACAAGCGTCAGGGCCAGTTGGAGGGATGAGATGTCTGAGTACAGTGAGCGTGCCTGGAAGCATTGCAGGGAGGATGCGCGCGCGTCCACGTGGATGGGCACGGTGGTGTGTGCCTTGTGTCCTGCCAGGCCGGCCGGCTTGGTGTTGACGCGGATCTTCACTGGCGACCAGTGATCCCCTGCGATTGTCATGCGCACAACAGCGTCAAAAGGAGTGATCGCTATGTTGTGGTGCCTTGAAAACATGCCTATATTTCAAGAAATGTAGCTTATATAATGAGGACGGTAAGGCATGCAAAAAAAATAACAGATGGATGCGACACAGGAGGCGAGGCATGAGGAAGGACACACAAAGGAGCAAAAATCGCAACCATGCTTGCCAAAACTATGTTGAATACCACTTACCCAGCAAAGGGAAGATGAAGAAAAATGGAAGGAAGAAGAGAAAAGGGAAGAAGAGGCCGGGTAAAAAAGACTGACATGGCAAATCAGTCGGGGCTGCTACGCGTGAATTGGGCCTCACATGCGCTGGGCTGGTGCTTGTGACCAAGGTCTTGGTCTGCTGGGGCGTGCGCGTCCCCTGCCCACTGCGGCTGCCCGCTGTGCCTGCCCTGGGCAGACGACAGCACCGTCTCCTGTGTGCTCGGCTGCGCATCCTCCGTCTGCAGGTGCAAGCATACAATTTAAATTCAGGCGCTCTAACTAGTGTATGTAGCTTGATTTGCTGTAACTGCAAGGGGAGCAAAATGGACCATTATGGAGCAAGTCCCCAGGCCCGGGTATACATGATTCCTATGTTGTCCACCATAAGCAGGCACAGTAAACGGCTTGCAACTGTTTCATTACCGGGCACCTTCGGCAGTCACAGCCTTTTCTCTACCTCTCTGTAACGCCCACACCTGCTTTGCTAGTGTCCTTTGTTTGGCTCCTCAACAAACCTTTCACAGCTTTGGGCGCCATTCCTGAAACATCAAGAAAGCAAGATTGCATGCAGGAATAGGCGGGTGGGGATTAGTCACCAGGGAGGTGCAGGTGGAGGGCAAGTCGGAGGAGTCAAAGCGACTGAGGCGCTCCCGGTACGCGGCGTGCCCTGTCCCGGTGCTCTGCGAGGTCGTCAGCGAGTTGCTGCGCCGCTTCTTCAGCGACTTGCTCGCCGTCTGCGCGCACATGCCGGCACATGCCTCAGCCGCCGCTCCCAGCAAGAGTATTCATTGCATGTTGTAGCAAGGCTACTACAGGGTATATGTCATGGAAAATACTCCAGACACTGCAAATTGGAGTTGTTTTGCATTGCAGGAGGACCTATGGAAAAACATCATGTTGCAAAATTTTAGATAAATGTGCTTGCAGGTCTTGCTGGGTGCTTACGGAGAAGAGAAGAAACAGCCCTCTCAGTCTAGATAATTCTGAAGTCATTTTATTCATTATTCATAAACTGACGTCTTGGTGATAATGGAGGTGAGAGGATTGGCACACCCGCTTGAGGGGGAAGCCGGTGCGCGCGCCGAGGCCGGCCTGGCCGTCGACTGGGCGGTTGCGGCCGTGCGTCTTGAGGTAGATGCCGCACGCGTTGCACATTATCAACCCTGCAACACACACAAATCACACACTTACATCATCGATAGTTGTGACGCCAGTATCTGAGACACAACCCCTAGGCAGCTGCAGAAGTGCTAGAAGACGCAAGGCACAGAGCAAGAAGGTCACGTCATAGCATCCTTCCATAGGTATCTTCTTGCAAGCAGGGTCCGAAAGATCCAAGGCATTGCTTCTTGGACATGCATTTGCAAAAAAATTTAAGTAGAAATTTTATTGTTATTAGAACTACTATATTTGCAATTTTCCGGGAAAAACTTTGAGGGGAGAAAAAGAATGCACACCTGAGGGGCGGTCCTTGCGCCAGAGCGGGGTGGAGGTGGTCTGACAGTTGGCGCAGATTGTGCCAGTGCCCTTGGCACCGTTCACCGGGGGCGATCCACGCCGCTGCACCGGCTTGCCTAGATTGGACTTGCGCGCCAAGCCCATTGCACCTGCAGAGGAAATGTGTCAATATTGTTAGATAATGGAGTTCTCACCTTTGACAGAGTGTGAGCGCACAGAGACAGTCCCAGGTATGTAGTGCACTCTGGAAGGAAAAGTTCTCCAGAAATGGGTGGCGTGAGCTTCGCATGCGACTGCTGAAAACAGCAGGAGCCATGCATACCACTAAAAGGATTTTGAGTACCGATCACAGTGTCAAGCTGGTTCTAAGCCCACAAGTTGAAGCGTGCAAAATTGGGTTATGAGGAGTTTGTTATGGCGCGGAGTTGTTATGGCTTGATCTGGCACCAGTCAATTGCGTGGCCTGATGTGGCACTGGCCTGGAAGCCTGAACTCGCAGCTGGCAGGCCAGAAGCTGAGACAAGATGAGTCACCTGTGCGGCCAGCGGTGCTGACGTCAGAGGCGGCTGAGGGGGAGGAAACAGGGGAGGCGGCGTGCGGCGCGTCCCGGTAGACGCGCAGAACGCCCCATGATTGGTGCCGGTCCCCCATTCCGCCACCCAGCATCACCCGTGCCTTCTTCATGTACGCCAGCGTCTGCACAGCAGCTTTCTGTATGATTACAATGTTGATACAATTTCTGCAGTTCAAGAAAGGAAGACAGTTGCAGGAATGTGACACATAAAAGCTCTTTAGAGTTGTGAGCGACAATCTACACGCTCACAGCCGACAGCGGCAGTGCGATGCAGCGACTGTTGTGGTGGCTCGATGTGATATTGAAGCATGCGTGGAAGCTTGCATGGATTTGGGTGAGCTTTCACTGGCCTGTACGCGTCGAGGGATTAATGATCTTAGAAGCAAAGACAGCGACAAAAAAAGTCTCACCTGAACGGCGCCGTCGTAGTCAATGACGGCTGAGTTGGAGAGCAGCCGGGTGATGAGCGTCAGCCGCTGCTCCTCAGCTTCCTCCTCGCCCAAGTCGCTGCCACCTGGCAGGGACACCAAGACAGGCAATCAGCTTTAGACATTTTGTTCATGGGCAGCAGTCTCAATGTCTGCTCTGCATGGGACAAGAGGTTGAGATCAGTGCTGGCATCGACTGCACCTAAAAAGAAACCAAAGACGCATGCACACACAACAAGGGCCCGGCATGTCTGTTGCATTCCTGTCACTACAGCATCCTACAGGGCAGCATGAGCCCCGCAGGCTCATCTAGATACTGGTGTCCAGTGAATTAGCAAAGGACAAGTGGGGAGGGTGACTCACCCTCGTCGGAGTAGTCATCGCTCTGGCTGCCCTTGGCACCGCACCAGTCAGCGGCCACGTCATCGCCCCACTCGCGTGCGCGGCGCATCCGGCTGGAACGCCTCTGCAGCCCCGCCCCGTAGTCATCCTCTCCCATCATCTGCGTGCTGTCCAGGCTCTGATCGGCCTCTGACATTGCCCTGTACCAGTTCATATTATCATTTAAGCAGAGCCTAGATATCATGCAAAATCTGTATTGAGCTGCCTGGAAAAAAAGTCCAAGATGTACTTCAAGCAGCTGATGTACAGAGAAGCAGCATGCAGGTCTCAAACATGTGATAGCTCCTGTACTGAGCGAAAGGAGACATGGTTAGAGCTCTGTCTTCAGCGCTCCGGAGCACAGAAGCAGCTGTGCTGAACTACAGTGCTGCTGGGCAGTGATGAAAGTGGTCATGGTATGGTGAGGGCCGCGCCTGTTCAGGAGGAAGCTGGGGGTGCTGTTGCTGGCCGTCAGGCGTCGAACCTCCGCCTTGATCGGCGGCAGCGCCGGCGGCGCCGGGCCGGCCTCATCGCCGGCCGCGCGGCCAAACGCGCCGGAGCCGGAGCTCTCGATCAGCTCGAGCGGCCGGTGGCGGCCGTGGTTCTTGAAGTAGATGCCGCACGCGTTGCACATGACCAGGCCGGTCGAGCGGTCCTTGCGCCACAACGGCGTGTAGGTCGTTTGGCAGTTGGCGCACTTTTGCGGGCACTGCGGAAAAAGGAGAGTATTAGTAAATATGATACAATTTGAGGCCAGGAATGCAAAGTTCACGAGCCCGCCATAAAGATATAAGAGCTACAGCACGGTACTTATAATGAGACTCACAGAAGCAGCAGGCGGCCCGTCTTGTCATCTATGGTGCGTGTGCATGCATCATCACCCTTGATGGCTGGTGCAAGGAGCACCCGGTCACCAATCATGTGCTGTATTACCGGGTGCCTCAACTAGAGCATGCACCATCTTTAAGGAATATTCAGAGGCCGAGCGCAGTAAATCATATCGTGCTGGGTGAGCTTCAGTCACCTTGCCGTCGGCGGCTGTGCAAGCGGCAGCTTTAGCGGTGGGAGCGTCCCGGAGGTTGCCGCCGAGTTGGATGTGGGCGACGGCAGTGGGCTCCTGCGGCTGGCTGCTGTGGCAGCGCTGCAGCTGCTGCTGCTGCAGCTGCGCGGCGGCTGCCTGGGAGTCGCAGAAGGCCTTCTTGGGCAGCATGGCGCGGGCGCGAGCGTGGTCGGGGCTGACCTGGCGCTGAGCTGGCGCCGGGCTGCCCGGCTGGGCAGGCTTGGGCAGCTGCTCCGGACGCGAGTGCATGTACCGCAGCACGTCCTGCAGACCATATCCTCTATTTGTCAGTGGCATGTGGCATAATGTGCAAACCCTCCTGCTGCCCAATCCATCTTCATTAATGTTGATCTTGGAAAATAAGCCTGATGCATGCATGCACCTCTATCCACCAAGTTGGATTTGGAGATTGAAATTGATCTATAAATTAGACTGCCTGTGCAGAATGCCAGCAGCTTGAACTCATTATTCTGGCCATACGCATGCAGTCATGACATGCTGCTGCTCCTGTACATTTGAGATGCAGGTGAGTCTGGGACAAGAATGCATGACAGCAAGGTGGGAGCACCTGGATGGAGTTGAGCGGGGGCGGCTGGCCGGCCGGGGTTGGAGGGGGAAAGAAGATGCAGCCGGAGGGTTTCAGGGGAACTTGATCGCTGGTCCATCCTGATTTGGCCAGCTGCGGCCACACAGCGTCCCAGAAAATGCCCTTGTTTGACTGTGTGCTGTTCAGCAGGCCCCCTATGTTGGCATGTGTCAGGGGCGCATCTTCCACCTGCAGACATTATAGAACTGGTGTCAGATCGGAGAACAATGGCGGCTCTGGAGGACAGTCCAGCCGCAGTCATGCCAATACTCATGCCGGAAACTGTCAGCAATAGGCAGCATCATGCAATGTAATGAGGTACACAGGCAACGCCATCGTGCACCATGTATTCTCCCTGCTAAGATACGATCTTGCTGCCTCTGCAAAGGTACTGTGAAGCTCAAGGCATTGGCAAAGAGGCCTCAGCACACTGCAAAATGTAAGACATGGCAGGTGCATGAGCTGTGAGGGACAGCACCTGAGGGGATGGAGACAGGTCGCAGCTTCGCACAACGATGTCACGGCCGGCAAGGGCGATCAGGCACTGCATGAACGTCTCCAGGCTGATCTTGCTCTGGTTGTACTTCTCTGCGCAGCTGAGTGCCTCCTGATGCCTCTCTAACTCCAGCTCCCTCCCTGCAGTGAAGAGAAACACCGTGAGAACAGCCTTGGGTCTGACTACATTGCAAGATGGGAGACTCTTGAGGTCCTTCCTTCTCTTGGATTGTGACAGCTCTTGTGTAGAGAGCTGCTAAAGGGCTTGCAGGTGCCACCAACCAGGTGGGTGGCACACTGGCCCTCCAGTATGCGTGACATCATAACAAGGGCGTCTAAATCAGATGAAATGATTACATTTGTAGTACAGGTTGCGGGCTCTTTAGGGAGAACGACCCTCTAACCCATGTGTCCACCTTGCAGTCATCACAGGGATGTCACCAATTGTCCTTCAGATTCTTTAAATACGTCTGTCCCTACGATAGAAAATGGCACTCTACACCGAACGTGTTCGAGATTCAGCACTGGCCAGTCCTAGGCATCAGAATATGCTGCTCTGTGCATTGTTAACATCAGGTAAGTGAATATTCTGTGCAGCCTGAGACATCCTGGCGCATGCAATCAGCCAGAAACCATAATACGAAATGACGCTGGGCTCCTATGCTGCTGAAGGCAAGCAGAGTCGTCATCAGCACGTCCCTTGCCCAAGAGGAGTTCAAATCAGGAATTGTCAGCCAAAATATCACGAGCGCTGGGATGGCATTCTTGACGGCTCGATGTGGTGCCAAGAAGGGCCCCGATACACTGTGAGAGTCCTTCCAGAAGTTGATGAGCATTTGAGACCTTGGGCCCTCGTGAACCGGGCTTCCCAGACCAACGGTCACGACTGATGGCGGGAGACATCAGGGCAAGGTTGGCTTCTCAAGGCTGAATGGCGGACACCCCGGCCTTCTCAACGCTACTTTAACAAGAATTATGCCCGGAAGGAGCTTTACAGGTGAAAGCAGCGAAATCCATCGGGAGCAAAGAGACACACCCAGTTCCGTGAGTAGCCGGGCCTGCCTCCGGCCTGTGACTATGGCCTCTCCCTTCACGCCTCCATCCAATGCGCCTTCCCGCCACCGACGATGACTGCTGCTGAACTTTATTTCGGCATAGTAGAACAGGACGACTTCCTGAACCTGCGCGACGCCATCACGTCCTGATTTCCAACTGCCCTTGCGTGTCACAGACGAAGCTGGAAAGTCGAGGAGCTGGTCGCCCCGCCTAGCTCAGGATGGCAACAATGCAATCTGAATGGGAGGTGGCCGTATCGGATTTAACGCTGCAGAGAAGGCATCGACTTGCTGACATCCCCTCTTGCCTAAACTATGTCACACGATGGCCAGGGCTCTTACCTGCTTTGTCCCAACTAGGCACTGGATTGCCGGGAAATACTTGCCGAAAAGGCACATCCCAAGATTGAATGCCTCCTTTTCCTCCTGCGTCCATGATCCCTCCTGGTGCTGCCTGCCCGAGTTGTCAACCTCATGCTGGTCCAGCTGCGCTGCTTCCCCTATGCCTGCTGCTGACAGCGGGTCCGGCTGTGCCGTGCCGGCGTGTAGTCTGTCCATAGCGATTCCTAGAGGGCTCTGATGCTGGTGTGTGCCCATTTGATGATGGCCCGTCGCTGTCTCGTAGTGCCCAGCCAGAGCACCTGCTCAACACGGGATGCTAGGTAGCGTGATGGCCGAGTTCCTTGGCATCCGTCCGTTTCGCTGGCCCTGATACGGTCCCCGATGCTTTGCTGTCTCGGACTGTGCTGTTGATGGCGGAGTAGCGGAGTTCACAAGTACGAGGCAGACAGATTCCCGAGGAAGGCAGGGAAGCTCAGGGTTCGGTTGCCTCTTTTGGCAAGCCGACACAAAAAAATGAAAAAGGGATCAACCACCTGGGGCACGTCAGCAACTTTTCAGAGGCTCACATGGTGCGTAACAACGTCCCGTGGAGCAGTGCATGCCGACGATGGTTCAGCAATGTGTGGGGTGGATGCTGCCAGTGTTTCATTTACCATCCAGCAAAAGAATGAGCCTGGAAAAGGCACCTTCCTGCCGCAAGTGCACGCCATCAAAGCAAAAGAATGATGGACAGTTGATATCTGGATCTTTGGACGGCATCAGCAGTCCATAGTTAGGCTTGTCCTCAGCATCACAACTCTGAAACTCTGCAATAGACTCACGTAACACGTTGCTGGTACAGCCATCTTGTTCTGTAGTCCATCAACCTCGTGACATTTCACAGATTCTCGCTAATTATCATGTCAGAGCAGCTCGTGTGGTGTTCAAGACTCATCTATGTCAGAATAATGCAGCATCATCAGCTCTCCTCCTCGCTGTCATTGTCATCAATATAGGGCGTGATGTAGTCATCTGCTGTGAGCTGGTCAGATGCCCTCATCGCCAGCCCCTCCTTCTTCTTCTGCTTCTTGATGCTCGCCACCACCTTCTCCGCAATCGCCTGGCCTACCTTCTCAGGATCTGCCATTCACAAAGACGACTGTGAAACACTTCTTTCACGGAATGGCTTGAAGCTGAATGCCATACACAATTTTTCAAGCTTCTCCTAGGACTCAATCTCCTTCAGGAGATCATTTCATGAAAAGATGCCCCACAGTGTTCTCTCCTCCCCAGTGACATGTCTGCAAATGTTTCATTGCAGAAGTAGTCTGTCCGGACAATCACATTTGCAAAGACCTCGACGGGCAGACAGGAAGTATGTGTGTTCTTCGCCTTAGGCGCCAACGTTAGACACCAGAATATTATCAGTGTCCTTATCCTTAGGACCGTCTGCCAGCAACTTAAATTCCTGCCCTGTACTTTTCAAGTGAGCCCCCGTACAGGTGCATGAAAAGAGCGAAATGAGAAATGCTGCAGTGCAATCAGCGCGCACCTCCTTCCTCATTGTTGGGCGACCTGCTGGGATACTCCAGATATTTGCGCGGTCTTTGCCGGGACCCCCCTGTTCTCGTCCAGATCCCCCGCCGCTCTGACGCCTGCTCACAGGCACATACCACCGTCTCTCTAAAGCATTGACTGATACCAATGGGGATGTCACATTGTTGCAATTGGTAAACTTGAAGATTCCAATCAGTCTCTGCGCCAGCCAGTCAGGCGCTGGCTGCTCCTTCCCATCTGTAAGCGGACAAACACATGTGCCACTTCCTAGGGACCCGCATGCTGCATGCGCTCTGAGATGAGGTCCTGCAGCAGAGGGTTGAGGCTGTCACCTTGAAGTCAAAGGGCAGCTCCACTTGGGCGAGGCGCGCCCAGTTGGGGGTATGCCGCCGCACTGTGGGGGATCCGCTGCACTCCGGGCACGGCACCGTCCCTGCCCAGATGGGCTGAGGGTGCGGTCTCCGCCTGCACACACCAAATTACTCGTTGCTGAGGCATTGTAGATGATCCAACATGTTCTCTGGCATACATCTAATGAACCGGGAGGCTGCAGAGAGAGCCGCACTTGTTGGCGAGGGCGGCTTTGAAGTTGTCCATGAGGTGGTATGCCTCCTCCTCATTGTCCTGCTCCACCTTGTCGAAATCGTACTTGGTGGTGGGCCCGCAGTAAATACAGGGGTACCTGCAGACGCCAACAAGTATCAAGTCACTGCCTTGAAGCCTGCGTCTGCAGCTTAGCTGCTCATCCTGGCTGTACAGCACCCCTCCAATACAGCGCTGTGAGTGGAACAGATATCCCCATGTACCAATTTTTCGTTGTCTGCGATCCTCAGCCTCCTCCCGCTGCCCAAGGACTGCTCAAGCATGTCTGTGCCAACAGGCCATGCATGCAGCAGCTAAGCCAACATGTAGCAGCTGCGTGTAGATCAAAAGATGCCAGGATGAAGGAGTATTGGACGGCCTGCTAGCCGAGGAATAGTGATGAAGCCCCCTTACTGATTCCCCCATCTGGCTGTCCGCAGGTGACAGTGTGTCATGGTAGCCACTGCTTGAGTCAGAGAGTATCTAGGATGCTCACGTGTCCCAGGCCGAGCGGTCCACCACTTGGGATCGGTTGAAGTGGAACTCTCCCGGCCTCTTGCGCAGCGTTTTGGACCCGTGGCAGTGGCGGCAGATGGTGCGGCCGGTGCCGCGGCAGTAGTCGCACTCGCTGGTGAAGATCTCGTCCATGAGCACCCACATCTGGTTGATCACGATGCCGAAGGAGGCCACCTGCAGCAACGCGGCTCATGTGCTGTTTGGGAAGGTCTACACTGTCACAGCCGCGAATAGAAGTTTCCACAACCACACTGTCATTCCCGCAAGGACCACGCCTGCTTCACAGGTTGTCTGAGTTGCAAGGCAGAGGCCTGATGCGCGCAGACTGACTTGTACAGGTCACCCACGAGCCAGACACCCAGGTGCGCGGAGGTGTTTCCTTCTAAAGAAAAATATATGACTAGGTTATTTCATACATCAAAGAGCGAAGAGAATCATCCCTTACCGTGCTAAGTCCTCGAACAACGTCAAGGATGGGCTCTGGACTCAGCATATCTGTTGGCCTGCGGCAGCTATGGGGTCAAGGACTTTTCAAATTTAATAGCTACACAATGCAAATATCCTCTCGCTCTTTAAACGCCTGGCAGCCTCATGAAAGGCAACACCTGAAGTACTTATAAGATTGTTGTCCAAGAGCGTGTTCTAACACAGTCGATCGTGACAAGGGATCAAATTCCTGGCAAACGTTTCCTTATAATGAATTGAAGTTGAGGATTGTGCTTAAATTGCTTGCCTGTCAGGCAATGCCTGTCGTCTTCCTTATCTCTCGATAGCTTACTAACAGTTTGTCACCGCCCGCATCGCACAAAGCCTTCCACTCCCTTAAAAGGCACAACAATCAATTCTGTGGAAGGATAATAGATACTAAAAAGAAATAGATCTCAAATTAGCACTACATTCCTTTGAGCCCATTCAAATTTCGTATTCACCATTCCGTGGTTACTAGCCTCATAGCAACTTGGCACCGCTTCGATATAATGCAGAATATGGCCGATCCCGAGGTTCTCTATGTTGATGCTCACGAAGGGGAGCCAATGCAGTTCGAGAGCCTCTGTATGGAATGTATGGAGAACGTGAGTTGTGCATCTTCGCCTCCTGTCTGTTTTATCCTCGTAAATCCTTCCAGTCACGAATTTGCCGATATTTACAAGAGATAATTGTCACAGGGTACAACGACCATGGTGCTTACAAAGATCCCGCACTTTCGAGAAGTCGTGGTCTGCTCCTTCGAGTGCGAACACTGTGGAAACAGGTGCAAGCCAAGGCTGCGTGATGCCTCTCTAACTGCGCAGAATGCGCCTTTTGTTTCTTGTGCTTCGAACTCTCAGGACAGAGCCATCATGCTGCCTGCCAGCAACGAAGAGTGATTGCGCTGCACAGGAACAATGAGCTCCAGTTTGCTGGTACATATGGGGAGACTGGGGTGCGATACTCCCTGTCGCTCCCTGCAGGCGACATGGAAGCTCGCAGCAGACAGGTGACCTTTTCTCTCTGTACAATGCAGGTCTGAAGTTTATCCCTGGCACAGGGTGCACCGGCATTCAACTGCCCGTGCTTCCAAGGCTCCATGGGAAGTGGCATACCGCGGCTGCATAAGTGCGGATCATGCCAGTGTTTGAATGCTGGGAAGTGCCTCACGACATCCAAAGATATTTCTCTTCTGGTTGACATATCATAGGTAGACAGAGGCTTGACAGAATTCTATGCAATGCAGGTGGTGAAGTCGGACGCTGCAACTGCGAGCGTGCGGGAGTTGGAGTTTGAGATCCCGCCAGCGACGCAGAAAGGGACGATAACGACGGTGGAGGGGCTGCTGCGCGAAGCAGGGGACGCGCTGCGAGCGCTGCAGCCGCAGCGCATCCTGCAGTCCCCTGAAACCGGGGCAGCCGTTGCAGCTTTCCTCGGTAGGCTCGCCTTTGCTCTACGAACATCCTGCCTACATTGCAGCAAAGTAGGTAGATTGTACTACTGATATCATGCATGACAATCTTGTTCACGCCAGCGCTGCGGAAGGCAGTGACCTTTTGCAAGCCGCCATCAGCCGCATCACTTGTGTCCGCATGCACCAGCCCGTAAGCACAGCATCATAAATATGCCAACACCCGTAGACTTGTGACCTGGAATTTGTTTTGGCTTGCAGACAAGCTGGACGCTTGCTTGGACGGCAGCACGGCCTTCACGCTCGTCCTGGACGACCCGGCGGGCAACAGCTACATTGAGAGCACCGCCGGCGCTGATGCAGCGGCCGGCCGCGACCCCCTGTTGAAGCTGGAACGCTACGAGCGCACGCCAGAACAGGTGCCCATCAAATCGACATTCCTTTGATGTTCTGAACACCCTCTCGCTGCGTTTTTCGCTCCATGCATGCACCACCCGCGCCACTCACTCTACGATACCGCATGCGACAGGACCTTGTTGCCTGTTCAGTCACATTATGTCTGAACTTAATAAGTGCGATCCTCAAGCCAGAAATAGCACTGGGTTCATTCAAACACAGTGTGGTGTCTGCAACGTTCTGTCAGGGCCCTGGTTCGGATAAGCGGCTAGTGCTGTGCTGTTCAAGCGCTGTAATGCCGCCCAATCCATAAGTTCAAAACAAAGAGCGGCGGCGGCGCCCACCACAACGAAGCAGAAGACCAAAAAGGCGCCCAGCACCTCCTAGGGCTGCTCAAGCTGCACAGGTGCATGCATGATCTCAAGATCAACTGTCGCATCTCTAACTTTTCTGAATGGTTTGGGATGTGCAGACGGAGGCGATTGGGCTGCTGCCGAGCCCGGCGGCGGGCCCATCGGGCAGGGGGATTGGCGCGAATGGGCTGCCCGAGATTGCGGAGGACGACGTGCACCACGGAGCCGCGCCCGTCGGCGCAGCAGCCGCGCGCCGCGGTCTGGCCAGGTGCGCTGACCAATTGTTTGTTGATTTTTTTGGTTCCCAGTACATCCAATTTTGCTTGCAATTGCTTGCAGTGCCGCATGGCACAGCACTGTATGCAGCAGGCTAGCGGGGCGCTTGGGGTAGGCGGCAGCAGTGCACAGCAGGAGCTGTGTGCGACATACGTTACAGGCTGTCGTTCGAGCCTATAGCAGACATATGTTCTGCAGCAGGCTATGACACAGGTGGCTAAGTAGCAGCCTAGTGAGCAAATGTCAGTAGCCAAGCAGCAGAGTTCCCCAAGTGGGTGCACAAGCAAACAAGAGACAGGTGGCCCCTCACAGAGCCCCACACAACTCTCTGGGGTTTCTTCTCTGCTGTTGAATACCACGCAATTGAGGGGCTGGCATGCAGTCAGCTGTGTGCTCTCTACTGCATATTATATGGGTCCATGTCCGCTGCAGGATGGAGGGCGCAGCAGAGAGCTCGCTGATTCATCGCTATGCGGCGCCTGAGGAAGTGGTGGAGCTGCCCAGCCACTGCAGCGCCTGCGGCAGCCCCTCAACTGCGCGCATGTACCAGACCCACATCCCCTTCTTCAAGGTGACCTGCCCTCCAATTTCCTCTGGTCATCAGTAACCAGGTGACTTCTAGGTGGGGGAGCCTATTCACAGCATGCATGCATCTCAGACACTTGAGCTTTGAGAGACAGGACATGGGCAGACATACCATCACCTGCACCCGAGCCATTTTGCCACTCAAGTGACTGAGAGCCTCATGTTCTAAGCATTTCCCTGCTGCTGAATGGCGGCCCGGCTCTGATATGCGCGTTTTTGTAGCTGCGCGCATCAGTGCCAGCTCTGCTGCTGCAATCATTCATATGGCGGTGTGCGCATGCAGCAGTTGGCTTCTGCGATGGTACTGAAAATTTTATAGTGAAAATATAAATTCATCACTCCTGGTTCAGCTGCCGAGCCATTTTTTTGTACTCATCATGGCTACAACCTTGGGGAATCTCATTCATACAGGCACTGTTCTGGTCCAGGTGGTGGAGACTGAACGCTTGATGTCTGGTTGGTGCAGGAAGTGATTCTGATGTCGGACTCGTGCGACATGTGCGGCTACAAGAGCTCGGAGGTAAAGGGCGGGGGGGCGATAAGCGAGCGCGGCCGATCAGTCACCCTCCACGTCAGCGAGCAGGACGACCTGCGCCGTGATGTCATCAAAGCTGACACCGCTACGGTGCGCTCTCCCCTGCCCATGTGTCACTTGCCTGAGTGTCCAGAACACTACAGAACATAGTTGATTAGGCCCGGGACTCCTAGCGCACGTTTGTTGGTGCGGTACAGAGCATTTTTCCATATGCGCGTGCAAGGCCCTGGTATGGATCGGGTGTCTGAGCTTCTGGGCCTTGATGGCATGACTACTGGTAGGTTAGAATGACTACTGATGGGTTAGAATGACCACCGATGGGTGGGAATGACAACCGATGGGTTGCACAGGCACCCCCCGCTGCACGGATTTTCAGGCTAAGTTGCTTGTCGATCTGCAACAGGTGGAGATTCCTGAGCTGGATCTGGAGGTGAGCACTGGTACAATGGGCGGCCTCATCAGCACAGTGGAGGGACTGCTTGACACCATGTCACAAACCTTGAAGGGCACACAGGTCAGCTGCCATTGTGGTCATGCCTGTGTGCCACTGGTGTTAGCCTGTATCATACTGTACTAGCTGCGTGCGTGCCCACGCTTGGTTGGGTCTTGCTTGGATCTGGCAAGTCCAACAAGGGGCTGGATTGTGGCCGCTTCCGTCTACAGCTCGTCTGCAGGAAGCACCTTGCCTCTTGGCAGGAAAAGCCTGTCATAACATTAATGATTATACTGTACAGGTTTTTCTTGCACTGTGCAAGATGGGGACGGAGAGCTCTTGGACATAGGATCAGGCGGACTGGCTCATAGACAGAATGCAGACACAAGAGATGTTTGTGATATGATTTTGAGCAGTGACAGACTGCGTACAAGACCAATGAGCCTCAGGTGGCTCCCAACAGGTCTTTAGAATGTAGTAAGTAATAATCATAAAATTGAGTTGAGTATTTACACTGCAGGGGTTCCATTTGGGGGACAGTGCAGTGGAGGAGCAAAAGAAGACATGGAAGACTTTCTTTGCAGAGCTGGACGCATGCAAGGCCCTGGAACGCCCCTGGACGCTGGTTATTCGCGACCCCCTGGCGAATTCCTTCATCTCTTCCGTCACGGAAGACCCCATGAAGGACCCGCGAATGGAGGTGTGCATCTCCACGATAAGGCCCAGATCCCAACTCGTGACCTACTGAACAGAAGGTCACAAAGCTACCTGTGAAAGTTATGGAGTGTGGTCGCATTTTTAGTAAGACAGAAAGGGTTGTGTGTGAATGAGGGAGGGGTTAGTAAGCACAGCTTTTGAATGGATTATCCTCCTGAGTGAGACTGTGAGGGGTGAAGTATCTACACAGAAACATTCCATTCTTTCTCTTGAAGCCGTGGGGAGGTGATCTACTCAAAATTGGGCTGTCTGCTTGAAGGAATGCAGGCCAAGCCTTGTGCTTCAATGCTGATGCGCTGTATGGTGCAGATTGAGGACTATGAGCGCTCGGCAGAGGATGACGAACACTTTGGCATTGATCACCTGAAGGCCATGGACGCAGCGGAAGCTTCCAGGGCAGGAACGCAGCTGGAGACCGTGGAAGAGGAATCCACAGAGAATGGGCATTAGCTAGCCCCAAATTGTAGTGCACATGCATGTGCTCAGGATGTTGAATGTCATGCTCATGATTCTGCAATTTGCTGGCCTGGTAGGTAGGCGTTCGTGGTTTTGGGTGGTTTTGCCACGTGTAGGAACGCGCATATGCCTTGCAAGATAGATCGTAAGATTGATAGGATGGCAGCCTGATGACAGCTGGTCCCGACAAGTCTTGCATCAGACATTTCTGAGAAGTTTCTCATGCAGATTTGGCTTAAGCGTATGCCTGTGGAAATTGCTTCGGTGCATTTTCTGTCTGCTTGCATGCAATGGAGCGGTCTGCTTGACAGTGTGCCCTTCAGAGAACTACACGCATGTACATATTGCGCAGCCAGAGCGCTGTGTGCTAGCATGCTATATATATGCTATACATGCTATACATATATGATATATCAATTCAGTAGCTACTAACTATAGTATGTCAGGTGAAGCGGTGAAGCAGTATTAGCAAGTGCCAGTGTGGTCACACCACCTGACATCGTCAAGTATCCCTGTGAGATCGAGCATGAATACGCTCAGCCAAGAAGCCTTAGCATGTTTGCCTCCTAAGGTGGCCTCTGCTAGCACATGGGTGTGACGTCACCATTGAGCCTCTCGAGAGCCGTTCGGAATCTCGAAACGAAACTGTTACAAATGCGTTTCTCCTCAAAGGGCTGCATATCATGTATTGCTAGTGAATTGAAGCATCGAAAGGGCACCAATATCGTATTCAGCACCCGTGCATCTGCGCTTGAAATATGGGGAATGAAGGCTAGATGCATAGAAGGCAACCAACAAGTATATTGGGCAGCTATTTTGAAAGATTTAGAAAAGTTGGTCTCAAAGATGCCTTCCGTCTGGCAGTCGGGGTTGCAATCTTTGGAGTAGCTACAGCAGTCCTCCTTCACACAGCAGAGCATACACCTGGACCCCAAGCGCAGACCTTCTTGCAATGGAGTCTGGGCTGTCTGGCAAGTTCCAATGATGCCATCACTTTCATCTTACCTCTTTGTCCAACCAAAAATAAACTGGCTTGTGGGCACGTGCTGATCCATCCTGTCGGTGAACACGTCGAGCTGCTCGAATTGTTCTATGCCAGCAGCAATACAGACTTCTTCTCATTCCTAAAAGCAGATTTGGGGTCGCAGTGGGGAGCCATCACAGTGATAATCATAAACAGTCCAGTGCTGGGGAAGTGCGCTGTGAGCAGCCTGGAGAGGCTGATTGGCACCATCATAGGCGGCTGGATCGGATATGCCTTCTATCTGGCGACCAATATGCAGAATAGGGCCTGGCTGCCCATCATCAGCGTCATCTATGCCTTTGCTGCAGCAGTCATTGGGGCTGCCCTGGACGTGGGGGGAGCAGCAAATCTTTCCACCATCACCCTCCTCTCAGGCAAGCCGCCCCCTTCCCCTCCAATCACTGCTCCTGTCAGTTTGGAGCAGCAGCATGTGTGCCTACCCGGCCCCCTTTGCCTGATCTGCATGGTCTGCAGCAAATGTTTCTGCCATCACCCTGCTCTTAGGCATTTTGCGCCTGCCCCCTCCTCTCCGTGCAAGTGTCAGCACACAGCAGCACCCTGCACTCCCCCTTGCTCCCTTCCTGCAACTTGATCTCCTCGGAGCCTCAGATGGCATGTCCCAAGCTGGCTACTGCCCCCTGGCTGGCAGGGGTCGTATGAGGTTTGAGCCTTAGGCCGTAAACAAAGATTGCTTAGACATCAAGATTAAGAATCTGTGCCAGGATGTAGTTGCAGCTGAACCTTGCCTCTTGGCAGGAGAGGCCATGCAGTGATAGTGAGTTGTGCTAATCAATTGCCATAATTAAGTAGCTAATAATCAGTAATGCTAGCACCGCATGACATCCAGCTGTCTGCGTGCAGTGCTGTGGGCATCGCCGAACTCGTCTGCGCTGCTTCTGGTGGGCGTGCGCATCGGCTGCATCTCTGCAGCAGTCTTCTTGGTTACTTTCTTATCAATCATCATCTACCCGCAAGTGGCCTCAGAGCAGGCACGCTCCCCTTACTAAACCTGGCCAGAATTCATGCATGCATGCACCCGAGATCCCCTGCCTGCCTCCAGGGTCAATTGTAGACACAAAGTGAGCATTATCAGCATGTCTCAAATTAGGGCTTTCCATGCCAGCACCAAAACGACAGTATGATGGCAGGGAAAGATGATTGGTACAACATGGGAAAAGTGGAGGTAAAAATGTGAAGGAATTGGAAATGCTGATCTGCTAATTTTAGATGAACAGAGTAGGATTCTGGAGGCAATAAGTTGAGCTTTCCTTCGAAGGGGTCGATAAAGTTCGATTTTGTAGCACCCTTGCTGGTTCAGCATGCCACTTGAGAGCGTACCATTTCTAGGCTTTCCTTGTCCAGGCCTAATATCTGAAACCACGATAGTGAGGTGCTAAGATTGCATCCGGGAATGCTTTTCCGCGCCCAGCAAGACATGTCTGCAAGTTGCATTTGTGCAGGCCATTGACACTCTGAGGGCGGCCATGCTGGCGCTGTCCAAGCTGAATCAAGCTGTCTGGGAGGAGGTAGGGGCCATCTGTACCAATCACCAGTGCGTGCTGGTGCAGAAGCACGACCCTGCCTCACAGCACCGTGCTGGCATGCACCGGGAAGAGAACACAGGTGCAAACATCTGCCATCTCTCTTCATTGTCCGGTTGACAGGTGGTCTGTGCAGTGCTGGGGTCATGCTACTTTGACGGTGAGTAGTGCCTGCCACCGCCAATTGAATGATTTGCAAGCAGTGGTGTTCCAATAACAATTTCTTATCGTGTGCAGGCGGCAGAGCAGCCAGGCCAAAGACAGGAGCCTTGCTTGTGGAAAGGTGAGCCTCTGCTTCTGGCCTCAGCACTCCGAGACGAGCTGGAGATTGTCTTGTGATGAGATTCTGCATTGTGGAATTAGCATTGCCACACCTCAGCAGCATGAGCATTCTGAGCTGGAAGATGTGCTTGTGCCGTTGCATCAGGACACAATGCCTGTGGGTTTCACAAAAGATGGGTTGATTATTGCTGTTACCACAGTTCTATCAATATCAAAGAGCTCGCGCTGGAGTCATCGGAGCTGGAACCAGAGGGAAAGACAACAACCGGCTGCTCGCCATTTCAGCTGCTCATCCGGCGCCGGAAGGCTCGAGTGGCAAAGAAAAAGGTGCTCTTTTGGCAGCATCGTCATGTTCACATGCCTACTCGTCCCTGCTTTGCCACTGCAGAGCACTTGCAGACCACTGCAGACTACTTTTGAAAATTTTCCATTGCAGAATTTACAGGCAGGTTCGGCTGCATCAGCTGTGCCTTTCCGCCCACTTTGAATTTAAATTCGAAAGGTGAAGTTGTGTCTGGTTGCCAGGAGCTAGAGAGGGAGCTTGGGGTGTTAGAGGAGAATGAGAAGGAGAAGTCCATGTGTGGCATTTTGGCGGAGGTTCGCGCGAGACTTGGGGAAATCCCCGAGCACATGCGCTGGGCACTCAATGAGGTGTGCCCCTTTTCCGTGCACTGTACGTTGGTTTAATCTGTACGTTGGATTTATCTGTACTGAGATGTAATGGCACGGGTTTACCTTACTAATTCACCGAGCTAGCACGTGACATCATGTGATGCCATGGCACATGAGCAGACCATCTTTCTGGCACGCTCTCTACTGTCAAAATAGAGAAGTTCTGGTTGCCAAGGTGTGATTATGAGGAGATTCCACTGGATTTGGAGCACTGAAGAGATGTGTGATATCAAGGGGATAGTGCTGCTGGCCTGTGCATTGCTCCATCTTGATGCATGGCCTCTAAATCACCCAAGGAATCACCAGCAAGACACAGCCATACCTGATCTCATATCTAGCCTTTCAGCAAGGGCTTGAGCAGGGGCATGTGATTTCTCAGGTGTACTTGGGGAGTTGGCAAGGCAAGCGCTGGTACCTGCCCAACACCTCCTGCTACACCAGATTCATCGACAAGCAGGGCTGGCACATGCCTGAAAAGGTCTGTACCTTCTTTCCTCTGTATAAAAGCCCAAGGCAGGAATATTTCCAGCTACCACATTACAAGCACCTTCCCAACCCCGATCATACTTACCGGCATGCACAATGCTAGCGCAGGCTACTGTGTATCTTGAGGAACAACATTTTTAAATCCCAAATTCGCCCTATCACTGATACACTTGCTGGGGTAGCACACATGATTTAATGCCTATCATCAGTACATTTTAGAGAACTTTTGGGAGCCACCAGAGGCTGAAAGGTCTTGTGGGCAATCTGTCACTGCCTATCTATATCACAAACTTCTCATGTATTTGCATTCCGTCAGAAATTTGGCATCATTGATGCTTGTGTGCTGAGCAGGCGATCAACATAGTGGTGTGGCGACTGCACCGCTGCATGCGCCTGCTCTACACCATCCACTTCACCTTCAAGGAGGGGTTCAGGGTGAGCCCCCTTATTTCTCCTCTTTGTCCATGGCCATATATTATTATCGGAGACCTTTTGGGAGCCACTTGAGGCTCATTGGTCTTGGAGGCAGTCTGTCACTGCCCCTCTTCATATCACAGACAGAGGAATGACCTCACAAGCATGCAACGCTGCGAGGCTTCTTTGCACCTGCAAGCTGCCCATGCACTGCAGCTGTAGCCTTCTTGCGCAAGACGACCTTAAAATGCACAAGCTTACATTGTTGCAGATGCTGAATATAACTTGCTATAAACTTGAATAAATTTAAAAACTTGAAAATTTTCTGTCCACAGGATGAGGTGATGGAAGCTATGGACCACCTTCTCCCTGTGAGAGTTCTTGTGGAGCTGGCAGCTGCAGCATTCCCAGTGCTCGAGGTGAGTCCCTGTATTTCTGACAGGAGTTTTCTGTGAAATTGTGAAATCTTCTTGCCCCGGCTGGCGGGGGGGCGGTATAAATACTGAGCACCGCGCCCACGGTTGATTGGGTTTTGCTTGGATCTGGCGAGTCCACCGAGGGGTAGGATAAGCGGCAGCCTTTAAGTGCAGCTTGTCTGACAGGATGTACCTTTTCATGCAGCTTGTCTGCAGACGCTATCTCTGGCAGGAAAAGCTTGTATAATTATTAATAGTAATGATTTTTGTGAAATGAAACCAGTGCATTTGCCCACAAAGAGTGGGAAAACTCATTCAGCCTCTTGTGCAGCCCACTATGTCCAAGTCTTCTGCGGATGGCATCGATTGTTACTCCAAAAGTGGTTCCCTGCAGCAACGAGCACCTCGTGTGATTTTCTTGCACCCCGGTCGTCCTTGTTTGAAGTCAGTCTAATCACAGCTCCGGGCCATGGCTCTGGACTCCTCCTTGGTCCTCAAATGAGTTGCTGTGGTGGCAGGACCTGACTAGGTGCCTGCCCGAGCCGGGCAGGTCTGGGCCCTGCCCTGAGGCCAACCCCACAGAGCACCTGGCCAAATTCCAGCTCATCGTGAGGGACCTTGCTGCGCTCTCCAAGTGCTCCTTCAGCCAAAAGGTGCCACAGCCATTTGAAATAGATTCACTTTGCTGATATGGTTGCACTCTCCAGGGGCTCCTTCGATCAAAATCAGCATGCCTTCATGTGTTCAAGTGGCCAGTCACGCTGCTTCTTTGTTGGAGTGACAATCCGTAGATCTCGGTGCTCTTCCACCCTCCCAACATCTAGCATGCGAGTCTGAAACATTTGATATAGAGTCCCCTGCATCTAGTGCTGGTAGGGGTATATGAGTCACGAGAGGTGAGAGTGTGTTTCGCCATGCTGAGTCCATGGCAGCTGCACAGACAAGGAGCCTTCAGTCAGTCCGCAAAGGTCCTTCTGAGCTGAATCTTTGATCTGGTGTTTCTGCATTGAGCACGCTCACAGCATATTTAGAATCCAATTAAAAGTTACTTTTGCCCCATAGACCGAGCCAGGACTGTTTTCAGGCAACCCTGCCTTGAAAGTCACGTAAGACTATTAGATTGCCCCACCTAGAGGTCATCTAGTTACTGAAGGCCAGAGAACTACAAAGAGCATAGTGACCCTCTCAAGGTCATCGAAACCCTTGCGCAGGTGCGGCTGACGGCGCTGGGGGCGCGCCCCGATGGAAGCTGCTTCTCCTCTTATTTTATTACACTTTTTATCGATCGCATGACCCAAGCGCCAAATTTGGCAGCTGGTTAATTATTAAAGACCCTCAGGGATGGGAAACCCTGCGCAGGTGCGGCTGACGGCGCTGGGGGCGCGCGCCGATGGAAGCCGCCGCATCGAGGAGCTGCTCACGCTCTTCCCAGACAAGGACTGGACCGCGCCGGTGCCGCAGGCAATGTTCTTCAATTTCTCTGTGGGATCAAAATCACTTATATGATGGCGCTTGGAAATCCGAATGGCTCTACATTGTGCATTGCGTTTGTCGCAGCTGCACTGTTTTGAATGTTTGGGGTTGCGGCCAAAGAGGAGTGCGCTTGCCGGGCAACGCAATTGTGTGCAAATGTTCCGTGGAAAGCCACATCCACCACTGTGCTACATTTCAGGTTATCGCAGGAAGACACAGAGATGCCATGTTTTGTTTGCGGTCACCGTATTGGCTTTAGTTAGTCACTGACAGTATGTATGCTGCAGGGGCCACCACCTGTGCGCTGGTGCACTTCGTGCCCCAACACTCACGAGCTCTTCCTCTTCCCCGACACCCCTGCCGGCTACCTAGCGCAGGTGTGGCTGACCACGCTGACCACATCAGAGAAGAGGCTTTTGAGCACGATATGCTTCAGTGCACCGTGAAATACAGGAATCCCTGTTCACTCACTCAGCGGGGCAGGTTTGTGTTTACTGGGTCTGTTGCCGGTGGTTGCATGCGGCTGCCACACGCAGAATTCATGGAGTGGTAGAGCAAGACTCTTGGAGCAACAGGCGTTTCTGATCATAAGGGAATTGGTTGCGCAGATGCGCTGGTTCAGCTTCCACTTCCTGATCGAGGATCTAGTGGAGACATTTGAGAAGCTGCATCTCTCTCTGGATGTCATGTCACAGCTGCTGCCCGGAGCTCCGCTGCTGGGATCCACAAAAGACGAATGCCCAAAATCAAATGTCTGATGAGGGCAAGCCAGAAGGGTGGCATCTTTCTGATGCAGAGCTTCAGAGACTCGGTGCCTCCATGGCTTGCTATTATAATTGCACATCTTCTTTTGACGAAAGTACATTGCAGCGCGCGCTTGCATGAATGGACGCTACTGACCTTTATGTCTGCCAGTAACTTTTAACCATGTCGTTTGGCAGCTCACGTGCGTTACAGAGCGCCAGTACTGTAGACTCCATTGCCTTGGATTCTTTCCTGCTGCATAGCATACGTACTGCGTTGCCAGTGAGAGCTGCTCAATTTTACGGTATGGACTTCACATGTAGCCAACCGTGCCTGCAATATCTCGTTGTTTTACTAGCACACATTATCGCACAGAGTAACGACCCAAAGTCTGTCAGAAGTGCAGTCAAGTCAGCAGTCAAGTCAGCAGTGAAGTGTTGATTTTTCAAAAAGAAAAAATTGCTCAGTTCCGCACGCGAGTTGAACCGGAGACCTCGCTGTTGGTGTTTCACTTCAAATGTGTCGTTACTCCTCTGACCATTTGGCCATGCATGCTCGCAAAGTTGGAGAAGGGACAAAACGACACTAAAGAAGCCAGAGCCGAAAGAACAGATTGGCAAAAGAACAGATCGTCACGTCGGGTTCGCAGGTGGTCACCCAACCCACTACTGGTGACGCCCAAGGCAGCTTTGCTTCCGGGAGCGGACGAGAACGGGCATTTTCAGCCTGGTATGAACGATCCATGACAGTTTGGAGGATATGGTAATAATATACTACGTTCAAAACACAACCAGGTGCCGATCCCCGTTTAGTTCATTCCGAGACATACGGTATGTGTGCATGCGAGGTGCAAGAGCTGCATGCAAGTTGACTGAGGCGCCAATTGACTGTTGATACGTAAAGTATACTGGCTTCAGGGCACCATATGGCTCAAGCAATGCATTTCATTGGGCATTGATGCACCATGCATTCAAGCAGCTTAGCCCTCGAGGTGTTTCTGTGTGAGGTTTCCTAACAGCTGGGCGATCATGATCTTCTTCTGCTCATCATGCGCATGCAAACGATCCTCGATCTGTAGGTTTGGACTTGAGACCACAGGCTTTCTAAACACAGAAGGAATTTACAACAGGAAATGTTCTACTTCAACAATTGGCGCCCTCTGGCAGACACACAGTATGATAGGCTTCCAGATGAACTGTTCATTTCAAGGTGTGAATAAAGAGGCAGTAGCCAATTGAAATCTGCTGCTGCACAGGTGTCCCCCGACAATATATTGTATTCTTAACAATACCGATATTTACACCTAGCATGTTCGACGCTACTATCTCAGACTACTAAGGGAACATGGCAGTGAATATAGATGAAGCAGCCACCAGAAAGCACCAACAAAGCCCAGATAAGGAATATGCTTTCTATAGCATGGACATACGGAAGAAAGCCTGCTTAAATGCAATATTATGGTCTCAAGAAAAGCTGTGATCAGAAGCTGCACTTGCAGGCACCCTGCGATTGACACTAATGATTGAGTCTAGACATCTTTTCGAACCCACTTGTAAGGAAAATGATATCTCTTGTTCATGGCATGCAACCCGCCATTGGCAGAATTAACCTTCTCAATCAGTGACTTGGCCCTGGGCCGCTAACGGAAAAAATAGAGAAGTTGCAACTGCAATTGCACAGCCACGTCTTGTACCAATCATTTGAGCACACTTCAGCAAAAATCCTCCCTGCATACCGCCGAAAATGAAAAGAGAGCCTTTGACTTGAACCAGGCAGCACACCATCAGAGGACACTAAAAACAAATAAGCTTAGTCCCCTGACTGCTTTCCTGTTGTGAGGTTTGTGCGCAGTGCAAACCCCTGCTGAGACTGTCAGAACATTTGTTGGGCCATTCCCTCTGCACACCTCATCGAGGCAGAACTGAAACATTGGTTTCTGTTTGCTGCTTGCACTGTCTTTCATACCCATTTGCAAGCTTGATAGCCTACAGCGCTGTGAGACTTCTTTGTTCACACTTGCTTCCTCTATCTCTCAAGGCATCCTGCACCGAGTGAGCAAGATGCAAGTTTCAATTGAAGCCCTGTTGGGCTTGGAGTGACTAGGAGCAACAGTGCAGTACCCGCCAGCAGCTCTGCTTCTGCTTTCTGGCAGGTTGGAGAACTCTGCACGCATTTTGCCTGTGACTCGCTTCCCTCTCGAGGCTGCCACTGCTTCTTGAATGCACGCAAGCAGTCTCTGCTTGGTGTGTGTAGCCTGTACAGCTGCATTACCCCAGCACCCCAGTGGCAGTGCAGTGAGCACCGCTGGCAAGGTGCCGTCATTGCATGCAAAAGAACGTTGACTCTGCGCAGAGACCAAGCTCTGCGAAGGGCATTGATGCCACATCAGGGTGACGCGACATCCAGTCAGCCGTGTCGGCTGGCAGGGATGCGATGTTCCCTCCCTCAGGCGGTGATCTCAAGAGCGCCTGCCAGCGGCTTCTTGAATGCGATGCCCTCACTCCTCAAGAACTCCTCCACGGCCATCGGCAGCCTCATGGGCGTGTGCTTGGCCTGCGTCAATGAGCGATTTTGTCATCAGCTGCTGCATGCTGAAGCACAGCTATCAGCCGAAAGAGCTCAGGCGAACAATCCTTGGGCAGTTTCTTGGGACACCTTAAGGGAGCCAGAAGGGAAGCAGGGGGAGACCTCAACAGCAGAGGAAATGACAGTAAATGAGCAGAGACCTCAATCTTGATGCAAACAAAGCAATGCAGCGATGCAGGGCACGGCACTGTTTGGCCTGGTAATAGAGATTCCGCTCCCACAACCGATAGAGCTGTCGAAACAAAGCTCAACAACTTTGATAAGCAAAAGAAGACAAATGTGAGATATCTTGATTGGGCGCACCTTGGAATGGCTGTTGTTGCCGACGAGGATCTGGACGCGGCGGCCGGCTGACTTGGCTGGCTGCCTATTCTGGCCGCTGCCGGGGAAGCTGCCGCGCAGCCGCGCCAGCTCACGCTGCAGCAGCTTCAGCGCCTCTGCCACGTGCTGACCGTGCAGGTCGATCACTGCTACCTGCCCCGAGGCGTTGCCTGCTTCAAACACAGCACATAAACACACCCTCAGCGGCCTTTTGGATGCTGGATGATATTGCATGCATGGACAATGAGTTGTCCAAAGGCACGCAATTGGGAACTCATCCCGTGTATACGAGAGGCTCCGACACCATCCACCATCTGGCAACTGCATAAGATCCCCAGAACCTAGGCCTTCAGACCCTTGCCGCACCCAGCAAGCAACCCCACCATACAAGCCTCCTTCAAAGGCTACAAGAGAAACGACCAGGAAGAATATAGGGCAATTTTCAGAGCTGCGCAAGGTACATGCGAGCACCTCGGGTGGGGTTGCGCGCTTGGAAGATGGCGTCGGAGGCGTCGGCGTGGGCGGCGGCCATCTGCGCAGCGTGCCAGCGCCCCTTGGATCCCAGTTCCTTGGCCAGCGCCTTGTCTCCGCCCAGGTACGCCTGCGTCGCCTGTAATTGCCACAACACCCTCCAGCATCGGCTCCATTGAGAGGACACATTCCTACTCCTTCACCATTTCAATCGGGATTTTTGAACAATTACACGGTTGAAACCTGCAGCACGATCAGATCTTTGTGCGCCCAAAATCCCCACCTCAAAGTGAAATGATTTAAGACTCATGCCTGCCTAAATTGATGCCTCTGCAGCCGTGCAAAGACAGATGAATCCTGCACGGAGACAAAGACAAAGGAGACTGTGGCATTGTCAACACACCTGCTGGAAGAGTTGGTTCCGCAGCCGCATGTGGTCGCGCGCGACGACGCGCGCCTCGCTGTACTGGGCGTCGGCCGCCGCGCCAGTCGCGACCCAGGTGGCGTTCCCTCCGGCGGCGCCGGCCGCGCCGGTCTTGCGGCCGGCCTTGCGCGGGGCAGTCGCGCCCTGCAGGGGCACGCCGCATGTCAATGGCAGGAACTTTTCATTGATGACTGGGTTTATGGTGCAGTAATATAGAAATACCCCGAGGAAAGGTGCAATCATTATCTCTCAAGTGCACAATCCCAACATTGACATGAGCGGCTTCGGCAGCATGATCCAAGCTCCACAAAGGCAATCAAGCACCTCTGCATCTAGATGATTGCTGCTTTCTGCAAACTTCTTTGAAATATATCGACAGAGGCCAGCCACAGGCAGACCCATGCAGCAGCTCACCTGTGTGATGGGGACCGCCCTCTTGGGAGCGTCTGCAGGCGGGGCAGGGGCCGCGGCAGTGCCAGATGCGTCCCCACTGCTGGCAGTCAGGAACGCCGGCTTCTCCTTGCTGCCCCAGGCCGCCACCGGCGGCACTGGCACTGGGGCTGGCGCCGGGGCTGCATCCTGCTCCACATCCTTGTCGGATGCTTCGGCTGCCTCGGCTGCCATAGCGGCCTCGTGCGCAGCATCTGCCGCCTCTGGCTCGGCAGCGGCGGCTTTTGCGGAAGCTGCCAGCTCGGCGGCGGCCTCGCCGGCCGCGGCCGGCTCCGCCGCGTCCTCCGGGGCTTTCTCGGCCTCAGCGTCAACCTCTGCAGACGGCTTGCCGTTGACGGCGTCCGCAGCGTCGGCGGCGGTCGGGGACGGCGGCTGTGCATACGCATGCGCAGCGGCAGCCGGGGCCGGGGAGGCGGAGCGGGAGGCCTCCGGGGTGGACTCCTCGGCGCGGGCGTGCAGGGGCGTGTCGGGCGAGGCCGGGCGCACGGTGGCGGCGGCCGCGGCGGCGCGCTTGGACAGCGGCTTGGCCGGGGAGCTCGCCGCACTCAGCAAGGGGAAGTTCTCCTCGTCCAGGACCAGCACCTAAGACGCAACCAAACATTTCCAAAGATGTTGCACCTACTAGAGCAGACCTTGAAAATGCAGCATGTAACAGGTCCACAGGCAAATGCGCGTCCTTCAACGCTTGTTTGAGGTACATTGAACCCACTCCAGCAGCCCACGGAAAGTCTGTAGGAAACTCTTCAGTCAAATGCAAACTATGCCCTTCCAACACGGCTACAACATGGCCCAATATTACATGGCCCGATATTGCTCAAGAGCCAAAATCACAGTCCCAGATTCCAATTATCGTGGAAGAAAAGGACAGGGTGCACAAACTGCGGGCGCACCTCGCCGGTGGCGCCGTCAATGGCTGGCTTGGCCTGCTCAGCCTCGAGGCGGGCGATGACATCGAGGGCGCGCGCGAGGTCGTCCTTGCTGGCGGCCAGCATGTCTGCCAGGCTGGCGGCGGAGTAGACAGGGAACGCCTGCTCCAGAACCGCCAGGCTGGCAGCGCGCACCGCCTCCGCCCCGTGGATGTCCTTCAGGCTCGGAGGCTTGCCCTCCCTGCATCGCAGCAGAACACTGAGTATCAAATATATATTTATAATATTGTGTATCAAACCCGCAGGGAAGAACTCACATACTGAGTCAATTGCGTGCAGGCTTTGCACAGGCAACTGCCTCCGTCGAGGCAATGCAGCAGGCAGTGACACCATGTGGCCCAGCACACGTGAGAGTCGGTAGGTAGCCACACCATTAAGTGTTTTGGTTGCAATGAGGGGCACTAGACATTCGCATGGGTGTGCAGAAGTTCTTGCAAGGTCCTCATCTGACATATTTCTCACGCCTTGCCAGGCAATAACAGCAACATACAGCGAGCAACTGCCTGGGCACACCTGCGCTTGTCCTTGCGCGCCCGCTTGCCGCCGCCGGCCGCCGCCTGCCCGTTCTGGGTCTTGCTGTCGGCCGCCGCCGCCGCCTGACCGTTCGCGGCGTACCCTCCGTTTGCGCGGCCATTGCCGTTGGCGTAGTAACCGCTGCCGTTCCAGTATTGGCCGCCCGCGTATGCGGCATCCCAGTTTGAGGCCTGAAAGCAACAATGAAACACCCAATTGTCAGAATAACTAACAATGATTCACTACCCACAGCGGTGCCAATCAGGCCGGCAGCAGACATGCAGGTATGAGTCATTCAGAGAAAGAAGTGAGGAAGACCACAGCATCAGCATGTAGGCTGACAAAGGAACACCAGTCGTCATCGAGATGAGCGGCTTGCGTACCCAACAGATTTGAGGAAATCCTGGACCACATCAAAATACACTACGGCTACGTAGAAATACTGAGCACCGTGCCCACGGTTGATTGGGTATTGCTTGGATCTGGCGGGTCCGACAAAAGGTAATTTTGTGGCAGCCTTGAACTGCAGCTTGTCTGCAGGACGCACGTTGCCTCTTGGCAGGAAAAACGTGCGAGAATGATACCAGTAATACTGTAATAAAAGGGCAAGGAATGCAGGCGCACCTGGGAGGAATACCACATATACTGGCCGTCGTTGCCGAGCGTCCATGTGCCATACTCCTGGTACTCGTCGCTCCACACCGTCTGCCCAGCACACAACAACAATGTGAGTCTCTCACCTCTCTAGCAACATTGCAGGTGGAGCACTTGCGCCACGCGCTTTCCAAGGATCATTCCCCGAAAAGACTTTGTCTTTATGAAGCCTCAAGTGTGCCAGAAAACCATGCTGCTCAATTGCCATGGGCGCGTAGACACCGCTGCATGCACTGGCGCACGTGGCAGTATCAGATGCTGATGCAAGTTTGTTAAAATCAGAGTAACCCCGCTGGCATGCAGAGACATGCTGCATGCATGGGCCCACATACCAACTACAGAGGTTGACGTGAACTAGCCACTTAGCCGAAAGAGCCCCAATGACAGGCAGAAACATGCTGCTCACTCCATGGTGAGCCCACATGCCAACTACGCAGGCCAAAGTGGGGATGGTCACCTGGTCAGAGTAGCCCCACTGGGACCAGTCCTGCGAGGAGTCGGTCTCATCCGTGATGCCCACATCGCTCCACATGACGTCCGCCGCACCGCCGTTCTGCGCCCCGGCCGCCGGCGCGCCGTTCTGAGTTGCGGCCACCGTTGCAGCGCCGGGTGTGAACTCGCGTGCATTCACGTTCAGCGTGCCAGAACCGGTCTTCACTGCAGCGCCAGCCTCGAGCGGCCTGCACAAAGAGTCCCATCTTAAGGAACAAGTGGGCCCCAAACAAAGCAGGGATGTTTGTGATAATTGTACTCTCCTTGATAATTGTACTCTCCTTGAGATAAGCAGCAGCCTCAAGCGGCCTGCAACAGGAGTCCATCATGGGACTCACAGCAGACGGGCAATCCTGAAGGAGAAAGAACGTTGCATCAATTGTCCAGGACTGCAAGATACAGAGAGGCCCGCAGGGCACACATGCGACAGCAACTGCTGCAGCAGGTACATCCTGCCAGGTGCCGATGAAAGACTCTTCTAAGGGGCAAAAAAGCGACTGAGGGGCTGGGTGGGTTGGGAGCGCTCAGAGAGATTCCCATTGTGTTTGGTCCTCACGGGGTGACCTCAGATGTCCATATCTACATAGTACAAGTTACATCATCGCGCTCCCAACACCCCACTCAACCAGCCAGTGGCTACCCATTCCCTTAGAATCTCATCCGAGCAACAGAGTTTGAGGATTGCAGGGCATGAAGCCCATGCCTGACTGTGACAAGCCAAGAAAGGAGCCTAAGGAGACCCATTGATCTGGGAGCGGGTAACCTTGTATACCAGGAGTTTTGTACCTGGGCTCAGCAACTGCTTTCTATGGTCCTTCTGAAAAAGCTCACATGCTACAGGCCACCAATTCCATGCTGATCATGACAGACACCAGGACGACCCATGGATCTGAAAATGGGGAACCTTGCACAGAAAGAGGTGCATACCTCGGCTCAGCAGCGCCGGGCACAAATGGCTTGGCGGAAAACGACTGCGAAGGGACGGGGCTGAGATTAGTCACAGAGCCGGCGCGGCTGGAGGGTCCACTGGAAGCCTCGGCAGGCGTCACACTGCCGCTGCTGTGGCCGTTCTCTACTGCCTTCCCCCCTACGCGCGCATCACTCACCCTCAAGAAATAAACCACCCATCAGGTATGGCCAAATACTTGTGATCAGCATGATTCAGTCATTGCCACATCAATTATTGTGTAGCGACATGCAGAACAATCTTCTGCATGCCAGAGAAGAGGGCAAATTGCCGCGACAAATCATCCGCCCTCAAGAAAGAGCCCATCAAGCAGTCAGGCGCTATCAAGAGTGGGCCGGACAATTACCATTAGGATCTTCATCGTCTCCACGTTTGTGTTTGACGTGCAAAAGATGTTCACCATTGCCCAACAGGTAAAGACCCCATTGCCGGACACATCATTTTAACGGTGGGACATGTCAAAGCGACGTGGTGATTTGCAGCGTGACACAATAAGAGGGATGGTGATCTACCTGTGGGTGCCTCGCCAAGAATGTTGCCTGCCAGGCTTTCATCAAAGGTACCAAACTGCAGGCGTGGCTCCTCGGGCTTGCCCTGCTCCTGCTCCTGACCCTTCTCTTCCTGATTCTTTTCCTCACCATCAGATGCATTACCCGACTCTTCCTTCCCCCTCACGCCTGCCTTGGCAATCTCTGCCACGGCATGCAGCCCGGTGGACACCAATGCGGCGCCAGCTGCGATGCCATTCGTCACTGCGTCGCTGACTGCACCGCTGACTGTGCTGTGCTCTGTTGCGTCACTGCCGTGCGCTGCCTGCATGTCTGCTTGCTCCAGCATCTTATGCTGGATATATGCTGGATTTACAGGTGCTCTCCTGTACCTGTCAGAAGCAGCTGCTGCAGGATGATCTTGACGGCGGTTTTGGGCTCTTGCCAAGTTTCAAGACTGCTTTGGGATTGGTCTATCAAGCCTCTGCAGAAGTGTCGGACTTGCTATTGCTGCGCGGCGGCTGCTGTGCGCCGAGCACGCGGTTGAGGGCTGACTTGACTGCGGGACGCACGCCAGAGAAGACCGTGCCCTCTCCCCAGTCCTGCAGAAGGAGAGCTGCGAGCGCTGCGCCTGTGACGATTGGTGCAAGAATCTTGATGCGCAGCTGCGAGGGCGACAGGGGCTCCTTTACCATAGACTGGCCAGGTTTCCCTGCGCACATACATAGCATGGATTACCAACCGAACATTACATAAGTCGTCTACATGCAAGCCATGCACACAAAAGGGCTTAACTGGAGGGCATCTTCACTAACGCTGTATGTAACAAGCATGGTGCGGATAAGAAATGGTGAGCAATGACACTGCTTAATCATGTTATCCATGTTCAAAGATCTAAGCACGCTATGAAAGGCTCAAGGCGTAGTTTCTGCAACGCACACAAACCATCAAGCTAGCCTAGACAGACATGTGACAAGGTGTTCTAGAACGCAGGTGTGCTGCAGTGGCTTAGAACCGGCCATTACAACACATATTCTGTTGTCTGCGGCTATTCCGCAAGGTACAGCCGTGGGGGTGCCTCAATATGTTTCGATGGCCGCCAGGTCCCAAAAGGAAAGTTCCAGAGGCTACCATGGAAACAGCGTCTAGGCAGCAGAAAATCGTATTACGATGTTCAAATGATAGGAACTAGCGCTACCTGGATTGATGCCAGCGCTTGGTGACAGGCCGGGTGCTTGATCTCTCCTTCTGAGTAGCTGCCGTTTCGTTCTGTGGGCAGGATAACGGTAGATCGCCTGTGCACTTGCCCCACTCGCGTTTTACAATGTTGGACGACACGTGTGCGGCAAAAAACAGTACAGAAATCAATTTCTCTTGTTCTTTTTCCTGTCATCTCAATGAGATGGAGGCCGGCCACTTCCTGAACCGTAGCAGCTACGGCGCGCGGTGCCAGGTCCGTTATGCCCGTAGATGAAAGGAAAGAAATTCTTTCAAAGAATGCATGCGCTCATTTGATGTTCCAAGATTTCATCAATTTATGCACCATCTGGCAATGTTGGACTTATACATTAAAAGTTTTACTTGTGTGCCACTGCCAGTGATGGATCGATCCGGACTCTTCACATTTTTCCAGAACATCAGTCAGTATTGGCCATGGGACCTCCGGGCCGGAATTCCGGAATCCATGCATGCAGCACAATGCTGCAGGATCTAGGGAGGAAGTCTGGCTGCAAGCAGAGCAGCAGTGGTGATTGGGTCCTGCAGTCTGGATCTGGAAGTTTGCAGCCAGAGATTTCATTCAACAGCTGCCACAGCTATCAATTGCAGGCGAGATCTAGAAGCATGATAATACTATTATAACATAATGATGATGATAGTACAGTTCACCGGGCACCCCTCACGTGACAAAGCACCCCTTGAATTCCTTGTGCTCCTTGTCAAGCATACTTCCGGGTCAGCTGCCGCAATATGCTCTCAGCCGAGCTCCGATAGCCGCCCCCAAAGAGGTTGTAGTGGTTCAGGTAGTGATACAGCATGTAGAGCTGCTTGCGATCCTCAAAGCCTGCGCAAACAAACGACTTGCTGCCGCGCTGACTGGATCACCAGTCACTGGTCACCATGGTGCTTGGTTTGTCCAGTACAAAAAGGGACTCCTTGCAAGGGAGCATGACAAACTGAGAAAACGGCCCTGAAGCCGCCTGGCAACCTATAAATTGACACAATGGTGCCTATGTGCTACTGCTCAATTGGAGCACTTGGCAGGTTGGCCTCAAAGCTTGAGATTGAAGAGCATGCAGTCTCACCTGGAGACCTTGGGATGACCTCATGATAGGCCTGCCAGAAGTCCCCAGTGAAGCCGGCGCACCATTGCATGCCAAACTCAGCCTCATGGTGCCCTGCGCAGATGCAAAGACAACCTTCAGCCAGGTATATTTTTTAATATCGGCGTATATATCTTGTGGCAGTGTTATAATATCCAAGCTTCTTTGTCTAGAAGCAATAGAATGCCAGCACCAACAGCCTGGCCCTGTCCGGGACAGCCTGGATGTTCCCATGCCTGTGATCTCTCCAGATTTTAGACATGGTTGAGCTAATCTCGTGAACTTAGTCCGGCACGGGTGCAGCATAACCAACAAGAATGTCAAGCTCGGAATCCGGACATTGCTTCTTGTACCTAGTCATAAGGACTGGAAATGTGCTATGACAGTAGTGCCATCTGCAGCATAAACAAGACAGAAATATTGGGCTTGCCATAGTATGTGGCAGGATCGAGGATGCTCCACTCCCCGCCCTCCACTGCAGAGATGTTCCCAGACCACAGGTCGCCGTGCAGCAGGCTCGGCTTTACCTGCACCAGTTGCTGACCTCAGCCTCTGCTTTGATAAACATTTTAGCTGCCACCATCATGTCAGTATGGCTCACGATGACAGAGGTGATTCACAGGAGCGAGAGAATACTGGGTATCAGCATCTGACCAGCTGCGGCTGCTTAAAATTGAATTATGAAAAGAGAGATCCAACAATATTTGAGATCAACCAGGGCTGATGAGAAGTCTCATGACCACAGCTTCTTGACCATGGGCAGCACGACAGTCTGTCATCTCATAGATGCCATTCAAATCCCAACCTGCAGTTGCATGCGCGCATGCAAACATGTAGCGTCTGCTGGAAAGACATCAAGAGAAGTGGCTTATGTCAAACTGAACAGTGACTCACCTCCACACCCTCGAACAGCTGCTCCAGGTTGGCCATTAGCTGCTCTCCCATCTCCGACAGCCGCTTGTCATTTGCCAGGCTCAGTTGGTGCCGAAGCCGCCGCTCCCGGAAGAAATCCACCCAGTCCCCCATCCACCCATTTGGCTGGGGTGTGCCCCCTATTGTATTGTCCACTGCAAAGCCAAACTCATTGTCCCGCGCATTCTCGTCCTGAATCATAAGCACAACAAGCGCTGAAGATTTCCTTTACAACACAATGTCTTGCATGGTGCATGCATTGCATGAATTTGCGAGGCAGGCCCTCCCCCTTACATGGCGCTCGCACTGATTTGTAAGTCTTGCCTTCACTTTGACTCGGTACGGGTGTGTTGCAGCGCCTTAATTTTGTAAGGACTTCCGAACCTCTGCTATATTGTACACTGATTTGATAGGTGTCAATTGGGTGCGGATCAGCAGCATATGGTGTCCAGCAAGCCGCGTATGACCTGTTAGAAATGGGCTAACAAAGCCAGAGATGGGTGGGCAGGCTTACGGATGGCTCTGCCAAATGCATGTGCGCGAGCTTTCTCCCAAGGTCGGCCTGGCTGGGCCGTCCGCTGAAATTGAGGTGCTCCATAATGATGAAGGTAGCCTCGCCGCCCCTCAGCCCACTCCCTGGAAGTGCAACAAACCCAGTCAAGTGATAACATGGATTGCTGAGCTCACAATCCCCATTTATCTAGGGCTCTTACACACATTCATGCAGGTAGAAAATGAGGTTCGAGGCTTCATTACAAGACAAAATTCTGGTGAGTGAGAGCACCTCCAGGAACGGAAGACAGCTTTCCATAGTGGTACACTTTTGGTATCCGAAGTGTCTTTGTATCTGCACGCATAGAATTTCGCATCACTGCCATCATGCGCAGACATCTCGCCATGCATGTGCTATTAGGAAAGCATGCCTTTGGGCCACACCATACATGGCCTGCAGCCCCAACGCTTCCCCCTTGAACATCCCTTCGCCCCCATTCGAGCTCTGCTTGACAAACAGCTTCTTGCCGCCATCAGTTGTGTACACATATGCGCTGGACCAAGAGGAGGACGACACCATGCTGCGACTCACAACCTTGCCACTGCCCACGTTCTCCTCAATCCAATCATCGATGCTGCGGGAATGGCACTCATCATACAAGCGGAACTTGGGTGAACTATCGTAGCAGGGCATCTCACAGCTAACTCATTACTCAACTTTGCCAGATCAAGATGCCTGATCAAAAGGAAGCTAAGAAGCTCAGATATTCGTTCTCTGTCTCACAGCCTATCAGCACTAAAATTAAGATTATTACCTGCACTCTGCTGATTGAGATGACATTTTCCTCAATTTGGGGCGCGAACGCCCAGCTAGATGTGTGCCAGTGAGAAATCTGTAGGAGCCTCGTCCGCTGGTTGTTGCAAGGTTACCGCAAACACAGACAGCCATCACAATCTACCGAGGGGTTCCTTATGAAGGCAGGTCGATTGCAAAGCCAAGAAATGCTGTCGGAGGTCGCATTGAGGCAGCAGCAGCAGGGAAGGCTGCAATTACACAGTGTCGGAGCAACATAGATGGACTAAAGTTTGCAATTGCGTATTCACTCATGTGTGTCAAGGTTACAGTTCTCGACCCTCCAGGTGGTCCTCTCGATACATATGTTATAGTGGTGAAGGCAATATTGAATACAACCGACGCGGACAATTACAAGTACTGCACCTGTAAGGTTGTTTTGGCCGTGCCTGGACTGCTGCTAGCTATAGCTGTAGCTACGTCAACATGTATCGAAAATTAGAAAAGCAGGCACCGGCGCCTAATATACAGAATACATCATGGCAACCATCACAAAATACATACAATAGAAATTCCCTGCAGTACCTACACCTACAATTCTTGTCTACTGCCAGTTGCACTGCAAAAGGAAATTCAGCTGACCATGTGCCGGTACCAATGCCGGTCATCACACAGTGCAGCCCTTGCAGTGCAAATTCATCCCATAAGTTCTTCGCACCCGAACAAAATCTTGAAGGAGTTCTTATGGCCATCAGTCCAGATGCTTCCACGCTCTCTGCTCTGCTGCGTGCCCACAGAAACCTGTTCTGCTCTAATTGTTAGCGGCAGAGCTCATGAGATCACATTATCACAGTCCTTGCTCCCTGCATTGCAACGGGACTAGCAGCTTGACCAACTTCACTCATAGCCGATGATGCGCAGGATTTCATGCACTGTGTCACTCCACAGCTGAAACTCCCTCAGAAGGTTGTCTCGCCAAAGGCCGGACTCAACCAGGAGCACCAGGATCTGCACAGATGCAAGAACACGAATGATGCCCGCCAATTTCACCAGAGCAGAGTTTGACATCCCTCGGGATCTTCCCTGGGATTGGACCTATTCTTCTGGATTCTGGAAAGGGACTCTGATCCTCCCCAACTTCTGCCACACTGACCGACATTTTTATGAGGCTGATCTGAAATCCCTGGGATTGCCCAGAGAAACCAGAAGCTGCTGTCTGGGCAGCAAAAATTGAGGCCTTGTCGAAGCCTGAATCAGAGGGGCTCATCCACCCATCAGACGAAGCCAATGTCATGCACCACTTCTCTCACAATACCCCGCCAGAGCTCCCCCTCCGCCTTGACTGTCTGCCGCCACTGCCATGACTCATGCATCAATATGATGATCTGCAGAGGCACAGCCAGCTATTGCACCGCTTTGACAGGGACAGACAAGACAATTTGTTGGGACTTTGCTCGTCAGTCGGGATCTGAAGCCTGTGTTTTAATGGGCCTTGGCCACTTTGCAAAGCACCACAATTGTGTTCTGGGATCTGTGATATGGGTAAGCAAGATTAGCATATATAAAAAAGGACTGGTGAAGGACAGGTGTCCCACCATTACAATGAGCCCAATGGACAGCACGATGAAGCCGTAGTAGGTTGCATTGGCCCTGGTCCTTGCTGCAGGCAGCATGTTGCTGAGGCCATCCTTGATGTCTTGTGATGCATTTCGCCAGTCGGGATCGGCTATTTCATGCCCCTGCAGCTGCCCAGGCTATCTCACTTCAGCGACCATGGCACACTTAAATCACGAGGTTCAGTCTTATGCTCTAACACAATTAATGTCAATGCAAAACATATGGCTGCCAACGTGATAAAATTACTTGCTCGTAATTTGAAAATAAGCGATGATCTTTGACCAAAAGTGAATGAAGAGCATCGGTTTGGAGCATTTAGGCCATCGGTTTAGCCAGCATTGCATTGCAAGATGGAGGAACGCACGTCACTTGAGGCGTTTCGGCGATTGATCAGGTTCTCTCTGTCTCCCATGGCCTATGACGCCCCGGCACCTCAGTGTCCACAACGATATACACTCATGTTACGGGATCTAGAAGCTGTACTTTACAGCAGTTACGAAAAATATTTTTGATGCTCTTGTGACAAGCGTCTGCCTCGGCACCGTGTCCAAATGCACTCCTTAAACTTTCCAGACAAATGCCGTTGGCCGCCTCGTCCCAACACAGACGAGCATTGGTATTAATAAATAGTGCATAACAATGTCTATATTGACGAAATGGGAGTGAGCGATCACAAAACCAATGGACATGCTCGCACGAGGTGAAAGCATGACGTGGTGCCAGGTCATCAGGCAGTGCGCGTTCTTCAGCTTCATTGACTCGAACGCATGAACACAGGGGCAGTCTCTCAATCGAGTCCAGCATTTCAATATTGGCTGTTTATACCTTGACCTCTTGCGCACAGCATCCGGCCAAAATGTTTGGGCTTTTCGGAGGCATGGGTGGTGGTAGCTTCCAGGCACATTACAGATGCTACCCCGTCAGCTTCATGGACAAGCCAGAGGCCGAGACTGGCAATAAGATATTCTTGCCTTCCTCAGCATTGGATCGTCTCGGTGAGATCATTGTAGTTCTTCCTTTTCAACCGTAGAAGGACGGCAGATGATCAACTGCGTCTTGTCATTCAAGTCCAAATTTGAGATTGTAGCACACTTTAGTTTACATTTGTTGGAGCACAAGTCTGATGAACATGATTGCATTCAGATTCATCCCTATGTTCTTGAAACATTATGTGAAGCATTCTGGGACCAGCTTACAGGAAGCGTTGTCTCGACCATTCCTGATGTGCTTGAACATTCACGCATTAATCATCTGTATTGCTCAAGTGTATTAGCGCGCTTCTTGAAGCTCCTTGCTCGGGTGTGTCACAGCTTCGCTCCACATCGAGTATCCAATGCTGTTCAAGGTGGAGAGTCGAGGCAATGGACGCTCCACCCACTGCGGGGTGCTCGAATTCAGTGCAGACGAAGGCTTGGTCTACATGCCCTACTGGGTGAGTCCTGCATGCAACTTGACTGCGCCCAACCATCCTCTGCACGTCTGCTTTAAGCCTTCTCTGTTCAGCATTCGCACCCGGACAGCCTCTAAAGAGACTGGCTGACTTGGCTTCCTGCTTGCACCTGCAGATGATGCAGAATCTGCTGGTGGAGGAAGGCTCGGTGGTGACCGTCAGCAGTGCAACTCTGCCCAAGGGATCCTATGTGAAGCTGCAACCACACACCTCAGTGCGCTCCCCAGCACTTGTTGCTATGATCAGCTTTGGCTTTTTGCAAATGGCTCAACCATGTGCAAACCAACCACTCATTCTTTTGCATCACTCCCTCGAGTCTCCCTTTGAAGCCCTAAAGGTCAATTGCCACACACCCCTCTTTGGATTATACTTTTCAGCTGGTGATCCCTTGCCGAGTGTGCCGAGCTGTCAGAGTAACTTTGGCAGAACATCACAGCAGGCTAGCTGGGGAAGCAACACATGCTGGCTCCCTTGAGGCGCCACTGATGGCTTGGGTCCCCTGGTCTTCTGCAGGACTCCTTCAATGAAGGAAAGTATGTCATGGGCTGCAGATGTACAGCTCGCGACTGGGATTGGCAGCTCAGAGTATCAATTGCAAGATCATTTAAGCAGCTGCAATTTGCTACTATGCAGGATTTCCTGGACATCAGCAATCCCAAGGCTGTTTTGGAGATGACGCTGCGCAACTTCAGCTGCCTGACCAAGGGAGACTGCATCTGCCTGCACTACAACAACAAAAAGTACTACATCGACATCATAGAAGCCAAGCCCGAGGTGCGCGCAGCCTCTTCGTACATCTAGCTAGAGACCCCTTGCAGGCAGCAAGGACACCCTCCGTGTGGAGCAAAATTGCTGTGAAGCGGTGAACTCCCACACTTATCAGGCCGCCCAATCTGGAGGAGCACCTCATTTTTTTTGGGACAAGGTCCTTATGGCCTGCCCAAATGTTAATCGAGCTGCAAAGACAGAGGCTGGAGAGCTCGAAACAGCCGGTAAACTCACCTACAGATGAAGATAAGAGACTAGGATTTTTCAGGCAAGTGGACCACTCTAGTTGTTGTGCAGTTTAGTGGTACGCTGGTCACTCTGATCTTGCGTCTCAGCCAGGGGGTGAACGCTGCCCTCCTGCATTCCCATACGGAAGTCGTGGCTTAAACCACAGCACATTTGTTCTGATGATGCTGCGATGACACCAGCAAAATGGACTGTGAGCTGTGGACCCAGCCACAACTTCTCATGTGCCACCAAGACTTCCGTTGGCCAGCAAATGCTGTACACATGTGTGATACCTCTTGAAGCTCCTTCTTGACATGCACCTTGGTTGTGTGCTGGGTGCTTGCCACGAGGCTGTAGGGGTGACCTGCAATCTCTCAGGTGACGGTTCATGCGGAGGCCATTTTGTTTTGGGGTGTAGCAGAGTGGGTACCGCTAAAGGGAGGATGTAGCCGAGATGCGCGTCTGCATCTGCATGTGCAGGATGCCATATCGGTGATAGAGACGGACTGCGAGGTCGACTTTGCGCCGCCGCTGGATTATGTGGAACCCAAGCGAGTAGAGCGCGCCCCGGAGCCCGCGCGCACAACAGACGACGCAGGTGTGCGCGGATCCTATTCAGCCATTCAGCCCAGAAATTGATGACGCAGATTTAAAGTGGCCCTGACGCAAGTCTTTGTGTCTGCACAATGGGGCCCGGGGCTTGTAGGTCGTTCCTTGCTGGGGGAGGGGTTGGTTGTACGACAAGAGGACTTCAGTAGCAGCCGTCCTGGGGTGTCATGCAAAGCATAGCATGGTGTTGGAAGTGGCATGGTCATATTGATCTCATCCCATGAGCAGCCGACTGTACATCACTCTGAAGGGCGTGCAGCAGCAGTGTGCTGGCCTTCATCCAACGCTGCTGCACAGCCACTGACGAGCCCGGAAGGCTGCTGATGACAAATCTCAATATGTGAATGACTAGAGATGGTCCGCACGTAGGCACTTGCTTGAAGAGGTGCTATTTCTCTAATCTTCATCTCTCTGGTAGTTCTCTGTTGTACTGCTTTCGCCCGCCTCTGTTCATGCAGCTCGAATTCAATTATGACAGGCCATTTTCTGGCCCCCGCTAGTCACATGGTACTGGGCAGACTAGACACATGCGTCTATCTGCGCAGGGCCCTCGGCCGCACCTGCGGAGCCGGAGGTGGCGCCGGAGCCGGAGCGGTTTTTGGCGTTTGTCGGCCCCGGGCGGCGGCTGGACGGCCGGCCCGCCGTTGGCGGACCCCCCGTTGCTGTGGTCCCCAGCATCGGCATCCGACGACCGCCGCCGCCCGCCCCAGGTGACTCACCCCGACTAACCCCTGCCGTCCATGCTGTGTTTGACGGCACACTTTTGTGTTCAATCATGCCTGCGCTGCCCCCTTGTCCTCAGCAAAAACATCCGCCGACCGCCGCCGCCCGACCCAGGTGATCCCCTAGTGCTGCATGTGCTTTAGGCACGCAATTACTTGCTTGTTACTACCCCTAGCTTACCCCTTGCGTCCAGAGTGATCGTGACGCAGCACAGCAGCTGAAGCCCCCATAGCTTGCAGCCTCAAAAGGAGCCTGAATCGGCAGCCAGTGGCGGCACTTCTGCCTGCAGAGGTTGGCGCAGGAGTTGCGCACCTGGCATTGAATTGCAAGATTGGCACCATTTGTGTGCTGTATGGGAGGGGTAAAGAAGGCTATGCCGATTGTCAGAAGTGGAGGTTGGTGACTGAGGTAGATTTGGTTGGGTGCACTGCAGAGGGCAGCAGCGAAGGAGCTGCGAAGCCCGCAGAAGGAAACCGGCCGGGGCAGAAGTCCGGAAAGGTGGTGTTTGGCGCCACCGGCAACCGACTGCTGGACAAGAAGCTCGGTGCTGAAAAGCCCAAGGCCCCAAAGCCTGAGGTGCGCCTCATGTTGTCTCGGCTGTATCTGGCCGTTCTTTTTTTGTTGATCATTGACTTGATGTGCTGCTGAAGCGCAATGAAATTCTAGGGCTGCTGAACACATGTGCTCAAATGGTGTTTTCCAATCATGCAAGCCTGCACCTGACTTAGTGCATTCCTCAGCATGTTTTTTCCACATAATGACTTCTTACTGGGACTTCCCAATGTGTTGAATCTACCAGTAGTTGGAAGTATAGTTCATTGGTGCTGCTGTTGAGTCAGTGGATGGTGTGCAGGAGAAAAAGGAGGAGGAATCGAAGTTCAAGGCATTCACAGGGAAGCCTCGTTCACTACGGGATTGACAGCCCCAAATGCATGCATGCAAATTCAGAGATGTCTGGCTACTTCATTGCGCTTAATCAACTCCTCGGGGCATCATTCCCCTAATGCATGCATGCGTATTGTCAAAATTCTTAGTGACTAGTAGTGATACATTCAGTTGTGTGTCGTGTCCTTGAATTAAGGTTCGAGGCAGCAAGACAATTTTTTGTTACACTGATTGAGGTGCAAGCAAAGGCACAGTGCTCTGCCGGCTAAAGTGCAATGCAGACACTATGGCAACAACGAGATGGTCATTACTGCATATGCAAGCCAGAATTCAAACATACAAATCTACAACAAAATCAAGCTGGTCTGGCATTTGATGAAGCGGCTGGCAAGGGAAACATCTTTCCCCCCAGGGACTGCCCATACAAGCAAGTTCATCAACACGAAAAAGGAACCCAATACTTAAGTGACGCCTTCATGATTCTTGACAACAAGCATGCCCACGCAAATTCTTGGAAGTCTTTGCAAGTGCTTCCTTGCAGTTCAACTACCAATGCTCAATCCCAAACCAGAAAAAGTTTTGAAACACTGCATGGAGAGGCATTCTCCATTCACACCATGCTACTGATATCACCGTAGACCTGCAGCTTAGCAATAAATGCAGCAGTAAATAATTCGTAAGCCTACTGGCACCATCATGACAGCCCCTAAGAAGGCCTTCCTATCAACCACTTCTGCTCAACAAGCATGCATGTATGGAGGAACATGACTAAGTTCAAATTCAAGTTTAGGCCCAGAGGTGGCAGCAACACCCGGCCACTCTCTCAACTGACCCTTGCCAATGACTTCTATGTACCATGTGCGGGGCAAAGCAAAGGCCTCAAATCAGCCCATGTCACCTCTCCTCATCTCTGCACGCTTTCTCTTTTGATCCTGAGAGAAGGCAGGACTGACACACCCATATCAACTCTCCTCTCAGCTCTGCACACTTGCTCTTTCTCTACTAGATAGCCACTAGATCCTCATGAATCCAGTAGGCTAGCGTGGAAAGAAGGCAGGACTGATGACCCCTCATCAACTCTCTGTCTTCAGAAATTTCACACATACCACTTCCACCTGAGCTACATCATTGCATCCATTGCTTCTATCTCCAGAGATGCACACGGCCTCCTGAGATCTAGCTAGAATGCAACTTGATGACACAATTGCACTGCTCTCAAACTCCCTGCCAAGAGATAAAATGAGGCAGACTGCTGGATGCATGCAGGGGCTGCATGCTGCAACACGAAGCAGATGATCAAGCAACAACTTTCTGGACAGTCTCAACGGTGCATACGCCAGCTCTGCTCTCAGACGTGGCAAAGAATAAATAAAATTCTCGTGAATTCCCTTGCCTCTCTCCTCGGAAGATGGATCTGCCAGATGGATTTGCTGTCTGCATTGGTGCTTCTCTGCTCTAGCATTGGTGCTTCTCTGCTCTAGCAAGGAAATAAGAGCTGCAGACTCTCAACTTACTCTCAACTCTTGCATGCTGTTGTGTCCATTTCCTGCCATCTCAATGATCAGAACGGCACTTCTTGACGTAATTGGGACAACCTCCGGAACATATGCCGGTTGGATGAACTTACCCCGGTTTGACCATCCCAAAGCCAATCCCCGCATCAATGAGCAGCTCTCTGACATTTCAGAGGGATCCTATACCCTGAGAGGCGGATCAGGCTTCTGCTTTTGGGCTCTAGAAGAATAACAGGGTTATGGTCCGCCCAGGACTCTTCATGCCACGTGAAAGCTAAAGCTACTGGGTAGGGTTTGAATCCCTGGGATTGTCCAGAGACGTCCAGAAGTGCTGTCTGGGCAGCCCAGGCAATCCTGATCTCTGCTGAGACCCTTTCAAACCCTGGCCCTCACTAAGCACAGCAGACTTGAAGCCCAGCAGACTCCATGTTTAAACTTAAACAAAGCGCAGCTTGCCGGAGTTCTGCTTTGGCGGTGGCGGCGGCGGTGGCGGCGGTGGCGGAGGGGGGGACGACCCCTTGCCGGTAGAGGGGGAACCGCTGGGGCTGCCAAAATTGGACGCAGGGGGAGTCTCGCCGCTGGAGGAGGGGGTTGATGATAATGGAGGGGGCGACGATGCGGGCGGCGGCTGCCACCAGTACGGCGGCGGTGGTCCCCCAGATGACCTGAACAATAATCAGGCATCATTAGTCATGCGGCATTAGTAATGCATCAGCAGCATGCTCCCAATATTTTGCGTTTGTTAAGCAAGGCTCCTGCTCCCATGGGAAGCTGCCAGAAGTGGCTATGCACGCCTCGGCTTGCACAATTTTAATTTCTTGGCCCTTGATCATGTGCAGGAGACGTTCTTTCAACCAAGTGGCAAGGCACCATACTGGTCAAGTTGCCAAAAAGTGTCTCACCCCACCACCCAAGCTGGTGCAAAAACAGATAATGCGCAAACAAAACACTCTTTGCAAGCAAGTGGCAAGATATCTTACAGTCACATGCCTCACAACCTGTATGAACAACACATGCCGAGATGACAACCTGCACTTGACAAACTGCAATTGCTGCAGAATGGGGGCAAAGTAAAACAAGTGCTTACCCCTTAGGAGGGGCTGCTGCAGAGCTGCCACTGCCTCCATTTGAGCCGCAGTTGCTGCCGCTGGCCTGGCTGCTGCTGCCAGAGTAGGCAGTCACGCAGGGGGAACCGCCACCGCCAGATGAGGGGGTGGGTGCACTGCCGGGGGGACCCTCATAAGCTGAAACCTGCATGCGATGGCAATATTTCATGTTGCTCCTGGGCAGCTTGTTTGGCAGATTTTTGCACTCAATCTGACCTGCAGCGAAAGATAGGTGTGCATGTGCAGTCAGCGGCCCAACGGTTCTTGCCTAATGGCTGCAGATGCAGTCACCGAGGAGACTGAAACCTGGCGTTAGTCCATCTTGACTTGCCGATTACCATGAGCAGATAGATGTAATCACCTTGAAAGAGATCTACACCCGTGGTTCTGGAACGCGTCCAGCCTTGCATGGCTGGACTTTCACGGTAGGTTTTGCCAAATCGATTGCCAGATTTTTGACGCAATGCAGACACTTAAAAAGTTTTTGATAAGTAGATGGGCAGTGACAGACTGCCTACAAGACCAATGAGCCTCAGGTGGGTCCCACAAGGTCTCTAATAATCATTATTCCTATTACACGCTTTTCCTGCCGAAGGCAAGGTGCGTTTGCAGACAAGCTGCATGTAAAGGCTGCCAAATTCCTACCCCTTGTTCGCCAGATCCAAGCAAAACCCAATCAACCATGGGCACGGTGCTCAGTATTTGTACCGCCCCCGGCCAGCCGGGGCCAAAAAGGTCTCAAGAATAAAATCATAATAAGTAAAGATTATCGAAGGCTGGGATGCAGTAGTGCACCTTAGGGACGCTTGATGAGGAGCTGCCAGAGCTGCTGCTGTTGCTGCTGCTGCTTGATGAAGATGAAGATGAAGAACTTGAGGACGATGGTGATGAGGAAGAGCCGCCGCTGAATTGGAAGTTGATCCCAGTCGGCAGAATGCCGGTCTCGCCGTTTGCTGTGACCACTCCAAACGCCGTCACCTGACCAGTGACCATCAACCTTTGTCAGGGAGATGCACACACGATTCTTAGTCAGGGGAATGCAGAGCTTAGTCCAGCACATGCAAAAAGTTCGTGATTGAGTCTAGCATACAGGTGCGTGGGGTGTGCCCCCACAGCAGGGCTTTGCTCTTGAGGATGCAGGAATCTGCAGAGCATATGCTGCTGGAGTTTGCAACTGGGAAGCATTTCAGAGCATCTGAAGTCACAGGAGGCGATGTTGCCTCAGGCATGCCTAAACCCAGTAAACAAATAGCCTATTAGCAGCACTTTGCAGGCATATTAGGCTGCACACATCCTTGCGGCAACCAGTTAGGCCGCTTGGTTGCGCATGCACGACGTCATCCTAGTGTGGCCATGACTCATCTCCGGATCGAGGTACTTCAGGAGAGTGCCAAATCTGCCGTCCCTATGTCTGAGGCGGGTGACGGATGAATGACTCACCTCCACACCGGCATCATCTTGGATTCGGAAGTCCAGCGGCGGCTGAGGGATGGAGGTTGACTCCCAGGAAGCGCCCCAGACGTTGTTCATGCTCTGCCAGTCGCTGTTGGAACCCTTGACCTGCACCAGCTTCACCGCCCCTCGCCCGGCAGCATCCTGCGCGCAACACAGGGAGATCTGTATGGTACAGGAGATCTGTTTGGTACAGGTCACAGAGTTGCAGTGCTGCACTGAGCGGTGCAGTGATCCATGCAAGCTGACTGAGCAGGCTGTAAGGAAAAATGATGGCGCTTGTCAAAATCAGGCTCAATGAAATAATCCAGATTGCTACAGTGGGTTTGTTGAGACCCCTCAGAAATCTTTTGATAGCCGGTGCTTGGCTCTGCCAGGGCATGCTTAAGTGCATGGGTTTCAGGCCTTCAGGATGCTACATGGCAGCATGCATGCATCTGACAGATCGGCACGCCGCTCTACGGGTGCTGCCCAATTCATAGTGGTCAGTCACTGTGATGACACATATTCATATCACCGGTCAACACTCATGATCTACATCTTTGCAGAGCTACTGTCTGACACAGAGCAGGGTCACTGCAAGTGCGATACACAAACTGCCAGGCAAGGCAGAGCACCTTGACCAGCAGCTGGATACACGGAAGTGTCTGCAGCGTGCCAAGTTCAAGCCATCAGTCTGTGACTGACAACTAGAGTGGTCCGCACATAGGCAATTTGTTTGACTCATTTTTAATCGCCATCCTTCCTCATTGCGTGAATTTGCTGTTGTTTCGACCTCTCCAGCCTTGGTTTAGCAGCTTGATTTGGGTGTTGGCAGGCCATACCTCTTTGGCCCCGTTTCTCAGGTGCTCTTCTAATTTTGGGCGGACTAAAGAATGGCCCCGGCTGGCGGGGGGCGGTACAAATACTGAGCACCGTGCCCACGGTTTATTGTGTCTTGCTTGGATCTGGCGAGTCCAACAAGGGGTAGGAATTTGGCAGCCTTTAC
>JADEYI010000176.1_pt1 | contig 117837 bp, 95 predicted proteins | sample 8542331 | NCBI WGS metagenome assembly JADEYI01 (sample SAMN16510988, study PRJNA670497) | mine drainage metagenome | isolation source: biofilm near Copperflume 1 | place: Germany: Marsberg coppermine Kilianstollen | collected 2018-02
AGGGCACAGACGAGAGCAAGGGCACAGACGAGAGCAAGGGCACAGACGAGAGCAAGGGCACAGACGAGAGCAAAGGCACGGACGAGAGCAAAGGCACGGACGAGAGCAAGAGCACGGACGAAAGAATCGTTGCAGACGAGAGCAACGGCAGGAGCGCGCACGGGACCAAGAAGAGGAAGCGAAAGCGCAATTGGCTGGATCGGGTGCTGCTCGCGGGAGTCGTGGTCGTTGCGCTGGCTTTGATCGGCTTGGTGTCTGGGTACGCCTATCTCCAGTACCGGTTCAACCAGGTCACCAAGGTTACGGTGAAGCACCTGAAGGCTGCCCCGGTAGGCCAGCCGTTCAATGTACTCCTGATCGGCTCTGACTCCCGTGCCAACGTGAGATCCTCCGATCAGTCCCATTTGGGAAGCGAAGCAACAGCCGGGGGCCAACGCAGCGACGTCGTCAAGATCGCCCACATCATTCCGGCCACCGGTCAGGTCAGCGTGCTTTCCATCCCACGAGACACTGTTGTGTCGGTGGCTGGCAACACCAGCCAAATCGGCAAGTACAACAGGATCAATGCCACCTACAACATCGGCCCCGACCAGCTCGTCCAGACCATCGAATCAGACTTCGGAATTCCCATCGAGCACGTCGTTCAGATCAACTTCGAGGGGTTCCGGGGAGCGGTCGACGCCATTGGGGGCATCAATCTCAACTTCCCCTTTCCGGCCAGGGACACCTACACAGGCCTCGACATCCAACAGACGGGATGCCAGCACGTCAACGGGGGATACTCGCTGGCCGTGGCCCGGAGTCGCCACTATGAATACAAGAAGAACGGCTATTGGCAGACCGACGGCACCAGCGACTTTGGTCGAATCCAGCGCCAGAATGCGTTCTTGAAAGCGCTGATCAACCAGGCTGAGACCCGATACAACCCGCTCACGCTCAATGCATTCATCGGATCGGTTGTGCGGGGAGTGACCATCGACTCCACGTTTTCAGTGAGCGATCTGATCTCCCTCGCCCGTGAATTCCACACGTTCTCATCCCAGTCGCTGGCCACCGCAACCTTGCCCACCTACTCCACCGACTCGTCGGAATTCGGCTACCTGGGCTCAGTGTTGTACGTGCAGCGCCCTCAAGCTGAGCAGGTGATATCCCAGTTCCTCGGACAGGTACCGGAAGTGGCGTTCACCCCTCCGCCGGGCCCCAATGGGGTGGTGTCGACGACAACCTCGACCACTCCGTCATCGACGACCAACCCGACCCACGGGTCGACTCCGGGTACATCGGCGTCGACGAGCACCACCACCACCATCGAGACCGACTTCGATCCAACACCTTGTTGAGCGAGCATCTGAACTCGGGTTCAGTCGAGGGCGAAGCCTCGACGCCTGAGCCACACGGAGTCCGAGTCAGGCTCAGGCGGCGGGCTCGTTCTCGCTCTCGTCGAGGCCTTGGGCGAGCGTGTTCCAGCTCAGCGTGGCGCATTTGATGCGCACGGGAAACTTGACTACGCCCTGAAGAGCAGCCAGTTCTCCCAGGGCGTCAATATCGATGGCCCGAGGCTCGAGCGTCTCCACATCGGCGTCCCCGCTGGCACCCGAGTCCCCGCCGGCACCCGAGTCCCCGCCGGCCGACCCGCTGTTGCCCGACGGCAGGGTGGATCCGTGGATGGACATCATGCCCTTGAACGTGGTGATCAGGTCGCGCACCTCTGTAACCGGCTTGCCCTTGACGGCGGCGGACATCAAAGAGGCGGACGACTGGCTGATCGAACAGCCCGTACCGGCGATCTTGATGTCGGAGACCTTGCCGTCGTTCACGTCCAGGGTCACGACGATCTCGTCCCCACACAGCGGGTTGAAGCCCTCGACGCGTCGCGCCGGAGGGGACTCCAGCTCGCCGCGGTTCCGGGGAGATCGGTAGTGGTCGAGGATGATTTCGCGGTAGAGATCTTCGAGTCCGGGCATCAGAGGCAGCCCCACTTCGCTGCTCCGCCGACGACCGAGACCACCCGGCTGGCCGGCGCCACCGCGGCAGGTCGGTGGGCCGTGCCGCCGTGGCCGGATCGGCCTGACGTGCCGGGTCGGCGGGATCCACGCGTGCGTTCCACGGGATCAGAGTACCGTCCCGCGTTCATCCGAAGAACGCTCCAGCCTCGGCCAAGGCGTCGGCGAACCTGTCGACGTCGGATTGGTCGTTGTAGAGGCCGAGGGAGGCACGAGCAGTGGCATTCACGCCCAGCTGGCGCATGAGGGGCTTGGCGCAATGGTGGCCGGCTCTCACGCAGACCCCGTACTCGTCGAGAATCTGGGAGATGTCGTGGGGGTGCAGGTCGCGGTAGGCGAATGAGAGCACCCCACCTCGAGCCGACGGGTCAGGAGGACCGTAGATCCGGATGTCCCGGCCGAACCGGTCGGTGAGGGTGTCCATGGCGTAGGTGGTCAGGGCGATCTCGTGGGCGCGGACGGCCTCCATGCCGACGCCCCGGAGGTAGTCGACCGCAGCACCCAGCCCGATCGCCTCGGTGATCGGGGGGGTGCCGGCCTCGAAGCGCCACGGAATGTCGTTCGGGGTGAATCCGTCCTTGCGGACGTCAAGGATCATCTCCCCGCCCCCGAGGAAGGGGGGGAGGTCTGAGAGCAGCTCGTCTCGTCCCCATAGCACGCCGATCCCCGTGGGCCCCAGCATCTTGTGGGCGCTGAAGGCCAGGAAGTCGACCCCGAGGCCGGCGACGTCCGTCGGTAGGTGGGGCACTGACTGGGCGCCGTCGGCGACCACCACGGCGCCCGCCGCATGGGCGGCCTCGGCGATCTCACTGACTGCATTGAGGGTCCCGAGCACGTTCGACATGCAGGTGATCCCGAGGAGCTTGGCTCCCTCCAGCAACTGTTCGAGGTTGCCGAGCACCAGCTCGCCTTGGTCGTCGACAGGTATCCATCGAATGGTCAGGCCCCGTTCCGCGGCCAGGATGTGCCAGGGGACGATGTTTGCGTGATGCTCCATCTCCGTGAGCACGATGGCGTCTCCGGGATGCAGATGGGTCCGTCCCCAGGTATGGGCAACCAGGTTGAGGCCCTCGGTTGCGTTCTTCGTGAAGAGGACTTCGCGGGCGGGGTTGGGTGCACCGATGAACCGGCCGACGTTGTGGCGGGCCGCTTCGAATCGTCGAGTGGCCTCTTCGGCGATGGAGTACACGCCACGGTGCACGTTGGCGTGGGTCGTCTCGTCGTATTCCCGCATGGCATCGAGCACCTGCACAGGCCGTTGAGCCGAGGAGGCCGAGTCCAGGTAGGTGATCGGGTGGCCGTGGACTTCGACCGCCAGCAGGGGAAAGTCCTTGCGGAGTGTGGCGACGTCCAGCGGTGGTGAGGGGTGGCTCAGCTCCGCCATGCGTCATACCCCTCGGTCTCCAGCTCCTTGGCCAGTTCGGGGCCGCCCTCGGCCACGATGATTCCGTCCATGAGCAGGTGAACCTGATCGGCGGCCAACTCGTCGAGCATGCGCTGATAGTGGGTGATGACGAGGACCCCCAGATCAGGTCGGGCCTCGCGGACGGTATGGACGCCGCGAGCCACCGTCCGCAGCGCATCGACATCGAGCCCGGAATCCGTCTCGTCCAACACGGCCAACTCGGGCTCGAGGATGGCCAGCTGGAGGATCTCGTTCCGCTTCTTCTCGCCGCCGGAGAAGCCCTCGTTGAGATGCCGTTCTCCGAACGCCGGGTCCATGCCCAACTTCTCCATCCACTCCATCATCATGAGGCGCACTTCGAGCACCGACATGTCCACTCCACGACGGGCGGAGAGAGCCTGCCGGAGGAACTGGATGACCGGCACGCCACCGATGGACTCCGGCTCCTGGAAGGCCAGGAACATCCCGGCCTTGCCGCGTACATCCGTGGGCCACGCGGTGACGTCTTCACCGCGGAAGAAGATGGTCCCCGAGGTGACCTCGTAGGCTGGGTTGCCCAACAGCACGTTGGCCAGGGTGGACTTGCCGGATCCGTTGGGACCCATCAGGGCGTGCACCTGGCCTGATTCGACGGTCAGATTGACGCCCCGCAGGATCGGCTGGTCCTCCACCGAGACATGGAGATCCTCGATCCGGAGGAGGGAGGTCGACCGTCCCTGGCCCGGTGTGGTTTCGCTCGGCACGACAACAATCCTAGCCTTAATCTGTATTTTCTCCTACAAGAATAGGGAGAATAGGGCCGGTCGATCCACGAGGGTGGCGGATTGCCCATGTCACCAGGTCAACCGGGTACGGTAACCGAATGACCGACCCTTGGAACTTTGCCGGCTCGGTCACGCAACTCGATTCGAGGGCCGGTGTGGTGACCCTGGTCGACGAGTCGACCTTCGCCATCAGCGGCAGTGCCGGCGACATCGCCCCCGGCTCCGCACAGGGCCTGTTCGTCCGGGACGCCCGGATCCTGTCGAGGTTCGAGGTGCTGGTGGACGGGATCAGAACCGAGCCATTGGCCGCGGTCACCGAGGATCCATTCTCCGCCACCTTCGTGTCCCGCTGCATGCCCGCGCCGGGCCGGGCCGACTCCACCCTGATGGTGTTCCGATCCCGTTACGTGGGCCAAGGCATGCGCGAGGACCTGACCATCCGCAACTTCGGCGTCGAGCCGGCCCGCTGCACGATCCAGGTGTTCGTCGGATGCGACTTTGCCGATCTCTTCGCCGTGAAGGAGGGACGTGTCGGTGGGGAGCCCAGCTCAGGTGAGCTGTCCTCCGCGGTGTCCACCGGAACCACGACGGCACCGACCGAGCCAGGCGGGCCGACCGATCAGCCGTCCGTCGTCACCTACACCTACCGACGGGGGGCGGGCGTCCGGGGAGTGGAGATCCGGTTCAACGGTCCGGCCACGGTCGACTCGGACCAGGCCACGTTTGAGGTGGTGGTGCCCCCCCGGGGCGAATGGTCGACGTGCGTCGAGGTCGCACCGGTATTCGACGCGGTGGCATTCGACCCGAGGTACCGCTGTGGAGAGCCCGTTGAGCGGGCCACGCCGACTGAGCGGTTGGCGAAGTGGCGGCGGCAGGTGCCGCTCGTCGAGACCAGCCACCCGGGGCTGAAGGAGGTGATCGTCCGAAGCGCCGAAGACCTCGGTGCCCTGCGGATCTTCGATCCCGACTATCCCGAGCGGGTGGTGGTGGCTGCGGGTGCCCCGTGGTTCATGACCGTGTTCGGTCGGGACTCGTTGTTCACGGCCTGGATGGCGCTCCTTGTCGATCCCGACCTCGCCCGCGGTGTCCTGCAGACCCTGGCTCGGTTCCAGGGCAAGGACGTCGATCCCCGCCACGACGAGGAGCCAGGCCGCATCCTCCATGAGATGCGGTTCGGAGATGCCGCCTCGCTGTCCCTCGGTGGCGGGAGCATCTACTACGGGACGGCCGACGCAACGCCTCTCTTCGTGATGCTGCTCGGGGAAATGCGACGGTGGGGTGTCGCCCGCCAGATGGTCGACGAGCTGCTGCCCAACGCCGCCCGGGCCATCGAATGGATCGAGACCTTCGGCGACGCCGACGGTGACGGCTACGTGGAGTACAAGCGGGGGACTGACCGCGGCCTGGCCAACCAGGGATGGAAGGACAGCTGGGACGGGATCCGGTATGCCGACGGCCGGGTGGCCCAAGCCCCCATCGCCCTGTGCGAGGTGCAGGCGTACACCTATGGCGCCTACCTGGCCACCGCCCACTTCGCCTTCGAGGTCGGGGATACCGTCACCTACGATCGCTTCCGGGCCAAGGCGACGCAGCTGAAGGCAGCGTTCAATCGTGACTTCTGGCTGGAGGAGCGAGGCTGGTATGCCGTCGGGCTCGACGCGGACAAGCGGCCCATCGATTCGCTGACGTCCAACATCGGACACTGCCTGTGGACCGGCATCGTGGACGAGGACAAGGCCCACCGGGTGGCCGAGAAGCTGGTGTCCCCGGCCATGTTCACGGGGTGGGGCCTGCGCACCCTGTCCAAGGACAGCGGCGGGTACAACCCCATCAGCTACCACTGTGGCTCCGTGTGGCCCCACGACACGGCCATCGTGGCAGCCGGACTGGCCCGCTACGGATTCGACGGCGCAGCCCAGAAGCTGATCTTCGGGCTGTTTGACGCAGCCCAGGCCCAGGGGGGCAGGCTCCCCGAGCTGTTCAGCGGCCTCGAGCGGGGGGAGCTGTCGGTTCCGGTGGGCTACCCGACCTCTTGCTCACCGCAGGCGTGGGCGGCGGCATCGCCGCTGCTCTGCCTCCGGACACTGCTGCGGCTGGATCCCTGGGTGCCCTACGGCAAGACGTGGCTGTCCCCGAATCTCCCCGAGGAGATCGGCTATCTCAAGGTGGACGGGATCCCGCTCGCCGGTTCACGGGTGACCATCGAGGTGGGCTCCGAGGTGCCCGGAGGGGTGTCGATCAGTGGATTGCCGCCCGAGATCGAACTGATCAGGGAGCCTCGCCGCCCCTCGACCGCCGTCTGAACCGGAGCCAGACGAGGCGGGCTGGGTCGCTCACCAGCCCCGATCGATCCATTCGCCCAGGTGGGGGGACTCGGCGCCGATGGTCGTCCCCGCGCCATGGCCTGGCAGTACCAGCGTGTCGGGACCGAAGCGGGCGAACAGCCGCCCTTCGATGGACTTGATGATCGTGGCGAAGTCGGAGTGCTCGAACGAGGTGTTGCCGGGGCCGCCGGGGAAGAGGGTGTCTCCCGAGAACAGGAGGGGTGTGCCTTCAACCGTGAAGCACATCGATCCCGGGGTGTGCCCGGGGGTGGCGATGGTCCCGATCCTCAGCCTGCCCACCTCCAGCACCGAGGAGTCCTCGAGGATCTGGTCATAGGAGGGAAGCATGTTCGCATCGGCCTCGGTCACCGCCACGTCGATCCCGGCGTCACGAACGGCCTCGACGGCCTGGATGTGGTCCCAGTGGCCGTGGGTCTCGATCACCTGGCGCACCGTGAGGGTCCGGCAGAGATCAAGCAGCTTGTCGTGCTCGTTGGCTGCGTCGATGAGCACGGAGTCGCCCGTGGATCGGCATCGCACGATGTAGACGTTGTTGTCGACGGGACCGACGACGAGCCGGTGGACTTCGACGGCAGTGTCCTGGTAGTCGATGGTGGTGGCTGGCATGGGGGAAAGGCCTCCTTGTCGATGGGCACGCCTGGAGGGTGGCGGCCACAGGGCTGGCCAAAACCCGGGCCCGAATGGAGGTCCGGGCCCGATCCGGCCGGCCAGCAGTAGGGCACGGCAGGCACCGGGCGAGCCACTGTGGAGCGTAGTTGGCACACCCGGCCCGTTCGTCAACGTCGGCGCGGTTCTGGTAGACAAACGGTGCACATGGTCCTCGTTCGGGGACCCGTCGGGGACTACCCAGGGGATGGAGAGACGATGAACTTCGCCTTCAGCGAGGAGCAGGACGAGCTCCGCAAGTCGGTCCGCCGCTTTCTCGACGACAAGTCGCCCGAGACCGAGGTGCGGCGGCTCATGGAGACGACGGAGGGCTATGACCCCGCGGTCTGGTCTCAGATGGCCGAGCAGCTCGGGTTGCAGTCCCTGACCATTCCCGAGCAGTTCGGCGGATCAGGGTTCACCTACGTGGAACTGATCGTGGTGCTCGAGGAGATGGGGGCCAGCCTCCTGTGTGCGCCGTTCTTCTCCACCGTGGCCCTCGCCGCCAACTCCATTCTGACCTCAGGTGACCAGAGTGCCCAGGAGTACCTGCTGCCGGGGATCGCTTCCGGCGAGACCATCGGCACCCTGGCCTTCACCGAGGACTCCGGACGCTGGGACGCCGACGGGATCACCCTGGCGGCGACCAAGTCCGGGCAGAAGCAGTGGGTGCTCAACGGCCACAAGTCGTTCGTCATCGACGGACACGTGGCCGGGTTGATCCTGGTGGTCGGGCGCACACCTGCGGGCCTGTCGCTGTTCGGGGTCAAGGGCGACGCCGACGGCCTGACCCGCACCCCCCTGGCCACCATGGACCAGACTCGCAAGCAGGCCCGACTGGAGTTCGCCGACACGTCGGCCTGGCTGATCGGGACCGACGGCGGGGCCGAGCCGGGGCTGAGCAAGACGCTGGACCTGGCTGCGGTGGCCCTGGCCGCTGAACAGGTGGGCGGGGCTCAACGCTGCCTCGAAAGCTCCGTCGAGTACGCCAAGACCCGCATCCAGTTCGGAAGGCCGATCGGGAGCTTCCAGGCCATCAAGCACAAGTGCGCGGACATGCTGCTCGAGGTCGAGTCGGCCAAATCCGCGGCGTACTACGCCGGCTGGGCCGCGGCGGAGGACTCCGACGAATTGCCGGTCGTGGCCAGCCTGGCCAAGTCGTACTGCTCAGAGGCGTACTTCCACGCCGCCGCCGAGACCATCCAGATCCACGGGGGCATCGGCTTCACCTGGGAGCATCCGGCCCATCTCTACTTCAAACGGGCCAAGTCCTCGGAACTGATGTTGGGCGATCCGTCCTACCACCGGGAGCTGTTGGCCCAGCGCATCGGCATCTGAGCATCGTCGGCATGCCCAGCCCGATGGATGGCACCCGAGGCGTCGGCACCGGTGCCTCGGTGAACCTCCGTGGGGGGCGAACTGGCGTAGCGTTCCGGCCATGAGTGACGCGAGATCGATGACCGGCTGGCTGCTCTTGGGGTTGCTCACGGTGGTGGCCGCCGGGGCAGCTGCGATCGGCGTTGCCCAGTCGCCCAAGAACGTCCCGCTCTACAGCTGCGCAGCGGGCCAACATGGTCTCAAATGCTCGGGAGCCGTCACCAACACCCTCACCGCGCACAACTACACCGAGGTGGTCGTCGAGAAGACCCCCAACGGGAATCAGACCGAGAATCTCGTCTATCAGGCCCCCGACCGCCTGGGTGGCTACATCCAGAGCGGGACCAGGCGCACCTACGTGGTGGTCATCGGATCCGTGCTCTACCAGAGCCTGACCGTGAGCACCACCGCTCCGACGACCCACCTCACGTTCTACAAGCAGAGCCTGGCTCCGGGCCAGGGGGCCACGAGCCTCGACCGCGTGAATACGTACCTTCCCTACGTATGGCAGAGCAAGAACGTCACGAACTCCGGGAGCGTCTACACGTTCACATTGACCAAGTCCGGACAGACCGGGTCGTTCAAGTACACCGTCTCCGGCCAGTATGTCTCCCAATTCATCCTGACCGTGGCTAGCGCTTCGGTGCAGCTGGACATCTCCCAGGTGGGGTCGTCGCCGGCCGTGGCATTGCCGGCCGGGGCCCGCGTAGCCGGCACCGCACCGAGCAGCGCCGGCTAGCCGCGACGGGCTCGGCAACCGTCTCGGTCGAGCGTCTCGTCGATGGCGCGGCGCAGTGCCCGGGCGTTGGCCCGCGGGTCGGCCGCCTCGGTGAGCCATCGCACGGCCACAACATGGCTGGCTCCAGCCCCGATCATGTCGACCACCGTGATCGGGTCGGCACCACCCGTGACCCACACCGACATCGGTGCCCGCTTGACCGCCTCGCTGATGTAGCCCAGTCCGGTCCCCGGTCGACCGGGCTTGGTCGGCGTAGCAACGACCGGCCCGGCGGAGATGTAGTCGACGGGGGCCGCTCGCCAGCCGGCCTCGGCCCCGATCGGCTCGATGCCCGGAGGTACTTTCCCGATCGCCGCGTCCAGGTCGGCGGGGGCGTGCGTCGAGAGCCCGATGATGGCCCGGGCCCCCATCACCAGGCGGGCGGTCGTCGGGGGCACGTCGTCTTGGCCGATGTGGACGCCGTCGGCACCGATGGCCGCGCCAAGGTCCGGGTTGTCGTTGAGGATGAAGGGCACGCCATGATGGCCACAGACCCTCTGAACCAACGCGGCCCTGGTGGCCAGGCGGACGTCGGACAGGTGCTTCTCGCGCAGCTGGACGAGGTCTACACCGCCCTCGATGCACGCTTCGACGAAGTGTTCGAGGTCGGGTCGGTCCGGTGTGCACAGATAGAGCCGGCGATCGCACAGGCCCCAGGGATCGGACGGAGTTGCCGCACCGCTCAACGTTTGGTGGCTACCTTGGCCTTGGCCTTGGCCTTGGCAGGACCAGAGGCTCCTTTGGGCTTGGCTTGAGCCTTCATCTTCTGCTTGAATTGGCGCACCTTGGCCAGCGTCTCGGGCGAATGGATGTCGGCCACCGAGCGGAACGACCCGGCCTCGCCGAACTGGCCTGCCGCTTTCTCCCAACCCGGCGGTCGAACCCCGAGCTGCTTCCCGAGCAGGGCAACGAAGATGCGTGCTTTCTGCTCGCCGAAACCGGGGAGGGCCTTCACATTGGCCAGCAACTCCTTACCGTCAGCCGCCGAATTCCAGATGGCCGCGGCGTCGCCGCCGTACGAGTCGACGATGAGGGCGCACAACTCCTGGACCCGACCGGCCATCGATTTCGGGAATCGGTGGAGGGCCGGCCGCTCGGAGAAGATCGTCGCCAGCTCGTCGGGGTCCATGGCGGCCAACGAGGCCACGTCGAGCGTGCCTCCCAGCCGCTCCCGGAGATCGAACGGCGACTTGAAGGCCTTCTCCAAGGGGACCTGCTGATCGAGGACCATCCCGATGAGGAGGGCCAGCGGGTCCTTCGAGATGAGGGCGTCGGCGTCCGGTTCACCAGCGAGGAACAGTGTCATCCCGCCAGTGTAGGAGTGGTACCGGGCCGGTATCCCAGCCCAGGTCCGGTGCTGTTCAGGATTCCCATGGGTCTGGGGACCCAGCGTCGATGCCGTAGCGGCCGATGGCCTCGGCAACCGAACGCTCGGGGAGGCCGCCCTCGGCCACCAGGCTGTGGAGCACCGCCACCACGATGTGGGCGGCGTCCACCTCGAAGAACCGCCGCAGGACCTCCCGGGTGTCGGAGCGGCCGAATCCGTCCGTTCCCAGGGAGGTGAAGGCGCGGGGCGTCCAGCGCGAGACCTGATCGGGAACCGACCGCATGAAATCGGTCACGGCCACGATGGGCCCCTTCGACCCTGCCAGGCACTCGGTGACGTAGGGGACTCGCTCGGTCTCGCCGGGATGCAGGCGATTCCAGCGCTCGACGGAGATGGCGTCCTCACGCAGTGACTTGTAGGAGGTGACCGACCACAGGTCGGCCTCCACGCCCCAGTCGTCGGCGAGGAGTCGGCTGGCCTCCACCGCCGCCTGCCATGCGGAGCCAGAGAACATCAGTGTTGCTCCCGGCCTCGCTCCAACCGGCGTCCCGGCACCATGTTTCTCCTCATCACCAGCACGAGCCCCGGCGCCATTCCCCACCACCACCCCGGCTTCGAAGCGATACATGCCCTTGACCGCCCCGAGGCGCACCCGCTCGGCATCGGCCGGATCCGTCGGAAGGGCGGGCATGGGGTAGTTCTCGTTGTAGAGGGTGAGATACCAGATCCGATCCTCGGGCTCGGGTCCGGTCATGCGGCGGATCCCGTCCTCCACGATGGTCGCCACCTCGTAGGAGAAGGCGGGGTCGTAGGCGGCGACGCTCGGCACCGCCGACGCCAGCAGCAGGGAGTGCCCATCCTGGTGCTGGAGGCCCTCCCCGTTGAGCGTCGTCCGGCCCGCCGTGCAACCGAGGAGGAACCCACGACCCCTGCAGTCCCCCAGGGCCCACAGCAGGTCGCCCACTCGCTGGAAGCCGAACATCGAATAGAAGAGGTAGAAGGGGATCACCGGCTCGCCCCAGGTGGCGTAAGCGGTTGCCGCCGCGGTGAACGACGCCACCGCACCCGCCTCGGTGATGCCCTCTTGGAGGACCTGGCCCGAAGCGCTCTCGGCGTAGTGGAGGGCCAGCCCGGCATCCACCGGCGTGTAGCGCTGGCCGTCCGGTGCGTAGATCTGCACTTCGCTGATGAGCGACTCGAGGCCGAAGGTCCGGGCCTCATCGGACACGATGGGCACGATCCGCTCGCCGATGGACGGGTCCCGTACCAGGGACCGGAGGAGCCGGGCGAAGGCCATGGTGGTGGACACGGCCTGTCGGCCCGACCCGGCCAGGAGGTCGGCGAAGGTGGCCTCGGTGGGGGCGGGCAGAGGCTGGTTCCGCACCACCCGGCTGGGCAGCGGTCCTCCGAGGGACCGGCGGCCTTGGGCCAGGTAGTTGGCGGCGGGCGAGTCCGGCGCCGGCCGGAAGTAGGTCGGCAGGTCGGCGTCCAGATCGCGTTCGGGTATCTCGTCGTGGAGGAACAGCCGGTCGCGCAGGACCAGCAACTGCGCCTTGGTCATCTTCTTGATCTGGTGGGTGGCGTTGCGGGCTTCGATCTCGGGTCCGAGCGTCCAACCCTTCACGGTCTTGGCCAAGATGGCGGTCGGAGCGCCGACGTGCTCGGTGGCCGCCTTGTAGGCGGCGTAGAGCTTCCGGTAGTCGTGGCCGCCACGGGGAAGAGACTGGAGGTCCTCATCGGAGAGGTGGGCCACCAGGGCAGACAGCCGGGGGTCGGGTCCGAAGAAGTGCTCCCGGATGTAGGCGCCGGACTCCGTGGCGTACTTCTGGAACTCGCCGTCGACCGTGGCGTTCATCTTGTTGAGGAGCACGCCGTCGACGTCCTTGGCCAGCAGGTCGTCCCAGGTGCGGCCCCAGATGACCTTGATGACGTTCCAGCCCGCGCCCCGGAAGAGGGCCTCGAGCTCCTGGATGATCTTGCCGTTGCCGCGCACGGGGCCGTCCAGCCGCTGCAGGTTGCAGTTGACCACGAAGGTGAGATTGTCGAGGTGTTCCCGCCCCGCCATCCCGAGGGCACCGATGGTCTCCGGCTCATCGAACTCGCCATCCCCCACAAAGCCCCACACCCGACTGGCTGACGTGTCGGCGACCCCCCGGGCGTCGAGGTAGCGGGCCACGTGGGCCTGGGCCACGGCATTGAGCGGCCCGAGCCCCATCGACACGGTCGGGTACTCCCAGAACTCGGGCATCAACCGGGGGTGGGGGTACGAGGAGAGCCCGTCGGTCCCGACTTCGAACCGGAAGTTGTCCAACTGCTCCTCCGAGAGCCGGCCCTCGACGAAGGCCCGGGCGTAGATGCCCGGAGAGGCATGGCCCTGGAAGTAGACCTGGTCCCCGGCCCGCCCCCCGTCCTTGCCCCGGAAGAAGTGGTTGAACCCCACCTCGTAGAGCGAAGCCGAACTGGCGTAGGTGGAGAGATGCCCCCCAATGGCCTCGGAGCGCACGTTGGCCCGGACCACCATCACCGCGGCATTCCAGCGGATGAAGGCCCGAATCCGTCTCTCGAGGAACTCGTCCCCCGGGAAGTCCGGCTCTTCGTCGGTCGGAATGGTGTTGACGTAGGGCGAGGAGACCGTGGCGGGAAAGTCCACCTGCTTCTGGCCGGCCCGCTCGAGGATCCTCATGAGCAGGTAGCGGGCCCGGGTCCGACCGTGGACGTCGACGACGTCGTCGAAGGCATCCAGCCACTCGGAGGTCTCGACCGGATCCGCGTCGGGAAGCTGATGGCTCACTCCGTCGAACAGCACCCACCCATGCTTCCACCGCCGGTGGGGTAGGGGAAGTCATCCGCCGCTGCCTCAGGACAGGACGCCTGTTGCCGGCTGATCGGGCCGCCGGCCGATCGGACATGCCGGCTGATCGGGCATGCTGTCCCGATGAGCGAAGCCCCCGACGAGCAGGTGACCGTGGTCTACACCGACGGATCCTGTCTCGGGAACCCCGGGCGGGGCGGCTGGGCATGGGCCGTGGACGGCGGGCCTTCGGACAGCGGCGGCGAGGCCCGCACCACCAATCAACGGATGGAGGTGACGGCGGTGCTGCGGGCCCTCCAGTCCCTGGCCGGGCCCCTGCACGTGGTCAGCGACTCGACTTACGTGGTCAACTGCTTTCGCAACCATTGGTGGGTCGGCTGGAAGCGGAGGGGCTGGCGCAACGCCCAGGGCAAGCCGGTGGCCAACCAGGACTTGTGGAAGGAGCTGTTGGACCTGGCCCTCGACCCCTCGCGACCCGTGACCTTCGAGTGGGTCAAGGGCCACTCCGGTGACCGGATGAACGACGTGGTCGACCTGATGGCCACGCAGGCCGCCGCCCTCCAGTAACCCCCGCGTCGCCGGCTCCGACCGCGTTTTGGCTCGGGTCCTTGCCTCCCGTAACCTGCTGGCATGGAGATCAAGGGAAGTTCCGCAATCATCACCGGGGGGGCCTCCGGGCTCGGGGAGGCCACCGCCCGCAAGCTGGCCGGCGAGGGGGTGCGGGTCACCGTCTTCGACCGCAACGAGGAGCGGGGCAAGGAAGTGGTGGCCGACATCGGACCCAACGCCAACTTCATCGGCGGTGACGTGACCGAGCCGGAAGACTGCCAGAAGGCCGTCGATCAGGCCGCTGAGGGCGGCAATCTGCGTATCGCCGTGAACTGTGCCGGCACCGGTTGGGTGGGACGGGTCATCAACCGTGACGGCACGCCCCACGACCTGGCCCCCTTCCAGTTCATCCAGAACCTCAATGTCATCGGCACCTTCAACGTGATGACCAAGGCGGCCTCAGCTATCGCCACTGTCGAGCCGCAAGCCGACGGCGAGCGGGGAGTCATCGTCAATACCGCATCGGTGGCGGCCATGGACGGCCAGATCGGTCAGCTGGCCTACTCGGCCTCCAAGGGAGCCATCGTGGGCATGACGCTCCCGGCCGCCCGCGACCTGGCCGTGGTGGGCATCCGGGTGCTGGCCATCGCCCCTGGTCTCTTCGACACGCCGTTGCTGGCCATGCTCCCCGACGACGCCCGCAACGCCCTCGGAGCGTCGGTGAATTTCCCCAAGCGCCTGGGTGATCCGGCCGAGTTCGGTGAGCTGGTCAGCCACATCGCCGCCAACAGCTACCTCAACGCGGAGGTCATCCGGCTCGACGGCGGCATCAGGATGCCTCCGAAGTAGAAGGCGGTCCCGCGGGCGTCGGCCGAAGGGACGAGAGGACCGACTCCCTCCATGCCGGGCGACAGGTCAGCCGGTGTGGCGACCGCCCGATGGGGCCCAAGCCGGCGGGTACCTCCTCGACCACCGGCAAGCCGAGGCAGGGGTGCGGTTCCGCTCCCTCGCAGAGCCGTTCGACCCGTCGACCTTCCGGCTTGGACCGGTAGGCTGACAGCACATCACCCAGGAAGGCGCGCACTCGATGGAGGTGGTTCTGACGGCACCCGAGGGATCACAGGAACAGACGGCATCGGGGGGAGCCGACAAGGGGACGGCGGGAGACTCAGCCTTCGACGTGGTGATCATCGGCGCGGGTCCGGGCGGCTACGCCACGGCGCTGTACGGGGCGGCGGCGGGGCTGTCGGTGGCCATGGTCGAGCTCGACAAGGTCGGGGGAACCTGCCTGCACCGTGGCTGTGTGCCCGCCAAGGAGTTCCTCGAGACGGCGGCGGTCTACCGCACGGTGAGCGGCTCCGGCCAGTTCGGGATCGGCGCACAGGGAAGCGCAGGAAAAGATGAGCAAGCGAAGCCGACGTTGGACTTCTCGGTCAGCCAGGCCCGCAAGCAACAAGTGGTCGAAACACTGTTCAGGGGCCTCGAAGGCCTGCTGAAGGGGCGCGGCGTCTCGGTGTTCAGTGGCAGTGGCACGCTGCTGGCCGACCACCGCGTGCAGATCGCCGGCAACGACGGGTCGACCACCGAGATCACCGGCACCGATATCGTGCTGGCCGCGGGCTCGGTCCCCCGTACCATCCCGGGATTCGATGTCGACGGGAAGCTGGTCCTGACCTCGGACGAGGTCCTGGCCCTGGAGTCGCTGCCCTCGTCGGTGGCCGTGGTCGGTGGGGGTGCCATCGGGTGCGAGTTCGCCTCCCTGCTGAGTGACCTCGGCACCGCGGTGACCGTGTTCGAGGCCCTGCCGACGATCCTCGCCGATTGCGACGATGACGTCATCAAGACAGTGGCCCGCTCCTTCCGCCGACGAGGCATCGATGTCAAGACGGGCGCCCGCCTTCAGGGCCACACGCCCGATCCGTCTGGAACGGGAACCGTCGTGTCCTACGACGACGGGGAGAAGGTGGCGGTGGACGCCATCGTCATCTCGGTCGGGCGCCGCCCGCGTACCGAGGGTCTCGTCGGCCCCGGGACTGGCGTGGTGGTCGACGATCGGGGGTTCGTCGTCGCTGACGCGACCATGCGCACCGCCGCAGACGGGGTGTGGGCCGTCGGTGACGTGGTCGCCGACACGCCCCAACTTGCCCATGTCGGCTTCGCCGAGGGCATCGTGGTGATCAAGAGCATCCTGGGCGAGCCGGTCCTGCCGGTGGACTACGACCGGGCGCCCTGGGCCATCTACTGCCACCCGGAGGTGGCGTTCGCCGGACTCACCGAAGCGGCCGCTCGCCAGGCCGGATATGACGTGGTGGTCAAGAAGGATCCGTTCGGGGGGAACAGCCGGGCCCGCATCATCGGGGACACCGAAGGACTCGTGAAAGTCGTGGCCGAACGCCTGCCCGACGGCACCACCGGGAGGATCCTGGGCGTGCACATGGTCGGCCCCTGGGTGACCGAACAACTCGGGGCCGGGTACTTGGCCGTCAACTGGGAGGCGACCGTCGAAGAGGTGGCCCAGTTCATCCAGCCGCATCCCTCCCTGTCCGAGGCGTTCGGTGAGACGGTGCTGGCCCTGACAGGAAGGGGCCTGCACGTTGGCTGATGTGACGATGCCCCAGCTCGGTGAGACCGTGACCGAGGGGACCATCACCAAGTGGTTCAAGGCCGTCGGCGACCAGGTGGCCCGGGATGAGCCGCTCTTCGAGGTGTCAACCGACAAGGTCGACTCGGAAGTGCCCTCGCCGGTCGAGGGGGTGGTCACCGCCATCCTGGTGGAGGAGGGCGACACTGTCGATGTGGGGGTCAGGCTGGCGGTGATCAGCGACGGGACCTCGCCGGACGGTGACAGTCCCGCTTCCGCCGATCCGGTGGAGGCCACGCCGGCCACCGCGGTCGTGCCCGATCCGGGCCCGCCTGCCGAGCCCGTGGCGCCATTGGCGCCGGCCCAGAACCCCCAGCCGGTCGAGGGCGCCGTGCGAGTGCCCGAATCCGCGGCCTCGACCCGTGGGCCTGACCTGTCGCCGGCGCCTACCGATTGGACTCCCGCATCCACCCCGTTGAACGGTGCGGTGGATGGGCTGGTCCTGTCGCCGGTCGTGCGCAAGCTGTTGAGCGAGCACCGCATCGACCCGTCGACCGTCACCGGAACCGGACTCGGGGGGCGCATCACCCGAGGTGACGTCGAGGCGGTCATCGCCGCCGGCGGGTCGGGGGCCTCAATCGGACCGGCTGCGGTTCCGAGCATCCCCGACAGCCCTTCGCCGGGCGCTCCTGATCCGGTGGCCACACGTGCACCCGCGGGTGCCGCGGCTCCCGTGGCGACGCAGGCTGGGGAAGGGCCAGGGGAGGTCCGTGCCGGATCTCCGGCGGACGCCCGGGACGAAGTGATCCCCTTCACCAACATCCGGCGCCGGACGGCCGAGCACATGGTCCGCTCCAAGGCCACGTCGGCTCACACGCTGATGGTCAAGGAGATCGACTACGAGCGGGTCGAGCAGGTGCGCCGAGCCCATGGGGCGCGCTTCCGGGCCGAGGAGGGATTCAACCTCAGCTACCTCCCGTTCGCGGCACGGGCCAGCGTCGATGCCCTGGAGGAGTACCCCAACCTCAACGCTTCGATCGGTGATGACGCCCTCATCGTTCACCACGACGTGAACCTGGGTATCGCCGTCGATCTGGACAATGAGGGGCTGATCGTCCCGGTAGTCCACAATGCTGAGGAACTCAACCTGAGGGGCATGGCCCGCAGGATCCGAGATCTGGCCGACCGGGCCCGGAACAAGCGACTGAGCCTCGATGACATCAGCGGTGGAACCTTCTCGATCACCAACGCCGGACCGTTCGGCACCCTGATCACCGGGGCCATCATCAACCAACCTCAGGTGGCGATTCTGTCCACTGACGGTGTGGCCCGAAAGCCGGTGGTGGTGGAGCTGCCCGACGGCACCGAGTCGATTGCCATCCACTCGGTGGGACTGGTGGCCATGACCTTCGATCATCGGGCCGTTGACGGGGCCTACGTGGCGAGGTACCTGGCCCGATTGGCGCAGATCCTGAATGAGCGGGACTGGGCCGGCGAGCTGTAGAACGACCACGTTGTCGCCCGCTGACCTCCTGATCGATCGCCGATGAGAGTCCGGTGGTTGGGCCGCGTGCCCTACCGTGAGGCGTGGACGGTGCAGCGCGCCATGAGCAGCCGTTCGGATCACGACTATCTGCTGCTGCTCGAGCACCCTCACGTCTACACCCTGGGGACGAACGGCGACCCCCACCACGTGCTGGTCGAACCGGCGTCGGTCGGCGCTGAAATGATCGAGGTCGACCGGGGTGGCGACGTCACCTATCATGGTCCCGGGCAGCTGGTCGGTTACCCCCTTGTCTCGGTGGGGTCCGGTCCCCACCGGGGCCCCGAGCACGTGCGCCGGGTCGAACAGGTGGTCATCGACGCCCTGGTCGCCCTCGGGATGCCGCCCTCCAGCGTGGGCCGACTCCCCGGCTACCCGGGGGTCTGGGCCGGACTTGACGAAGACGAGCCCGGGTCACCCGCGCCGCGCAAGATCTGCGCCATCGGCGTGCGGACGTCGAGGGGGCGCACCACCCACGGGCTGGCGCTCAATGTCCATCCCGACCTCTCCATGTTCGATCACATCGTGCCCTGTGGGATCGCCGACAAGCCGGTCACGTCGTTGGAGGCCGAGGGACACCACGTGACCATGGCAGCGGCGGTGGACGCCATCATCGCCTCGGCACAGACGGCGTGGGGCGAGGTGGAGGACATCCAGCGGGTCACCGATGCGGTGCGGGCCGACCTGGCCACGGTGCCGGGTGTCGCGGCCGATCCTGCCGGCACGGTCGAAGGCGGGGAGGTCGGAGGCAACGGCGTTGTGGAGGCAATACCGGTGGCCCTCGGCCGTCGCCCGCCCGCAGAACGGGCGCTCGACCGGCGTCTCCGGCGGTCCGGGGTCGACCCGGGTGCCGGTCTGTCCCTTGGTGAGCGGAAGCCACCGTGGTTGCGGGCCAAGGCGCACATGGGAGGCGACTACCTCGGTCTCCGGCATGATCTTCGAGACCTCGACCTGGCCACCGTGTGCGAAGAGGCGGGCTGCCCCAACATCTATGAGTGCTGGTCCGATGGCACGGCCACATTCATGATCAACGGATCCCGCTGCACGCGCGCCTGCGGTTTCTGCCAGGTGGACACCCGGCACCCACTTCCGCTCGATGTAGGAGAGCCGGAGCGGGTGGCCCAGGCCGTCGGTCGAATGGGGCTGGCCCATGCGGTGATCACCTGCGTCGCCCGGGACGAACTGGCCGACGGGGGAGCGGGAGGATTCGCGGCCACCATCGCCGCCGTCCGCAACCGCACGCCCCGGACGACAATCGAAGTGCTGATCTCGGATTGCAAGGGCGATCAGGGGTCGCTGGACACCATCTTCGGGGCGCGGCCTGATGTCCTCAATCACAACATCGAGACGGTGGCGAGGTTGCAACGGGCGGTGAGGCCTTCGGCGGGCTATGCCAGGAGCCTCGGGGTCCTGGCCCGCGCCAAGGGCGCCGGCCTCACCACCAAGTCGGGGATCATCCTCGGGATGGGTGAGCGCGTGGACGAGGTGCTGGCCACCCTGTCCGATCTCCGTGCCGTCGGGGTGGACATCGTGACCGTGGGCCAGTACCTGCGCCCGAGCAGCCGCCACCTCCCGGTGGCGCGGTGGTGGACTCCGGGGGAGTTCGGGGCCATCCAGAAGGCGGGGATGGCCATGGGGTTCGCCCACGTGCAGGCGTCCCCGTTGACCCGTTCGAGCTATCACGCCCGGGAGGCGGCGGAGGCTTCTGCTTCCGGACGGGTGAGCTCCGGGGATCGCGACGCCGGCTCTCCTCTGAGGGTTTCGACGGCCCCGGCCCCGCCGACAGCCCCCGTGGCCCCCTAGCCCGGTGGTGACCGAACTCTCGGATCGGGCCCTCGCGGCGCGCCAGGCGCGGATCACCAGGGTTCGTCGTCGCATGGAGCAGCGGGGCGTGGACGCCCTCCTGCTCTCCCACGGGGCGGACCTGCCCTGGCTGACCGGCTATCGGGCCATGCCGTTGGAACGCCTGACCATGCTCGTCCTGCGACAGGCCGGTGAGTCCGTGTTGGTCGTCCCGAGCCTGGAGGCGCCCCGGGTGGCCGGAGCGGACGATCTCTTCACCCTGCTCCCGTGGACCGACGATCAGGATCCGATCGATCTGGTGGCTTCGATCTTGGGTCGGAAGGACAGGACGGGCGGAGCGGGCAGGACGGGCGCAACCGGCGAAGGCACGATCCGGTGTGCCGTTTCGGACCGGGCGTGGGCCGCCACCGTGCTGGGGCTCCAACGCCAATTGGCCGCCGCCGAGTGGATCGAGGCCTCGGCCATCACGTCGTCGATCCGGGCAGTCAAGGATGAAGCAGAGTTGGCGGCGTTGCAGATGGCCGGAGCTGCCGCCGATCGGGTGGCGGCCAAATTGCAGGGAGGCGAGATCGGGCTGGTCGGTCGCACGGAGGCCGATGTGTCCGGACAGATCGCCGCCCTGTTGATCGAGGAGGGGCACCAACAGGTCAATTTTGCCATCGTCGGCAGCGGGCCCAATGCGGCCAGTCCGCACCACGAGCCCGGCGGACGTGTCATCGTCGCCGGGGAGACGGTGGTGTGTGACTTCGGCGGGTCCTTCTCGCTCGACGGCGATGTCGGCTACTGCTCGGACATCACCCGCACGCTGATGACAGGACCACCGTCCTCCCAGATCGAGCAGTGCTATCAGGTGCTGCTGTCCGCCCAACAGGCTGCGGTGTCCTCGGCCCGGGCGGGAGTCAGCGCCGAGCACGTGGACCAGGTGGCGAGGTCGATCATCCTCGATGCGGGCTTTGGTGACCTCTTCATCCATCGCACGGGCCACGGAATCGGTATCGAAGAGCATGAGGACCCCTACCTGGTGGCGGGAAACAGCGAGCCACTGGAGCCTGGCCATGCCTTCTCGGTGGAGCCGGGGATCTACTGGCCCGATCGGTTCGGCATGCGCCTGGAGGACATCGTGGTGATCGGCTCGGACGGGAGCCCCCAACCGCTGAACTCGGCCGACCACGGCCTCGTCGTCGTCGACGCATGAGCGGAATCTGAGAGGTCCCGGATGGATCTGGGAATCAGCGGAAAGACGGCGCTGGTGGCGGCCGGCTCGCGCGGCCTCGGCCGAGCCACCGCCGCGGCTCTGGCCGCCGAGGGGGTGCGGGTGATGCTGTCGAGCCGCGATGAGGCCAACCTGGCCGAGGCGCAGGCATCGCTTCGGGCCGGCGGGGCAGAGGTGGAGGCCGAGGTGGCCGACATCGCCGATCCGGACGCCCCCGCCAGGCTGGTTCGGGCCACGGTCGAGAGGTTCGACAGCATCGACATCGTGATCGCCAACGCGGGCGGACCCCCGGCCTCCCGCGCCCTGGAGTTGGACGATGCCATGCTCACCGCAGCCCTCGAGGCCAACTTGATGTCCGCCGTTCGGCTGACCAGAGAGGCGGTCCCCATCATGCGCGACCGGGGGTGGGGTCGCATCTGTTGCATCTCCTCGTATTCAGTGGTGCAGCCCATTCCGACCCTGGCGCTCTCCAATACGGCCCGAACCGGGCTCTGGGCCTGGGCGAAGACTGCGGCCCAGGATCTCGCTGCCGACGGGACGGGCATCACCCTGAATCTGGTCTGTCCGGGGCCTCACGCCACCGACCGCATGCGCCAACTGGGCGGGACCAGCGTGATGGGCAGCCCGGAGGACTTCGGCGCCGTCACGGCGTTCCTCTGTTCGCAACAGGCGGGATTCGTGAACGGCGCCGCCCTCGTCGTCGACGGCGGAGCGACCTTGGCGCTGTAGCCTGCCGCCCGGCTGTTGCCGTCAACCCGGCTGGCCACCACCATGCAGCTGACCCGGCGGCGGAGGGCCCTGGGGCGGAGGGGGGAGTTCCAGCCGGGGGAGGGTCGAGGCCAGTGGAGGCGCCTTCGGCGCCGGCGACCGGTGCGGTGCGCGAGACCGCGGCGGTGCGAGGGACGGCGGCGGCGGAGGTGACCCACCTGTGGGAGGTCGCGAGCCTTCGGCCCCGGCGCCACCGGGTACGAGCACCCTGTCGACGGCAAATCCATTGGCCACCCAGAGAGTCGACGACACCGGCGCAGGAGCGACCCGATCAGACCTGGCGCCTCCCCATCCGCGCCTGCGCCTCGAGGACACGAACGATGGAGAAAGGGGTCGATTGACAGAAACTTCCTGTTCAGCGACCCGCGAAGGTTCGTCCGCCTGGGGCCAGTGGCGATCGCCGTCAGCGCGGTGGAAGCCGAGGTTTCTCGACTTTCTCCTCTTCAGGTCGTGAGAACGCAACGCCCGGACGCCGAAGAGCAGGACCAGGAGCACGATGATGGCGCCGACCAGACGGGTCTCGAAGGTAGCTGCATCGCCCCTCGAGATGGCCCCCGCCAACGGGAGGTGAGCGACGAGCTGCATCGTCGACAATCGTAGTGAACCCCGTGCTCGTTTCGCACTGAATTTCTCGGCTGCCCGCCAACTTTTTCGACGATGCCGCCAAACCCGGGCCCGTCCTCACCGACGACCGGGGCCGGCGATGGAGCCACTGTTCGGTCCGGCCGGGCCGAGTGCCGCTAGGCCACGAAGTACTTGGCCTGCGGATGGTGGCAGATGATCGCAGTGGTCGACTGCTCGGGATGAAGCTGGAAACCCTCGCTCACATCGACCCCGATTCGGTCGGCGCCGAGGAGGTCCACCACCTTGGCGTTGTCCTCCAGGTTTGGGCACGCAGGGTAGCCCCACGAGTACCGGCCGCCCCGGTACTTCTGCCGGAACAGACCGGTCAATGTGGGCCCGTCCTCGTCGGCGAAGCCGAGCTCCTCGCGTATCCGGTGGTGCCAGTACTCGGCCAGGGCTTCGGCCATCTCGACGCCGAGGCCGTGCAGGTACAGATAGCGCTGGTACTCGTCGTCCGCGAACAGTCGCGCCGCCTCCTCGGAGACCCGTGACCCCATGGTGACGACCTGGAAGCTCGCCCAGTCGGGTTCGCCCGACTCCACCGAGCGGAAGAAGTCGCTGATGCACAGCCAGGGGTCCTCGGTCTGGCGCGGGAAGCTGAATCGCAACCACTCCGACGACCGAGTGTCGTCCTTGAAGATGACCAGGTCGTCGCCGTCGGAATTGGCGGCGAAGTGACCCCAGGCGACCTGGGGCATCAGCAACTGCGCCGCCTTGGCGTCGGCAAGCTGCTCGCGCATCAGGACCCGTACCCGATCCTTGAAGGCCGGATCGTTTTCGCCCTGTTCGGGCCGGAAGCCCCATTGGTTGCGGAAGAGGGCTGTCTCGTTGAGGAAGGAAGCGACATCGTCGATGGCCATGCCCTTGGCCACACGACTGCCGACGAAGGGGGGGATGAACACCGGGTTGTCCGCCGCTACCTCGGGAGAGCGGGACGGTAGGGTCTCGCCTCGCTCCCGTGCCTCAGCGGCCGCCTGCTTGCGCAGTTCGCTCTTGCGCGGTCCCAGGTCACGGCCTCCGATGGCGATGCCGAACTCCGGGTCCTCCTCTCCGGATCGAGACAACTCCACCAGCCGGTCCATGGTGCGCAGTCCCTCAAAGGCGTCCTTGCCGTAGAAGAGCCGTCCGTCGTACACCTTCCGGAGGTCCCGCTCGACATACGTGCGGGTGAGGGCGGCACCTCCGAGAATGACCGGTATGTGGGACAGGCCGCGACGATTCAGCTCCTCGAGGTTGTCCCGCATGATGAGGGTCGACTTGACCAGCAGCCCGCTCATGCCGATGGCATCGGCTTCGGACTCCTCGAGGGCGCTGACCATGTCGGTGATCCCGACCTTGATGCCGAGGTTCTTCACTGTGTAGCCGTTGTTGGTCAGGATGATGTCGACCAGGTTCTTGCCGATGTCGTGCACATCGCCTTTGACCGTGGCCAGCACCATGGTGCCCTTGCCCCCCTGGTCGGCCTTCTCCATGTACGGCTCGAGATAGGCGACGGCGGTCTTCATCGTCTCGGCCGACCCCAGCACGAAGGGCAGCTGCATCTCGCCGGTGGCGAACAGCTCACCCACCGTCTTCATGCCGGCCAGCAACATGTCGTTGATGATGCTGAGCGGCGTGAAGTCGTTGGCCATGGCCTCGTCCAGGTCGGTCTCGAGCCCATTGCGGTCACCGTCGATGATCCGGTGTTCGAGGCGCCGTTCGACGGTCCATCCGGAGCGGTCTTCCTTGGAGGCCGCCGTCGATGCCGTGACTCCTTCGAAGATGGCGAGGAGCTCGGTCAACGGGTCGTACCCGTCGTGGCGCCGGTCGTAGATGAGGTCGAGGCAGACCTCCCTCGCCCGCTCGTCGATCTTCGACAGGGGAAGGATCTTCGACGCGTGGACGATGGCCGCGTCGAGCCCCGCCTCCACGCACTCATGGAGGAACACCGAGTTGAGGACCTGTCGGGCGGCGGGGTTGAGTCCGAAGGAAACATTGGACAGGCCCAGGACGGTATAGACACCAGGGAGCCCCGCCTTGATCCGACGAATGCCCTCGATGGTCTCGATGCCGTCCTTGCGGCTCTCTTCCATCCCCGTCGAGAGGGGGAGCGCCAGGGCGTCGAACAGGAGGTCTTCGGGCCGGAGCCCGTAGCGCTCCGTGGCGATGTCGTGGATGGCGGTGGCGGAGCGCAACTTCCAGTCGGCGGTGCGGGCCTGACCCTCAGTGTCGATGCACGTGCAGACCACGGCGGCTCCGAACTCCTTGGCCAGGGTGAGGAAGCTGTCGAGGCGAGTCCCCGGCTCGTCGCCTTCCTCGAGATTCACCGAGTTGATCACCGCCCTACCGCCGATCCACGAGAGGGCCGTCTCCACCACGGGGGCCTCCGTGGAGTCGACCACCAGGGGGACGGTGGACTGGGTGGCAAATCGGGACACCACCTGCTCCATGTCGGCGACACCGTCGGCGCCGGTGTAGTCCACGCACACGTCGATGAGGTGGGAGCCTTCCTTGACCTGGTCGCGGGCCATGGCCACACACGTGTCCCAGTCCGCTTCGAGCATGGATTCTCGAAACTTCTTGGAGCCGTTGGCGTTGGTGCGCTCGCCAATGACCAGAAACGAAGTGTCCTGCTCGAAGGGGACCTGGGTATAGATGGACGCAGCACCGGGCTCATGTTCGATGCGGCGCGGGGCCGGAGTGAGTTCGGCGCACGCCTCCACGACCGCGGCCAGATGGGCGGGCGTCGTCCCGCAGCATCCCCCGATCACCGAGACGCCCAACTCGCTCACGAACTGACGATGGAAGTCAGCCAACTGATCGGGAGTCAGGTCGTAGTGCATGGCGCCGTCGACCACCGAGGGGAGTCCGGCGTTGGGCAGGCAGGAGACCGGCGTCGAGGCGTGGCCAGTGAGGTGTCGCAGCGGTTCGAACATCTCGGCCGGGCCGGTGGCGCAGTTGAGGCCGATGATGTCGACGTCCATGGCTTCGAGGGCGCAGAGGGCGGCGCCGATCTCCGTACCGGGGAGCATGGTGCCGGTCAGCTCGATGGTGACCTGAGTCTGAATGGGTAGGCGACGACCGGCAGCCTGCATGGCCCGTCGGGCCCCGTTGATGGCCGACTTTGCCTGGAGGAGGTCGAACACCGTCTCGATGATGATCAGATCGACGCCGCCTTCGATCAGTGCCGCCACCTGCTCCTCGTAGAAACCCCGCAGGTCGGCGTAGCGAATTTGTCCGAGGGTCGGGAACTTCGTCCCCGGCCCGATGCTCCCGGCCACCCAGCGGGGCCTGTCCGGTGTCGAGAAGTCGTCGGCGGCCCCTCGGGCCAAGGCGGCGGCGGCCAGGTTCAACTCCCGCACCCGGTGGGCCTGCCCGTACTCGGCCAGCACCGGGGCGAACGCCCCGAAGGTGTCGGTTTCAACGACATCGCATCCGACTTCGAAGAAGGACCGGTGGACCCGGTCCACGGCCTCGGGGCGGCTGACGACCAGGAGCTCGTTGCAGCCCTCGAGATCCGGGCCTCCGAAGTCATCGGCGGTCAGGTCGGCCAACTGGAGGTTGGTGCCCATGGCACCGTCGAAGATGAGCACGCGCTCGGCGGTGGCCTGCAAGTAGCTGGAGGGGGTGTCGTTCTCAGTGGTCATGACCCCTGAAGGCTACCGGGGAGAGCCACCTCCAGCGCCAACTCCGCCCGCCAACGGGCGATGGCACCCGTCGCCGTCTCGGGCGCTCGGAGTGCGGGAGCGGGCTGCAGCAGTGAGGCGAGGGGGGTTCCATCAATGTCGTTTAGCATCGTTCCGGTGATGACGGCGTGCTGAAGATCTATACGAAGACAGGCGACGACGGCACCACCGGGCTCCTCTACGGAGGTCGGGTGCGCAAGGACTCGCTGGTCATGCAGATCAACGGCACCGTGGACGAAGCACAGGCGGTCATGGGGACCGCCCGCGCCGAGGCTGCCCCGGATTCCGAGCTGGATCACCTGCTGACGCGACTCGAGCGGGACCTGTACGTGCTGATGGCCGAGGTGGCGACGGACCCGTCCAAGCGATCGAAACTGAAAGCGGGCACGACCCTGGTCACACCTGAGATGGTCGCTACCCTCGAGGAGCGGATCGACGATCTGATCGATCGATTCGACATGCCCACAGAATTCGTGGTGCCCGGGGCCAATCGGGCGTCGGCTGCGCTGGATCTGGCCCGCACCGTGGTCCGCCGGGCCGAACGTCTGTTGGTGTCCGCCCCCATCGAGGACTCACTGGTGGGCCAGTACCTCAATCGGTTGTCTGATCTGCTGTGGGCCATGGCCCGTTGGGTAGAGGGCGAGGAGCACCTGTTGGCACGGGGGGCGCCGCGCCGCCGCGCCGGCGGGACCCCGAGGGGCACGACCGGATCGGAGCCTTCGGGTGACGCCGGGCCGGTGCCGGATGGCGACGTCGGTGGAGGCGCCGCGTCGTGAGAGTCGAGTCAGTTGCCACAGCAGCGCTCCCGTCCGGCCTGGCGGCGCTGGGAGTGCCGGTCTTCTCGCACGCCGACGGGCCACGTTTGGCGGCGCCGGCGGCCGGACTTCCCGAGGGGCTCCAGCTGCCCGCAGAGCTCGATCCTTCGTGGTGTCGCCGCCACGGCTTCACCGGCAAGGTCGAGCAGGCCGTCACCTTCCGATCCGATCCGTCGGTCCGGGCCCCGTCCCCGGAGGGAGACGACACCTCGGCTACCGGTTCGTCGGACCCGGACATCGTCCTCGTGGGAGTGGGCGACTCCTCGTTGCTGGATGGTGACCGCGGTCTCGAGTCGCTCCGCCGTGCCTCGGCCGCGTTCGTTCGCTCGGTGGGCCAAGCCGACGCCGCGGCTCTCCTCCTTCCTGGCAGCGTCGGCCTCCGCGGTGACGAGTCGGCCGCGGCCGTTGCCGAGGGAGCCGTGCTGGCGTCCTACCGGTATGACGACTTCCGTACCGGCGAGAATCCCGGCCGGCTCGACCGTCTGGTCATCGTCGGGGGTTCGGTCGCGGATGCGACGCTCGCCGGAGCGGGCGCCGCCCGCGGCGTTCGGATCGCCGAGTCGGTCTCGCTGGCGCGTGACCTCGTCAACGAACCCCCCAGCTCCCTGACACCCGAGAAGTTCACCGAGTTCTTCGTCCGGCGCTTCGCCGACTCGCCGGCGCTGTCGATCGAAGTGTGGGACGAGGAACGGATCGCCCTCGAGCGTCTGGGCGGCCTGCTTGGGGTGGCCCGCGGATCGGCTCAGCCGCCGCGACTGGTGCGGGCCGAGTACCAACCGGTGGACCCCATCGAGATCGACGGCCGGGTGCCCCATCTGGCCCTGGTGGGGAAGGGGATCACCTTCGACTCCGGAGGGCTGTCTCTGAAGACGGCGGGTGGGATGGAGACCATGAAGACGGACATGGGAGGCGCCGCCGCCGTGCTCGGCGCCCTGGACGCCGCCGCTGCCCTCGGGGCCCGGATCCGGATCACCGCGCTCACTCCGCTGACCGAGAACATGCCCAGCGGTTCGGCCACCAAGCCCGGGGACGTCCTGACCGCCCGCAACGGGAAGACCATCGAGGTGTTGAACACCGATGCCGAGGGACGCCTGGTGCTGGCCGACGGCCTGTCACTGGCGGTGGAGTCGGGCCCGGACGCCATCGTGGACCTGGCCACCCTGACCGGCGCCGCCGTCGTGGCGCTGGGCAAGGAGATCGCCGGCCTGCTCGGCAACAACGCCGCGCTCATGGCCCAGGTCCAGGCGGCCGCAGAACGGGCGGGCGAGCCGATCTGGCCCCTCCCGTTGCCCGACGACTATCGCAACCACATCGACTCGGAGATCGCCGACATGCGCAACGTGGGCCGGCCCGGGCAAGCCGGGAGCATCTCGGCAGCACTGCTGCTCCGCGAGTTCGTGGGAACCGTCCCCTGGGCCCACCTCGACATCGCCGGCCCCGCCCGCTCGGATGAGAGCCACCGCTATCTGGCCAAGGGCGCTACCGGATTCGGAGTGCGAACGCTGGTTGCCCTGGTCACCTCCGAAGCGTTTGCCCACTGGCTGGGGCACGCCGCGGCCGGCTAGCAACTGCGCACACCCCACACGAGTCCGACGCCCGGGCGCCGGTGAAGCCCGAGTCGGCACGAAGCCCGGCTCGGACCCAGGGGCGATTCACACCGCGACGCCAGGTTCCAATTTCGGGGGCGCCATGCCCATTTCCGCCGCCGGCGACATCGAGCGCCGGGTCAGTCGGTGGGGTACCTTCGTCGGGTGAAGATTGCGGTACTCGGCGCCGGCTCCTGGGGCACGACGGTTGCGTCGTTGGTCGCTCCACGGCACGAGACGGTGTTGTGGGCCCGGGATCCTGAGGTGGCGACGGCGATCACCTCCGAGCACGTCAACCCCACCTACCTTCCGGGGTTCACGCTTCCCGGGGAGCTCGTGGCCACGTCCGACCTCACCGGTGCCGTGTGTGAAGCGGACCTCGTGGTGGTCGGCGTGCCCACCTCGGGCTTCCGCCATGTCGTCGAACAGGCGTCGAAGTGCATGCGTCCGTGGATCCCGGTCGTGAGCCTGTCCAAGGGGCTCGAACGCGGCTCCCACCTCCGGATGACCGAGGTCATCCGACAGGTGGCCCCGGGTCACCCGGTGGCCGCTCTGACAGGACCCAACATCGCTCACGAGATCATGTCCGGCAAGGCCGCCGCCGCAGTCATCGCCACGGAGGACCTCGAAGTGGCCGGCGCCATCCAAAAGGTGTTCACCCGTGGCGTGTTCCGGGTGTACGTGAACGACGACGTCGTGGGTTGCGAGATGGGCGGTGCCCTCAAGAACGTGATCGCCATCGCCGCGGGCATTGGCGAGGGTCTCGGGGTGGGCGACAACACGCGCGCCGCAGTGATGTCCCGCGGACTGGCTGAGCTCACCCGGCTGGGAATGGTCATGGGGGCGCAGCCGACCACCTTCGCCGGGTTGGCCGGAATGGGTGACCTGATCGCCACCTGCATGAGTCCCCACAGTCGCAACCGGGCCGTGGGCGAGCAACTCGGCAAGGGTCGCCGCCTCGATGACATCCTCTCGGAGATGCACATGGTCGCCGAAGGGGTGAAGACTGCATCGGTCGCACTGGAGCTGGCCGAGCGTCATGGTCTCGACCTGCCCATCTGCAGTGTGATCGACAGGGTGGTCAAGAGCGAGATCGAGCCATCGGCGGCGTACTGGGGCCTGACTCCTGCCGGCCATGAGGCTGATCCGGGTTGACGCCTTGCTGCACGCGTCGGCTCTCGAAGCTTGACCGCGCCGCTATGAGCTCAACCGAGCATCGCGGGTTTCGATAGGACGATCGAAACTTCGCCGAGCGGCTAGGTGTTGGGTGGTCGAACGGGACTCCCCATTGGCCCAGGCTCAGCATCCGCGGCCGTGGATGGCGGAATCCTCCTCATGGCGTCCTCCGCGGCACGAAAGGCCACCGCCGGATGGAAGTGCCACTTCCCCAACTGCAACTCGATGTCGGCCTGATCCCGTCCTGCGACAGCCAGCCCCGCTGCCAGTCGATGGGCCCGCAGTCGCATCTGCTGTGGCCCCGAGAGGTGTTGCTCGGTGAGCCACCGGCGGTGACTGGCCTGGAGCGCTTCGGGCAGACGGCTCAAGTGTCGGAGAGGAAGGGGTGGGATGCGGGTGCGAACCGCCAGCCCCCCCGGTCCGTACGGGCGGGCCAGCTCGAAGGTGCAGAGGCGTTGCATTGCCCGCCGGAATGGAGAATTCTTCCCCATGCGTTGGCCCAGGCCAAGCGAGCTCGCCGTCTCGGGGAGATTCAAATCAAATCCGTCCTGGTGGACCTCGAGGCCGTACGAGACGCGGCGCAACAGCCACGTCGTCGACGGGCCGATGACACCGAGCCAGTAGAGCTCGACGTACCGCGAACAGGGATGGACGCCGTGGGGATCGGCGATCGGATCGAGCCACGGGACGATACGGAGGATCGTTCGTTCCTCCAGAGGTCGCAGCGTCAACGGCGGTGGGGCTGCCGACCGGGATGACAGGGCGGTGGTTGAGGGCACGGTCTTCTCCTTGGGGGACGGACGCACGCGTCGATAAGCGTCTCGTGACCATGGGGGACCGACCTCACCAGAAACCTGCCGTTGAACCTTGCTGCTCCACCCGAATGTGGCCGGCCGAATGTGGCAGCAAGGTGGGCACCAACGTGAGGTGAGTGGCGCGGCTACCACCCTCCCCGGTGAACGCTGTCCTCGGGCGTGCGACGGGGCCGGGCCCCCGATGTCGACTGCGGGTCGGGCCGCGATGGCTCGCCGAGCAGGACCGCTCCGACCAGTCTGAGCCGGTCCGGCACGCCCAGTACGGCCCGGAGCGTCTCCTCGCCGCGAAAGTTGCCGAGGAAGGCGGCGCCGATGCCCTGGTCGGTGGCGGCGAGCAGCATCGCCATGGTGGCAAAGGCGGCGTCGACGAACCAGTAGGGGACCACCCACTCGACGTCGCCGCCCTTCGAGGACTTGTCCGGCTCCCGGTACCGGGCGATGTAGGCCTCGGGGTCCGCAAAGGGGAGCACGATGACCGGGGCCCTGGCCATCCCTTCGAATCGACGGGACTGGGACCGCCAACCCTCGTCGGTGGCTGTCTGCCAGTAGAGCGAGGTCTCAGAGGCGCCCTCCAGGACCACGAACTCGCGGCCCTGTGTGTTCCCAGCCGAGGGCGCCCGCAGGGCAGCACCCACCAGTTGGTCGACGATGTCCCTCCCGAGCGGCCTTCCGCTGAAGTTGCGGGTCATCCGGCGGGACCTGAACACCTCGGTCAGCTCCATGGCGGCTCCATCGAACCGACGTTACGTCACGAGGGTGAAGTCGCGAGATGAGCGACCACCGCCCTGTGCCTGTCGCGGCGAGCGTCAACCGGCCGAGGTGATTAGTGTCACTGGACGTGGCCGAAGGCACCAACCTCTCCCGTCGGGCCCTCCTCGGAGGAGCCCTGGCTGGGGCCGCCGCCGTCGGGCTGGCGCCCGGCGTCGCCTCGGCCACGTCCCGCCCGCGATCGAAGGCGCCGGGCCCGGGATCGCTCCCCAATCCAAGTGCGTCGGCGGGCAGCGATCAGATCCCCCTGATCAAGAACATCGTCATCGTGATGCTGGAGAACCACTCCTACGACAACATCCTCGGGATGATGCCGGGCCGCGGCGACGGATTCAGGTTGGGTGGCGACGGTAAACCGACCGCCTCCAATCCCTGGCCCAAGAACTCAGTGTTTCCTCCGCCATCCAAGGATGCGGTCCTCCATGCATTCCCCATGCCCAACCCGTGCCAGCAGCAGGCTCACCCCTACAACACCTGGGAAGCGTTCAAAGTGTCCCATGCCCGCGGCCGCAACGACGGGTTCGTGAAAAGCCAGAGCGGCCCGGTGTCGATGGGCTACTTCGAGCCGTCGGTGCTGCCGTTCACCAATTCACTGGCTGCCACCTTCCCGGTCTGCGACCGCTACTTCTGCTCGGTCGGGGCCCAGACCTACCCGAACCGGCGCTATCTGATGGCAGGGACGTCATTGGGTGCGACCACCAACGTCCTGAACTCGGATCGCCCGCCGAACGGCACCATGTTCGAGGCCCTCAACGCGCATGGCATCACCTGGAAGAACTACTACTCATCGCTGCCTTCGCTTCTCATCTGGACCTACCTAGCCGGAGTGCCCGGTATCTCCTCCAACCTGGTCAAGATCAGCCAGTTCTTCACCGACGCCGCCACCAACAACCTGCCGGCGGTCAGCCTGGTCGACCCCGATTTCGGCACGCAATCGCAGGAGAACCCCCAGGATGTGCAGTTCGGCGAGGCCTTCCTGGCCCAGGTGGTCAATGCGGTAATGGCCTCGCCCCAATGGCCCCACACCATGCTGGTCTGGTGCTACGACGAATCCGGGGGCTACTACGACCACGTCCCGCCGCCGAAGGCCGTCAGGCCCGACGGAGTGGCGCCGGTACTCTCTGCAGGGGACAGGCCCGGTTCGTTCAACCGGTACGGGTTCCGGGTGCCAGCCGGGGTGGTCTCGCCGTATGCCCGCCCCGACTACGTCTCGCACGTGGTCCATGACCACACGTCGGTCCTCAAGTTGATCGAAACGAAGTGGAACCTGCCGGTGTTGACCCATCGCGACGCAAACGCCGACAACCTCCTCGACAGCGTGGATCTCACCGGCTCACCGGCCTTCCTCAACCCGCCGACGCTGGCGGCTGCTCCTGACCCCTCGGTCCTGGCCGGATGCCTTGCGACGGGGCCGGGGACCATCCCACCGCCCGGCTCCGTCACGACGGACTGATCCCGTCGAGCGCCCCCAGCCTGGTGACGCCACCCCGGGACCGGACACCCGGCACCCGTCCGGAGGCGACCCTCGACCCCTTCGAGCGGGCCCATGGGAATGTTGAGTCAACTGGTAGCGTTTACACCGGTGTTGTTCTCGTGCGATCGGGACGGTCACGACCGTCCTGACGTCGTCGAAGAAGGATCGTGATCGTCGTGCCCACATTCAGGGAGATGCTGGCCCAGGCCAAAGCTGCCATTCGGGAGGTCGATCCCGCCGAGGCCGAGCGGGAGATCGCGGCCGGGAACGCCGTGGTGCTCGATGTCCGGGAGCCCGACGAGTACGAGCAAGGCGCCCTTCCGGGGGCCGTCCACATCCCGAGGGGCACCCTCGAGACGACGGTCGAAGGCCGGATCCCGGACAAGTCGAGTCACGTGGTTGTCTACTGCGCGGCTGGGACCCGGTCGGCATTCGCGGCCGACACCCTCCAGAAGCTCGGCTACACCGATGTGGCCTCGGTGATCGGCGGGTTCAACCGGTGGAAGGACGAAGGTCGGAACTGGGTCTCCCCCCAGTCGCTGACTCCCGAGCAGCGGAACCGCTACCAACGTCACCTGCTCCTCCCCGAGATCGGCGAGGTGGGTCAGCTCAAGCTGCTCGATTCAAGGGTGCTCCTGTTGGGTGCCGGTGGGCTCGGGTCTCCCGCCGGCCTCTACCTGGCTGCGGCCGGTGTGGGTACCATCGGCATCGTCGACATGGACGTGGTCGACGCCTCCAACCTGCAGCGGCAGATCCTCCACAACACCGATCGGATCGGGGAGCGGAAGGTCGACTCGGCCAAGAAGACCCTCACCCTGATCAACCCGGATGTCAACGTCGTCACCCACGACGTGCGGCTCGGTGCCGACAACATCCTCGACATCATCGACGGCTACGACGTTATCGTCGACGGCACCGACAACTTCCCGACCCGGTACCTGGTCAACGATGCGTCATTGCTGAAGCGGATCCCCGTGGTGCACGGATCGATCTTCCGATTCGAGGGTCAGGCCACCGTGTTCAATCCCTATGTGGGCCCGTGCTACCGGTGCATGATCCCCGAGCCCCCACCGGCCGACCTCGCTCCCAGCTGCTCCGAGGCCGGCGTCCTCGGCGTCTTGCCGGGCATCATCGGTTCCATCCAGGCCATCGAGACGGTGAAGGTCCTGCTGGGGATGGGCGAGACGCTGCAGGGACGGCTGTTGGCCTACGACGCGCTCGAGGAGAGCTTCCGCACCTTCAAGGTGCATCGCGATCCGCAATGTCCCGCGTGCGGACCTGAGGCCGGGGAGATCGTCATCGCCGAGTACGACGACCTGTGCATGCCCCACGCCACGGCCCCGGCGGCGGCCGTGGCGGCGGGCGACTGAGAGCAACAGGCCCTTTCTCCGGGCGGCGCCGGAGACCGTAACCTGGGGCCTATGTCACCGAACTCCACCTCCCCCGAGCCCGACCGCAAGCGGTTCACCGACTCGGGCATCGAGATCCGCCCCGTCTACGGACCCGCGGACCTCGAGGGTTGGGACCCGGACCAGAAGCTGGGAGCCCCGGGTCACTTTCCCTACACCCGGGGCATCAGGGAAGACATGTACCGGGGTCGGCTCTGGACCATGCGCCAGTACGCGGGGTTCGGCACCGCCGAGTCCACCAACGAGCGCTTCAAATTCCTGTTGGGGGCCGGTCAGACCGGGCTGTCGTGTGCGTTCGACCTGCCCACCCAGATGGGGTACGACTCGGACCATCCGCGCTCCGAGGGCGAAGTGGGCAAGGTGGGGGTGGCCATCGACTCGATGGCCGACATGCGCCTCTTGCTGGCCGACCTTCCCCTCGACAAGGTGACCACGTCGATGACCATCAACGCCACTGCCGCCATCCTCCTGCTCTTCTACCAGCTGGTGGCCGAGGAGAACGGGGTGGACTCGACACAGTTGGGCGGCACCGTCCAGAACGACATCCTGAAGGAGTACGTGGCCAGGGGGACCTACATCTACCCGCCGCGGCCTTCCATGCGCCTGGTCACCGACACGTTCTCCTACTGCGCGGAGAACCTTCCGGCTTGGAACACCATCTCCATCTCCGGCTACCACATCCGCGAGGCGGGCTCCACCGCGGTGCAGGAGATCGCCTTCACCATCGCCAACGGGATCGCCTACGTCGAAGCAGCGCTGGCAGCAGGCCTCGATGTCGACGCATTCGCCCCCCGGCTCAGCTTCTTCTGGAACGCCCACAACAACCTCTTCGAGGAGGTGGCCAAGTATCGGGCGGCCCGGCGCATGTGGGCCAAGCTGATGACCGAGCGGTTCGGCGCCAAAGACGAGAAGTCGACGCTGCTGCGCTTCCACACCCAGACCGGGGGATCCACCCTCACGGCCCAGCAGCCCGAGAACAACATCGTGCGGGTCACCGTCCAGGCCATGGCGGCGGCGCTCGGAGGCACGCAGAGCCTTCACACCAACGGATTCGACGAGGCCCTGGGACTTCCGACCCAACGCGCCGCCAAGATCGCCCTGCGGACCCAACAGATCATCGGGTACGAGTCCGGTATCTCCGACACCGTCGACCCGCTGGCCGGCTCGTGGTTCGTCGAGTCGCTCACCGACGAGGTGGAGACCGCGGCGTGGGAGTACCTCGAGCGAATCGACGCCCTCGGTGGGGCGGTGGACGCCATCGAGGCCCAGTACATGCAGCAGGAGATCGAACAGGCCGCCTACGCCTTCGCCAAGGCGGTCGATGCCGACGAGAAGATCGTGGTCGGCGTCAACCGGTTCGTGGACGAGGAGCTCGAGCCGACCGAGGTGTTCCCCATCGACGTCGATCTCCAGCGATCCCAGGTGGTCCGGGTCAAGCGGGTCAAGTCCGAGCGTGACCAGTCAGCGGTGGCCGCGGCATTGGCCGATGTGGAGGCCGCCGCCCGCGGCACCCAGAACCTGCTGGTGCCCATGAAGGACGCCCTGGCCAAGATGGCCACGCTGGGCGAGGTCTCCGACGTGCTGCGAGGGGTCTTCGGGGAGTTCCACCCGAATCGCTGAAGGCATGTGACGGGCCGGCGTTCGGTCGTTCCGCAGCCAGTCGCCCAGGACTACCCGGCCAGTAGCCGCTCGCGCAGCGGGCCCGGCTGGGCCGCGTCGATCGCCGTCCAGGCCATGGCCACCGCCCCGTCGCGCACGGCGGCGTCTGCCGAGGGGGTGATGCAGGCGGCCGCGAATTCGGGCTGATGGTTGACCGACCCGGCCGCATCGATGCCCAACAGCGGATGGATGGTGGGTACGGCCAGTGAGACATTGGCCATGTCGGTGGAGAGCGTGGGGCGAGGGGCGTGCTCGTCGTCGAGCGAGAACGAGCGGCCGAGCGCCTCTGCATTGGCCCGGTAGAGGTCGAGCAGGCCCTGATCGCTCTCCATGTGGGAGTAGATGGGGGCCAGGGTGGCGTAGCTGACCGATGACCCGGTGGCCAGGGCCCCAGCTCCGAAGCAGGCCCTGACCCTCGGCTCGAGGACCTGCAATCCGGCCAAGGATGTGGACCGGCACATGAACCGGCCCGTGACGGAGTCCGGGATGATGTTGGCCGCCCGGCCGCCGTCGGTGACGATGCCGTGGACCTGATCATCGGGGCGGAACTGCTGGCGGAGGAGACTGATGGCCACCTGCGAGATGACCATGGCGTCGCCGGCGTTGACCCCCTCCCATGGAGCGGCCGACGCATGGGCGCCCTTGCCCGTGAAGGTGACGTCGAAATGGGAGACGGCCAGGCACGTCGCCTCGAGCCGGTCGGCCGGCCACGGATGGATCATCATGGCGGCATGGACGCCGTCGAAGACTCCCTCGTCGAGCATGGTCACCTTGCCGCCGCCACCCTCCTCCGCCGGCGTCCCGAGGACCCTGACGGTGATGCCCAGTTCGTCGGCCACCCGGGCCAGGCCCAACCCCGCCCCGACCGCCGAGGCGGCGATGATGTTGTGCCCACAGGCGTGGCCGATGCCGGGAAGGGCGTCGTATTCGGCGCACACGGCCAGCACCATCGGCCCGGAGCCGACGTCAGCGCGGAACGCGGTGGGCATGCCGGCGATCCCTCTGGTCACCGCATAGCCACCGTCGGACAGCATCGCTGCCGTCCATTCGCAGGCACGGGCCTCCTCGAACGCGGTCTCCGGGTGCTCGTGGATGGTGTGGCTGAGCTCGACCAATCCGGGCAGGTCCCCGTCGATCGCCTCACGGGCCGCGCACTTGAGTGCCGAGAGCTCTGTCACGGGTATCGACGTCCCCCGCTACTCGATGACCGCGATGACATCGCCGGGGCCGACCGACTCCCCGGCCTTGACCCTGACCTCTTTGACCGTGCCGGCTTTTTCGGCGTTGACGTTGTTCTCCATCTTCATGGCCTCGAGCACACAGACCGTCTGGCCGACTTCGACCGTGTCACCCACGGCCACCAACAACTTGACGATGGTTCCCTGCATGGGCACGGCCACCGTTCCCGATCCTGCCCCTGAGGCCGTGGCCTTGGGGCGTTTGGGTGCGGCCGTGCGGCCCGAACCGGCGTCGCCGGCGGCGACGGCCACCTCGTCGCCAGGGTCGGGGACCCAGAGCTTCACCTGGTAGCGCCGTCCATCCACCTCGGCCGTGACATCCCTGAGGGCCCGGGGCGGGGACCCTTCCCCCTCGGGCGCCGCGGCATCACGCGGGGACTCCGACCCCGTGGACACCACGCCGCTCAGATCGAGGGTCTGCTCGACCCAATTGGTCGAGTGTTCGGCGGCGATGAAATCCGGATGCGAGAGGATGGCCACGTCGGCGGGCAGGGTGGTCGACACCCCGTAGATCACCGTCTCGTCGATGGCACGCAGCATCCGCCTCCGGGCCGACTCGCGGTCGTGCCCCCACACCACCAGCTTGGCGACCAGGTTGTCGTAGAACTGGCTGACGGTGTCACCGGACTCATATCCGGAGTCGAGGCGCACCCCCGGGCCCCCGGGGGCGGTGAATCGCGAGATCGTGCCCGGCGACGGTGTGAACGCCCCCCCGGCCGGGTCCTCCGCGTTGATCCGCACCTCGATGGCGTGGCCGTGGCGGCGGACGTCGTCCTGACTGAACCCGAGCGGCTCGCCCGAGGCCACCCGCAGCTGCCATTCGACCAGGTCGAGACCCGTCACCAACTCGGTGACCGGGTGCTCCACCTGCAGACGGGTGTTCATCTCGAGAAAGAAGAACTCACCGTCCTGGTAGAGGAACTCAACGGTGCCTGCGTTCACGTACCCGCAGGCTTCCGCCACCTTGACCGAGGCCTCCCCCATGGCCTGGCGGACCTCGTCGGCGAAGTCGGGGGCCGGGCTCTCCTCCACCAGTTTCTGATGGCGTCGTTGCGCCGAGCAGTCTCGTTCGCCCAGCCACAACGTGGTGCCGCGGGTGTCGGCGATGATCTGCATCTCGACATGCCGTGGCCACGCCAGGTACCGCTCGACATAGCACTCGTCCCGTCCGAAATAGGCCAAGGACTCCCGCTTGGCCGACTCGAGGGCGTCGGCTGCCTCGTCGGGCCCGCTGACCACCTTCATGCCCCGCCCACCACCGCCGAATGCGGCCTTGATGGCCACCGGCCAGCCGAACTCGCCGCCGAAGGCGGTGACCTGGTCGGCGGACTCGAGCACTTCGGATCGGCCCGGGACGCCGGACACGCCGGCTCGTTCGGCTGCATGGCGGGAGCTGATCTTGTCCCCCATGACGTCGATCGCCTCGGGCGGGGGGCCGATGAAGGTCACCCCGCGTTCGGTGATGGCCCGGGCGAAGTCGGTGTTCTCCGAGAAGAACCCGTAGCCGGGGTGGACGGCATCGGCACCACATCGGTCGATGACGTCGAGGATGGCCCCGGTGTTCAGGTAGCTGTCGGCGGCGGTCTGGCCCCCCAGGGCGAAGGCCTCGTCGGCCAGGCGCACGTGGAGGGCGTCGCGGTCGAGCTCGGAGTAGACGGCGACCGTGGCCACCCCGAGCTCGCGGCAGGTCCGGATGACCCTGACGGCGATCTCTCCCCGGTTGGCGATGAGAACCTTCTTCAGCACGCTGCGCCTTTCGAATCAGATTGGCCTGAGGAATCAATGGGCATGGGACAGTGATCGCACCGTCCCGGGGCGGTACAACACTGTCACGGCCCGTAGGGTGTCTGCCATGCCGGGCACCAGATTCTCCGACATCCGGCGACTCGAGTCGGTGGATTCGACCAACCGGTATCTGCTCGACGAGGCACGGGCCGGGGCGGACGACGGGGTCGTGGCCGTGGCCGACCACCAATCGGCGGGACGAGGCCGCCTCGGTCGTCGTTGGGAGGCTCCCGCCGGGTCCAACCTGTTGATGTCCGTGCTCCTTCGCCCGGACCTCCCGCCCGACCACCGGTACCTGGCCGCTGCCGTGGTGGCGTTGGCCGCCACGGACGCCGTCGACGTCGCGCTGGGGCTGGAATTGGGGATCAAGTGGCCGAACGATCTGCTCGCCCTCGACGGCCGGAAGGTGGCCGGCGTGCTGGCCGAGGCCGATGTGGCGACCGCGGCAGGCGGCTCCGACGGACGTGGGTCCGCAATCGTGGTGGGGATCGGGATCAATGTGAACTGGCCGGGAGCCGACGCCGACCTCCCCCCCGATCTGGTCGGTCTGGCCACGTCGCTGCGTCAGCAACTGGGGCGCCGTGTGGACCGGACCGAGGTCCTCGAAGCCCTGCTCGAGGCCCTCGGTCCCCGAGTGGGCGACCTGTCCACGGCGGCAGGACGGATCCGCCAGGTCGATGGCCTCCGGGCCCGATGCACCACCATCGGCACCAGGGTCAGGGTCGAATTGGCGGATGGCCGCTTCGAGGGGACGGCCTGCGCCGTGACCCCCGAGGGGCATCTGGTGGTCGAGACCGGCGGGGCCCGGCGAACCGTGGTGGCCGGAGACGTGGTCCACGTGCGCCCCCCAGGTCAGGGAGACAGGCCAATCGGCGCCGGTGCCGACCCCGAGTAGCATTCCCCGATCATGCGACTGCTCATCACCGGGGGCGCCGGCTTCATCGGATCGAACTTCGTACGGTACTGGGTGCAACGCCATCCCGATGACGCCGTGGTGGCCTTTGACGTGCTGACATACGCAGGCAACCGGCCCAATCTGGCCGACGTGGAGGACCGCATCGAATTCGTGCAGGGAGACATCGGGGATCTCGAGGCCGTGGGCAAGACCCTGGCCGAGCACCAGATCGACGTGATTGTCAACTTCGCCGCCGAGTCACACAACAGTCTGGCCATCCTCGACCCGGCCCGATTCTTCCGGACCAACGTGCTCGGCACCCAGACGCTGGCCGAGGCGGCGCGTCGCCACGGTGTCTCGAGGTTCCATCACATATCCACCTGTGAGGTCTACGGGGACCTACCCCTCGACTCGGACGAGGTGTTCACCGAGGAGACTCCTTACCGGCCCCGCACGCCGTACAACGCTTCCAAGGCCGGTGCCGACCACGCCGTCCGGGCCTATGCGGAGACATTCGGTCTTCCGGCCACCATCACCAACTGCTGCAACAACTACGGGCCGTACCAATTTCCGGAGAAGGTGATCCCTCTGTTCACCGCCAAGGCACTCGACGATCAACCCCTGCCCCTCTACGCCTCCACCCAGAACCGGAGAGAGTGGCTGCATGTCGACGATCATTGCCGGGCCGTTGAACTGGTGCTGCAGCACGGGGAGGTGGGGGAGACGTACAACGTGGGGAGTGGCATCGAGGCCAGCATCGAAGAGATTGCCGACGCCGTCCTCGACGCCACGGGCAAGCCACACAGCCTGAAGGAGATCGTCCCCGATCGTCCGAGCCACGATCGGCGTTACCTGCTCGACTCGTCGAAGATCCGCCGGCTCCTGGGCTGGGAGCCGACCGTGCCGTTCGCCCGGGGCCTGGCCGACACCGTGGGCTGGTATGCGGCCAATCGGGGCTGGTGGGAGCCGCTGCGCGACCGCGCCCCCGTGGTCGAAGGTGCGTGGTCCTCGACCGGCGCATCGCCGGGTACCTCGCCGAAGCCGTGAACGCACCCTTGCGGGTGCTGCTCACCGGCGGCAACGGCCAACTGGGCCGGGACCTACGCGATGTGCTGGCCGGCGATGTCCCAGACGGCGGGTTGGATGCCGGGTCGTCCGGCCCGGTCGAGCGGCCGGTGATACTCCCACCGGTGGCCAAGGGGACGTTCGAGGTCCTGTCCACCGACATCGATACGCTCGATGTCGTCGATCGGACCGCGGTGCAGTCGGCTGTTCACGCATTCCGACCTGACATCGTCCTCCACGGCGGGGCCTATACCGCGGTGGATGCGTGCGAGTCGGACCCCGATACCGCCTTCGCCGTCAACGCCCTCGGCACCCGGCACATCGCCGAGGCCTCCGTGGGGGTCGGGGCCCATCTGGTGTACATCTCGACCGACTACGTCTTCGACGGTGCCTCCGACCGTCCCTATGTCGAGTGGGATCCGCCCAATCCGCGTTCGGTGTACGGGCGCAGCAAGCTCGGCGGCGAGATCGAGGTGCACGCGGTGGCCGGCCCATCTGCCACCGTGGTCCGGACTGCCTGGGTGAGCGGCGCCCACGGTGCCAACATGGTCAAGACGGTGCTCCGCCTGGTGCACGCCGACCCCGACGGCCCGTTTCGCTTTGTCGACGATCAGCACGGGTGCCCCACCTTCACCGCCGACCTGGCGCAGGCGGTGGTCCGGCTGGCCCTCGATCGGCGCCCCGGCACCTTCCACGTCACCAATCAGGGTGAGACCACCTGGTACGGGTTCGCCCGGGCGACCCTGGGGGCGGTCGGACTGGACCCGGACCGGGTCGTGCCGATTGCCACGTCCGATCTCGACCCGCCCCGCCCGGCGCCCCGTCCGGCCAACTCCCGCCTCGACAACGCCGCACTGCGTCTCTCCGGCCTCCCGATGCTGCCCGTGTGGACGGACGCCCTCGAGCGGCTGGTCGGAGCTCTTCCTCCGACAGGCTGAGGTCGCCCCCGGCAGTCACTGTGCCCACGGACAACTCCAGGACAGGCCAGAATGAGCCGACATCGAGAGGGCGTGGAGTACCCGAGGATGGGGATGGCAGAGATGACAGGGGTCGAGGAGTGAAGGCAGGGAACGCAGGATTCGGGAGCACTTCGGGGCCGTTGGGTCCCCGGCCCACGTCTGACGCGGACGCCGGTCCCGCGGGTGCCTACTTCGGCCATGGGGGGGCGGCGGTGCGCGTGCTGCCCCACGGCCGGGGCCGCGCCGTGGCCGTCATCGGGGTCGGCTACGTGGGCCTTCCGACCGCAGCCACCTTGGCGCACCTCGGCCACCGGGTCACCTGTGGCGATGCCGATCCGGCCAAGGTGGCCATGCTCGAGCGGGGCAAGGTCCCCATCGTCGAGGACCACCTTGAGGAGCTGGTCCGTGAGGGCCAGGCGGCCGGACGCCTCCGGTTCGTGGTGGGGGCCGCCGCCGCCGCCGAAGGCGCCGAGTTCGTGTTCCTGTGCGTTCCCACGCCTCAGGGAGACGATGGCTCGGCCGATCTCTCCTACGTGGAGTCGGTGGCCGAGGAGATCGGGCCCTGTCTCCTGCCCGGGACCGTCATCGTGAACAAGTCCACCGTGCCGGTGGGTTCGACCCTGGTGGTGGAGCGGGTCCTCGGGCGACACGACGTGACGGTCGTTTCGAATCCCGAGTTCTTGCGGGAGGGGACCGCGGTCTCGGACAGCCTGCACCCCGAGCGCATCGTCGTCGGGGCCGACGACCAGGCCGCGGCGGCCAGGGTCGGCGACCTCTTCGCCGGCACCCACGCTCCGCTGCTGATCACCGATGCCGCTACCGCGGAGACCATCAAGTACGCCTCCAATGCCTTTTTGGCCACGAAACTCAGCTTCGTCAATGCGGTGGCCGGCCTGTGCGAAGCGGTGGGGGCAGACGTACGCGACGTCATCTTGGGTCTCGGATACGACAAGCGCATCGGGTTCGAGTACCTGCGCCCGGGCCCCGGGTGGGGTGGTAGCTGCCTGCCCAAGGACACCCGGGCGCTGGTCCACATCGCCGAGCAGGCCGGGTACGACTTCGCGTTCCTGAGGGGCGCCATCGCAACCAACGACGAGCAGTTCGCCCGGGTGGTGAGCAAGGTCAAGGCGGCGGTGGGGGACGACCTCGAGGGTGCAGTGATCGCCGTGTGGGGTCTCACCTTCAAGGCGGGCACCGACGATCTCCGTAACTCGCCCGCCGTGGAAGTGGTGCGACGTCTGGTAGAGGGTGGGGCCATTGTTCAGGCCTTCGACCCGACGGTGATGGTCGCCGGCGGCATGAGGTCCGGACCCGTCGACGGGTTGTCCCGGCTAGCCGCAGACGGTGAGGGGTTGGGACTGGCCAATCTGGTCCGGGCGTTCCCCGACGCCTACTCGGCGTGCCAGGGGGCGGCGGCCACCGTCGTGCTGACCGAATGGGACGAGTTCCGTTGGCTCGACTTCGCCAAGGTTCGGGCCAACATGGCCACGCCGGTGGTGGTCGATGCCCGCAACCTCCTCGATCCCGCACAGCTCCGACGCCTCGGCTTCGAGTACGCCGGCATCGGCCGCCGATGAGCCGCCGGCTGGTGGTACTGGGCGGCGGGGGATTCCTGGGCTCTCACCTGTGCGATCACCTGTTGGCCCGGGGGGACGAGGTGGTGTGCGTCGACGACTTCTCCACCGGTCGACGGGCGAACGTGGCCCACCTTCGCCAGGATCCTCGCTTCACGCTGGTCGAGGCGGACATCTCGGAATCGCTCCCGGTCGAGGGCCCTGTCTCCGGGGTGTTCAACCTGGCCAGTCCGGCGTCACCTCCCGACTACCTGGCCCGCCCCTTGCAGACGCTGGCCGTCGGCAGCGAAGGAACCCGGCGGGGGCTCGCATTGGCTCGTGACCACCGCGCCCGTTTCCTCCTGGCTTCGACCAGCGAGGTGTACGGCGACCCTGACGTGCACCCTCAGCCCGAGTCCTACTGGGGCAACGTCAACTCCGTCGGGCCCCGGAGCGTCTACGACGAGGCCAAGCGGTTCGCAGAGGCTCTGACCATGGCCCACCACCGGACCCTCGGGACCGACGTGGCCATCGTCAGGATCTTCAACACCTACGGTCCTCGCCTTCGGCCCGATGACGGTCGGGTCGTGTCCAATTTTCTCCTCCAGGCAATGAAGGGCGAGCCCCTCACCGTCTACGGTGACGGGAGCCAGACCCGTAGCCTGTGCTACGTCGACGACGAGGTCAGGGGTCTGGTCGCCCTCTTCGACTCCGACCTCACCGGACCGGTCAATCTCGGCAATCCTGACGAGTACACGGTCCTGCAGTTGGCCAGCACCGTGGTGGACCTCCTCGGGTCATCGTCACCGATCATCCATTTGCCCCTGCCCGTGGACGACCCCACCCGTCGTCGACCGGACATCTCCCTGGCCCGATCGGCGCTCGGCTGGGAGCCGACGACCCATCTCAGGGACGGCTTGGCTCTGACGGCGGCGTTCCTGGCCGAAGAGGCCAGAGCCACCGCCGAGGATCTGGCGGCGGTCGATGGAGCGAGGAGCGGCAACAATGGGAGCGAATGAGCCCACCCCGACCGGGGCTGACGAGCCGATCAAGGAGGCCGATCGCATGAGTGACGGCGGAGAGCGGCAAGAGCCCGGCGAGTACCCGGGCAGCGTCCACACCTACACCATGCTGTCGGTCATCGTGCCCGTCTTCAACGAACGGACCACGGTGGCGGAAGTCATCCGCAGGATCAGGGCGGTCGAACTCCCGGTCGATGTCGAGGTCGTCGTGGTGGACGATGGTTCGTCGGACGGAACCGACAAGGTGCTTACCGCACTGGGCGACTCGACGGTGCGGGTGATCACCCACCCCCAGAACCGCGGCAAGGGGGCGGCCATCCGAACCGGGTTGGAGGCCATCCGCGGAGACCTGGTGCTCGTCCAGGACGCCGACCTCGAGTATGACCCCCACGACTGGTCCAAACTGCTGGAGCCGATTCTCCGAGGCCGGTCCCGCGTGGTCTACGGCAGCCGGTTCACCGGTGAACGCAAGAACATGATGCCGCTCCACTGGATCGGCAATCGCTTCCTCTCGCTGGTGACCAATGTCCTCTACTCGTCGACGCTCTCGGACATGGAGACGTGCTACAAGCTCTTCGACCGACGGATTCTCGAGGGGATCACCATCGAATCTGACAAGTTCGACTTCGAGCCCGAAATCACAGCCAAGGTGTTGCGCCGCGGCCATCGCATCTACGAGGTTCCGATCTCCTACGCGGGCCGTGAGGCCGACGAAGGCAAGAAGATCACCTGGCGAGACGGGTTCGGCGCCCTCAAGGCGTTGATCAAGTACCGGTTCACACGGCTCGACCCGTGAGGGGCCGCGCCGGCCGGCGCGGCGTTGGGACAGCCGACAGGCCTTTGGCACCCGGGGCCGGACCGTCGGCACATCCTGACTGGCCCGACCACGTCGGCCATGGCCGAGACGCCTTGCCCGATCGCACCATCGCCGCCGTGGTCGTCAACTACGAGTCGGGTCCTGCCCTGGTCCGCTGCGTCGACGGGTTGCGTTCGGAGGCGGTGGCGGAAGTGGTGGTGGTGGACAACGGCTCGATGGATGGCTCACTGGACGAGGTCCGGCGCCGGTTCCCCGAGGTGGCGGTGTTGGTGCCGGGTCAGAACCTGGGCTACGGGGCGGCCGCCAACCGCGGTGTGGCGGCCACCACATCCCCGTGGCTCCTGGTGTGCAACTCCGATCTCGAGGTCCGCTCCGGCGCCGCCGCCTTGCTGGTCGATACCTTGACTGTCAATCCCGGGTACGCGCTCGTCGGACCCATGATCCGCACCTCGGAGGGGGACCGCTACCCCTCGGCTCGCCGGTTCCCGTCGCTGATCGACGCAGCCGGCCACGCCCTGCTGGGCATGTTCGCACCCGACAATCGGTTCACCCGGTCGTACCAGCAGGCCCACCTGGGGGAGGCGGGGCCGGGGCTGCAGACGGTCGACTGGGTGTCCGGAGCGTGCTTCATGGCCAGGCGGTCGGCGTTCGAGGAGGTCGGTGGGTTCGATGAGGCCTACTTCATGTATGCCGAGGACGTCGACCTGTGCTGGCGTCTGGGTCGAGCCGGATGGCAGGTGGCCTACGTCCCCGCCGCCGAAGTGACCCACGCGCAAGGTGTGTCGACCGACCGGCACCCGTATCGGATGATCTTCGAGCACCACCGCTCACTGCTCAGGTTCGCGGCCCGATCATCGGGTGGCTGGCGCAAGGCCCTGCTTCCGCTGGTGGCGCTCGGGATCGGGGTCCGCGCCGGCCTGGCGTGCCTGGTCCGCGTGACCCACCCGCCACGGGCCCCGACCGGGGCGCCCGATCCCAGGCTGTAGGGTGTCGTCCGATCATGGCGAGCGGTTCGACGGGCAAAAGCAGTTCGACGGGCAGATGGGTCGAGCGCGCCGCCACCACGGGCGGAGGCCGGACCTACCGGGGCCAGATGCCGGTCAACTGGTATGCCAGCCTGGCGGTCATCTGCATCGTCGGCCTGCTGCTCATCGGATTCAGCCGGTACCAGCGCACCCATCAGACAGCGTCCTCGACGGGTCATCCGACCACCACAGACCAGTGGCATGCGGCGTTGGGCATCGACATCTGCGGCACCATGCAGCCCAATCTTCCGGCCAGCACCAACACCGCCAAGACCGGCTTGGTCGCCAACGGCAACGGGGTGTTGACTATCGCTCCGAAGAACAGCTCGGAGTCCGGTAGCAACGCCACCTTGGGGAAGTTCGTGTCCGGCTACCGGGGCCTTCAACTGACCTCGTCCACGCTGCAGTACCCGGGCAAGCCGGTATCGACCAACGGCGACGTGTGCCCCAAGGGCACGCCCGATGCGGGCAAGCCGGGGGTGGTGATCGTGGTGAGTTGGCCCAACTTCACCTCGAAGGGCAAGGGGACCGAGACGAGCGGCCCTCCCCAGGATCTCCGGTTCGCTGACGCTCAGCTCATCACCATGGCCTTCGTACCGGCCACGGCTTCCGTCCCCAAGCCCCCCGCCCAGGCGATCACCAATCTGATCACCGCCGTGACCCAGGGAACGACGACAACCACCCTGCCCACCACCCAGACGACGGCGCCGACGACGGCGACCACCACAGCTCCGACCACGACAACACCTTCCCCCACGACCACGGCCAAGAGATGAGAGCTGTCGTTCTGGTGGGCGGCGAGGGCACGCGGCTCCGGCCGCTGACCCTCACGGCCCCGAAGCAGATGCTTCCGATCGTGGAGCAGCCCATGATCGAGCGTGTCATCGGCCACCTGGCCCGCCACGGAATCGACGATGCGGTGCTCTCGCTGGGATATCGGCCCGACGCCTTCATGAATGCCTACCCGGGCGGCAACATCGCCGGTGTACGCATGTCCTATGCCGTGGAGCCGACCCCGCTGGACACCGCGGGGGCAATCAGGTTCGCTGCCGGACACGCTGACGTCGACGACACCTTCCTGGTGGTGAACGGCGACGTGCTCACCGACTCCGACATCTCCGCCCTCATCGCCTTCCACCGCCAAAGCGGAGCCGAGGCCACCATCAGCCTGACGCCTGTGGACGATCCCAGCGCCTTCGGTGTGGTGCCTACGGACCCCGAGGGGAGGGTCGAGGCCTTCATCGAGAAGCCGCCGCGCGACGAGGCGCCGACCAACCTGATCAACGCCGGGACCTACGTGTTCGAGCCCTCGGTGCTCGACCGCATCCCCGAGGGCCGCCGGGTCTCCATCGAGCGTGAGACCTTTCAGGCCCTCGTCGAGGCCCGCACCCTGTTCGCCCTGGGGTCAGACGCCTACTGGCTGGACACTGGGACTCCGGATGCCTACCTCCGTGCCCATCGGGATCTCCTCATGGGCATTCGTCCCGGCCCTCCCGCGCCAGGGGCGGAACTGGATCCGTCGCTCGGCTCGGGGGTGTGGCGCATCGGGGAGGTCGATGTCCAGAGCACCAAGGCGACCCGGTCCTTGTTCGGCTCGGGCGCCACGGTCGCCGCCGGCACCGTGGTCGAGGAGTCGGTGATCGGCGCAGGCGCGGTGATCGAAGAGGGCGCCTCGGTGATCGGCTCCGTCCTCCTGCCGGGGGCCCGGGTGGCGTCCAGGGCCACCGTGGAAGGGTCGGTCATCGGACCCGGTGCCATCGTGGGCCAACGGTGCGTGATCCACCCACTGTCGGTGATCGGTGCCGGGGCGGTCACGGCATCGGGCACCATCATCGATGGGCAACGGGTAGCCGAAGGCGTCTGATCGTGCGCACGATGGTCACCGGCGGCGCCGGCTTCATCGGATCGACCCTCGTGGACCGCCTGCTGGCCGAACGGAACACCGTGGATGTGGTGGACGACCTCTCCACGGGCTCCCTGGCCAATCTGGCCGAGGCCCGGGCGTCGGCCGGTCACCAACTGACGGTGCACCAGATGGATGTGCGCTCCGCCGAGGTGGTCGACCTGATCGGCCGTCGGCGACCCGAAGTGATCTTCCACCTCGCCGCCCAGGCAGATGTGCGGGCCTCCGTGGCCGATCCAGTCTTCGATGCCGATGTGAACCTGCTGGGCACGCTCCGTGTGCTCGAAGGGGCCCGTGCCGCGGACGCCCAGCGAGTGGTCTTCGCCGCCAGCGGGGGGACGCTCTACGGCGAGCCGGATGCGTCCGAGCTGCCGCTGAAGGAGTCGCTGCCTCACCGTCCGCTGTCCCCGTACGGGGTGTCGAAGAAGGCGGCGATCGATTACCTGGAGGCCTATCGGGAACTGCATTCGCTCGAGTTCTCCGCGCTGGCGCTGGCCAATGTGTACGGGCCCCGCCAGGATCCCCACGGAGAGGCCGGTGTGGTGGCGATCTTTGCCGAGCTCCTCCTCACGGGCCAGCCGGTGACCATCTTCGGCGACGGGGAGCAGACCCGTGACTTCGTCTACGTCGACGACGTTGTCGACGCTTTCGTAAGGGCAGCAACCAAGGGAGGTGGACTGGTCTGCAACGTCGGCACGGGCAGCGAGACCTCGGTCAACGAGCTCTTCCGCGAGATGTCCGCCCAAGCCGGCGTGGCCACCAAGGCCAAGTACCGGCCCCTGCGCCCCGGCGAATTGCTCCGGAGCAGTCTCGACCCCAGCCGGGCGGGTATCCAACTCGGCTGGCACTCGTGGACGGAGCTGGGAGCTGGGACGGCGGCCGTCCTGGACTTCGTCGGGCGGCGGCTCGGCCAGTCCGAGAAGGGGTAGCGCGGCGGCAGGACCTGCCTGTCCGGCGTCATCTGGCCGGCGTCACGCCTCAGGGCGAAGGACGCCACCACAGCCCACGCGCCGGCTGGGAGTGCAAGAGGCACTAGCCTTGGGGATGTCCTGGTGCGCTTGATGTAGCGGCAGGCCACTCCCGAGGCACATCCCCGTGCCCTCCCCTTGTCGCACGAAAGCACCCCATGCCCCCCTTGCAGCCCTCATTCGCCTCCCTCGGCGTGCCCTCTGACATCGTCGCGGCACTTGACCGCAAGGGCATCACCGAGCCGTTCCCGATCCAGTCCGCCACCATCCCCGACGCCCTCGCCGGTCGGGACGTGTGCGGAAAGGCACCGACAGGATCCGGAAAGACACTGGCGTTCGGCATCGGCGCCGTGGCCCGGCTGACCGGCAAGCCGTCCCGTCCGAGGCACCCGAGAGTGCTGGTGCTGGCGCCGACGCGTGAGCTGGCGGCCCAGGTGGCCACGGAGTTGCAGGTGCTGGCCACGCCTCGCAATCTGCGGGTCGACTCGTTCTACGGCGGAGTGGGCTACGGCCCGCAGCTGAAGGCCCTTTCCCGCGGTGTGGACGTGGCCGTGGCCTGTCCCGGGCGGCTCGGCGATCTCATCGAACGGGGAAGCATCCGCCTCGATGCCGTCGAGATCGTGGTCATCGACGAAGCGGACCGCATGGCCGATATGGGATTTCTGCCCGACGTGCGACGGCTCCTCGATCTGACTCCCGCCAACCGCCAGACGCTTCTGTATTCGGCGACGCTGGACGGTGACATCGACGTGTTGGTCCGGCGCTACCAGGACCACCCCGCCCGCCACGAGCTCGAAGTGGACGAAGACGACGCCAATGCGGCGGTGCACCTCTTCTGGAAGGTCTCGTCGGGCGACCGGGTCGACAGGACCGCCGAGGTCGTCGCCGCATCCGGCCCAACCATCGTGTTCTGCCGGACCAAGCACAGCACCGACCGGATTGCCCGTCAGCTGGAGCAGCGAGGGGTCCGGGCCGCGGCGATACACGGGGACCGCAGCCAGAAGCAACGCGAGAGGGCACTGGACTCGTTCGTCCGGGGCGCGGTCGACGCTCTGGTGGCGACGGATGTGGCCGCACGGGGAATTCACGTGGATGGCGTCAATGCCGTCGTGCACCTCGACCCTCCGGCGGACTCCAAGGACTACGTCCATCGTTCAGGTCGGACCGCTCGCGCCGGGGCCACCGGGGTGGTGGTCAGTTTGGTGACGCCGGACAAGGCGGCTGCGGTCAAGCGGCTGCAGCGGGATCTCGACGTGCCGATGGGTACCACCCCGCCCGATGTCGCCGCCGTCACCAGGGTGATCGGTGAGGCCCCGAAGCGCCGCCCTGGTACCGCCGTCCGCGCCGACTCCGACAGGCCGAGCCGGCCGCACGGTCGTCAGCCCGAACGGTTCCGGCGACCGACCAAACCGTGGAAGGCACGTCCCGCCGCCGGTCGGAACGGCTCCTCGGGCAACGGGTCCGGCCATGCCTCGGAGCGGAGCGGTGAGAATGGCTCCGGAGGGGGCGTTGCCGCGCCTGGCCGCGCCCCGGGCGGACCGAAGAAGCCGGGCTCCGGAACCTGGGAGAAGCGCGGCAAACCGGCGCGACCGGGCCAACCCCGCGCCAAGCCCTCCGGTCAGCCCTCCGCCAAATCCGCCGGCAAGCGAGGAGCCGCTCCTTCGACATCGCGCCGAGCCGGCAGCGGTAGCGGGCACGGAACCGCTGGGGGGCAGGGTGGCGGCTCCCACGGGCAACGGCGCCGGGGCCCGGTGGGAGCCAAGCGGGGCACGGGTGGTTCGGGCGGATCGCGTCGGGGTCGCTGACCGGGCGGCACCAGCGCCGTCGGCCGGGCTCCGGCGATCTACAGTCGTCGCCATGGCACCCGACACCGAACCCGTCGTCATCATTCCGGACGGCCCCCCTCCGGGCGATCTGCTGATCGAAGACATCGAACTCGGGGATGGACCGGAAGCCGTCAACGGCCAGCCGGTCAACGTCCACTATGTGGGCGTGTCGTGGTCCACCGGTCAGGAGTTCGACTCGTCGTGGACCCGGGGTGAGCTGTTCGCGTTCCCCCTCGGCGCCGGACAGGTCATCGCCGGATGGGACGAGGGCGTTGCCGGGATGAAAGTGGGCGGGCGCCGCAGGCTCACCATTCCGCCACACCTCGGCTATGGCGAGCGGGGCGCCGGCGGCGTCATCGCCCCCAACGAGACGCTGGTGTTCGTGGTCGATCTCCACGACGTGGGCTGATCAACGGAACAGGTCCTCGCCCGAGGGCCGGACGATCTCGGCGGCCACCGACCCGGGCCGGAGCCACCCCGGGTCGACGCCACGGAGCACCGCCGCAGGCACGCCCCGGTCCTTCCCCATCACCAGCTCGGCCGCGCCGGCCAGCTCGTCAGCCACGCAGACCTCGGTCGATTCGAGGACCCGGCCGGTGGCGTCCGGGGTCCCGCGGAGATCCACGATGCCGGCAATGCCCGCGATGCCGATGGCGACATCGGTGACACCGTTCCGCCACGTGCGGCCGAAGGTGTCCGAGACGATCACCCCGACCGAGACATGGTGCCTGTGTTCGAGCACTTCTCGGATCCGGCGCGCCGACCGGTCCGGGTCGACAGGCAGCAGCGATGCCGTACCCGACGCCACATTGGAAAAATCCACGCCGGCGTTGGCGCACACGAAACCGTGACGGGTCTCGGTGATCAAGAGCTCGTCGCGACGACGGAGGATTCGGACCGACTCGCTCTCGACCAAGGCCCGTTTGGCCTCCGGATCGGCGGCATCGATCTCGACGATCTTGCCCTCCGCCTTCGAGACCACCTTCTGCGTCACCACCAGTACGTCGCCGTCATCCAACCCCCCCGGAACCGACGACCCACCCGTCCCGGAGGCCACGAGTGCCTCGGCCAGCAGCGCGGCCAAGTCGTCGCCGGGCCTGACCTCGCCCAGTCCCTCGACCGGGAAGATGCTCAGCCCCCGGGATCCACCGGGCTCGACCGGAGGGCGCGTGTCAGGCAACGGCATCCAGGACCGTCTGCGAGAGTGCGGCCGAACGCTCCACGGTGGACATGATGGTCGGGGCGACGATGCACCGAATCCCCTCCGCCTCGACTGCCGGGGCCGACTCAGCATCGGCCTCGTCGATCACCAGCGTCCCCATCCACGAGGCATACCATCGCGCCACCCCTACCACTGAGGACTGGAATCCCATCTCCCGCAAGAGCCGGTCGGCCGGGCCCTTGAGGGCGGCTCCGGCGATGATCGGCGAGACCCCCACGATCCGGTCCCGGCGGAGTCGGAGCTGTTCGAGCACCCCGGGGACGGCCACCAGGGGGGCGATGGAGACCACCGGGTTGGATGGGCACACCACGATAGTTTCGGCCCCGGCCAACGCCTCGAGTACTCCGGGTCCGGGTGCTGCACGTTCGGCGCCCTCGAAGCGGACACCGGCCACCGCCACATCGTGGCGCAGGCGCACGAAGTACTCCTGAAAACCGACCTCGGGACCGTCGACCAGTTGCAGGCGGGTGCGGAGCAGATCGTCGGTGACCGGTACGAGCCGGATCTCGAGCCCCCAGGCGCGTACCAACTCCGCGGTGACCTGGCCCAGGGCGGCGCCCTCCTGGAGGCGTTGGGTCCGGTAGCAGTGGGTGGCCAGGTCCTGGTCGCCGAGATTGAACCAGGTGATCCCCCCGAGGCGTTGGAGCGATTCCATCACCCGCCAGGTCTCTCCGGCCAGGCCCCACCCGGTATCGGGATTGATGGCGTCGGCCAGCGTGTACATCACCGTGTCGAGGTCCGGGGCGATGTGGAGCCCGTGCAGGATCGTGTCATCGCCGGTGTTCACGATGGCGGTGATCTCCGAGGGGGGGACAACCTCGACCATCCCGCGCAGGAGCCGGGCCGCCCCGACGCCGCCCGCCAAGGCGGTGATCATCGGGGGCGGACCGCTGAGCGCGGCGTCGGGGCTGTGACGAGAGAGCCTGACACGGTGGGCAGGCTACCCGCCCCTCGCGACGGCTCTGCCTGCACCGGCCGGCACCGGCAATGTGCAAGGCTCCCTCCGTGCCGCCGGAGCGAACCGCCCCCTCCGACCTGGGTCCGCTGTCCGTCGGGTTCGAGGCCACACCCCTTCTGGGCCGGCCCACTGGTGTCGGGGCGTTCTGCGCCGGCGCGCTGGCGGGTCTGTCCGCTCTCCCACAGGTCGACGTGTCGGCGTTCGCCGTCAGCTGGCGTCGCCGCCGAGGGATCGCAGAATTGGTGCCGTCGGGGGTTGCGACCGGCCAGCGAGCCATGCCGGCGCGTCCACTGCACGCCTCATGGAAGCGGTTCGGGTTCCCACCCGTCGAGTGGTTCATCGGCGGACGAGACGTCGTCCATGGGTCCAACTTCGTCGTGCCTCCTACCAGGCGAGCCGCTCGGGTGGTGACCGTGCACGACCTGACCGTGGTGTTGTACCCCGAGCTGTGCGATCCGGCCACCCTCGAGTTCCCGGGCCTCATCCGGCGGGCCGTGGCCGACGGGGCATGGGTGCATACGCCTTCGCAGTTCGTGGCCGACCAGGTGGTTGCCGAGCTGTCGGTCGATCCGGAGCGGGTGCGGGCGGTGCACCACGGGATTCCGTTGCCGCCGGCTGAACGTGGTGCGCCGCCGGTGCGCTTGCCCGACGGCTGCAGTCGCTATGTCCTGGCCGTCGGGACCATCGAGCCCCGCAAGGACTATCCGTTGCTGGTGTCGGCCTTCGCGCCGGTGGCGGCCGCCCACCCCGAGGTGGCCCTGGTGATCGTCGGGAGTGACGGCTGGGGCGTCGAGCGCTTCCTCGCCGCGGTCGAGTCCTCGCCTGCCCGATCGCGAATTGTGCGCCCGGGCTACCTCGGTGACCAGGCGCTGGCCGCCACGCTGCACAACGCGTCGGTGCTGGCGTACCCGTCGGTGTACGAAGGGTTCGGGTTCCCCCCCCTCCAGGCCATGGCGGTTGGCGTACCGGTGGTGGCCACGGCGGCCGGTGCGGTACCCGAAGTGGTGGGGGACGGCGCCCTCCTGGTGGCGCCGGGAGACGGCGAGGGCCTGGCCGGCGCCATCAGCCGCGTGCTCGACGGTGGCTCCGACATCGCCGAACTGGTGGAACGTGGCCGGCGCCGGACCAGCGGTTTCACCTGGAATGCGTGCGCCGAGGGCCTGGCCGGGTTGTACCGGGAGGCCGCCGACGGCGTGTCGGGGAATGTGCCCCCGTCGGTCGGGCGAGGGGGGTGAGCCGCATCCGCCTGGTCATGATGGCCGAGCAGCTCCGTCGGCCGGCCTCCGGTGGGATTGGCACCTATGTCCGTGGCCTGGTGCAGGGCATCGACACCCTCGACGCAGAGAGCAAGCCCGAACTCGAGCTGGTGGCCAGCCGGCCCGCCGGTGGTGGGACGCCCGACCTGCTCGGCTCGCTGGGCCATCCGGTGCGGAGCTCGCCGCTGCCCGGGCCCCTGCTGACCCGGGCCTGGGACCACGGGATCCTCAGGGCCCCTCGAGGCTTCGACGTGGTGCATGCCACCTCGCTGTCCACCCTGCAGCCTGGCCGCGCCCAACTGGTGGCCACGGTGCATGATCTGCTGTGGCGGCGGGTCCCGGACGCCTACCCGACGCGAGGACGGGCCTGGCACGAGGCGGCTCTTCGCCGCGCCTTGCGGCGCGCCGATCGATTCATCGTCCCGGCCGGGGTGGTTGCCGACGACCTGGGGGAGGCCGGAGCCTCGCCGGAGGCCATCACCGTCATCCCCATGGGGTCCGATCACCTCCCGCCCCCGGACCTCGAGGCGGCCAGCGCCCTTCTCTCCAAGATGGGAGTCAACGGGCCCTTCCTCCTGAGCGTCGGCACCCTCGAGCCGCGCAAGAACCAGGCCCGGCTCATCGAGGCCTATCGACGCATCCGGGGTTCGCTGCCCGAGCCCTGGCCACTGGTGATGGTGGGCCCCAGCGGTTGGGGGCAGCGGGTGAGGCCCGAGGCCGGGGTGGTGCTGGCCGGCATGGTCTCACCATCGGAATTGTCGGCGCTCTACGCCATGGCCCGGCTGCTGGCCTATGTCCCGCTCATCGAGGGGTTCGGTATCCCCCCGGTCGAGGCCATGACCTTCGGCGCGCCGGTGGTGGCCAGTCCGCTCCCGAGCACGGCGGGCGCGGCGTTCGAGGTGGATCCGCACGATGTCGAGTCGATCGCGGCCGCGCTGTTGCGGGTGGCCACCGACGAAGCCGAGCGTTCCCGCCTGCAATCACTCGGGCTGGACCGCTCCGCCGAGCTGACCTGGTCGGCGGTCGCCCGTCGGCATCTCGACGTCTGGACCGAAGCCCTCGACGTCGCCGGGAGGTCGTCACATGGCTGACTCGAGACTGCGGCTGTCGGTCGATGTCACCGCAGTTCCTGACCGGCCGGTGGGCGCCGGTCAGTACACGCTCCAGTTGGTCGGGGCGTTGGGCGCCCGGTCCGATCTCGACCTGGTGCTGGTGTCCCGGCGATCCGACGGACCCCGGTGGAGCGCGGGCGCCCCAGGTGCTGCGGTGGTTTCCGGCGCACCCGCGTCGCGCCCGCTCCGACTGGCCTGGGAGCAGGTCCGCCTGCCAGGCATCCTGGCCCGCCAGGCCGTCGCCGTGCACCACGGCCCCCACTACACGATGCCCGAGCGCTCCTCGGTACCCGCCGTGGTCACCATCCACGACCTGAGCTTCTTCGAGACCCCCCAGTGGCATGAGCGATCCAAGGCCCTCCTGTTCCGCCGGGCCATCACGGTGGCGGCCAGGCGGGCGGCGGCGGTCGTGTGCCCGAGCCAGGTCACCGCGGGGGAGCTCATTCGGTGGTGCCAGGTTGACGCCGAGGTCTTCGTCGCTCCGCACGGGGTGGACACTCGGCGCTTCCGCACCACGGAGCCCCAGGACGGAGCCGACGCCGGCGTGCTGAGCTTCATCGACCCGCGCCTCTCCGGCGGCCGTCCGTTCCTCCTGTTTGTGGGGACCCTCGAGCCCCGCAAGGACGTCCCCACCCTGGTGGGCGCGTTTGCCCGGATCGCCGGTCGCCATCCCGACGCCCTGTTGGTCCTGGCCGGAGGGGAGGGGTGGGGCGCAACGCAGGTCGAGCTGGCGGTGGAGGCCTCGGGGGTGGCTTCTCGCATCGTTCGCACCGGGTACGTCGTCGACGACGCGGTTCCGGCCCTGTTGCGGTCGGCGACGGCCGTTGTCTACCCGGCGCTCTATGAAGGGTTCGGTCTGCCCGCCCTCGAGGCGCTGGCCTGCGGGGCGCCGCTGGTCACCACGGCCGGGACGGCCATGGAGGAGGTGGCGGGGGATGCTGCGGTCCTGGTCGCTCCGGGTGACGGTGCCGGACTGGCTGATGCGATCGAGGCCCAGTTGGCCGGCCCCCCCAGCGGCTCCGCCGACGCCGAACGCCGCCGACGCGGTCTCCAGATCGTGTCCCGCCACACCTGGGAGCAGAGTGCCGACCGGCACATGGATGCATTCCGGCATGCCGCTCGCCGGCCCGCATCCCCCCGGGATGAAGGCTCCGGCCCGTAGCCAGTAGGGTCACCGTCGTGCGTTCCCTCATCACCGGCGGCCGGGGCTTTGTGGGCGCCTGGCTCGCCGACCACCTGCGCAGCCTCGGCGACCACGTCGTCGCCATCGACCAGGAAGTGGACGTCACCGATCCCGCTGCCCTGTTGGCGGCGGTGTCCGAGGCGCAGCCCGACGCCGTCTACCACCTGGCCGCCCTGACCCACGTCGGGCAGTCGTGGGACGAGCCCCTCCGGGTGCTCGAGGTCAATGTCATCGGCACCGGTGCCGTTCTGGCCGCCGCCCGCGAGTGCGGCACCAACCCGCGGGTTCTGGTGACGAGCTCGGCCGAGGTCTACGGCGCCGTGACCGACCCGGACCGTCTGCCCCTGACGGAGGCATCGCCGACCGCACCCCTGACGCCCTACGCGGCGAGCAAACTCGCCGGAGAGGCCCTGGTGGCGCAGGCCTTCTTGGGACATTCGCAACACGTCATCACCGTGCGACCGTTCAACCACATCGGGCCGGGCCAGACCCCCAACTTTGCCGTGCCGGCACTGGCCAAGCGGATCGTGGAAGCGGATCGGCGCGGTGCGTCGACCATCCCCGTGGGCAACTTGTCGGCTCGGCGGGACTTCACCGACGTGCGGGATGTGGTGCGGGCCTACCGACTGCTGATCGAGTCGGGGCAGCCGGGGGAGGTCTACAACGTCTGTTCGGGGCAGGACGTCGAGATCAGGGAGATCGCCGACCGCCTGCTTCGCCTGGCCGGCACGTCGCTCGAATTCGACACCGATCCCACGTTGGTCAGGCCGGTGGAGGTTCCGGTGCTGCGAGGTGATCCCGGTCGGCTGATCCAGGCGACCGGATGGAAACCGGAGATCGGGTTGGAGGACACCTTGGCCGACGTACTGGCGTACTGGCGCGAGCGAACCGAGTGAGAGGCCCTGCCACTCCTCAGGAGCGGTGGCCCTGTCGTGCGCCGTCTGTCGTGCGGCTCGGGCGGGAAGAGTCGTGGGGGCGGAGTCGTGGAGTGGAGTCCAGCCCGTCACCTCCGACTACTCCCAGACGTCAAGAAACCCAGACGTCAAGAACGGCCCGCAGTGAGCGGGCCGTTCTTGGTTGGACGAGATGGATCGGCTGAACCGGCGGTCATGCCGGACCGATCCTGCCGACGAATCGCCGGCGTCGAGTCAGACGGTCAGGCTGCGACCGTCGGGATCAGGGTGCGAAGCTGGGTGCGGGCTTCCTTGGCCTGAGCGTGAGCCTGTCGGGCCAGGTCGCGGGCCTGGGTGGGAAGACGGTCCTCGAAGGGGGCGACGGCTGTCTCCAACCGCTCAACGATCTCCTCGAAACGCTCCACCAGTCCCACGAGGGTGGTGTCGACGGTGTGGAGGGCCCCGCTCAGATCGCTGCGCACCGAATTGACCCGGTCCTCGATGTTGGCCTTGGGGTCGGCGAGGCGCTTGAGCAGCTCTTGGCGCTGCACCTGGACCTGCTGGAAGCCGAGAACGCCGGCTCCGATGACCACGTAGGTGGCGTCCTTGGCGACGTCGGCAATGTCCTTGGCCGCCTTGCTGAGGTCGGTGTTGATCTCTGGCATCTTGATCTCTGGCATGGTGTTCTCCTTCATGTGGGTGACGAGTACTTCGCTGGGATGCGACCGACGAGGCGTCGAACCGTCGCAGTGTGATTGACACCACGGCGGGCCGTTTCCCGATGGGTGCAAGTGTATACACCAAGATAAACATTTGCAAGCACACGCCGACGATTTGTTATTTTGCCCCTTATGAGCAGGGAAGACACCCCGGGAGGGTCTCGGCCCGATAGCCTCTGATCCCTGATGGAAACACTGGCACCGCCGGTTGTCGCCGTCGTCGTCGCCCACGATCCGGGTCCGTGGTTCGAGGAGACGCTGACTTCACTCGCATCGCAGGACTATGCGGAGCTCTCCGTTCTGGTCCTCGATTCTGGCAGCGGCGACGACCTGACCGCTCGCGTGGCCGCCGTGCTGCCCTCGGCCTACGTACGCCGTTTCGTGGAGAATCGTGGGTTCGGGACCACCATCAACGAGGTTCGCTCGATGGTCGAGGGTGCGGACTACTTCCTGTTGTGCCACGACGACGTGGCCCTGTTCCCCGATGCCGTCCATTTGATGGTGGAAGAGGCCTTCCGCTCGAACGCCGGCATCGTCTCTCCGAAGGTGGTGAGCTGGGACGACCCTGAGCGCTTGATCCACGTGGGAATGACGGTGGACAAGGGGGGCTCGGTCACGGACCGGGTGCAGCCCAACGAGATCGACCACGGTCAGCACGACGCGGTTCGCGACGTCTTCGTGGCGCCGGGAGGCTCGACGCTGGTCCGGGCCGACCTGTTCGAGGAGCTCGGGGGCTTTGATGCCGCCATCGTGGCCATGGGTGAGGACCTTGACCTGTGCTGGCGCGCCCAGGTGGCCGGGGCCCGCATCATCGTCGCCCCCGATGCTCGGGTCCGCCACCTCGAGGAGCTCGCCGGCGGTGCCCGAGTCATCGACGAGTCGCTGGTGACAGCCGGTTCGGGCAACTCGTCGAGGTACCCGATCACCCTCCAGGAGCTCCAGCGTCGCCACGAGCTGCTGGCCGTGTTCAAGTGCTACGGGCCCTTCCATCTTCTACGGGTGTTGCCCCAGATCGTGATCCTGGCCATCGGTGAGGTGGTCGTCGCCGAGTTGGCGGGCAACCGGGCCCGGGCCCGGGCGGTGACGCGGGCCTGGAAGTGGAATATCGGGCGCCTGGGGGTGGTCCGTCGCCAGCGCAAGGAACTGAAGGGCCTGCGCCGACTGGGCGACAAGGAGATCCGCCTCCTCCAGGTGGGGGGCAGCGCCAGGCTCTCCGCCTACGGCCGCCGGGTCTTCCAGCAGGGGTTCCACGGTGCCCATGCTCATGAGATGGCCGTGGCCGAAGAGGCCGGCCTTTTGGAAGCCGATCGATCGAATGGTTCGATCGGTGAGGGCGCTTCCGTGGTCGGAGCGGCGGCCCATACGGCGACGTCCGGTCAGGCTCCGGCCGTCTCGGAGCAGGGCTGGATCCCCGGGCGGGTGCGGACCACGGTGTGGCTGGTGGCGACAGCGGTGGTGCTGATCGGAACCAGGGGGGTCATCACCGGGCACCTCCCGGCCGTCGGCCAGTTCACCCCCTTTCCGAGCTGGTCCTCGACGTTGTCCCAGTTCGCCACCGGTTGGCACCCATCGGGCGTGGGAACCACCGCGCCGGCCACCCCTGCCCTTGCCCTCGCCGGCGTGGTCGGAACGGTGCTGCTGGGCGCCATGGGCCTGGCGCAGAAGGTGATGATCTTCGGTTGCGTGCCCCTGGGGGCGTGGGGCGTCGTGAGGCTGTTGCGCCCGTTCGGCTCCCAGCGCGCCTCGTTGGTGGCCGGCTTGGCCTATCTGGCCATGGCCCTGCCCTACAACGCCCTGGCCCTGGGGCGGTGGGGTGCCCTGGTCGTCTACGCCGGAGGTCCCTGGGTCCTGGCGCTCTTGTTTCGGGCCACCGACACGGACCCGTACACCCGAGCCCACCTGCCCGTGCCCACGGCGTCGACTGCGGTCCTCCACGCCGGCCTCGCACCCGAGGCCCCGCCATCGGCGCTCCGCCGATTCTCGGCCTGGACCCTGCGGCACGGCCGGGTACGAAACGTGGTGGCCCTCGGGCTCCTCGAAGCCGTCCTTGTCTCCTTCGTTCCGGCGGCAGCCATCGTGGTCCTCCTGGTGGTCTTGGCGCTGGTGCTCTCCTCGTTCGTCTATGGAGACTGGCGGTCCACACGGAAGGCACTCACGTTGGCCGTCGGCTCGACCCTGGTCGCCGCCGCCATCTGCCTGCCCTGGGTGATCGGGGTGCTGTCGGCTGGCCGCGGGGCCGTCGCCGTCTTCGGTGTGCCGACTCCTGCGTCGGGCGCGGCGTCGTGGGGATCCCTCCTACGCTTCGCCGTCGGCCCCATCGGCAGTTCGCCCCTGGCCTGGGGATTCGCCGTGGCGGCGGTGGTGCCGCTGGCCCTGGCCCGCGGGGCAAGGTTTCGCTGGGCGGGCCGATTCTGGTCGATCGCGCTCGTGTGCTGGCTGCTGGCCTGGGCCATCGGGCGTGGATGGACCGGCAGCCTGGCCATCGACCCGCTGGTCCTGCTCGGACCGGCTGCCGTGTCAATCTCCGCCGCCATCGGGCTCGGTGTCACCGCCTTCGAGGAGGACCTGCGGGCCGCGGACTTCGGGTGGCGGCAGCTGGTGACCGTGATGGCCACCGCCGCCGTGGTGCTCGGGGCCGCCCCGACGCTGGTGGCCGCGCTGCCCGGTCGGTGGAATCTTCCCCTCAACGACTTCAGCCAGTCGGTGGCCTGGATGCACTCGAAGCCGGCAGCCGGGTCATTTCGGGTTCTGTGGCTCGGGGATACACGATCCCTCAATCTGGGTTCGTGGAGCGCGGGAGACGGATTGGCCTACGCCACTTCGGTGGACGGTGCCCCGGATGCCCGGTGGCTGTGGAATGCGGCCGGACCGGGCCCGGCGGCAGGTCTGGTGGCGGCGGTCAATCTGGCCCGAACCGATCGGACGGACCAGTTGGGTCGGATGCTGGCTCCGGCCGGGGTGCTCTACGTGGCGCTCGTGACCTCACTGGCACCGGAGATCACCGGTGAGCAGAGTCCGGAGGCGTACCCGGTGCCACCGGATCTGGCCCCGGCGCTCGGTCATCAACTCGATCTCACTCCGGTGGTGTCGGGCACTGGCATCACCGTCTACGCCAATGCCGCCTCGATCCCGTTGCGCGCCGAGGTGGCCGCGGGCAAGAGCGCGGGGGCATCCGGAGCCGGCACCGGGATGCTGAGTGGTCCTCCCGGGTCGGCCGTCGTCCCTAGGGCCGTGCCCGTGCTTCCGGGTCCGGCGGCGTCACGCTCGTTCACCGGTCCGCTGTCGGCGGGCACGGTGCTGGCGGCGTTGGCCCCGGCCGGTCGATGGAGCCTGACCACTCACACCGGCGCCCAGGCGAGCCGGTCGCCGTCGTTCGGATGGGCGGCCCGCTTCCGGGTGACGGCACCGGGGGTCAGCACGTTGCGCTTCGACGGTGGGGTGGTGCCTCCGGCAGCCTTGCTGTTCTCGCTCGTGGTGTGGCTGGCGGCGGTCGTCTTCCTGCTGGGCGGGCGCCTGGGTGGTCCATGGCAGCGGGTACGGATCCACCGGCGACGAACCGGTGCGGGCGGTCGTGATGGCGGTGCCGGATCGCCGGCGGAACGGCTCGAGGCGGGAGGGGCGGCATGGGAGGCAAGGCTGTGACCGACGCCGACGGGCCGGAGTCCGAGGCCCTCGACGGTGAGGACCGGGGTGGTCCGCACCGGTCACCCCACCCGCGATGGCCTCGCCGAACCTCGTTGGGCCCGCTCCGCGGTCGGTGGGCGGTCATCCTTCCCGTGGTCGTGGTGCTGGTCGGAGGTGCGGTGGTCGACGGGCTCTTTCCGGTTTCGTCGGCTGCGCCGGTGCCCGCCACCGGCGACGGGGTGCTGGTGGCGCCCCCAGACGCCCGTTCGGCGTCGGCATTCTGTGCGGCCGGGACCGGGACGGCCGCCAACACGACGATCTATCTGACCAATTCCACGTCCCGGTCAGTGTCCGGAGCGATGACCTCCGTCGGGCTGGCCACCAGCAGCGGAACCGTTCCGACCGTGCGCCGATCCGTGGTGGCCCCGCCGCTCGGGACCATGGCGGTGAATCCGGCCAGTGGGCTCCCACCGGGCAGCAGCTCGTCCTCCTTCACCTTCACCAGCGGGGGAGTGACGGTGCGCCAGGTCGTCGGTGGACCCAATGGCTGGAGCACCGCGCCCTGCGCTACGCAGCCCTCTTCCCGGTGGGCCTTCGCCGGGGGGTCCACGATGCCCGGGTACGCCCTGACACTCTCCCTGTTCAATCCGGCCGCGTCCGACGCCGCGGTCAACATCTCCTTCTTCACGAGCTCCGGTCTGATCACTCCGCAGGCGTATCAGGGCTTGACCGTCTCCGCGGGCCAGATGGTGGCGGAGAACGTGGGCGACTTCGTGCAGAACTCCTCGGACATCGCCACGCTGGTGACTGCTCAGTCAGGGACGGTAGTGAGCACCGAATTCCAGCAGTTGTCCTCAGGATCGAGCGGTGGGCTGTCCCTGCGATTGGGTGCCCCGGCCCTTTCGACGGTATGGCGGTTTGCCCAGACGACCAACACGTCGGGGTCGACGGTGACCTTCTACCTGGCCAATCCCACCAGTGCTCCGGTTGCGGCCACCATCGCCTTCGGCCTGTCCTCCGGCTCGGTCGAGCCCAGGCACCTGGTGGTGGGTCCGCTTTCCGAGTCGGCATTTGTGGCGTCCGGGACGACCGGGGTCCCACAGCAGGTCCCGTATTCGGTGACCGTCACCGCCTCGGCGCCGATCGTGGCCGGCCGATCGGTCCAGGCTGCGTCCACCGCCTCCCAACCCGTGTTTGGGTCATCTTCGGGAACGGTGACCGCGGCCGATCGGTGGTTGGTCCCTGGTCCCGGGGTGCCGGCGGCGCCCGGCACCACCGGCGCCACGGTGGAGAGCCTGGCGGTGGCCAATCCGGGACCGTCGGTGGCCATGGTGACGGTGGCGGTCCTGGGTGGAGCGCACCCTGTCTCCATGTTCGCTGTCGCCCCCGGTGGGGTGGCCGTGCTCGGACCCAAACAGGTCGGCGGTCTCCCCGTGCTCACGGTGTCCTCGTCGCAACCGGTCAATGTGGAAGAGGACAGCGGGCCCACCGGGGCACCCGGTGTGGTGTCGTCGACAGGATTTCCTTTCGTCGGCTAGGGGCCATTCCCGGAGCCGGACCCGAGCTCAACCGTGTTGCCACATCCGGCCTTGGAGGCTGCGGACGCCGGCGAGGGCGGTCTGGTCCAGCCGGTCCATGTCCTCCTCGTCGATGCTCCAACCGAGAGCCCCGGCGTTCTCCTCGGCCTGGTGCCGGTTTTTGGCGCCGGGGATCGGAACGACGCCCTTGGCGATCACCCAGTTCAGTGCGACCTGGCTCGGCAGCTTTCCCCCGTATTTGTCGCCGATCCGCCGCAACTCGTCGACGACGCCGTCGACGACCGCCATCGGGTGTTTGGAGAAGTTCCGCTTGCCGGGGGGTGGATGGGACGCCGAGTACTTGCCGGTCAGACGACCCTGGCCGATCGGCGAGTAGGCGAGGGGAAGCACCCCCAGCTCGCGGCAGGCGGCCAGAAGGCCGCTCGTCTCCGGAGATCGTCGCAGCAACGAGAACTCGATCTGATTGGTGGCCAGGCGCATCCCCCGAGCGCCCAGGGCCTCAGCCATGGAGCGGGTTTCCTTGGCCGAATAGTTCGAGACCCCGACCGCCTTGACCAGGCCCGCCTGGTGGGCCGCGGCCAAGGCATCGGCCATGGCCGCGTGGGAGCGAAGACTGATGGGCCCGTGGATCTGGTAGAGGTCGACGGCGGGCAGGCCGAGGCGGTCCAACGAGGCCCGCACGGACTTGACCAGGGAGCCGCGAACCTGCACCTTCCACGGCGACGGCATGAACTTGGTGGCGACCGTGGTGGTGGAGGCCTGTTGGGGGTCTCCGGCCAGCAACTGGCCGATGATCCGTTCGCTCTCCCCGCCGCCGTACACCTCGGCGGTGTCGAACAATGTGACTCCGGCGTCGATCGAGGCATCCCAGGCCTCTCGAATCGAGTCACGGGTCAGCGCCGTGTCGTAGCTTCCCATGCCCCACGTTGATCGGTCGCCCCAGGCCCAGGTGCCCACGCCGAGCACCGGTATCGACACGTCGGTACCGGCCAACGTGTACCGGTCGGGGGTCACTCCTGCACGGTACCCGATCTGCCGCCAGCAGGTTCCGGCGTATCGATGGAGATGCTGCGCATGCCTGTGGGTGATGGTCGTATGACGGAGCCGTGGGCCAAAGCATCGCCGCCCGTCTACACCCGGCGTCGACCGAAGTGCCTAGTGCAACTCGACGGAGATCCGATCATCACCGAGGTCCCGACCCGAGAATTGGCAACCGGCGACCTTGGCCACGCGCATGACCATCTCCGCGTTCGATGCGCTCACGGCCATGTGGCACGACCCCTGTGTGTTGAGTCGCTCCCACATCACACCGATCTCGAAACCACGGACGAATTCAGGGTCGTCCGTATCAAATCGAAGCTCTGAATCCATGACCGGATCATCGTCAAATCGGCGCTGGCCCTTGAGCCTCCTGGTCGACGGGTGCCGGTTTGCCCTCGCTCACGCACCCGTCCAGATTCCTCCCGCCCCTTCCCGCCCTCGATCGACGCCTGTCGGTCCCTTGCCGTGACCGGTCGGCCCGTGAGGGCGGTAGGACAGGTTGGGTCTCCGACGCCTCGCCACCAGTACCTGGCTGCGCCCGGGCCCGTCGCCGAGGTGGTCCGTCGTGGACTGCGGCGCGGTCAGGTGCTGGAGGTGGTCGACGAAGCCGGGACGACGGTGATGTTGATGGCGAACTCTCCGGGCTTGAGCCCCGTGCCCTGTGAGGAGGTGGCGGCGGAAACGACCTCCATCGTCCACTGTGAGTTCTTGGCCGTGAACGCCGATCCGGCCGCGCTGACCGTGGTTGGCGACGAGTTCGCACCCGTCCCTCCGGCGATGGGTGACGACCCGGTCTGGACGTTCGAGATCGTGTAACCCGCCGACTGGACCTTGGCCTGATAGGCCGACGTCTCCGAGGCCTGGGACCCGGTGACGGCGAATGCCACGTCCCAGGCGTTGTTCGTGCCGCCGCCGGCCAGCACCCGGGAGTGATCAGGGAGCGGCACGTCGCTGGGGAATCCCGCAGGGAGCTCACCGGTGGCGCCGGAGAAGTTGTGACCGAAGGCGTTGCCGCTCACCCCGTGCTTGGTGACGTGCAGGCTGCACCCCGAGAGGACGAGGACGCCGGAGGCCAGCGCCAGGACCCAGAGCCGGACCCGGCGGGGGTGGAGCCCGCCCGGCGCCCATCGGTCGCCCCCCACGGTGATCACGGCACCCTCCAGGTCGTAGCCGCACGGTGACCTGCACTGTGCAATCGCATCTGGCAACCTCCTCATCGTGCTGCTCCCAGTGGACCGATGCGGTCGTCTTCCCGACGGCCCGCCATCGGTTCAGCCACGGGAGAGCGTACTCAGGGAACTCGAGGGGCACACTGCTGGCCGGATCCCGGTCGGAAGGGCCACACGGCCGTGTCCATCGGGGTACGTTGACCCGTGCTCTCGCTGCCATCCCCAACGGAGGGTCGATGACCGACGCCTATGCCGACGTGCCCGGAACCCAGCCAGTGACGATCTTCCACAACCCGGAATGCTCGAAGAGCCGAGGCGCGCTCGAGATGCTCAACGAACGATCCGTCGACTATCGCGTTGTTGACTACCTCGTCTCGCCGCCCTCCAAGGAGACGCTGGCGATGATCGCCTCCACGTTGGTGGACCCGGTCCCCGAACTCATCAGGACGACCGATGAGAGATTCATCGAGCTCGGCGTCGACCCGGACACCTACCGGAGTGCCGAAGAGGTGATCGCGTTCCTCTTCGCCCACCCCGACCTGATGCAGCGGCCCGTCGTTGTCGCCGGCGATCGGGCCGTCATCGCCCGGCCCACCGAGCGGCTCGCGGAGCTACTCGACGGGATCTGAGGGTGCTCGCTCGGGGTCGCCCGCCGGGGTCGGGTGCTGGTGGTCGGGGAGTCCCTCGAGCGGAACCAGGTGGTTGGTTACGCTCATGGCCATGGCTGACGAGCGCAACCGGACGTTCGGGTCCTGGCCGGACGGCTACCGGGCGCTCCAGCGCCTGAGTGAGGCCGTAAGAGGCTCCGGGTTGGAGCCGGCGCTGATTGAACTGGTCAAGATGCGGGCGTCCCAGATCAACGGCTGTGCGTACTGCATCGACATGCACTCGAAAGATGCCCGAAAGCAGGGCGAGACCGAGCAGCGCCTCTACGCGTTGAGCGCCTGGCGGGAGGGCCCCTTCTTCTCGCGGCGCGAACGCGCCGCTCTCGGTCTCACCGAGGCGGTCACCCTCATCGCCCAAGCGGAGATCCCGCACGCCTTGATCGACGAGGTCTCCGCGGCCTTCGCCCCCGAGGAGCTCACCAGGCTCCTGTATCTCATTGTCGAGATCAACGCCTGGAACCGCCTGGCCATCACGACGGGAAACCCCGTGCCCGGCACCTACCATCCCGGCGATCCGTGACAGTGCTCGACCGGGGGTTGCGGGCCAGTGTGGCTACCGCCGGTTTTGAGAATGGTCGGATCTGGGGCGCGACCCCGAGTGGCAGAGGTCGAGCACCAACCCGGAGTAGCCCGCACCGACCACGATGCGTCCATGGTGATCGAGGGGCCCGGTCCGCCGTGCGCAGTTCTCGGGAGTCAGTCGCTCCTGCTAGTGAGCCGCCAGCACCGTGACGAAATCGCGGGTCCAGCCCACCTGGTACTGGTTGCCGGGGCGGTTCTGACCGGGGATGCCGGCGACCAGTGGCGCACCGGGGGTCGGTGCCGTTGCCAGTTGCACCCACTGCGGGTTGATGTCGAGCTGCATCCCGCTGACCACACCTGCGCCGATGAGCGCGTTGGCCAAGTCGCCAGGAACAGCCCCCATACTTGCCGCGTAGACCAGGTTGCCGGCTGCGTCCTCTCCCAGCGAGCTGCGCGCCACCACCGCGCCGCCTCCCAGCGTGGACCCCCAGGCGCCGATGTTGGCGATTTGAGCGGCCGGCTGGCCGGCGACGACCAGAGGAGCGAGATTCTGGCGAACACTGGAGACCTGCTCGTCCGGGACCGGCAGATCACGGCCCCAGACTCCGACACGGGCCAGACCGCTGGTGTCGATGACCAGACTGGCTGTCCCTACCACCAGGGGGATCAGCACTTGGCCGTTCAGTTCGAATCCGCCGGCACCCGAGTTGGCCTTGAAGCCCCCATTGAACGCGGCAATCAGTATGGACGCCTCATCGGGGCCAATGCTCGATCCATTGTCGCGAAACACAGTCGCCGCCCCGGTCGGTGGGTCCGAGCTGCCCACGTGGAGGCCGAACCGCGTCTGCCCGGCCCGGAACCGGAAGACGGTGACGACGTGGCCGGTCGCTTCGGTGACCGACTGGGTGTCCACGGCGATGGCGCCATTGACCGTCGACACCGGCGTCCACCCCGGCTGCTCGGTCGTGGTCGTGGTCGTCGGGGGGATCGTCGTGGTGGGCGCGGCCTCGGTGGTGGTCGGCGATTGGACGCTGCTGTGCGACATTGTCGAACAACCGGCCGACACCGCGCCGCTCACGATGAGGAACAGCGCCGCCCAGGTGGTGGGTAACCGGAAGGCATGGATCCTCGATGGAAGCGCCCTCGGTGGCGTCACGAGCGGTGAGCCTACGAGTCCGGCACTCTCGGGTGGTGTCGCCCTCCGAGTTGGTCTAGGCGGGGTCGGGGCGGGTTGGGGCGGCGCCGACCTCGGGGCTGGTCCAGAGGTCCCGGAGCTCCTGGTTGAAAGCCGCCGGCCGTTCCATGGGGAAGAAGAGCTTCGCCCCCTCCAGCCCGACCCGACGCACGGTGCCAGGGATGGTCGTCGCCAGCCATTCACCCCAGGATGTATCGAAGAATTCGTCGTCCGTCCCCCAGACGATCAGGGTCGGAGACCGGAAATCGGCCAGGTCGTCCCGGATGGCCACCGTCACGCGGTTGTCCATGCCGGCGACGTAGGTCTGGATGGCGGCGGCCCGGGCGTCCGAGCTGCCGATCGGGCCGAAGAATCCCGCGATCACCTCGTCGGAGAGGTCCTCGGGATGCTCGAATCCCGAGGACAGCGAAGCCCGTGCGCTGTCCGGGTCGGCGGCCAGGGCCCTGAGGGCGGCGACCAGCTCGCCCTGGCGGGCCAGGTCGACGATGGGAGCGAAGGCAGCGGGCGGCCAGTTGTCGTGGGTGTCGCAGTTGGTCAACGTCAGGGTTCTGATCCGACCGGGGATCCTCGTTGCCACCAGCTGGGCCACGGCCCCACCGCTGTCATTGCCGACGAGATCCACCGTGTCGAGGTCGAGGGCGTCCAGGAAGGCCACGATCATGTCGGCCTGGAGGCTCATGGTGAGGTCCTCGGCCCCGAGGTAGACGCTCCCGCCGTGGGCCAGGAGGTCCACCGCCAGGCATCGTCGCAGATCCGCGAGGCCTTCGAGTTGGTGATGCCAGAGGTCTGCGTTGAGAAAGACGCCGTGGAGGAACACCGCCGGGGGGCCGTTCCCGGCCTCGATGTAGGAGACGTCACCGAACTCGGTCGCCACGGCCCGTCGAGCATACATACTAAGGGTGGGTGAAATACTCATAGTATGTGACTATAAGATCAAGGGTGATGGCTGTCAAGAGCCGCCGGGAGGAGTACGCCGAGACCACTCGGGCCGCCATCGTGCAGGCGGCCGTCGAGGAGTTCGCCTCTGAGGGGTTCGCCAAGAGCACCATGGACAACGTGGCCCAGGCGGCACGGGTCACCAAGGGTGCCGTCTACCACCACTTCACGGACAAGGCCGAGCTGTTCGAGGCGGTCTTCGTGGTGATGGAAGAGCGGCTGCTGGCCAGGGTCACTGCCGGAGTGTCCGGAATCGACGATCCCTTCGAGCTCATGGCGACCGGCGTCGATCTTTTCCTGGCCGAATGCTGCGAAGCCGACTTCCGCCGCATCGCCGTCCAAGAAGCACCCGCGGCACTGGGTTGGGCCCGGTGGAAGGAGATCGAGGAGCAGTACTTCCTCGGTCTGGTGGCCGGCTCGCTCGATGCCCTCGCCCAGGCCGGGGTCATCGCTCCCCCCTCCGGCGACCTCACGGCCCGGATGTTGCTGGCGGCCATGTCGGAGGCAGGGTTGGCCGTCGCCGCCTCGCCCCGACCGGCCGCCGAGCGCCGTCGCGCCGGCGCCCTCGTGATGCAGTTCGTGAGCGGTCTGCAAGACCATTCGCCGCCGGCACCGCGGGCCGACCCCTGACACAGGTCGACACGTTCCCGACGGTCGGGGCGGTGCCTATCCGAGTGGTTGCGGCGGCGTGTCCGGGCCGCCATCAGGCGTAGGTGCGCACCAGGGCGAGGACGTCGTCGACATCCGGCCCGTCCCCGCGCAGGGAGGTGGAGGAGGGGCCGCGGCGGCGGGCCGCCACCGCGCACAGTTCGGATGCCGGACCGAAGATGGTGGTGGCCGCCGGCTCGTCGGGCACGAAGTTCCACTCCTCACCGCCCGGGGCCACCAGGTGGAACGCCACTGGGCCGGCCATCGAGCGGCCGGCGGAGGCGAAGGCATAGGGAAGCGTTCGCCACGCCAGCCGGGCAATCGGTCGCAGGCGGTCGGTCGGTGGCAGCTCGACGTCGAGGGCGCCGGCCACATCGCCGGAATGGATCCAAGTCTCGGCCAGCCGGGTGGTGGCCAGCGTCCGGGCTGACAGGTCTCCGGCCACCCAGGGGACCTGGGTAGAGAGGTCGATGCCCTTGAGCGCATCCAGCAGGCGGGCCGTGCCCGTGGACCAACGCCCCAACAACTCGGAGGTCGGGAGCCCCCGCTCCCGTGCCACCATCAACGCCGCGCCCTCGTCGATCGAGGCCGCTCCCGGCCACCCTTCAGCCAGCTTCGCGGTCACCTCGGCGAACCGACCGGTGGCGCTGGCGGTGGCCATGTCGTCGGTCTGGGCCAGGTGGAGCACGACGTCGGCCACATCCCAACCGGCGCAGCGGGTGGCGGCGTGCCAACCGGGTTCCGCCAGGTCGCGCAGGAGACCCGCCAGTTCTGCCTGTTGGTCGGCCAAGGCCTCGACGGCGGCGTCCATCGGGTCAGAGCCTAGGTGTGCACCTGGACGGGGCCACGGAGTCCGTCAGAGGGACGGCCGCGTCGGTGGTCCTAGTGCCGGATGCCGGACGCCCTTTGCTGCGGGACGGCCATCGCTGCCGGGCTAGCGGGAGGCCGGCGGTGGTGGCGGGGGCGGCCACGGGGCCTTGGCGGGCCAATGACCGGGTGCCGGCCGGGTCGGCAACGGCGAAGGAGCCGGGGGCCAGTGCCCGGCCGGAGGAGGAGGGGGCGGCCAGGGCGACGGGCCGACCTGCCCCTCACCCGTCTCCTGTCCGCCATCGGCCGGCGGGGTCGCGCTCTCCTGAGCAGCGGCGTGCGTGGCTCCCGAGACCTCGGCGTCAGCGGGCGCCTCGCTGGACTCGGACCCCAGGTTGTCCGGAGTGCCGGTCGCTGTCGACCCACCAGTGGCGGCTTCCCCCGGCGCCGTCCCGTTGGTGGAATCTCCCGGAGGGCCGTCGACGTTGTCCGATCCGGTCGGGCCGTGCTGGGAGGCGACGAAGATCGGCGGCACGGTCTTCACACCGTGCTCGTGGACCGGCCGCCCATAGGCCATGTCGACCAGCCGACCGACGGTCTCGCCGTCGATGGTCTCCTCGTCGAGCAGCGCCCGGGCCACGGCATCGAGCCCGCCGCGGTGGCGGGCCAGCACCTCGAGGGCCCGTTCCTCCTGGGCGCGGAGGATGATCTCCACCTCATCATCGATGATCTGACTGGTGTGCTCCGAATAGTCCCTGGTGTGCATGAGGTCCTCGCCCAGGAACACCTGGCCCTGCGATCCCCAGGCCATGGGGCCGATCTTGTCGCTCATTCCCCACTCACGGACCATCTTCCGGGCCAGCTCGGTGTTGCCGACCAGGTCGTTGCTGGCCCCGGTGGACAGGTCTCCGTAGACCAGCAGTTCGGCGGCCCGACCGCCCATCCGCACGGCCAGCGAGTCCTCGATGTGCTGGCGGGGGTGGATGTGGCGCTCCTCCATGGGGAGCTGCATGGTCACACCGAGGGCCATGCCGGTGGGAAGGATGGTCACCTTGTGGACGGGATCGGCGTCGGGGAGCACGTAGGCCAGCACGGCATGCCCGCCCTCGTGGAAGGCCACCCGCTCCTTCTCGGCGCCGGACAGGACCAGGCTCTCGCGTCGCTGACCCATCAGAACCCGGTCACGCGACGCCTCGAAGTCGACGTTCTGGATGACTTTCGAGCCGCGGCGGACGGCGTGGAGGGCTGCCTCGTTGACCAGGTTGGCCAGGTCGGCTCCACTCATGCCCGGGGTGCCGCGGGCAACGGTTCCCAGGTCGACACTCGGGTCGACCCGCTTGTCCTTGCAGTGCACCTGGAGGATGGGGAGGCGCTCGTCGAGGTCGGGAAGGGGCACCACGATCTGGCGGTCGAAACGGCCGGGCCTCAGGATGGCGGCGTCCAGGATGTCGGGCCGGTTGGTGGCCGCCATCACCACGATCCCCTCGGTCGGGTCAAACCCGTCCATCTCCGACAGCATCTGATTGAGGGTCTGCTCGCGCTCGTCGTGCCCGCCGCCGAGCCCGGCACCCCGCTTGCGACCGATCGAGTCGATCTCATCGATGAACACGATGGCCGGTGCCTGCTTGCGGGCGGTGGCGAACAGATCCCGTACCCGACTGGCGCCCACGCCGACGAACATCTCCATGAAGTCGGAGCCGCTGACCGACATGAAGGGAACCCCCGCCTCCCCGGCGACGGCCCGTGCCAGCAGGGTCTTGCCCGTACCCGGGGGTCCGACGAGCAGGATGCCCTTGGGGATGCGCGCCCCTATCTCCTTGAAGCGGGCGGGTGTCTTGAGGAAGTCCACGACCTCGCTGATCTCGAGCTTGACCCCGTCATAGCCCGCCACATCGTCGAAGGTCGTCGACGGTCGCTCGGTCGAGTAGAGCTTGGCCTTGGAGCGGCCGATGGACATGATGCTTCCCATCTGGCCCTGCGCCTTCCGGCTGATGTAGAAGAAGACGGCCCCGATGAGTGCGAAGGGAAGGATCCAGCCCAGGATTCCGATCAGGGGATTCGAGGTCGGGGTGACCAGCTTGTAGTTGGATCCCAGCTGGTGGAGGGCGGTGACCTCGGAGTCGATGACCGGGTTCGGCCCGCTGACGGTGTAGGAGCGGCCGTCGGAGAGGGTGCCGGTGATCACGCCGGTGGTCGTGTCGACCGTAGCCGTCTTGACCTGCTTGCCCTGGATGTCACTGAGAAACGTGGGGTACGTGAGGGTGTTGGTGGTCGTCTTGTGCAGCAGGTTCGGGATGATCAGCACGGACAGGACGGCAATGGCCACCACCACGTAGAGCACCATCCGGTTCTTGTTCTGGCCGGGGACTTCCTGTCCGGGCCCCCCAGGCGCAGGGGGGCCGCCGGGTGCGTTCTGGTCGGGCGGGGTCACCTCTTCATGCTATTCGCGCCGGGCGTCATCTGAGGCATCGCCCCGGTCATCGGGCGGACCGCCCCCTGCGGTCGGGATTCGATCGGTATCGTGGCAGGGTGATCGAGCGGTCCGAACAGGGTGCGGACTCGGGCGCGGCCGCCGTCGGCAGATCGGTCGTGCGACCGGAGGTCGTCCAGCGGGACCCGCCGCCGCCCCCGCCCGGATGGGCACCACCCCCACCCGGATGGGTGCCCCCGCAAGACTCATCACCAGGTCCGATGCATCCTCAGGCCGTTGCCGCCCCACGGCGCGATCTCCCGGACGGCTCCGGCCTTTCCCTCGGTCGTCAGCTGGCTGCCGGTGGAGCTCCGGACAGCCGGGGGTCGGCCTGGATGTGGCTCCTGTTTGCGGCCCTGGGATTTGTCGGCGGCCAGGTGCTGGCCGCTGTGTTCGTGGCCATCACAGCCGCCGTCGAGGGGAAGCTGAGTTCGCTCACGGCCATCGCCCGGCTCGATGAGCCCCCGACCTGGTACATCGTCTCCACCTTGTTCGGACTGTGGACCGGATTCTTCGGAGCCGGATGGATGGCCACGGGGGTGCGGGGTACCAAGAGTTTCGCCCGGGACCTGGGTCTCCGCTTCCGGTGGGCCGACCTCATCGGGATCCCCGTCGGCGTCGGGGGACAGATCCTGGTGGCTCTGATGTACATCCCCATCGCCCAACACGTCCACAACTTCAGTCAACGGTTCAACGCCCCGAGCCACCGGCTGACCGGGGGATCACACGGACTGAGCTACTTCGTGATCGCCGTCTGCACGGTGGTGGGAGCGCCGTTCTTCGAAGAGCTGTTCTTCCGGGGCGTGCTGTTGCGCTCTCTGGCCCGACTGTTCGGGACGGTGGGGAGGTGGGTGGGACCCACGCTGGCCATCGTCATCACCGGCCTGCTCTTCGGCCTGGCCCACGCCGAGTCCCTGCAGCTGCTGGGCCTGGCCGTGTTCGGGATCATCCTGTCGGTCGTCGCCTATCGCACCGGGCGCCTGGGCATGAGCATGGTCGCCCACGCCACCTTCAATCTGATGGCGGTGGCCTCCGCCGTGGTCGCCCCGCTGGCTCTCGGCGCCGCGGCGCCGTTCTGAGATGACCGCGCCCGTCGGGGTCGTCCCGGTCGAGGCGTCACCCCCGGGGGTCCACCCGGGACCGCCGCGCCCGGCCCCCAGCCTGCGCTCACGGCTGACCGGGAGGTCGGCTCGGCGCGGATGGGCCAACCTGCTGCTGGTGCTGGGCGTGACGCTGGTGGCCCTGAGCCAGCTCCACCCCTCACTCCTTCTGGCCAACACGACCACCGCGGGTGGCGATACCGGCGCCCATGTCATCCTCCCGGCGTTCATGAGGTCGCATCTACTGACCCACGGCCAGCTCACCGGGTGGGACCCGGGCTGGTACGACGGGTTTCCCGTCTACACCTTCTACTTCCCCCTGCCCGGGTTGATCACCGTCGTGTTCAACTCGGTCCTCTCCTATGACGTGGCCTTCAAGCTCGTCACCGTGTTGGGCACGCTGCTGCTTCCCACCTGCGCCTGGGCCTTCGGCCGGTTGGCCCGGCTCCGCGACCCTGCACCGGCCTGTCTGGCCGCCGCCACCCTCCCCTTCCTCTTCGAGCCGAGCTTCTCCATCTACGGAGGGAACCTCCTCTCGACCCTGGCCGGCGAGTTCTCGTTCTCCCTGAGCCTTTCCTTCGCCCTGCTCTTCCTCGGCTTGGTGGCCTCCGGCCTCAGGACCGGCCGCCACCGGGCACTGGCCGCCGTCCTGTTCGCCGTCACCCTGCTCTGCCATCTGATCCCGGCACTCTTCGCCCTGGTGGGGGCCGGAGTCTGGCTCCTGCTCGACGCGGACACCGCCCGGGGCATCCGTCGGGGGGTCCGAGGCCGGCTGGCCCGACGACGGTGGTCCCGGCGCCTGGCCTGGTCGGTGGTGGCGGGCGCCGTCGGCATCGGCCTGACCGCATGGTGGCTCGTTCCCTTCGCCCTGGGCCAGGCCTACACGACCGACATGGGCTACACCAAGGTGCTCGGCTTCCCCCACCTCCTCTTTCCTGCCTCGGCCCGTTGGGTGCTGGCAGCCGACCTCGTCGGCGTGGTCGCCATGGTCTACCGCCGCAACCGGGTGGCCCTGTTCCTGGTGATCATGGGGGGCATCTCCGCCGCAGTGGTGTGCCTGGACCCGACCCCCAAGCTGTACAACGTCCGCTTCCTGCCGCTGTGGTTCCTCTGTGCCTACCTCTTGGCCGGATATGCACTGTCCGAGGTCGTGGTCGCCGTGGCCACATGGAACCGCCGCCGCCGCCTCGACCAATGGGTCCAGGTGATCAGGGAACGGCTGAGCCTGGTGCAGAGCCGGCCGTGGCGGCCCGGCGACCGGGTGAGCCGGTTCCGCCGGCCCACACCGGATTCGAACCCCCCCGGCTCGGTGGTCGGCCCCATGATCGCTCTGGCCGCCGCCTGCCTGGTGGTCGTACCCCCGCTGGCGCTTCCGGCGCCGACCCTGAGCCACATCGGGATCACCGTGGGCGCCAATCAGCCGAGCGCCTGGGCCAACTGGAACTACTCGGGATATGAGCGCAAACCGGACTATCCCGAGTACCGGGCCGTGATCCAGATGATGGCCAAGGTCGGTACGGACCAGGGCTGCGGTCGCTCCATGTGGGAGTACGACCCGTCCCTCAACCGGTTCGGCACCACCATGGCCCTCATGCTCCTGCCCTACTGGACGAACGGTTGCGTCGACTCGATGGAGGGCCTGCTGTTCGAGTCGGCGTCGTCCACACCGTTCCACTTCATCAATCAGAACGAGCTGTCGATCACTCCGTCCGATGCCGTTGTGGGTCTTCCCTACGGCGGGTTGAACGTGCCGTTGGGCATCGAGCACCTCCAGCAGCTGGGTGTCCGGTACCTCTTGGCCTCCTCGGCCACCGTGGAGCAGGCCGCCGCCGCCGACCCCAACGTCACCCAGGTGGCCTCCACCGGGCCGTGGTCCACCAGCTACAACGGCCAGACCCTGGCCACGACGTGGAAGGTCTACAAGATCAAGGACTCGTCACTCGTCCAGCCGCTCGCCAACCAGCCGGTGGTGTGGAAGGGGGTCTCCCCCGGGCAGACCAGCTGGCTGGCCCCGGCGGTGAGTTGGTACGACGCACCGGGTCGATGGAGCGTGGTCCCCGCCGCCGACGGGCCCTCGGCATGGGCCCGGGTACCCGTCGGCGACCTGCAGCCGGCCGCCCGGAGCGAGCCGACAACCACGGTGTCTTCGGTGTCCCAGACCGACAACGCCATCTCCTTCCACGTGGACCGGATCGGGACCCCGATCGAGGTCAAGGTCTCCTACTTCCCGAACTGGCAGGCCAGCGGGGCGAACGGACCGTGGAGGGTGGCGCCCAACCTGATGGTGGTGGTCCCGACCAGTCATGACGTGATCCTCCACTACGCCAGTTCGGGGGCCGACAGGCTGGGCGAGCTCATCACGTTGTTGGCCGTGGTCGCTGTCGTCGCCCTGGTCATCGTCGATCGTCGGGCGCGGCGCGCAGGGTGGATCCACATCCCGTCGGCGACCCGGTAGACACGTGGTGGCCGCGACCCGGACGCTCGGGATGTTCCCGCTGTCGACCGTGCTGTTCCCCCATGCCTGGCTCCCGTTGCACGTCTTCGAGACGCGCTACCGGGCCCTCATGGCGGACTGCCGGGGACAGGACGGCGAATTCGGGGTGGTCCTCATCACCCGGGGCTCCGAGGTGGGTGGCGGGGACCAGCGAGTCGAGGTGGGCACCCTGGCCAGGATCTCTCGTCTCTCCGAGCTGGATGACGGACGGATGCTGGTGCTGGCCGAGGGAGTCCGGAGGCTGCGGGTGTGCCGATGGCTCACCGACGATCCGTATCCCGGTGCCGTGGTGACGGACGCTGCTGACGATCGGGAGGCGCACGACAGCATCGATCCGGCCAGGCAGGAGACAGAGGCCCTCGCCAGCGGGGAGGCCGCGGTGCGTCGACTGCGCTCGCTGCTGTCCGAGCTTGGTGAGGTGCCGGCGCTGCCCCACGACCTCGACATCTCGGGGACCGCCGAAGCGATCGGATGGCAGCTGTGCGAGCTGGCGCCGCTCAATCTCATCGATCGACAGAGGCTGCTGTCGACGGGCAGCATGACGGCCCGCATGGACCTGCTGGCCGACCTGTCCAACGCCATGGCCGCCGATGTGGTGGGCATGCTGGCGGGCGGACTCGGGGGCTGACGCCGGTCGGGAGGGCGGTTCGAGCCGGTCACCGATCGTCACCGCGTCGCCGGTGGGTGCGCACCTCAATGCCGCGGGCGCACCGGCCAGTAGGGCTCCGAGACCCCCCGATCGGGGCAGGCGTTGCTGGTTAGGATGGCCCAGCCATGATCAGCCTGTCCAACGTCTTCAAGGCCTATGACATCCGGGGGATCGTCCCCGATGAGCTCAACGCCGATCAGTTCCGTGCCATCGGTATGGCCGTGGCCCGGTACACAGGCGCTCCGACGTTGCTGGTGGCCCGCGACATGCGCGACTCGGGGGTCGAGCTGGCCCGGGCGTTCGCCGATGGAGCCCGGTCGGAGGGCGCCCGGGTCATCGACCTCGGACTGGCGTCCACCGACCTCCTGTACTTCGCCGCCGGGCGTCTCGACGCACCCGGAGCGATGTTCACCGCCTCGCACAACCCGGCGCGGTACAACGGGCTGAAGCTGTGCCGGTCCGGGGCGCGCCCGATCGGGCGCGACACCGGCTTGGCGGAGATCCAGGCCACCACGGAGTCGCTGCTCGATGAGTGGGGCGCCGACGGCCCGCCCGACCTCGACCAGGGGTCCCTGGCGCCCATCGAGGACCGATCGGTCCTCGATGCCTATGCCGAGCACGTCCGCTCCTTCGTCGACGTCAGCGTCCTCCGCCCGTTGCGGGTCGTGGCCGACACCGCCAACGGTATGGGCGGGCTGGTGGTCCCCAAGGTGTTCGAGGGCCTCCCCTTCGAGGTGGAGATCCTCTTCCCTGAGCTCGACGGCTCCTTCCCCAACCATCCCGCGGACCCCATCCAGCCTGAGAATCTGGTGGCCCTGAAGCAGGCAGTGCTCGCCGGGGGTGCCGACATCGGGCTGGCCTTCGACGGAGACGCTGACCGGGTGTTCCTCGTCGACGAGACCGCTCGACCGGTCTCCGGCTCCCTCACGACCGCGCTGGTGGCCTCGTCGATGCTCGACAAGCACCCGGGGGCGACCGTCCTCTACAACTGCATCTGCTCGCGGGTGGTGCCCGAGGTGATTGCCGAAAAGGGTGGCGTGGGCGTCCGTACCAAAGTGGGCCACAGCTTCATCAAGGAGGTGATGGCGGAGACGGGCGCCATCTTCGGTGGTGAGCATTCGGGCCATTACTACTTCCGCGACAACTACCGGGCCGATTCGGGCATCATTGCCGCCATGGTCGTCCTCGAGCTCCTGAGCATGACCGGCAGGCCGCTGTCGGAGCTCTTGGCGCCGTTCGAGCGCTATGCCGACTCCGGAGAGATCAACACCGTGGTCGACGATCCCGCCCTGGCGGTGGAGTTGATGGCTGCCGAGGTCGAAGGGGCCGGAGGTGCGCTCGGTGTGGCCGATCGGCTGGACGGCCTGACCGTGGACCGGGGCGACTGGTGGTACAACCTGCGACCCTCGAACACCGAGCCCTTGCTGCGCCTCAACGTGGAGGCACCCGACGACGCCTCGTGCGCCCAGCGGGTCAAAGAGGTGCAGGCGGACATCGAACGCCTGCTGGCCGGGTGACCCCGGGAACCCGGGCCCGGCCCGGTGGTGCCGGCGCAGCCGCGGCCATCGACGATCGACGAGAGAGGAATGCACCATGACGCTCGACCCCCTGCTGATCGAGGTGCTGGCGTGCCCGGAGGACAAGGGCCCCCTGCTGTACTTCGCCGACGAGGATCGTCTGTACAACCCGAGGCTGCAACGCAGCTATGAGGTGCGGGACGGCATCCCGGTCATGCTGATCGACGAGGCGACAACCGTCGACGCCGCCGAGCACTCGCGGCTCATGGCCAAGGCTGATGCGGGTGGGGCCCGATCCACAGGAGAGGGATCGGGGTCGTGACCGTCACCGTGGGCGGAACCGACGCGCCATCCTCGCATCCGTCCCCTCTCGGGGTCGACAGCCTCGGCATGTGGGATGCCACCGTCGCCCTCCCCGAGCAGGTCGAGGCGGCAGTGTCCGCCGCCCGGGGTGTCACCGACCTCCCCGGCCACGACCGGGTGGAGAACGTGGTGGTGCTGGGAATGGGGGGGAGCGGCATTGCCGGTGACGTCCTGGTGGCCGTGGCGGCGCCCTTCATGCCCGTTCCGGTAACCGTGGTCAAGGGCTACGAGCCCCCTGACTACGTGGGAACCGGCTCCCTGGTCTTTGCCATGTCCTTCTCCGGCAATACGGAAGAGACGCTGGAGGCCGCAGCCGGGGCCTACGAGGCCGGAGCCTCGTTGATCGTCGTGGCCGGCGGCGGTGCGCTGGTCCGGCTGGCGGGCGAATGGGACGTCCCGGTTGTGCCCGTGCCGACCACCATCCCCCAGCCCCGCGCCGCGCTCGGGGCCATGGCCATCCCGCCGCTGGTGCTGTTGGAGGAGATCGGGTTGTTCCCCGGTGCGCTGCAGTGGGTCGACCAGGCTGTCGACCAACTCCGGATCCTCCGTGACGAGCTGGTCCGACCGGAAAGCCGGGCCGAGGACCTGGCCCGCAGGATCGGACGCACCATTCCCCTGGTACACAGCTCGGGGGACCTCGGGGCCGCGGCCGCGCTGCGATGGAAGGCTCAGATCAACGAGAACGCAAAATGCCCCGCCTTCTACAACGTCTATCCGGAGCTCTGCCACAACGAGGTTGCCGGCTGGGGCCAGCACGGTGATGCCACCCGCCAGCTGATCTCCTTGGTCAATCTGCGTCACGATGCCGAGCATCCCCAGGTGGCCCGGCGCTTCGACCTGGTGGTCGAGGTCCTTCGCGAGGTGGTGGCCGATGTGATCGAGGTCCGGGCGGCTGGCGAAGGCGATCTGGCCCAGCTGCTGGATCTGGCCCTGCTCGGAGACTTCGTCTCACTCCATCTGGCCGGCAACGAAGGTATCGACCCCGGGCCCATCCCGGTCCTCGACGAGATCAAGCTCCAGCTCACCCCGGGGGCCGACGAGCCACCGGATCGGACCTGAAGCCGTTCGAAAGGGCCGGCTCCGGGCCGGGCCGAGTCGCCGAATGGAACGAGGATATGGCCCCCTGAGCTGGGATGTTCCTTCTCCAAGCGGGACCCTTCGGCCCCGCACGGCCCGTATTGCCGTTGAATGACGGCCGGATAACAACTGCGTGAACTCACGGGATCCGCATGTGGAATTCGCCACCACCGGGCGTACACTTCTGGTTGTGAGCTGCGTGCGGGTCTGTGGTTGCAAGTCGAAGCCAGTCGCAGGCGAAACGACCCACGTAAGGCAACTCGTGGTTGCTGAGCATGGTGCGGCTTAGGAGTAAGACCTGCCCGCGGTGCTCCCGGCTGTCGGGGGCGGGCGGAGATGAGGTGACGTGGCCGAAGAGTGGCTCCGAAGGGTCCCCGACCGACAACGGTTGGTGCCGCCGGAGTCCGGCTGCAACGTTCACAGCAGGCGAGTGTGGGGTCAAAGACCAGGTCAGCCGCACGCAGCTCACATGTTCAACCCGACGACCGATCAGGAGGACCGGCCGACAGCAGACGTAGCAACCAGCCAGCACAACCAGGGAGGCGAGCAGTGGACGTTGTCATCGCGTACGGCAGAAGGATTGTGTCCGACCCAGTGAGAGCTCTGACCACGGAGAAGGTGGGCCGACTGGGCCGCCTGTGCCCTGGCCTCGAGCGCGCCGAGGTCCACTTCTTCGAGGAGCACAACCCGAGGATCGCCGACCGGGAGTGCTGCGAAGTGATCATCTTCGGCCACGGGCGCACCGTTCGTGCCCACGCGGCCGGCCCCGTGCCGCTGGTGGCCGTCGACCTGGTGGTGGACAAGCTGGAGCACCAGCTGGAGAAGACGAAGGGGCGGCTGGTGGCCCGCACCCATCCTCGCCGCCGCCCTGCCAACTCGGTGTCGATCCTGCGAGAGAGGGTGCGCACCGCCTGAACGGACAGGAGCGGTAGGGCAGCCGGTCTCGGACCACAGGGCGCCTCGGAGGGCTGGTGCGCGCCGTGGCGCGCTGACAGGGGGCGTTGGGCGGCTAGCTCCGAACACGTCCGACAGTAGAGTGAGAAGCCCATGAGCGTGCTCACGAAAGTCCTCCGTGCCGGCGAGGGGAAGAAGGTCCGTCGCCTGGCCGAGCTGGTTCCGTTGGTCAACGCCCTCGAGCCGGAGATGGAGGCGCGCTCCGACGAGGAGCTCCGGGCCCTCACCGACGTCTTTCGCGAGCGGATCGAACACGGGGAGAGCCTCGAGGACCTGCTCGTCGAATCGTTTGCCCTGGTGAGGGAGGCGGCTTGGCGGGTCTTGGGCCAGCGCCACTTCGACGTCCAGCTCATGGGGGGAATGGCCCTCCATTTCGGGTGGATCGCCGAGATGAAGACGGGTGAGGGCAAGACCCTCGTCTCCACCCTGCCGGTGTACCTGAACGCCCTCGGTGGGAGCGGTGTCCACGTGGTGACGGTCAACGACTACCTGGCCACCCGCGACTCGGAATGGATGGGACGCCTGCATCGATTTCTGGGACTGACCGTGGGCCGGGTCGGTCCCGACATCGATGACCCCGAGGCCAAGCGGGCGGCGTACGGCGCAGACCTGACCTACGGCACTAACACTGAGTTCGGATTCGACTACCTCCGCGACAACATGGCCCGGTCCCAGGACACCATGGTCCAGCGCGGCCATCCCTTCGCCATCGTCGACGAGGTGGACTCGATCCTCATCGACGAGGCGCGGACTCCGCTCATCATCTCGGGTCCGGCCGCCGAGTCCGCTCAGCTCTACTACCAGTTCGCCGGGATCGTGCGGACGCTCCGTGTCGACGACGACTACGAGGTCGACGAGGAGAAGCGCATCGTCGTGCCCACGGAGTCCGGCATCGAGAAGGTCGAGCGGCAGTTGGGTGTGGGCAACCTGTACGACGCCGTGGCCGTCAACTACGTGCACCATCTGACCCAGGCCCTGTATGCCAAGGAGCTCTACCGGCGGGACAAGGACTATCTCGTGGCCCAGGGCGAGGTCAAGATCGTCGACGAGTTCACCGGGCGCACGCTCGACGGGCGCCGTTGGTCGGACGGTCTGCACCAGGCCGTCGAGGCCAAGGAGCGGGTGCGGATCAAAGAGGAGAACCACACGTGGGCCACGGTGACCCTCCAGAACTATTTCCGGCTGTACGAGAAGTTGTCGGGGATGACGGGAACGGCGGAGACCGAGGCCTCCGAGTTCGCCAACACCTATGACCTCCCGGTCGTTCCGATCCCACCCAACAAGCCGCTGGTGCGGGAGGACAACCCCGATCTCATCTACAAATCCGAAGAAGCCAAGTTCGCCGCGGTGGTTGACGACATCGCCGAGCGTCATACCATCGGCCAGCCCGTGCTGGTCGGCACGGCATCGGTCTCCAAGTCCGAGCACCTGTCGCGCCTGCTCGAGAAGCGCGGCATCCCCCATGAGGTGCTCAACGCCAAGCAGCACTTCCGCGAAGCCGAGATCGTGGCCCAGGCCGGCCGGGTGGGCGGTGTCACCGTGGCCACCAACATGGCCGGCCGCGGCGTCGACATCATCCTCGGTGGGAACCCCGAGGGACTGGCGATCAGGGAGGCGGCGGGCCGGGGGCTCGACCTGACCACCGAGGAGGGCGCAGCGGAGCTGAAGTCGATCGAGGCGCAGTTCGAGGAGACCTGCCAGCGGGAGGGTGAGGAGGTCCGCTCTATCGGGGGCCTCTATGTCCTGGGCAGCGAGCGCCATGAGAGCCGGCGCATCGACAACCAGCTCCGCGGGCGATCGGGCCGACAGGGCGATCCCGGCGAGAGCCGGTTCTTCCTCTCCCTCGAGGACGACCTGATGCGCCTGTTCGCCACCGGCGCCATGAACTGGGTGATGGGTCGGGCCCTGCCCGACGACGTGCCCATCGAGGCCAAGATGGTCACCAAGGCGATCGAGCGGGCCCAGAACACCGTCGAGGGCCGCAACGCCGAGTCCCGCAAGGACGTCCTCAAATACGACGACGTGATGAACGAGCAGCGCAAGGTCATCTACCGGCGCCGCTACCAGATCATCGACGGCGAGGATCTCCGCGAGGAGACCGTCGAGCTCCTCGAGAGCACCATGACCGAGGTGGTGGCGTCATCGTGCCCCTCGGACTATCCGGAAGAGTGGGATCTGGCCCGACTGATCACCGAGGTCACCCAGTACTACCCGAGCAAGTTCGTCGCCGAGGACCTGGCCGACGCCAGCACGGTGGGCCAGGTCACCGAGAGCATCTTGACCGAGGCCCTCGACATGTACGCGGAGCGGGACGAGACCATCCCCGGTGGCGAGGACATCGCCCGGCAACTCGAGCGCGACATCATGCTGCAGATCATCGACCAGCGCTGGCAGGATCACCTGGCCGAGATGGACTACCTGCGCGAGGGCATCAACCTGCGGGCCATGGGCAATCAGGATCCGCTGGTGGCCTACCAGCGCGAGGGATTCGCCATGTTCGGCAAGTTGATGGACGGCATCAGCGATGACTACCTGCGCTACGTGTTCCACGTGCAGGTCATCACCGAGCCGGCTCCCGAGCCCAATCTCAACCAGGCCAGCTACATCGCCGCCGACGACCCGGTGCAGGGCGACGCCGCTCTGGCGGCGGCGTTTGCGGCTGCGACCCCGGCGGAGCTCGAGCAGGCTGCGGCTCTCCCGGACGTCAACGGCAGTCAGTCCGGGGTCACCAACCGCTTCGGCGATGACGGTGAGACCCAGGTGCCGATCGTGAAGTCCGAGCGCGAGAAGATCGGGCGGAACGAACCGTGCTGGTGCGGGAGCGGCAAGAAGTTCAAGCTCTGTCACGGCGCCAACTGAGATGGCCGCGGCTGACAGTCCCCGAGGGGGGGCTGGAGGGCCGGAGTCCGTCGACATTCCGACGGCGTTGGCCTCCTTGGCCGTGCGGCTTCGGGAGGCCGAGCACTTCATGTCCCGCGACGGCCTGCACGAGCGCCGCTCCGAGCTCGAGAAGGCGGCCTCCGAACCGGGCCTGTGGGACGACGCCGACCATGCCCGCGAGGTGACCACCGAGCTCGGGCGGGTGAACGAGGACATCGAACAGCTGGACGGCATGGCCGAGAAGCTGTCCGATGCCGAAACCCTCAATCAGCTCATCGAGGAGGAGGCCGACGATTCGTTGCGTCCCGAGGTCGAGGAGTTGCTCCGCGACCTCGGCCGTCGCCTCGATGTTCTCGAGCTCCGGTCGCTGTTCGCGGGACCCTACGACCACGGTGACGCGGTAGGGGAGATCCACGCCGGGGCCGGAGGCACGGACGCGCAGGACTGGGCGGAGATGATGCTGCGCATGTACACGCGTTGGGCGGAACGCCGCGGGTTCGAGATGGAGGTGGAGGAGGCGACCCCCGGGCAGGAGGCCGGACTGTTGTCGGCCACGTTCATCGTGCGGGGCCGCTACGCCTTCGGCCTGCTGGCGGCCGAGCGCGGCGTGCATCGACTGGTCCGCATCTCGCCGTTCGATGCCCAGCACCGACGCCAGACCAGCTTCGCCTCGTTCGACGTCGTCCCGTTCCTCGAGGATGTATCCGGCGAGGTGGACATCGACGAGAAGGATCTCCGCATCGATACCTACCGCTCGTCAGGAGCCGGTGGCCAGCATGTGAACAAGACCGACTCGGCCGTCCGGCTCACCCATCTCCCGACCGGGATCGTCGTCTCGTGCCAGAACCAACGGAGCCAGCACCAGAACAAGGCCAAGGCCATGCAGGTCCTCGGGGCCAAGCTCGCAGAACGACAGCGGGCCGAGCACCAGGCCACCCTGGACCAGCTGTCCGGCGACCGCACCGACAACGCCTGGGGCAATCAGATCCGTTCCTACGTGATGGCTCCCTATCAGTTGGTCAAGGACTTGCGGACCAACGAGGAAACGGGGAATGTCGAGGCGGTGCTGGACGGCGACCTCGACGCCTTCATCGAGGCCGAGCTTCGTCGCGGTGCGGAGAAGCGCCGCAGCCACGACTAGCGGCCACATTCGTCCCACCTGGTCGCCGCCAACCCTGTGCACAGCGCCTGCACGGCCGGCTGATCCGGTCGTGTTGTCTCTCTCGCCGACGCCTGGCCGTCTGGCGAGGTCAGAGGGCTTGAATCAATTGGCGGGTGAGATGGGGGTAGCATTGCGCGGAATGCGAAGCGTGCTCTCCCCATTCCCCCTTTCGCCGTGAACCTCGCCTCATGATCAAATTCCAGAACGTCACGAAGACGTACAAGGGCTCCACCGTCGCTCTCAACGACTGCTCGGTCGAGATCGACAAGGGTGAGTTCGTCTTCCTGGTAGGTCCTTCGGGATCGGGCAAGACCACCTTCATCCGCCTGCTCCTGCGCGAGGAGCTGCCCGACTCCGGTCGCATCTGGGAAGCGGGCAAGGAGATCGGGCACATTGCCAAGTGGCGGATCCCGTACCTCCGCCGCAACATCGGCTGCGTGTTTCAGGACTTCAGCCTGCTGCCCAACAAGACCGTGTTCGAGAATGTCGCCTTCGCCCTGGAGGTCATCGGGCGGCCCAAGCACGTGATCGCCGCCCAGGTTCCCCAGGTGCTGGACTTGGTGGGTCTGACCAAGAAGCGTGACAACCTGCCCCACGAGCTCTCGGGGGGCGAACAGCAGCGAGTGGCGGTAGCCCGCGCCTTTGTCAATCGTCCGCTGATCCTCCTGGCCGACGAGCCCACCGGGAACCTCGATCCCACCACCAGCCTCGGCATCATGAGGCTCCTCGACCGGATCAACCGCACCGGCACCACGGTGATCATCGCCACCCACGACGCCGGCATGGTGGACCAGATGCGCCGCCGGGTCATCGAGTTGGACCGCGGACTGCTGGTACGGGACCAGGCCCATGGCGTGTACGGCATCGACAGTGCCACCGCTGCGGCCGGGGCCGGTTCCCCCACCGGATCGATGGCGGGACATGCACCGACCGGGGCGTCGGCCGGCGGGTTTCCCGACAGCCTCGCCACCCGCACCTGATGCCGGTCTCGCCGGGTTACGTCTCACGGGAGGCCGTCACCAATCTGTGGCGCAACCGCCTCATGACGGTGGCCGCCATTCTCACCGTCGCCGTGTCGCTGGCCCTGGTCGGCTCTTCCCTGCTGTTGAAGCAGGGCGCATCCAAGGCCACCGTGCAGTGGCAGAACGGGGTACAGGCCATCGTCTGGGTGAACCCCGGTGCCAGCCCGACCCAGGTGTCGTCGATCGGCACCGAGCTGGACCAGTATCCCTACATCAAGCACTGCATCGCCCGAAGCCAGGCCTACGACTACAACGAGGCCAAGGCCATCCTGCCGGCCGACGAGAGCGGGGTCACCACCTTGGCGGACTACCCGTCGTCGTTCCGGTGCGCCCTCAATGACCCGTCCCAGGCCACCGCCGTCTACCAACAGTTCGTGGGCAAACCCGGGATCAAGACCGTCAGCTACCCGGGCCAGCAGATCAAGACCATGCAGAGTGTGATCCGCATCCTGCAGTGGGTGTTCTTGTCCGTGGCGGTGGTGCTCCTGCTGTCGGCATCGGTGCTGATCCTCAACACCATCCGCATGGCCATCTTCGCCCGCCGTCGCGAGGTATCGGTGATGAAGCTGGTGGGGGCCACCAACTGGTTCATCCGACTGCCCTTCATGGCCGAAGGCCTCATTCAGGGCCTGCTCGGCGCCGCCGTGGCCGTCCTCGTGGTGCTGTCTCTCTACTGGGGCATCGGGTTGGACACCGCCAGGACCGCAGCCAACCAGGGGAACATCATCGCCCAGATGTCGCTGGGCGGATGGGAGGTGGCCGGCACCTGCATTCTGGTGGCCCTGGTCGGCGTGGTGGTCGGCGTCGTGGGCTCGGCGTTTGCCGTGCGCCGCTTTCTCGACGTCTGACGGTTAACGTCCCGACCCGGTTGGCGGCGCGGCGTGTCGTCGGTCGCTCACGGCGTCGTCGTGAGGATCCGAGCACACGAGTTGGTCCCCGGCGCATTCGCCAGCCGCATCGTGATCCAATCCATCAGTGCCGATGTTGCGGCCGTGAGGATGCTGTCATGACCGGCGCCTTCGATAGCGGCGTAGTCGACGGTGTCGCGTTGACTGCCGCACAGCGAATCGGCCACGAATCGGGTGGTGGTGGCGTAGGGAACGACCGAGTCCGCCGTGCCCTGCACCACCAGCATGGGCGCGGCCGTGGCGACCTGCCCCGGCTCGTTGTCGGCGATACGTGCGGCGAGCACGGGGTCGCGATCCCAACCCGGGCGGAACAGCTGACCGGCCGGGATGTTCGCGACACGGGTGGCGGCCGCTCCTCCGCACGACGAGACGATGGCCGCCCGATCCTGGAGGGCCAGCGGGGTCAGCAAGGAGGCCAGCGGCAGGTTGCCGTAGGTCGCCGACCACGCGTAGAGGGCCATGAGGGCGAACAATCCCTTGGCGGTCCGCTGCTGAGGTGTGGCCGGCACGAACTCGTCGAGGGAGGTGACCGGCGCCACCGCCGCCACGCCCGGCACGAAGAGCTCGGGGGCGTACGTCTGGGCCATCTGGCCTGCGAACAGGGCGGCCTGCCCGCCTTGTGAGTACCCGACGATGATCACGGTGTTCGACGCCGACGCACCGACCAGGGCGCGGGCGGACCGGGCCGCATCGAGCACGCCCTCGGCCTCACCCTGTCCGATCAGGTAGGGCTGGGGACCAGGGGTTCCGAGGCCCTCGTAGTCGGTGGCCACCACGATCGCCCGGTGGCGGAGCAAGGAGCCGAGAAGGGGGATCGAACCGGGACCCCAGATGGAAGGGGCGCACTGGACGGCCAACCCCGCCGTGCCGTGGGCCCAGCTGACAATGGGGAAACCCCGCGCCGGAGGAATGCCCCCGGGTACCACGGCGATGCCGGACACGGCGATGTCGGCACCGGTGAGCGACTGGGAGTGGTAGAGGATCCGGTAGGCCGTTGCGCCCTCGGGGAGCTGGCCGTCTGAGGGGATGGTCTCCGAGCGGATGATCGACCCCGGCGGCGCCGGGCTCAGCGGTGAGGGGACTTGGTAGAAGGGTTGGGTGGCCGTGGTGGACAGCACGGGGTCGCTCGGGCGGATCCTGGTGGCGCCGCCCGTTCCGGTCCCGCCGAACCGAGGGATACCAGGGAGGAATGTCGTGCCGGCTCCCGCGCCGGTCCCGGGCGGAGTCAGGCCGAAACCGGAAAGGGGGCGCGCCAGGGCGGGGACCGACGGTGCGACCCGGGGTGTGACGCCTGGTGCCGCCAGGGCGGAGCCGCAAGCCGACAGGGCCAATGCCGCCGCCAGCACAGCGACGCCCCGCACGGGCGGAGCGCGATGTCTCCCGGGCGCCCGCCCCCCCGTCCAGCCCCTGCCGCCTGGCGCCACCATCTGGCTCACAGTAGCCAGGCCCTCGGATGCACCGGTCATCTACGCTCGGGGTCCCTTGATGGACGCCCTGCAGCTGGTGACCGACTGGCCGGTGGACAACGCCACCGTCGGCGTCGTCCGGGCCGGTGCCCGACCCGACCTGCTCGGGTCGACCGGGCCCGACCGGCAGCCTTTCGAGTGGGCCTCGGTGACCAAGCCCGCCACCGCCCTGGCCGTCCTCATCGCCACGGAGGAGGGGACGATCTCGCTGGACGAGCCGGCCGGTCCGACCGGTGCCACCGTGCGACACCTGCTGGCTCACGCGTCCGGGCTCGGCCCCGAGCCCGGACCGCCCCTCGACCGTCCCGGGGCCCGACGGATCTATTCCAACGTCGGCTACGTGGTGCTGGGCGATCTCGTCGCCGAGCGCTCCGGGCTTCCTTTTGCCGACTATCTCCATCACGTCGTCCTCGACCCGCTCGGCATGACGGGCACCCGGCTCGATCCCGACGCTCCCTCAGGGGCGGCCGCCACCGGCCTCGCCGGCCCTCTCGTCGACCTCCTCTCGATGGGACGCGAGTTGGCGACGCCGACTCTGGTCAGCGCCGAGACTCACCGTTCGGCGACGTCGGTCCAGTTTCCCGGGCTCGCCGGCGTGCTGCCCGGCTTCCAGCGGTTCGAGCCGTGCGACTGGGGCCTCGGCGTGGAGATCCGTGGACACAAGCAACCACACTGGACCGGCACCACCAACTCCCCGGCCACCTTCGGGCACTTCGGCCGCAGGGGTTCCTTCCTGTGGGTGGATCCGGTGGCGGGGGTGGTGTGCGGGGGGCTGAGCGATCGGCTCTTCGGCCCGTGGGCGGTCCGGTCCTGGCCGCAGCTGGCCGATGCCGTGCTGGAGGCGTGCACCCGGGCACCAGGTGGCAGCGACGAAGTGGTCGATCCCCATTAGGCTCCCCCGAATGAAGGGCGTCATCCTCGCCGGCGGGACCGGATCGCGACTGCATCCGCTCACCCGTATCACCAACAAGCACCTGCTGCCCATCTACGACAGGCCCATGATCAACTGGGGCATCGAGGCACTGGTCAACGCGGAGATCACCGAGATCATGCTGGTGACCGGAGGCACCCACGCCGGGGAATTCCTCAGGCTGTTGGGGAACGGCCATGAGTTCGGAATCGACCGGCTCAGCTACGGCTATCAGGACAGGCCCGGCGGCATTGCCGAGGCCCTGGGGCTGGCGGCGCGGTTCGTCGACGGGGAGCCGGTGCTCGTGATGCTGGCCGACAACATCGTCGAGCGGTCGATCAAGCCGATGGTCGATGCCTTCCGGGCCCAACCGACCGGCGGCCGCATCCTCCTCACCCCGGTGGAGGAGGACGAGCACCTGCGCCATCTGGGCGTGCCCACGTTCGACGACCGCAAGCGGGTGGTCGGCATCGTCGAAAAGCCCGAGCGCCCCGACTCGAAGTTCGGTGTGACCGGCATCTACTGCTACGACTCGCATGTGTTCGACGTCATCCCCACGCTGGTCCCGTCGGGCCGGGGCGAGCTCGAGATCACCGATGTGAACAACCACTACATCGGTCAGGGCACCATGGCCTATGACGTGCTCGAGGGATTCTGGGGCGACGCCGGCGAGTCGATTGACGCGTACTACGCCGTCAACGATTTCGTGCGCACCCACGGCGCCAACAAGGGCTGACGGCCGCAGTCCCGGCCGTCGCCGGTCAGGCGAGGGCGACGCCCGCCCACGCCGCCGTTTCGGCCCGGTGCCGTCCGTAGTCGACCTTTCCAGACGGTGACCGCCCGATGGAGGGGACGAAGCGGACCCGGCGCGGCGCCTTGTACCCGGCCAGCGTGGACCGAACGTGGTCGATGACCATCTCCGGGCTCACCGAGCCCGGAGATGTCCTCTCGGACAGCTCGACGACCGCCACGACCTCCTCGCCGAAGCGCTCGTTGGGGATCCCCACGACCACCGAGTCCACCACCCCGTCGATGGTCTTCAGCACCTCTTCGACCTCTTCGGGGTAGACCTTCTCCCCGCCGGTGTTGATCGACACCGATCCGCGGCCCATCAGGTGGATGGAGCCATCCTCGCCCACCTGGGCATAGTCGCCGGGCACCGAGTAGCGGGTGCCGTCGATGGTGCGGAAGGTCGATGCCGTCTTGGCCTCGTCCTTGTAATAGCCGAGGGGGATGCGGCCGCCCAGGGCCAGCACCCCGGTCTCGTCCGACCCGGGCCGGACGTCGTGGCCCCCGGCGTCGATGACCCGGACGTCGGGCCCCAGGGTGAACTGGGCGGTCTGCGCAGCCGAGTTCCCCGACGACACGGAGGAGCCCATGCCGATGGCCTCGGACGACGAGAAGGCATCGACCAACAGCACGTTGGGATGGTGGCCGAGGAGGCCCTGCTTGGTCTCCTCGCTCCACATCACTCCGGACGAGATGATCCCGATGAGGCTGCTGAGGTCCCACCGACCGGGATGGGCGTCGAGCGTGGCCAGGATGGGCTTGGCAAAGGCATCGCCCACGATGATGAGGCCGTTGACCCGCTCCCGCTCCACGGTGTCGAGCAGCTCGATGGGGTCGAACTGGCGGGAGGTGAGCGTGACGACCCGGCCCCCCTCGCTCAGGCACTCGATGGAGGTGAACCCTCCCGTCCCGTGCATGAGCGGACACGCCGGCATCAGGGTCATCCCCGGTCCGTTGCGCTCGAGCTCGGCGCGAACGTCGTCGGGGCCGCCATCCTCCGGGTAGCGGCGGAAGCCGGCGCTGTTGAGCCGGGCGAAGAGGTCGTCGTGGCGCCACATGACCCCCTTGGGCATGCCGGTGGTGCCCCCGGTGTAGAGCATGTAGAGGTCGTCGGGACTCCGACCCCAGGGACCGCGCACTCGCTCCTGGTCCTCCGACCCGATGCCCGCGGGACCGGTGGCTGCCTCCTCGTACGGAGCCGCCCACGAGGGGCACGCCCCCGTTCCGTCGTCGACCCACAGCCAGCTGCGGACGCCGGGAACGCGGTCCCGGATTCCCTCGATGCGTTCCACGAATGCGCCGTGGAAGACCACCGCCACCGTGTCGGCGTTCTCCCACAGGTAGGTCAATTCCTCGTCGGCGTACCGGTAGTTGGTGTTGATGGGAACGAGGCCGAGCTTGAAGCAGGCGAAAGTGGCCTCGAGGTACTCCGAGCAGTTGTAGAGGTACAGGGCCACCTTGTCCTGATGGGCCACCCCGCTCCCGAGCAGCCACCGGGCCACGCCGTCGGCCCGTCGGTCCATGTCGGACCAGGTCAGGGTGCGGGACCCGTGGGTGAGCGCCGGAGCGTCGGGCAACACCTCGGCCACCGTCTCCCAGACGTCCCCGTAGTTCCACTTGCTCACGATTCGCTCCTCATCCCCTGTGCCACCCCAGACGCTGCCGGGCACCGGGGCCGGCGCTCCCTGGGTTACCGCTGCCGATGGCCCGGGTCGACCGGCGCCCCGGCTCCCATGACCCCCAACTGCCCGCAACGGTCATGTCACCAGGTGTCCACGGAATCGCCGCAGCCTACGCTGGCCCGCATGGACTTTGCACTGCCGGCCGACGACGACCCCCGCCGGAGGGTGCTCCGCCGCTGGTTGGACGCCCACCCGCGGCCGTCGGCCCGGGAGCTGGCCGAGCAGGGCCTGGTGGCCCCCCACTGGCCGACGCCGTGGGGGCTCGGTGCCGACCCCACCCACCAGTTGATCGTGGACGAGGAGCTGAAGCGAGCCGGGGTGAGTCGTCCCGAGAACACCATCGGGATCGGCTGGGCCGGACCGACCCTCGTGCACGCCGGCACGGCCGAGCAGAAGGATCGCTACCTCCTTCCGCTGCTGGCCGGCGAAGAGGTCTGGTGCCAGCTGTTCAGTGAGCCGGGTGCCGGGTCCGACCTGGCGGCGTTGACCACCCGGGCCGAGCGGGATGGCGACCGGTGGGTGGTCAACGGGCAGAAGGTCTGGACCTCGTTTGCCCATAGCGCCCAGTTCGGCATCCTGCTGGCCCGCACCGAACCGGACTCGCCCAGGCACCAGGGCATCTCCTACTTCATCTGCCCCATGGACTCCCCGGGCATCACCGTCCGGGCGCTCGTCGACATGACCGGTGCCCACACCTTCAACGAGGTCTTCCTCGACGAGGTCCGGCTCCCCGCCGAGAATCTGGTCGGGAGGCGCGGTGAGGGCTGGTCGTTGGCCAAGGTGACCCTGGGGAACGAACGGGTATCGCTGTCCGGGTCCGGCGCCCTGTGGGGGATGGGGCCGACGGCGGCCGATCTGGTCGAGCTCGTGCGCGGCTCCCCCCCGGCGGCCGACCCCCTCGTGCGACAGCGCCTGGCCCGGTTGTGGATCGACGGCGAGATCTTGCGCCTGCTGCGCCTGCGGACCGTCTCGGCCGCCGTGGCCGGAATGGAGCCGGGCCCCGAGGCGTCGGTGCGCAAGGCCTTGGCCGACGAGCACGGTCAACACGTGATGGCTCTGGCCCGTGACCTGGCCGGGGCCCGGGGAATGCTCCAGTCGGCCGGGCCAGCGGTGGCGGACTCGACGGGACGGCCACGGGCCGGCGCCGCCGGCTGGCCCGATCCCCTCTGGAGCTTCGGGTTCCTCTTCGCCCCGGCCTTGACCATCGGGGGCGGGACCTCGGAGGTCCAGCGGAACATCATCGCCGAGCGGACACTGGGCCTGCCCCACGATCCTCCCGCCTGAGCGGCGGAATCCGGTCACACGGCGATCGGGCCCGCGTCCTCGTATCCCTGACGCACACCCTGCCCGGCCAGTCGCTGCAGCTGCTCGGGATCGTAGAGCATCCAATAGGCGTTGCGGGCGTGCTTCCGGGCCCGGTCGACGCACACCGCTGCCAGCTTCACCGGGTCCTCTTCCTCGTTCTCGTGCACGAACACCTCGAGGATGTGGGTCGAGGTCATCAGCTGGGCCCACATGATGCCCTGGGACGCCTCGTGGGCGCACACCTGGTCGATGGCCGCCTTACCCGGCATGCCCAGGGCGACCACGATGCGGCACCCCTCGTTCTCGATGATCCGCTTGCAGGCCACGCCGAGGTCCTTGAAACCGGGGACCGTACGGCGCACCACCTCGAACGTGGTCCCGAAGCCGGGGCAGTCCTCCAGCTCGTCAACGGCCTCCGCCCCCATGTCGTAGCGGGCGAACATCGTGTCGACCACACCGATCCGATCCATGGCCCGGATCCTACCGGCCCTCCGGTGACCGTCCGGCCTGGCCGGGCCCCCTGTGGCCCGGGCGGTTGGCCGCCACGGCGGGTCCCGGTCCGGTTCGACCGGGACCGTTCCGTCGACAAGACTCGGCGCCGTGAGCACCCGGCCGATGCCCGTCGCCGTCACCGACCCGTGGGTGGCCCGCGATGCCGCCGTGGTCTGGCACGGGTTCACCCAGATGGCGGCCTATCCCGACAACGCCCCGATCGTGGTGGAGCGCGCCGAGGGTCGAGAGCTGATCGACGTCCACGGGAACCGGTACTTCGACGCCATCTCCTCTCTGTGGGTCACCACCCTCGGCCATGGCGTTCCGGAGCTCGATGCCGCGGTGATCGACCAGCTGGGACGGGTGGCCCACGCCACCCTGCTCGGCAACGGGAGCCGGGCGACGGTGGAGTTCGCCGAGGCCTTGGCTGCCGTCGTGCCGGTGGTGGACCCGCATGTCCTGTTCGCGTCGGATGGCGCCGTGGCCGTCGAGCAGGCGCTCAAGGTGGCGTTCCAGTACTGGGTGAACCGGGGTGAGCCCGGCCACACGCAATTCCTCGCCCTCGGCGACGCCTACCACGGGGACACGGTGGGCGCCCTCTCCCTTGGCGACGGTGGTTTCGGGACCGCTCTCTTCGATCCGCTGCGGTTCCCGGTCGTGCGCACGCCCGGCTATGCCGCGGTCGACTGGGCCGCCAAGATGGTCGGCTGCATCGAGGCCCACGTTGATTCCCTGGCCGCGGTGGTGATCGAGCCGCTGGTGCAGGGGGCGTCGGGGATCCTGGTGGCCGAGCCGTCGGACCTGGCCCTGGTGGGCGAGGCCTGTCGATCCCTCGGCGTGCTGCTCATCTGCGACGAGGTGGCCACGGGTTTCGGAAGGACGGGACGGCTGTTCGCCTCGGAGTGGGCCGGGCCCGAATTCCGCCCGGACATCCTGTGCCTGGGCAAGGGAATCACCGGTGGGTACCTTCCCTTGTCGGCCACGGTGGCCTCGGGGGCGGTCTTCAAGGCCTTCGACGGCCCCGACCTCGGCGAATCGACCTTCTACCACGGCCACTCCTATGGCGGGAACGCCCTGGGCTGCGCCGTCGCCCTCCGGCACCTGCAGCTGATCGGGGAGTGGGACGTCCTGGCCAACGTGTCCGCCGTGGCCGAGCGGCTCTCCTCCCGGCTGGCCGACTCGGTCACCGGTCGGCCCGGGGTGGGAGCGGTGCGTCAACGGGGCCTGATGGCGGGGATCGAGCTCCATCCGCCCGAGGGCGCCAGCCGGTGGGGGCGGAGGGTGTGCGCCGGCGCGGTGGCACGTGGCGTCCTGCTGCGACCGTTGGGCGACGTGGTGGTGGTCATGCCCCCGCTGACCACGACCGCCGACGAGATCGATCGGGTGGTCGACGTGCTGGCCGAATCGATCGACGCCGTGTGGTCCGAGGATCACCCTTGAGCAGCCGGCAGGGGCTGTCTCCTTGGTCGGCCTGGGTCGACGACTCGTGCCGGGTGGTGGAGGCCGCGGGGCAGTGGCGTCGCCCCCGGACCTTCGATGCCCGGGGACCATCCGGTCTGCTCGGCCAGGGTCTCGCCGACCATGACGGCAGGGCTGTGCCGGTCGTCTCGTTCGCCTCCAACGACTACCTGGGCCTGTCGGCCCATCCAGAGGTGGTGGCTGCCGCCCACCGGGCCCTCGACCGCTGGGGCTCCGGATCGGGCGCATCGCGGCTGGTCACCGGCTCCCGTCCCGTCCACCGAGAGCTCGAGGCGGAGCTCGCCTCGTGGAAGGGGTGCGAGCAGGCGGTGGTGTTCCCCACCGGATTCGCCGCCAACCTCTCCGTGCTGTCGGTCTTCGGGGCGGAGGGCGCCCACGTGTTCTCCGACGCGCTGAATCACGCCTCGATCATCGACGGGTGCCGGAACGCACGGGCCGCGGTCACCGTCTACGGCCACCGGGACCTCGGTCAGCTGGACGAGGCGCTGGGCAAGGCATCCGGCCGCCCCATCATCGTCTCCGACACGGTGTTCTCGATGGACGGCGACGAGGTCGACCTGGTCGGGTTGGTCGAGCTGGCGGCCCGCCATCGGGCCCTGCTGGTCCTGGACGAGGCCCATGCCGTCCTCGGTCCCGAACTGCCCCGAAGGCTGCGGGGCGACGGTGTCGACATCCTCCGGGTGGGCACACTGTCCAAGACGTTGGGGGCGCTCGGCGGATTCGTGGCCGGTCCGTCCCGATTCGTCGAGCTGTTGGTCAACCAGGCCCGGCCCTACATCTTCACCACCGCACCCACCCCCGCCGACGCCGCCGCCGCGCTGACGGCCGTCGGCATCGTCCGGTCCGAGGAGGGAGCGGCGCTGCGCTCGCGCTTGGCCGCGCTGGTGGCCCGGGTGGCGGCCGTGGTCGGCCGGGACGGCCAACGCTCGCCCATCATCCCGGTGATCATCGGCGAGGAGACGGATGCGGTCGCCGCCTCCGCCTGCCTGCTGTCCGAGGGACTGTGGGTGCCCGCCATCCGGCCGCCCACGGTGCCTCCGGGCACCTCCCGGTTGCGGATCACGTTGTCGTCCGTCCACACCGACGGGCAGGTCGATGGTTTGCTCCGCGGCCTGGTGCGGCTGGGCCTGGGCATGGGAACGGACCCGGCCGGCCGCAGTCTGGCCACCGTGTCGGCCCTGAGCGGCGCCCGTCGAGCGGGGGGTGGCATTGCGCCCTGAGCGGCTGGTGTTGGTATGCGGGACGGGCACCGAGGTGGGCAAGACCTGGGTGGCCGGGCGATTGCTGTGCGCGCTCCGGAGCCGGGGCCTGTCGGTGGCGGCGCGCAAGCCGGCCCAATCGTACGACGTCGACTCCGCAGGGGTGCGGCTGGGCGGACCCACCGACGCCGAGTTGCTGGGGGCGGCGTCGGGCGAAGATCCGGACACCGTCTGTCGCCCGTCCCGGTGCTACCCCCGGGCCATGGCGCCACCCATGGCCGCCGAGGCGTTGGGTCTCGCCGACTTCACCGTCGCCGAATTGGTCGCAGAGATGGATTGGCCCGCCGAGGCCGTTCGCATGGGGGTGGTGGAGACGGCCGGGGGTGTCCGATCGCCGCAGGCGTCGGACGGGGACTCCACCGACCTGGTCGCGGCCCTGGCTCCCGACGTGGTGGTCCTCGTCGCCGATGCCGGCCTCGGCACCATCAACGGCGTACGGCTGTCGATGGACGCCCTCCATACCGTGACGGGCGCGATGTCCTCGGCGCGGACCGTCGTGGCACTCAACCGATTCGACGGTCACCACGATCTCCACCGGCGCAACCGTCAGTGGCTGGCGGCGCGATGCGACTACGCAGTGGTGACTCTCCCGGGCGAGGCCTCCACGCTGGCCGACCTGGTGACGAAGGACTGAACCGGCCACTCTCTACCCTTCGGGGTGCGTCCCGGCACGAGGTGGCAACCGATGGTCTGCCCGTCGTTGTGCCCCGACTACACACCGAAGCCGGCGGCATCCACCACGGCGCGGCTGAAGGGCCGGGCCAGTGCCCGAAGCTCGGCGCACCCCTCTTCGCCCAGCGCCTCGTAGGGGAGGACGGCCATCCGGTCGGTGGCGTCCTCGATCTCCTGGCGGACGGCGGCCCCCGTCCCGCTGAGGGCGAGGTCGGTGTTGGCTCCGGCGCGGTCTCGGTCCGGGTCCTCGACCCATCCCCGTTGGCGGAGACGCTCGACCCCGGCGTCCCAGTCCGCATCCGACCATCCGCGGGTCGCTCGTAGGAATGCCGAGGGGACGTCCCCCGAAGCCACATGCATGACCAGGGCCTCGACGGGGTCGAGGTCGTTGATGACCAGCGCGGCGATGTGTCCGTCGCCCCGGAACTCGCGCAGCAGCGTCTGGGCATGCCACACCACCTGGTGAGGTGCCTCGGGCCAGGAGAGCCCGGCGTGGCCGGCGAACAGCGGTCGCCCGGCACACTGCTCGGTGGCGCGCTCCGCTGCGCTCCGGGCCAGCTCGGCGGCGCGCTTCATCTCGGGGGAGTCGACGGCGTCGCCCAGCATCCGGCGCAACGATGCGTCGGCTGCTTCGAGCCGGGCCTCGAGCACATCCGCGGGCGCGGCCGTGGCCCACACGTCGGTGACGGCCGTCCGGACCAACCGGGGGTTGAAGTTGTAGAACGTGGCGATCACCGTCTCGGCCCCGACCGCTCCCATGGGTGCGGCGCGCGAGGCGAAGTAGCCGGCCTCCTGCCGGATTCCCAGACGGGCATAGGACTCGGACGCCTCGGGGGCGAAGTAGATCATGCCGTGGAGGGGCTCAACGGTTCGCCAAGTCTTGCGGGCGGTGAGGGGCGACACGGGAGCCGGGGACGTCGGGTTCGGAGTCACGGCTTACGGTATCCCGAACCGAACGGGTCGGGAGCAGGCGGGCATCCAGTACCCACCGGCGTCGCCAAACGTCTCCCCGAACGACCCGGCCTGGCTGAGGTGCGCTGATGCGGCGCCCGGGTCCGACAGGGTGATCGCCGGGATGATCGTCGGATGGTCATCGGGTGGACGCCGTATAGTGCTGCCAGGGAGCAGATCGCTCGGGCGCGCCGGCGCTCGGGTCGAGGTTGGAAACGGAGTCGGCGATGTTGAACGGTGTCTCGGGCATGATCGGCGAGACGGCGGTGGTCAAGAAGGCGGTTTCCGACCGCCACCAACCGGGTTCGGTGTTCTCCCGCGGCGAGGAGTGGTACGCGGTGTCCTTGTTCCCCGGCACCACCATCGACGCCGGGACCACCGTGGTGGTAGCTGACGTCGAACGAGGACTTCTGGTCGTCTACCCCACCGATGGGGCCTGACCGGCGCGCAGCCGGTCGATGGAGCTCCGGAGCCGGTCGGCAGCCGGCAGGAACCGCCTTCGGTTTCGAGCCTGTGCGGCGCCGCGCGCACCGATCGTCCCCCGGGTGCCTACAGTGGAGATCAGGAGGTGGTCCCCATGATCATCGGTTCCGTAGGAGCGAGCATCGCACTGGCGGCGGCAGGCGTCGCCGTCTTCGTCCTGGTGGTGACGTTCTTGAAGTCGTGCCTCAAAGTGGTCCAGCAGGGCTGCGTGGGGGTGGTCAAGCGGTTCGGTGAGTTCAAGACCATCTACCAGCCCGGGCTCCACATCCTGATGCCGCTGGCGGACCGGATGGACAAGGTCGACATCCGCGAGTTCCCGCGCACGGGGGACCAACAGGCGGTCATCACCCAGGACAACGTGTCGCTGTGGGTGAGCGCCACCATCTTCTGTCAGGTGACCGACGTGAAGCTGGCCCTGTTCGAGGTCAACGACTTCGGCCTGGCCATCGACCAGATGGCCCGCACCGCGCTGCGGGCCGTGTTCGGCGAGCTGACCCTCGACCAGTCCCTGTCCGAGCGCGAGACCATCAACACCAAGATGCAGGACCACATGGCCGAGGCCACCCTCAAGTGGGGTGTCCGCCTCAACCGGATCGAGATCCTGGACATCACACCGCCCACCAACGTGCTGCAGGCCATGTCGGAGCAGAAGGAGGCCGAGCAGCACAAGCGGGCCGCCATCTTGAAGTCCGAGGGCGAGCAACAGGCCGCCATCAACAGCGCCCAGGGTCGCAAGCAGGCCAACGTGCTCGAGGCCGAGGGCCAGAAGCAGGCCTCGATCCTGGCCGCCGAGGGCCAGAAGCAGACGCTCGAGCTCCGGGCTGACGGCGAGAAGCGTGCCGCCCAGTTGCGGGGCGAGGGCGAGGCGGCCGCCCTCAACGCCATCGACCAATCGACGATCAAGGCCAACACGCTCGCCGTCATGCAGCTTCGGGCGTTGCAGGCCCTCGCCACGTCGCCCAATTCGAAGGTCGTCGTCCCCTACGAGGCGGCCGGTCTGGTCGGGGCGGCCCAGGTGCTGGTCGACGCTATGAAGGACGCGGGCGGCTCCGATGATGCCACGGTGGCCGGCAACGGGCGCGCCCCCCAGTCCAGCGTGTAGCGGGCTATTTCATCTCCACCTGGTCGAGGTACCTGTCGTCCCAGTGGGTGAAGACCTCGTCGGGCAGCTTGAGGCAGTGGGTCGGCTCCAGGGCATCGACGAAGGACCGGTCGTGGCTCACCACTGCGATGGTGCCCGGCCACTGACTGAGCATGGTGCCCACCGCCTCGATGGAGGACGGGTCGAGGTTGTTGGTGGGCTCGTCGAGTAAGAGCACGTTGGCCCGTCCCGCGGCCAGCATGGCCAGACCCAGTTTGGCTCGCTCGCCCCCGGACAGCGTCTTGGGCATCTGGTGGGCCGCCTTGCCGGCGATGCCGAACGACCCGAGCAGGGCGCGGCGCTCGGTCTCGTTGACCAGGATGGTGTCGTCGATGTTCTCGAGCACGGTGACCTCGAGATCGACCTGCTCGTGCTCCTGGGCGAAGTAGCCCACGGTCACGTTGGCCCCGAGCTCGACGGTGCCGCTGCTCGGAGACTGGACCCCGGCCAGGCAGCGCAGCAGGCTTGACTTGCCGGCACCGTTCCTGCCGATGACCACGATTCGATCACCCCGGCGGCAATGGAAGTTGACATCGTTCAGCACGACGTTGCCGCCATAGCGCACACCGAGACCGGTTGCCCGCAGGGGGACCTCGCCGGAGCGCCGGGGTGTGGGCAGGCGGAAGGTGCTCTTCCGTTCGCGCTTGTGCACCTCGGTCTTGGCCGACTCGAGGCGCTCCACCCGCTTGTCGATGGATTTGGCGATGCGGGCGCGGCGGTTGGTGCTGCCCCGCATGGAGTCGGCCAGGGTTGACAGGCGCTTGATCTCCCGACCCTCGAGCAACGACGATCGCTCCCGCTGACTCTGGTCCGCCTCGAGCTGCACCATGTACGAAGAGTAGGTCCCCTTGAACTCGTGGAGGCGCCCGTCGGAGAGGTGCAGCACCTTGTTGATCGAGCGGTCGAGCAGTTTCAGGTCGTGGGACACCACGAGGATCGCCCCCGGGAACGACTCGAGCTCCTCCATCAGCCACCGCTTGGCCGGCAGGTCGAGGTGGTTGGTGGGCTCGTCCAGGATCATGGTGTCGGGCCCCTGGAAGAGGATGCGGATCAGGTCGACCCGGCGGCGCTGGCCGCCCGAGAGGCTCTCGATGTCGTCGAGCAGGAGCTCCTGGCGCAGTCCGAGCCCGTCTGCCAGCCTGGCCATGGTCGACTCCGCCTCGTACCCGCCGTTCTCCCTGAACTGCTCCTCGAGATCGGAGAACAGCTCGATGTTCTCGGCGCTCGGGTCCTTGGCCATCTGGGTGCGAGCCTTGTTGAGAGCGTCGTCGAGCACATCGAGCCCCCGTCCGGAAAGGACGTGGGAGAAGCCGTTCGGCTCGAGCCCCAGCCCGTGGCGCACGGGCACCTGGGGCAGGTAACTGTAGGTGCCGCGGATTCGGGCATTGCCCGTCGAGCGGACGTTCCGGCCCGGCTCGTCGATGACCACCGAGATGAAGGTCGACTTGCCGGTGCCGTTGCGGCCGACCAGGCCGACCTTCTCGCCGGCGCCGACCACGAACGAGGCGTCTCGGACGAGGGTGCGGTCACCGATTTCAATGGTGAGGGAGGAGCCGACGATCATGGGTGGGGAGGTGGCCTCGTTGCGACCCGAGCACCTCCAGGTCGTGGCCGGGAGCTCCCGACACCGTCAGCCGTGCCTCAGTCTCCCACAGTCCTGCGGGCGTCCCTTGGCGCGCCGGCAGGAGGAGTGTTCGCCCGTGGCCCGCCCGCCCGCTGGCTATCCGCCCGAGACCAGGATGTCACCGCCCTCGGGCGGGGTCGGATCGTCGACCCGGTCGAGCCAGCCGGCGGGAAGATGGACCGGCCGCGGACCGTTGGTGTGCCCGCGGGGCAGGCGCATGGCCCCGGCGGGGAAGGCCAGCCCGGCATCGATGCCGGACACCAGGTCGTCGACCTCGGCCAGTGAGCTGGCCTGCGCCAGCGAGCGGCGCATGGCGGATCCGACCGGCACCCCGGTGAGGTACCAGCCGGAGTGCTTGCGGAACTGGCGCACCCCGAGATCCTCGCCGAACGAGTCGCACAGCAGCTCGGCGTGGGTGCGCATCATGGCCACGATCTCGCCCAGCGCCGGCGGCGCCTGGAGGGGACGTCCCGCGAAGGCGTCGGCCAGATCCCGGAAGAGCCACGGTCGCCCGAGGCAGCCCCGTCCCACCACCACACCGTCGCACCCAGTTGCCTCGACCATGGCCAGCGCATCGGAGGCCTCCCACAGGTCACCGTTGCCCAGCACCGGGATCGAGGTGACGGCCGACTTGAGGGCGGCGATGGCCCGCCAGTCCGCCGATCCCGAGTAGAGCTGCTCAGCGGTGCGGGCGTGCAGGGTGAGGGCGGCAACCCCTTCGTCTTCGGCGACCCGCCCGGCCCTGATGTAGGTGACATGGGCGTCGTCGACGCCGATGCGCATCTTGACGGTGACCGGGACCGACTCGGCGGCGACCACGGCGGCGCTCACAATGGAACGGAACAGCGCCGGGTGGGCGGGCAAGGCCGCTCCGCCGCCCTGGCGGGTCACCTTGGCCGCCGGGCAGCCGAAGTTGAGGTCGATGTGGTCCACCCCCACCTCGCCGACCAGGCGCCGCACGGCGGCGTGCATCACGTCGGGGTCGACACCGCAGAGCTGCACGCTGCGCACCGGTTCGTCCTCGCCGAAGGAGGCCATGCCCAGGGTCTTGGCGTTGCCCTCGACCAGGGCCCGGGCCGTGACCATCTCGCTGACATAGAGACCGGCGCCGAAGGTCCGGCACAATCGTCGAAAGGCGATGTTGGTCACGCCTGCCATCGGGGCCAGCACCACAGGGGGATCCACGGCGATGGCGCCCAACTTGAGCGTCGGCGTGGGCAGAGAGGACATGGGCAGGTGCGGCGCCACCGGCATCATGACCGGTCCCGGGCCCACAGGTCGACGATCGAGATGCCCAGCCCGGCCAGCAGAGAGCGGAGGAGGGGGAGGGACAGCCCGATCACGTTGCCGGGGTCGCCGTCGACCCCGTCGATGAACGGCGCCGACCTTCCGTCGAGGGTGAACGCCCCGGCCACGCCCATGGCCTCTCCGCTGGCGAGGTAGGCGTCCAGCTCGGCGTCCGACGTGACTCCGAACCGAACCGTGGTGGCGGCCGCTCCCGACACCTGGCGGCCACTGGGCTCGTCGATGACCGAGTGCCCGGTGAACAGGGTGCCCGACCGGCCCCGCATGGACCCCAGCCACTCCCTGGCCTGGCGCTCCGACGAGGGCTTGCCGTGGGGCCTCCCGTCGAATTCGAGCATGGAGTCGCACGCCACCACGACGGCGTCCCCTGCCGGGTCGGCCACCGCCCGGGCCTTGCGCCCGGCCAGGATGGTTACCAGGGACGCCGTGTCGTCGGCCTCGACGCCCTCCTCGTCGACCCCGCTGACCACCACCTTGGGGTCGAAACCGGCATCCCGGAGGAGTCGGAGGCGCGCCGCCGAGCCGGAGGCGAGCACCAGCGAGCGTTGGGCCATGACCAGAGCGTAGGGGTTGGGCCCGGGGACGACCGCACCCTGCGAGGCTGAGGGCGATGATGCGCCGGGCCGTTCGGCGCGCGATCCTGGTGCCATGAGCGAGACCGGCATCACCCTGGCCCCGACCCAGGTCGACCCGATGCTCGATGGCGACCACGAGCGGATGTCCCACATCGTGCTCGAGGGATTCAAACCGGAGAAGGGCGACTACATCTCGGCCGGGCCGTCGGTGGTCGAGGGGATGGTCAACGGCACGGCGGTCAAGGCCCTGTGCGGGAAGATCTGGGTGCCCGGGCGCAATCCCAAGCGATACCCGCTGTGCCCCACCTGCAAGGACATCGCCGAGGCCCGGGGCTGGAAGGTCCCGGCCGGCTGACCGTCCCCTTCGGTACCGGCGCCCTCATGGGAGCTCGGCGAGTCCCTTCCACGCCAGGTAGCCGGCGAAGGCCACCTCGACAATGATGCCGATCCGGCGGGAGTTCCTGGCCACGAAGCCATGCGTGGCATCGAGTATTGGTTCGGCACGGCCACCCGACACCGTGACCAGGCACACGGGGATGAGGACCGGCGACAAGGTCACGAGGAAGAGGATGGCGAAGGCGATGCCTTTGCCGACCAGCGCCACCGACGAACGCGTGATCTCGTGTAGGGCCGGCAGGAACAGCACCAGCGTGGAGAAGTTGACCGTCATGCCGATGGCACCCACCCCGACGAACCAGAACGTAGGCGCATCCTCCAGGCGACCTGTGGTCCGGGTCTTCTGCTCCTCGCCAGGAGTCGGCCGGCGGAGGAGGGATCGGGCGGCCAGCGCGGCCATCAACGCAGCGGCCACGAACATGATCACCGCGCCGCGCAGGGAGTGGTGCTCGTGCTCGGCCGGATGGAGGTGGTCGAGGACGGTGAGGCCCAGTACCGAAAAGGCACCGAGGGCGAGCCCGGCCCCGGCGGTCAGCGCCCAAGCCCGGGCCAGGGGCTTGGTGGACCCGCTGAGCACCAGCAGCTGGAGGGCGAGGAGCGTGGGGCTGATGGCGGCGCCGACGGCCAACGGGAGCACGGAGACCAGCAGTGCCGCCATCCGGTCAAGGTAGCCCGCTCACTTCGCGATGGGGCCGATGTGTTCGCCGGCGCCGGGACGGGGTGGCACCGGCTCCGGAACGGGGTAGCCGCCGGAGGTGCCGTCAACCCCCGGTCCGGCTCAGCTTCCGCAGAGCTCGCCGTGGTCGCGGCAGCGGGCGCGGTAGCCGCCCGGGGTGACCGCCACCGTGAGCCTCCGTCCGCAGGTGGAACAGAACCGGGGTGGGTCGAACGGGCGGCCGCACCCGGCGCAGGAGGCGCCGCCGCACCCGGTGCAGAACCCCACCCCCGGGTCGACACGGTTGGCGGTACCGTCCACGGCGTCCCTCTTCAATCCTGCGATCAGAGGACGCCGGTCAGCGCTCCGACCGGCATACGCAGGTCGGAGAGCATCTGGAGGTCCTCGTCGGCCGAGCGGCCCAGGGTGGTCAGGTAGTTCCCCACGATGAGGGCGTTGATGCCCGACGTCATGCCCATGGACTGGAGCTCCCGAAGGGTGACCTCGCGGCCGCCGGCGTAGCGGAGGATGACGCCGGGCAGGCCCAGCCGGAACAGGGCGATCCAGCGGATCGCCTCCCAGGCTGCCACCGGGTGCTCGTCTCCCAGGGGGGTGCCGGGCCGGGGGTTGAGGAAGTTCATGGGGACCTCGGTCGGATCGAGCTCCTGGAGCTGCACGAGCAGCTCGATGCGTTGCTCGTCGCTCTCGCCCATCCCGATCAGCGCCCCGCAGCACAACTCCATCCCGTGGTTGCGGACCAGCCGGCAGGTGTCGCGGCGATCGTCCCAGCTGTGGGTGGTGACCACGTTCGGGAAGAAGGACCGGGACGTCTCGAGGTTGTGGTTGTAGCGGTGGACGCCGCCCTGGGCGAAGCGACGCGCCTGGTCTTCGGTCAACAGCCCGGCACTGACGGCCACGTTGAGGCCGGTCTGCTCGTGGATGAGAGGAACCAGCTCGAGGATGCGCTGCATGGTGCGCTCATCCGGGCCCCGCACCGCCAACACGATGCAGAACTCTGTTGCACCGGCCGCCTTGGTCTCCTCCGCCGCCTGCAGGACCTCGCCGGCATCGAGGAAGGGGGTGGCCTTGACCGGGGTGTCGAACTGGGACGACTGGGAACAGAAGTGGCAGTCCTCCGGGCAACCGCCGGTCTTGGCCGACAGGATGCCCTCGACCTCGACCCCTGGCCCGCACCGGGCCAGCCGGACCTGGTGGGCCAGGGCGGCCAGTGACGTGACCCAGTCATCGGGCAGTGCGGCCAGGCCGGCCAACTCCTCGGCGGTCAGCAGCCGGTGTTCGTCGAGGAGGGCTGCCTGGGCCGCGCTCAGCCGGTTCCGGGCGGTGGACGAATCGATGTCCGGGCGGTCAGGCTCGGCCTGGCGGCGGCCCCGGTTGGGCGCCGAGAGGGTGACAGTGGTACGGATGGGGGTAGCAGTGGCATCGCCGGGCATGCCGTTACGGTAGTGGCCGCCGGGAGCCGACAGGAACGACAACAAGGGGACCACCGTGGCATGGGACTTTTCCACCGAACCGGAGTTCGAGGAGCAGCTGGCCTGGATGCGTCAGATGGTGCGGGACCGGATCATCCCGCTCGAGACGCTGTCGCTCAGTCACGAGGCCATGCTCGAGGCGACCGAGCCCCTGCAGGCCGAGGTCAAGAGCCGGGGGCTGTGGGCGTCCCATCTTCCCGTCGAGCTGGGTGGGGGCGGGTTCGGCCAGGTCCGCCTCGGCCTCATGCACGAGATCCTCGGCCAGACCCCGTACGGTCCCGTGGTGTTCGGGAACAACGCCCCTGACTCTGGAAACGCCGAGCTGCTGGCCGTCGGCATCGAGAGCTCGGGGCGGGAGGACCACCGCCAGCGATGGCTGCAGCCCCTGCTGGACGGGCGGATGCGGAGCGGGTTCTCCATGACCGAGCCCGGTGCCGGTGCCGACCCCACCATGATCGCCACCACCGCGGTGCGGGACGGGGACGAGTGGGTCATCGACGGCCACAAGTGGTTCACGAGCAACGGTTCGGTGGCCGACTTCCTCATCGTCATGGCCGTGACCAACCAGGACGTGCACCGCTACCAGGGTTGCTCGATGATCGTGGTACCGACCGACACCCCCGGGGTGGACATCGTCCGCGACGTGGCCACCATGGAGGACCCGGTCGAGCACTTCGGCAAGTTCGGCGGTCACGCCGAGATCCTCTACCGCGAGGTCCGGGTCCCCTATGAGAACCTGATCGGCCTCGAGGGTGAAGGGTTCGTCCTGGCTCAGAAGCGTCTGGGCCCCGGCCGGATCCACCACTGCATGCGCTGGCTCGGCCAGTCCCAGCGGGCCTTCGACATGCTGTGCGAACGGGCGGTGTCCCGCACGACCCACCACTCGCTGCTGGCCGAGAAGCAGACCATCCAGAACTGGGTAGCCGACTCCCGGGCCGAGATGACGGCGGCGCGGCTGATGACCCTGTACGCGGCGTGGAAGATGGACAGGGAGGGTGCCTCCGCCGCCCGGGTGGAGGTCGCCATGATCAAGTACTACGGAGCCGCTGTCCTCTACAACGTCATCGATCGGGCCATTCAGGTACACGGCGCCCTCGGGTTCTCCACCGACCTGCCGCTGGAGTCGATGTACCGCCACGCGCGGGCGGCGCGCATCTACGACGGTCCCGACGAGGTCCACAAGGTGACCGTGGCCCGCCAGACCTTGAAGGAGTACAAGCCGGTCGACGTGCCCACCGAGCACGTTCCCACTCGGCGGGCAGAGGCCATCGAGCGGTTCGCCCACCTGCTCGAGGTGCAGACCGCCGACCACTGACCGCCGCCGTCGCCGAGGACCCGCGCCGGCGGTGGGCACGCCGACGCGGCTGCGGCGTCGAGGCCCGTCAGTAGCGGTAGGTGTCCGGCTTGTAGGGGCCGTCGACCGACACTCCGATGTACTCGGCCTGCTCCTTGGTGAGGGTGCTCAGGTGGACCCCGAGCGCGTCGAGGTGCAGCCGGGCCACCTTCTCGTCCAGGTGCTTGGGGAGCACGTACACCTTGTTCTCGTAGTCGGCGGCGTTGTTGAACAGCTCCATCTGGGCCATGGTCTGATTGGTGAACGAGTTGGACATCACGAAGCTCGGGTGACCGGTGGCGTTGCCCAGGTTGAGCAGACGCCCCTCGGAGAGGATGATCACCGCGTGGCCGTCGGGGAAAACCCACTTGTCGACCTGGGGCTTGATGTTGACCCGCTCGATGCCGTCGATCTTCACGAGCCCGGCCATATCGATCTCGTTGTCGAAGTGGCCGATGTTGCCCACGATGGCCTGGTGCTTCATCTGCGCCATGTGGTCGGCCGTGATCACGTCCTTGTTCCCGGTGCAGGTCACGAAGATGTCGGCGGTGCCGAGCACATCGTCGAGCGTCGCCACCTGGTAGCCCTCCATGGCGGCCTGCAGGGCGCAGATCGGGTCGATCTCGGTCACCACCACCCGGGCGCCCTGGCCGCGGAGTGAATCGGCACAGCCCTTGCCCACGTCACCGAAGCCGCACACCACGGCGACCTTGCCGCCGATGAGCACATCGGTGGCCCGGTTGATCCCGTCGATCAAGGAGTGACGGCAACCGTACTTGTTGTCGAACTTGGACTTGGTGACCGCATCGTTGACATTGATGGCAGTGAACAGCAGTTCGCCGGTCTGCTCCATTTCGTTGAGGCGGTGCACGCCGGTCGTGGTCTCCTCCGAGACGCCCTTGATCCCACGGGCCATGGTGGTCCACCGGGAGGGGTCCTGTGCCAGGCCTCGGGTGAGCACGTCGAGGACGACAGCGAACTCCTCGGAGTCTGCCGTGGCGGGGTCGGGAACGGCGCCGGCCTTTTCGAATTCGACGCCTTTGTGGACGAGGAGGGTGGCATCGCCGCCGTCGTCGAGGATCATGGTCGGCCCCTCGCCGGGCCACGACAGGGCCTGCTCGGTGCACCACCAGTACTCCTCCAGCGATTCGCCCTTCCAGGCGAAGACCGGAACGCCCCGGGGCGAATCGACCGTCCCTTCAGGTCCGACCGCCACCGCCGCCGCAGCATGGTCCTGGGTGGAGAAGATGTTGCAGCTGGCCCAGCGCACTTCGGCTCCCAGTGCGGTGAGGGTCTCGATAAGCACCGCGGTCTGGATGGTCATGTGCAAGGAGCCGGTGATCCGGGCCCCGCGCAGCGGCTGTTCGGCACCGTGCTCGGACCGCATGGCCATGAGGCCGGGCATCTCGTGCTCGGCCAGCTGGATCTCCTTGCGACCGAACTCCGCCAGGGAGAGATCGGCCACCTTGAAGTCGGGGTGTTGGTGCTCGCTGGTCACGGGACTCCTTCGTCGTGGCCGGCCACGGGATGGACCGGAGTGAGTGGGCGCAGGGCCCACGACCCTGCGCTGGTCGTATCGGGGCAGAACCCACCGATGGTGGAGGTCCCCGGCCCCAAGACGCAACAGGGGGATGGTAGCCCAATCGGCCGAGTGGTCCCAGGCTCGATGGGAGTGCCGACGGTCAGAGGGTCGGCCTGGAGCGGGCAACAAGGTCATGAGGTTCGACGAAACTGCCCAGGGCACCTGTGGGGCGCCATCGACAGCGAAAGGGGACCCGATGATGGCGCCTGGCCCTCGGATGTCCCGCCGTTGCGCTGTACCATCGCCTTCGACGCCTTCGTCATCGCCGTGGCCGACATCGTCGACCTCGAACCGGTGGCTGGTGTCCGGTGGGCAAGGGGGAGGGTGACGATGATGATGGATCGAAGCATCGGTCGGTCGGGCGGTCGGGCCGGGTTCTTCGGCCGGGCAGCCCGCGGCACGGCGCCGGTGTCGGGCGGCCTGAGCCGATGGCGGTTGACCGGCGTGCTGCTCGGCGTGTGCGTCATGGGCGCCGGGCTCCTGGCCTCGTGCGGGTCCTCGTCGACGACATCAGGATCGACCCCGAGCAGTTCCAGCGGCGGTCGCGCCCTGCTGGTGGGGACGTTCCAGGGACACGCCGGACAGTTCAAGACCATCCAGGCCGCGGTCAACGCGGCCAAGCCGGGCGACTGGATCCTGGTGGCGCCGGGCGACTACCACGAGACCACCGACGAGTCCGGAGCCGCCCTCGACCCGGCCCACGGCTACGCGGCGGGGGTGGTGATCACCACATCGGGCATCCACCTGAGGGGGATGAACCGGTCGACGGTCATCGTGGACGGCACCAAGGCCGGGTCCACCGGGGAGTGCAGCTCGAACCCCGGGCAGCAGGACCTCGGTACCACGGCATCGGACGGCAGCACCGTCGGGCGCAACGGCATCGTGGTCTGGAAGGCCGACAACGTCAGCATCGACAACCTCACGGCCTGCAACTTCCTCGGTGGGAGCGGCGCCTCCGGCAACGAGATCTGGTGGAACGGTGGGGACAGCAGCGGCAAGATCGGCCTGACGGGCTACTCGGGTAGCTACCTGACCGCCACCTCCACCTACTTCGGCGCCCAGACACCGGCGGCGGCCCTGCAGATGTCCGAGACGACCGCCGCGCAGTACGGGATCTTCTCCTCCAATTCGGCCGGCCCTGCGGCGTGGAACCAGGTCTATGCGAGCAACTTCAACGACTCGGGAATGTACGTGGGGGCGTGCCACCGGGTCTGCGGCATCACCATCAACCACGCCTGGATGGAGTACAGCGCCCTCGGCTATTCGGGTACCAATTCGGGCGGGCCGATGATCATCGAGAACTCACAGTTCGACAACAACAAGGACGGGTTCGACACCAACACGCAGATCAACGGGGATCCGCCGGCGCCACAGGACGGTGCCTGCCCGAACAACGGGATCAGCCCCATCACTCACACCCATTCGTGTTGGGTCTTCATGCACAACGACCTTCACGACAACAACAATCCCAACGTCCCCCAGGCCGGCACGGCCAGCAAAGGGCCCACTGGGACCGGGATGACCCTGTCCGGTGGCCGCAACGACACCGTGATGGACAACACCTTCACCAACAACGGGGCGTGGGGGTTCCTGATGGTTCCCTACCCGGACTCGGGGACTCCGGACCTGGGCCAGACGTGCTCGGGAACGGGCGGTGTGGAGAACGCCGCCTTCGGCTGCATCTACGATCCGATGAACAACGCGTTGCTGCACAACACGTTCGGCCACAATGGGTTCTTCGGGAACCCGAGCAATGCGGACTTCGGGCAGATCACCATCAACACGGGCAAGCCGCAGAACTGCTACGTCGGCAATACCGCTCCCAACGGCAGTGTGCCGGCAGATCTCGAGCGGGCCCAGCCCACCTGCGGCAAGTTGACCACGGCATCGAACACGGCTGGGCCGCTGCTCAATGAGGTGCTGTGCGACACCGGGACCACAAGTTCCTGCACGCCCGGCTCGGCCTACCCCCAGTCGACCGGGGTCATCATGCACCCGCTTCCCAGCCTTCCCACCATGCCCAACCCGTGCACGGGTGTGCCCGACAACGCGTGGTGCTCGGGGGGGAGACCGGTCTGAGCGCCGGCCGGACCCCGACGATCGAACTGTCAGCCAGCCGCCACGCGCTCGTCGCCCGTACACCGGTACGGAGAGCGCTACCCCAGCGCGCTCGCCGAACCGTGGGGGCATGGTGCTTCGCCGACCACATGGGCCCGGTGTCCCCTGACTCCGACCCGGTGGGAATCGGGCCGCATCCCCACATGGGCCTGCACACGGTGACCTGGCTGGTGGAGGGGGAGCTGCTGCACCGGGACAGCCTCGGGTCCGAGCAGACCATCCGGCCCGGCCAGCTCAATCTGATGACCGCCGGGGGCGGGGTGAGCCACGCCGAGGAGCTCACGGAGCAATTCCGGGGCGGCCTGCACGGCATCCAATTGTGGGTGGCTCAGCCGGATGCGACGAGGTGGGGCGCGCCGGCGTTCGAGCATCACGCCGAACTGCCCCAAGTGGAGCTGACCACCGGCACGGCCACGGTGTTGGTGGGTGAGCTGGCAGGGACGGCCTCACCGGCCCGGACGGACACGGCGTTGGTCGGGGCCGAGCTCCGGCTGCGACCGGGCTCGCCACTCGTCCCGCTGGAGACGGGCTTCGAGCACGCGCTGGTGGTGTTGGCGGGAGCCGTCGAGGTCGACGGACAGTGGGTCACCTCCGGCCATCTCGGCTACCTCAGCCCTGGTCGCGACGAGGTCGCCCTCGGCACCACCGACGACAGCCGCGTGTTGCTCATCGGCGGCACACCCTTCGGATCCCCCATCGTGATGTGGTGGAACTTCGTGGGTCGGTCCCGTCGGGAGATGGCCGATAGTGGGTCCGAGTGGAACGCCGGGGCAGAGCGGTTCGGGGAGACCGGCTCGCCCATGGCCCGGATCCCCGCGCCGACGCCACCATGGCGTGATCCCGTCGGGTAACCCCGATGCGACGTCCCGGTCGGCTCGTCCCTGACGGGCCGATCGGTGCGCGGCCAATCCCGCTCATGGTGCCTGAACCGATGCCGACAGGGGCTGAGCGGAGGACGATTCACCGACCCCCAGTGTGTAGATGCCCGGCACCGTCGTCCAGTTCCCTCCGACGAAGGCCTGGAACTTGGAGGCCGGCACGGACAGGGTGACGGTCCGGGTCTGGCCGGGGTCGAGCGTCACCGGCGAAAACGCCACCAGTTGGGCCGGCGGTTCGCCGGCACCGGACGGGTAGGTGAGGTAGGCCTGCGGCACGTCGATCCCCGTCCTGGCCCCGATGTTGCTCACTCGTACGGCGACGGCGAAGCCGCGGCGGGTGTGGGTGACGACCAGGCCGCCGAGCGCGAAGCGGGTGTACGAGAGGCCATAGCCGAATGGAAACAGCGGTGTGATGCCGGTGGCGTTGTTGTAGCGGTAGCCCACCAGCAGGCCCTCGGAGTAGGAAGCGGTCAGGTCGGTGCCGGGCCATTGGGCCGGGGAGCTGACTGCCGCCCGGGCGTCCGACGTCGGGAAGGTGACCGGCAATCGCCCGGACGGATTGACGTCGCCGTACAGGAGGGCGGCGATGGCAGCACCGTCCTTCTCCCCCGGGTACCACCCTTCGATGACGCCGGCGACCTGTCCCAGCCAGGGCATGAGCACGGGGCCGCCGGTGTTGAGCACGACGACGGTCCGCGGGTTGGCGGCGGCGACGGCGGTGATCAGAGCGTTCTCATTGCCAGGCAGGGTCAGAGACGGCCGATCGAAGGCCTCGGAGCTGAAGTCCCCGGCGAAGATCACGGCCACGTGGGCCTTGCGGGCTGCGTCAACCGCGGACGCGATCTGGTCGCTGACGTACTGCCACCCGAGGGTGAGGGTGCTCGGGGTGATCGTCGACTCGCCCGATGGCGTCAGCTTGTCGAAGGGCTTCCAGTCGAGGTGCACCTGGTAGGCGTGGCCACCGGTGAGGGACACCGTCTGCGCCCACCGGCCACGGGCGTGGCTGAGGGTGTCGGCGACGGCCGGCGACCCGTCCAGGGTCAGGCTGGCTCCGCCGGATCCCTGGAGCGAGAGGGTGTACAGGCCTGTGCGGGGTGGGGTGAGCGTGCCTGTCCAGGTGGCGACGACGTCGGCCCACCCTGCCGGCAACACGATGTCCGAGCGGGTGGGGGAGGGCGCCCCGCCCAGCGCAGGTCTGCCCCCGAGGGAGAGTGGATGGCGTAGCCGGTCCACCGCCGCTGAGGCCGGCGTATGGGGCAGGAGAGGGCTGATCGAGGGGTGGGGACGAATGGACGCGTCGATCGAGGGCTCGATGCTCTGGACCGACATCGGCCCGGTGTCCGGATCTGTCTGGGTGAGGGTGAGAGTCAGCCCGTGCCCGGCGCCCGAGGAGGGGGTCAGGACGCTGGAGGGGATGGCGGGAAGCGGTCCGGTGGTGCTGCCCCCGTCCGAGAAGGAGACGGATGTGTGGGAGCCGGCGCGCTTGCGGATGGCGGCGACCGGGGTCGAGGTGAACGGCGCCACGACCCTCGAGCTGCCGAGGCCGGTGGTCACGGCCTGCGGGCCGGCGTCGGCGCCGATCACGGCCACCGACCTGGCCCGGGAGGCGGCCAGGGGCAGGATCCCGCGCTCGTTCTTGAGCAGCACGGCCGAACGCTCGGCGGCGATCAGGGCGAAGTCGGTGTGCGACGGGGTGTCGACCACGGAGCCGGGGGAACCGACGTCCTGGTGACCGACGAGATCGTGGGCGAACATCTGTGTGAGGACCTTGGTGACGGCGGCGTCGACCGCGGGCATGGGGAGCAGGTGCTCGTGCACCAGCCTTCCCAGCTGCGCGGCGTTGGACGGTTTGATCAGGTCGGTCCCGGCGGCGAGCGCGGCAACCGGGTCGTGAACGGAGCCCAGGTCGGAGCGGACGAAGCCGCTGAATCCCCACTGGCTGAGCAGGTTCAACAACCCCTGGTCCTGGCACTGGTAGGTCCCGTTCAGCTGCGGATAGGCGCACATCACCGCCGAGACGTGGGCCTGGGTGACCGCGGCCCTGAAGGGAGGCAGATAGATCTCCTGCAGGGCGCGTTGGGGCACCGCATCATCGAGCTCGCCGCGATCGGTCTCCTGGCCGTAGACCGCGAAGTGCTTGGCCATAGCCATGGCCCCGCCGGACTGGATCCCCTGGATGTCGGCGACTCCCATGGCCGAGACCACGGCTGGATCCTCGCCGAACCCCTCGTAGCCCCGACCGTTCTGGGGCACGCGATCGATGTTGAGCGTCGGGCCCTGGATGACGTCGATGCCCTGCCCGTTGGCCTCGGATCCCTGGACCTGGCCGTAGGCGTGGGCGATGGCGGTGTCGAAGGTGGCGGCGATGCCCAGGGGGGCGGGTAACTGGGTGACATGGACGGCGCCGAATGCCAATCCTTGGGGCCCGTCCTGGAGGGTGAGGGAAGGTATGCACAGCCGCCGGGCGCCGGCGTTGACGTTCTCGTAGACGCCGGAGTTGACAAGGACGGTCATGCCGAACTTCTCCGCCGCGGTCATGCGGCGGAGCACCGTCCGGGCCAGGGCCGACGGCGTCGCCTGCCGGTCCATGGCGGCCTTCAGCCACGGGCACCGCGAGGCCAGGTCGGGACTGGTCGGGGCGGCCGCAGGGGCACTGGGGGTTGCCGTGCCCTCAGGGGTGCCGTTGACCTGGTCGGCGACCTCGCCCGGAACCGGGCTCTCGGCCACCAGCAGGACGATCAGGGCAAAGGCGGCCAGCGCCACAGCGACGGGCAGGCGCCACGATCGGGGCAGTCTCGGCCGGTTCCGCCGCTGCGGCTGAGGGTCGTCGGAGGAGGGGTTCACGGGCTCGGCGGCCAAACATAGCGACGGTCGGCCGACTTCCGTGGTCGGTGGCGTTGCGTCAGATGTAAGTAACGCGCTAATGTAACTGTGTAATCACCACAGGAGGAGCCAATGAGACACGCACACGAGGGCTTCGGACGCAGGGCCTCGGCCGGCGAAGACAAGCCGTCTGCGGAAGGCCTCGCCGGCTGGCTCGCCGGCCGCCTACCCGAGGACTGGTTCGAGACCGCACCAACCGTCACCGTCGACCGTGACGAGATCCTCATCGTGGGAAGGGTCCCCGCACCCGACCTCCCGGATGGCGATGACGACGTGAGCCGAGCGGCCGGCGAGGCGGGGCGGATCACCCGGTTTCGCGAGGACACGCGCGACGAGCGAATGGCCATTGCCCGCGAGGCGGAGCATCGGTTCCGACGGAGCGTGGCGTGGGGAGCGGAGGTCGGTGAGACGGCTGCGGTGTTCACCAACCTGTCGGTACCGGTCATGACCCGCCTCCGGCAGCCGGAACGACTCGTCCTCGACACGCTCGTCGACAGTGGGGTGGCCCGCAGCCGTTCCGACGCGCTGGCCTGGTGCGTGAAGCTGGTGGCATCCCACACCGACGAATGGCTGCGGGATCTTCGCTCCGCCATGGAGACGGTGGAGACCGTCCGCAAGCAGGGTCCCCCGGCGGCATAGACGCGCCGCAGGGCCTCGCTAGTCTTCCGTTGGTGAAGGGCGGCCAGCGGCCAGGATCGAGCTCGGCGAGAAGGGCGATGTCCTGTGGGCAGCCGGGTCGGTTGGGACCCCTGGCGATCGCCGCCATCGCCGTGGTCGTCATCATCGCAAGTCTCGTCGCCATCGGCACCGCGGCGGTCCCGGCGGCTTCCTCTGCCGCCACCGATCCGGCGGGGTGGACGGTCTACCACCACGACGCCGCGGGCAGCGGTGTGACCGGGTCGGTGTCCGCCGTGGACTCCACCCAACCCAAGTGGGCATCCACCGTCCTTGACGGCCAGCTCTACGGTGAGCCCCTGGTGTCGGGAGGCCGGGTCTACATGGCGACGGAGAACGACACGGTCTATGCATTGTCGGCCACCGACGGCGCCGTCGTCTGGGAGAGGCACCTCGGAAGCCCTGTGCCTGCGTCATCGCTGCCGTGCGGAAACATCCAGCCCACGGTGGGCATCACCGGCACACCGGTCATCGACGAGTCCCGAGGTGAGCTGTTCGCGGTGGCCGACGAGGTGGTCGGCGGGAGATCGGCGCACGTCCTCGTCGGGCTGAGCGTGGCCTCCGGCAAGACGGAGATGACCCAAGACGTCGATCCGGGGGGAGTGAACACGGACGCCCTGTTGCAACGGACCGGCCTGACCCTCGACGCCGGGCAGGTCATCTTCGGGCTCGGCGGCAACTACGGAGACTGCTCCACCTACCGGGGAAGGGTGGTGGCCGTCAACGAGTCGGGGGGCCCGGCGGTGGACTTCACGGTCGATGCAGGGGATGGCCAGGACAAGGGCGCCATCTGGATGGGAGGCGGGGCGCCTGCCGTCGACGGCAGCGGCAACATCTGGGTGGGCGTCGGCAACGGATCGGTGACATCGGCGGCCCGCGCCTACGACTACAGCGACTCGGTGCTCGAACTCTCGCCATCGCTGCGGCTCCTGCAGTTCTTCGCCCCGACCAGCTGGGCCTCGGACAACCAGCAGGACCTCGACCTCTCGATGGTGCCGGCGCTGCTTTCGAACGGCCAGGTGATTGTGGCGGGAAAGTCGCGCACTGCCTATCTCCTCAACGGGGCGCGCCTCGGGGGCATCGGTGGACAACTGGCCACGCGTGGATCAGTGTGCAGTGACGACATCGATGGCGGCAGCGCCGTGGTGGGAACGGTCGCCTACCTTCCCTGCCTCAGTGGTGTCATCGCCGTCCAGGCAGATGCCTCTCCGGCGAGGCTTCGCATGCTCTGGAGCTCGGGGACCGGTGGCGGACCCCCGATCGTGGCGGCCGGCCTTGTGTGGACGATCGGACAGAACGGCGTCCTGTACGGCCTCAACCCGGGCACGGGGGCGGTGCAGCAGCAGGCCTCTGTCGGCACACCGGCCAACCACTTCCCCACACCGAGCGCGGGTGACGGACTCCTCCTGGCCGCCGCACAGGATCGCGTGGTCGCCTTCGCGGCCTCCTCGCCAGGTGCGACCGCGACCACCGCACCAGCGGCCGCCACCACCATCCCGGGGAGCCGGGCCGCCCAAAACAACGCCACGACGAGCACTGCGAGCAAGGGTCCGTCATCGGTGGCCGAGGTGGTCGTCGTTCTCGTCGGACTGGCGGTGGTCGGTTCCATCGGTTGGCTCCTTTGGCGGCGGCGGACCGCCAAGTCCAGATAGTGGCTCTTCGGAATGAGCAGGGTCTGGCGTGAGCGAGAGCGAGCACTTGGCTCTGCGCGGCAGAACGGTATCCCACAGAGCCGGTGCTCAGGGATACGCCTGGCAGTCCGGGCGAGGCCGGGAAAATTTCCACCTCGCTCATACGCGATGACATCGCCCACTGGCAAACGTCTGATAGACGACACGACGCTGCGCAGTGTTGCCGGACTACCAGACGGGAGACGCAATGGACATCATCAACTTGGGTGCGACAGACGGGTTGCCCCCCGTGAACTGGGCGAACGTCGTCGAGAAGCTCGATGCCGGATCGCCGCCGGCTCCAGACGCCCACAACGCTCGCACGACGTGGCTCTCGACGGTGAACGAGGATGGGAGCCCGCACGTGACGGCGGTCGGTGCGCTGTGGCTGGACGGAAACTTCTGGTTCCAGACCGGATCGGGTACCCGGAAGGGCCGGAACGTCGCTCGCGACCCGCGCTGCTCGATCGCGGTGTCAATTCGTGATGCAGATGTCGTGGCCGAAGGTGAGGCAGAGCGGGAGACCGACCCGCTCACACTGACGCGCCTTGCCAAGGCCTGGGCGGACCAGGGCTGGCCCGCCGAAGTGGATGAGACCGGGTCCGGTATCACCGCTCCTTTCAATGCGCCGTCGCAAGGACCACCGCCGTGGAACGTATTTCGCATCAAGCCACATTCGGTGACCGTCGTACTGGGCACCGAGCCGGGCGGGCTGACTCGTTTCAGGTTCTGACTTCAGCCAGCGAGGCGCTTGCCCGGCCTCGCCGGTCGGTGAGGTCGTCGAGTCACGCTCCGGTCATCCAGCCGCTCTTTCGGCCCCAGCCCGGGGCGCATAGATAACGGCTCGGAACCGGTGATCTGGGGCAGGCTGGCGTCTGTGGATGCCAGCGAACGCGACCGTTTGGCAGCGCGCCCTCTGGCCGTACAGCGTTCGAGGTTGTTCGACCAGCACGCCGGGGCCTACGACCGGTTCCGGCCGA
>JADEYI010000177.1_pt1 | contig 117279 bp, 101 predicted proteins | sample 8542331 | NCBI WGS metagenome assembly JADEYI01 (sample SAMN16510988, study PRJNA670497) | mine drainage metagenome | isolation source: biofilm near Copperflume 1 | place: Germany: Marsberg coppermine Kilianstollen | collected 2018-02
AGGCTGCGACTCGGGCGAGGCTGCGACTCGGGCGAGGCTGCGACTCGGGCGAGGCGTCAGAACGCCTGGAGCGTTCCCCAGTCGAGTGTCGGGATCGTCGCCCACGGGCTCTCCACGAACGACGATCCGGTGCTGAGGAATCGGTCGACGCTCGTGCCCATCCCGGGGCTGGCACCCGTGCCGGGGATCGCGCCCGTTCCCGGAATGGCGCCGTCGCCCGGCGTCGCGCTCGCCCCCGGCGTGGTCCCCGCGACGCCCGTGTCGACATAGGCGGCGATGTCGGCCCGCCCGTCGCCATTGAGGTCGGCGGCGGCGAGCTTGGTGCTCGTCCAGCTGAACGGCGTGGCGCTCGTCCACCACGTCTCCGTGACGAAGGTCGCGTCCGGCGTCGCGAGGAGGACGTCGATGGCGAGCTGATCCGTCCCGGTCCGGACGCCGAGGATGAGGTCGTCTCGGCCACTTCGGTCGACGTCGCCGACGAGGGGGATGAGGGCGTCGATCGGGGCGGCGACCGTCCCGAAGGTTCGGAGCGGCAGGAGGCTCGAGAGGTTCGTCGAACGCGCGACGAGTGCGGTCGTGATCGGTTCACCCGCCCGCTGGTGGAGGACGATGAGATCCGCCCGTCCGTCGCCGGTCACGTCGCCGGCGAGGAACCGCGACCCGCCGAGGTCGACCGCCGCCTCCCACCAGGCGACCGGCGTCGCGAGCCGTGTCCCGGTCGACCGAAGGACGAGGAGCCGCGTCGACGGGGCGACGACGGGCGTCGTGCCGGGCGCGGAGGCGGCGAACGTCTCGACGATCCCGACGTCGCCGCGTCCATCACCGTTGAAGTCGCCGGTGATGAGCGTCGTCGTGGAGGGCACGGGACCGATGGGCGGTGAGGTGGTCGGGATGGCGGGCGAGGCCGGGTCCGCGGGCGGGACGGTCGCCGCGGGCGGGACGGTCGCCGGTCCGCTCGACCACCACGTGACCGCCTGGGCGAACCCGCTGCCCGTCGATCGCATGACCTGGACGGTCAGGGTCCCGTCGGGTGCGCGAAGGAGCTGCACGAGATCGAGCCGCCCGTCGCCATTGACGTCCGCCGTGGCGCGGCCGACGAGGATCGAGTCGCCGAGGACCGCGAGCGGTGTCCCGGTCTGGTCGTTCGCCGACGCGGTCGTGCTGGTGGGCGGTGCGGTCGGGGCGGCGGCACTCGCGTCCAGCCCTGCGCTCGGGGCGGGGCCGGCGGGCGCGACGACCGGCGAGGGAGACGCTGGCGCTGAGGCGATCGCGGGCGGTGGCATCCGCGGATCGGTCGTCAGGAGGCTCGCCACGATGGCGCCGCTCGTGGGGTCAGTGATGATCGCCGCTGCGTCGCCGACTCCGTCGCCCGTGATGTCGTTGAAGCCCGGGATGATGAGCGAGACGTCCGCTCCGTAGTAGCGCCGGAGGATCGTCTCCGCCGACTCACCCTGTCGCGCTGCGCACCGCGACGCGTTCATCTGCATGAGATGCCAGCCATCCTGCTGCGAGCCGCAGGTCCCGTCGCCCGCCCGATAGCCGGTGAGGAAGAACTGGGTTCCCTTGCGGAGGGACCAGCGCCACGTCGCGTCGACGACGGCGCCGTAGATCGGGGCGATCGGCCGGGCAGGGTTGTAGACTTGATCGACCGTCGTGTCCACCACGTCGTAGCACCGGCCCACGGCATCGCGGCCGCCACGCCAGTGCATGGCGTAGTACCACCCGTACTGCTTTATGGCGACAGCCCCCGCACTCAGGGCCGCGACCGGATGGTCGGGACCCCATTCGCTCGCCATGACCGTCCGGACGTACCGTCGGAACTCGACGGTGACGGACTGGCCAGTGCCGGTCCGAAGGACCCGGATCGTGGACGGAGGCGTGATCGTGCTCTGCCACCCGGTGCATGTGCTCGCGGCTTGCGCGCTGTCGGTTGGAGGAACGAACATCGCCAGCAGCGCGAACGCGACAGCGCACGCGCCTGCCATCAGGCGCCTCTTCACCACAGGCGGCGTACCTTAGTCGGGGTTCCCACCATCCGTCAAACGCCCGAACGGTGGGCGGACAGCGGACGGGTCTCCGCGTGGGCAGGGGAGGGTCGCGCCACCCCGATCTGGCACGGGCCTCGCACTCCACGGGCAACCCCGCCACCCCGCCACCCCGCGACCCGTCCACACCCGGCCGCGGTTACCGTCATCCGCTCTCCAGGCGGGCGTTGGTCACCGCGATCCCGCCAGATGCGCATCCCGCGAGACGGATGGCCGGTTCGGACCGGGATCGCGTGAGGGTGCACGCACGGTTCACCCTGACGTGGAACCTCTGGTCCATCCGATCGACGATCTTCGCCCGCCTGAGGACCACTTGACGGTTTCTGGATCCGCGCGCGCTCGCGGCGACCCGCGCCACGCTGCGCCGCCTGCGATCGGAACCGCGTTCCCCTCAGAGGGGAGGGAGCGAGATCTCGATCGAGCCGTCGACGATCCTGAGCGGGTAGTAGCGGAGCCGGCGGACGCGGGTGAGGCGGCGTGCCTCGGCCTTGAGGCCCGGTGGATCGACCTTGGCCTCCCGCCCGGCCGGTGACCACGACGGATGGTATGTGCCGTCAGCACCGAGTCCGCCGGTCGTGGGCATCTGAACGACCTCACCGCTGGCCAGATCGAACCGACCCTCGTGGAGCGGGCAGGCCACGACACAGCCGTCGAGGCGTCCGAGCGACAGGGGTGCGGCCATGTGCGGGCAGCGGTCGTCGACCGCGACGAGGCCGGCGGTCGTGTGGGCGATGAGCACGTCCAGGTCGCCGTGGGTGACCCGGCGTGTCGAGCCGAGCGGGAGATCCGCCACCGACAGGAAGGGCACGAAGACTGCAGCCCCCGATCCGGAGCCCGCGCCCGCTGCAGCCCGCGCTCCTGGATCCGCACTCGCACCCGGCGCGACGAGATGCGGCGGGAAGGGGAGCGGTCGGGGTCCGTCCATCGGTTCGATCGTCCCACAAACAGCGAGACCCCGACGATGTCGGGGTCTCGCTGGCATGAAGCAGGAGCGTGGATGGAAAGGAGCCCTCCCGTATGGATCGGTCCGTCGGCCTCGGCGGTCGTCAGTCGGCCTCGGCGGCCGTCCGCCGGGCGGTGGTCACGGCGGTCGGATCGGCCGATCCCTCTCGGGCGCCGGCAGCCACCGGAGCGGCCTGCGGCCCGAGCGATTTCCGGAGCGGGATCTCGCGAAGGAACAGGGTCGCGACGACGGCGATCGCGGCGGCGGCGACCCCGAGTCCCATGCTGTTCGCCAGGGCGATCGTGAACGCTCGATGGAAGCCGTCGATGAAGACGGACTGGAACTGCGCCGGGACCTGCTGCAGGAACGAGAGCGACCCGCTGCCGCCGACGGCCGTGAGCTGGCCGATGTCGAAGCCGGGAGGGGCGGAGGTCGGCACCATCGCGCTCGGCACGCCTGCAGCGACGAGCTGATCGTGGATGAGTCCCCACGAAAGGTTGATCCGGAAGAGGGTGAAGCCGAACGTCAGGCCGACCGTCGTGCCGATCTGGCGGAAGAGCGTGAGATCGCTCGTGGCGGTCCCGAGCTCACTGAACGAGACCGAATTCTGGACGATGATCGTGAAGATCGCGAACGTCGGACCGATGCCGAGGCCGGTGACGAACATCCACGCCCAGAGCGCGACGTCGGGCGTGTCTGACCGCAGTTGCGTCATGAGCGCGAGACCGACGACGAGGGTCGCGACGCCGACGACGATGAGCGTCTTGTACCGCCCCGTCCGACTCACGATCTGGCCCGAGACGATCGAGCTCGCGATGAGACCGAAGAGGAACGGCAGCAGCTGGTAGCCGGAGATCGTCGCGCTCGCTCCCTGGACCACCTGGAAGTACAGGGGCAGGAAGATGATCGCTGCCCCGAACCCGAATGTGGCGAGGAAGATCGCGACCATCGACGCACTGAACGTCCGATTCCGGAACAGGTGGAGCGGGATGATCGGCTCTTCCGCCCGCGACTCGACGACGACGAACAGGCCGAGGAAGATGAAGCCGGCGAGGATCGAACCCCAGACGGATGGGTCCGTCCAGGCGCCGTTCTCGGCGATCGTCAGGCCGATGAGGATCGGCACGAGGCCGGCGGTGATGGTGGCGACGCCGAGATAGTCGACCTTCACCTTCTTGCCGAGCCGGACGTTCGGCAGGAGCCGCTCGATGACGATGAGCGCGGCGAGCCCGATCGGGATGTTGACGTAGAAGATCCAGTGCCAGCTGAACGTGTCGGTGAGGAAGCCGCCGAGCCCCGGACCGACGAGGAAGGCGATGCCGAACACCGCCCCGAAGAGCCCCTGGTACTTCCCGCGCTCGGCCGGCGTGAAGAGGTCGCCGATGACCGCGAGAGCGATGGGGAAGAGGGCGCCCGCACCCAGGCCCTGGATGCCCCGGAAGAAGATGAGCTCCCACATCGTCTGGCTGAGGCCTGAGAGCGCCGAGCCGACGAGGAACAGGACGATGCCGACGGTGAAGAGCGGCTTCCGGCCGTAGAGGTCGGACAGCTTCCCGTAGATCGGGACGGTCACCGTGCTCGTGAGGAGGTAGGCGGCGACGACCCACGTGTACAGGTCGACGCCGTTGAGCTCGGTCGCGATCCGTGGCAGCACCGGGCCGACGATCGTCTGGTCGAGTGCCCCGAGAAACAACCCGAGCATGACCGCGAAGAGGATCTCCATCTTCGTCCGTCGGTCGAGGCCGAGAGCGGGATCCTCCGCGATCGATACGGCGGCGCCGTCCCCGTCGAATGCGTTTCCTTCCGTCACGACGGTTCTTCCCTTCCTGTGGCTGTGGTGTGGGCGTGGGCGTGAGATCCGCGGCGGGTGTCGAGCTGGAGACACGTACCGGGGCCCTCCTCGGCGACGAGTCCGGCGACGGCGGCATGGACGTCGGCGAGTGTCAGCGCGAGCCGCTCGAGCTGAGACGGCTCGAGACGAGCGAGCAGGTGTTCCACGAGGTCGCGGCGGATCACCTCCGCCTCATCGAGCACCGCCCGACCCCGATCGGTCAGCCGCACGAGCACGACTCGACGGTCGTCCGCGACGCGGACCCGCTCGACGAACCCGCGCTCGGCCATGCGGTCCACCATGCCCGTCGCATTCGAGAGCGAGACGTCGAGGAGGTCCGCGACCCGGCTCATCGGTGCGTCGCCGTCCCGGGCGAGGAGACCCATGACGTGGAGATGACTCATGCTGACGCCTGCCCGCACGAGGCGTTCGGTGCCGGCGCAGCGAAGCTCGCCGATGAAGTGGTGGAGTTCGTCCATGATGCGGTCGACGAGTTCGGGGCGTACCTCGAGGGCCGGACGATCGGCCGGAGCGGGTTCCCCGAGCATACTTCGTGTCATGCGAAGTATCGTACGCACCTGAATCATCCTGTCAAGGACAATCATCGACGTCGACTGGAGGAATCACTCCCGATGCGCTTCGCCCTCATGCACGAGCCCCAGCAGGGAGCGTCCTACGCGGACCAGCTCGCCCTCGCCCGGAGGGCGGAGGCGGCCGGCTTCGAGGCGATCTTCCGTTCCGATCATTACGAGAGCTTTCCCGGGCCGGCGGATCGACCGACGACGGACGCATGGGCCGTCATCGCCGGCCTCGCCCGGGAGACGACGACGATCCGCCTCGGGGTTCTCATGTCGCCGGTGACGTACCGCCTGCCGGGCAACCTCGCGAAGATCGTCACGACCGTCGACGACATGAGCGGCGGCCGGATCGAGGTGGCCCTCGGCGCCGCCTGGCACGAGAACGAGCATCGGCGCCACGGGTTCCCGTTCCCGCCGATCGACGATCGGGCGACGATGCTCGAGGAGCAGCTCGAGATCCTCGACGGGCTCTGGAACCAGCCGGACGGCTGGTCGTTCAGCGGGCGGTTCTACACCGTCGCGGACGCCCGGCTCCGGCCGCGCCCGAGCCACCGGATCCACGTCCTCGTGGGCGGCGAGGGATCGCCCCGCTCGATGCGGATCGCCGCCCGATTCGCCGACGAGTTCAACCTATCGAGCGCCTCACCGGAGCGCGCGATGGAGCGATCGGCGCAGCTCGACGACGCGTGCCGGGTGATCGGTCGCGATCCGGCGACGATCCGGCGATCGGCGATGGTCGGCGTCCTCGTCGGCGCGGACGAGGGCGAGTTCGCCCGGCGGGTGGACACCCTGCGCTCGCTGCTCGGCAGCGACGAAGGCTCGGCGGCGTCGACCGAGGCATGGCTGGCCGAACGTCGCACGCGATGGATCGTCGGCACGCCGGATGAGGCTCGGGCGATGGTCCGACGGTACGCCGCGGCCGGCCTCGACCGGATCATGCTCCAGGACTTCCTGCCGTGGGACCTCGAGATGGTCGACCTGCTCGGCCGGGAGCTCATCGGACGCGTCTGAGCCGGCCGGCGCTCGGCGGGCGTTCGACCGATGGCGCGAGTCAGCCCTCGGCGGCGTCCGCGGCCGCGAGGTACCGCGGATCGTCGCGGCGGATCGGGTCGGGGTCCGTGCCGCGGGCTCGGGCGATCCGCTCGGTGAGCAGCTGGAGCGGCGTCGCCGATCCGAGGAGCGCCGCGACAGGAGCCGGCAGATCGGGTGCCTCCGGGACGATGAGGCGGCCGGCGGGCGTCGCGGTGGCCTCGAGCCGGGCAGCGACGTCGGCAGCGAGGATCGCCGCGGCAGGGATGCCGATCTCGTGGGCGGCAGCGAGCGCCTGTCGAGCTCGCGCGACCCGTTCGTCGCGAGCCGTCCGGTCGGTGAGGACGAGGACGAGCCCGGTCATGGCGTCCGTGGCCGGCAGATGGCCGTGAAGCAGCGTCTCGAGATCGCGGTAGGCGCTCGGGATCCAGGCCGCCTCCTCGATCTTGAGGGTGAGCTCACGGCCCGCCGGACGATCCGCTCCCGAGGCGACGACGATGAGTCGCGCCGATGCCGCGAGCGCCCGGGCGGCCAGGTCCGCCGCGTCGGCCTGGGTTGCGGCCGCGGCGAGGAGCTCCCGGATGGTGACCGCGTCCGCTGGCCGCCCCGTGAGTGCCGCGCCGACGGCCGTGCCGGCGATGAGCGGGGAGAGATAGCCGACGGTGTGGCACCAGCTTTGGTCGAGCTCCTCGGTCACAAGGACGATGTCGGCGAGGGCCGCACCGGGGGAACGATCTGTCACCGTGACGAGGGCGACTGTCGCCCCGGCGGTGCGGGCAGCGGTCATCGCCCGGTTCGTCGCGCCGGTCGCGCCCTCATGCGAGACCGCGATGAGGAGCCCACCCGCCTGCGGCTCCAGCGCCGCCTCGAACGCCTGGGCAGCGACCGGGCCGGAACCCGGAAGGCCTGCCCCTCGCATCGCGTCGCGGAGGATCTCGACGATCCCAAGGGCGCCGTGCTCGGAGGTCCCGCAGCCGGTGACGACGATCGGCTCGCCGCGGACGGCCGTGTCGGCGAGGGTCCGGGCGAGCCGAGCCGCCGGTCCGTCGGCTCCGGCCAGGCGTTCGAGGATCCGGAAGGCGACCAATGGCTCGGCCGCGATCATCTCCGCCATGTGATGCGGCGGTCCGTTCCGCCGGCTCGGCATGGATGTGGACGCCCATGGGTCCGGCGGGCCCGGAAGGGGGTCCTCGATGCGGCGCCTCGTCGATTCGGTCGGTCCGCCGGTGTTCGTCATCGACCGATGATAGGCTGCGGACTTCGATGGGACGGACCCGGTGCGCGGGCCGCGACGTGACCGCGCGCGCCGCGCGCCAGCGTGCGAGCGAGAGCGAAAGCGACGGAGGAACGATGAAGGTCGGCGTCATGGCGCCCCAGGGCTGGAAGGGTGAGTACGACGGCTGGGGTGCGGCGGACGCCTGGGCTCGGACCGTCGAGCTCACTCGCGAGGCGGAGCGCCTCGGCTTCGAGTCCGTCTGGGTCTTCGATCACTTTCACACGGTGCCCGTCCCGACGGACGAGATGACCCTCGAGTCGTTCTCGACGATCACGGCGCTCGCGATGGTTACGTCACGTGTCCGCCTCGGCCACATGGTCGTCTGCACCGGCTTCCGGAATCCGGCACTCACGGCGAAGCTCGCCTCCACGATCGACGTCATCTCCGGTGGTCGCTTCGAGCTCGGCATCGGGGCCGGCTGGAAGGAGGACGAGTGGCTGGCCTACGGGTACGGCTTCCCGCCGCTCGCCGAGCGGCTCGGCGCCCTCGGCGATCACCTCGCGATCATCAGCCGGATGTTCGCGCCGGGACGGGCCACGTACAGCGGCACCTACGCCAGCGTTCGTGAGGCGATCAACGAGCCGAAGGGCATCCAGCGCCCGATCCCGATCGTCGTCGGTGGCAACGGCCGGAACGTGACGTTCCGCTACGCCGCGCGGTACGCCGCCGAGATCAACCTCGTGTATCTCGATGCGGCGGAGGTCGCGGCGGCGCTGCCGATCATCCATCAGCGCTGCGAGGAGGAAGGTCGCGATCCGTCCACGCTGCTCGTCTCGCTGTACTGCGACGACGACGACGTCCGGGCGGTCGGGGATGAGCGCGCCGAGCGGCTCGCGGAGTTCGCCCGCCTCGGGCTCGATCGGATCGTTTGTTTCCCGAGCCGCTGGGACCTCTCGGTGGAGGGGCTTGAGCGCTTCGCCGACGATTGCCGGGCGGCGGGACTCGATCTGTCTGCGGTCGGGGAGGCGGTCGCGGCGGAGTAGTGGCCACGCCGGGACGACGAGACTCGGCGCGACGACCAGGCTCGGCGGGGCAACCAGGCTCGGCTGGCGCTTCGTCCACCGTGCTGCCGGCGGCGCGCGCTGCGGCCACGCTGCCGATCAGCGTGCCGATTCGGCCATATTCACACCCGGCGAGCGTACGGACGGCCGATCGGGTGGCGACCAGGGACCGTTGCAGACGGAGGCGGCCAAACGCACGCGGACGCATCGCGATACGTGCGCGAATGGCCGGTCCGATGGATGCGACGATCCCGACACGCGCCGGACCTGCGCGAGCAGCCGACCGAACGCCCGTGGGGCGAACATCTGGCCGGATACTCATCGGCCCCGGCGTCGCGCCGAGCGTCGCGCTGAGGCCCGCTCGCGGTTCCGCGGTCGGACCTGCGTGGGCGTCGGCTCGAGTTCAGCGAGCGCGCAGTCGTCCGATGCGGCGCACCGGGGCGTAGCGGAACCAGGCCCGCGCGACCAGCCGGTCGAGCGCGACCGGGCCGTAGCGGCGCGAATCGATGGAGGCGTCGTCCGCATCGCCAAGGAGCCACGCCTCGTCCGGCGAGAGGCGGATCGTCACGAGCCGCTCGTCACCCGTGTCCGGATCCGTGACGGGCACGTCCGCCACGACCTCCCCCGGACCCGCCGCGACCCGCTTGAGGGCGAGAAGCTCGGTCCCGGGCTCGCGGACGACGACGATCGAGCCGTGCCGGGGCCAGCGGCGGACGGTCGGGTCCGTGAGGAGCCAGTCCCCGGGCTCGATCCCCGGACGCATGCTGCCCTCGACGACGGCGACCCGCCACGGCCCACGAAGTCGGGCCGGGATCATCGGCGGTCGCGGGTCCGGTGCCGCCGGCGTGAGGCGCCGGCCGGAGTCGACCGGAACCGCCCGCTCCGGCTCCGTGGCTACTTCTTCGTCGACCAGAAGATGTCGGCGAACTCCTTGACCGCCGCCTCGAGCTGGGCCGCGGCATCGGCGTCGATACCCTGCTTGTTCTTGCCGGCGAGCTTGAGGATGTTCCAGACCTTCGTGTGGAGCTCGGGATTCGCGGCGAGGTGCTCCGGCTTGAAGTAGTCGGACCAGATCACCTGGACCTCATGCTTCACGAGCTCGGCGTGCTGCTCCTTGACCTGGACGCAGCGGATGAACGTGTTCCGATCGGCGACGGCCGTGGAGCCGGGGTCGATCTTGCCGATGAGCTCGACCATCCTGGCGACCGTCCGGGCGGCGAGCTGCGCCTGGGCCGGGTCGTAGATGCCGCACGGGATGTCGCAATGGGCCCGGACCGTGGTCGACGGGGCGAGCAGGTGGGTAAAACGGGACATGGATCTCCTCCGGGTGCGGACGCATCTCCGGCGTCGCCGGGTCTGGCGGCTGCGCGGTGTCGGCTCCATGGTCGGAGTGGCCCGCGAAGCTGTCAAACGCGGTCAGCCCGAGGCCATTTGACGGACGGCGCCCGACTGGGGCATCCTCGGAACGGCGACGCGTGCCCCGACGCCCGGAGTCTCAGCCCACCCGAACCCGGGAGCGAAGGATGTTCCTGCACCGCCTCCGCGCCGCCCGGACGGCCGTCATCGTCATGGCCGTCGTCCTCTTCGCGACGCCCGCGATCCCGACACCCGTCGCGGCGGACGTTCCGCTCGCCCCGCTCACGGTGGACCAGGTGACGCATCGGCTCTCGAAAGACGTCTTCGGGTACCTGCCGTACTGGGAGCTCGACGGCGGGACGGACGCGAATCTCCGCTATGACCTCCTCTCGACGATCGCGTTCTTCGGCGTGAACGCCAACTCCGACGGCACGCTCAACACGGGTCTTCCCGGTTACACGGCATACCTGAGCGCGAATGCCACGACGATCATCCAGCACGCCCACGCGATGGGTGTCCGCACCGTCATAACGTTCCAGTCGTTCGGGACCTCGAAGAACGCCGCCTTCTTCACGAACCCGACGGCCCAGGCGACCGCGATCCAGCAGCTCGTCGCGCTCATGCAGGCGCGCGGAGCGGACGGCGCGAACGTCGATGTCGAGGAGATCAGCGGGACGTACTTCCCGGCCTACGCATCGTTCGTCGGCGCGCTCCGGCAGGCGGCCATCGCCGTCAACCCGAACGCCCAGGTGACCGTCGCCACGAACGCGGCGACCTCGGGGGCGCGGATGGCCGCCGCGGCGGTCGGGGCGGGCGCCGACCGAGCCTTCCTCATGGGCTACAACTACCGGACGGGTGGTTCGAGCCCCGCCGGTTCGATCGACCCGCTCGTTCGTGCCGGGGGAGGGTTGAGCCTCACGACGACACTCGACACCTACGCGAGCTACGGGGTGCCGATGGATCACGTCATCCTCGGCCTGCCGTTCTATGGCATTACCTGGCCGACCATCTCGGCCGACCTTCGGGCCCCGGCGCAACCCGCTTCGACCTTCTACGCATCGCTCTTCCTGCCCAGCTCCCTCCCCGGCTCGGCTGCCGGGGCGACGATGGACTACGACCCGGTGGAGCAGTCCGCCCGCCTGACGATCTTCGATCCGGTGGCGCAGACGTGGTACCAGACCTACTACGACGATCCGATGGCGCTCACGGTCAAGCTCGCCCTCGTCAACCAGCGCGGCCTCGCCGGCGCCGGGTTCTGGGCGCTCGGGTACGAGCAGGGCCAGCCGGGTTACTGGGACTCCGTGACGAACGCCTTCGGCGCCTCGAAGCTCAGCGCGGTCGTCATCACGCCCGGTGCGACGAAGGGCCTCGACGTCACGGTGAGCCCGGTCTGGCAGGACGTCGGTTCGCCGACGACCTCCATCCGACTGTCGAACGACGGTGTGAACTGGTCGGCGTGGCTGCCGATCTCGGCGAGCGTGCCCTGGCAGCTCGCGGCCGGCCTGCCGGACGGTCCCCGAACCGTGTCCGTCCAGATCTTGAACGCGATCGGCGGGATGTCGTCTGTCGTGAGCGGTGAGGTCATCGTGGACACCGTGGCGCCCGTCGCGACAGCGCCGACGGTGGCGGCCGCCGTCGGTACGACTGCGGGCACGGCCGGCGACACCGCGGCGGTGGTGAGCTGGTCCGCCGCCGATGCCGGCAGCGGCGTCGCGAGCTATCTCCTCGAGATGAGCCAGGACGGCGCGCCGTTCACGCCGGTGACCCTGCCGACGGCTGCGGCGACGAGCGTCGCGACCCATCTCGTGCCCGGGCACCTCTATCAGTGGCGGGTCACCCCCACGGACGCCGCCGGCAACGTCGGCGCCACCGTCACGGGCCTCCCGATCCGGCCGCAGGTCTACCAGGAGATCTCGGGGGCGATCCGCTACACGCCGTCATGGCAGCGGTACGCGTCGAGCCCGGCGCTCGGCGGGGCCGCCACGTGGAGCGCGGTCACCACCGCGACCGCGACGTTCACGTTCAGCGGCAGCTCCGTCGCGCTCATCGCGCCGCTCGGCCCGATCCGCGGCGTGGCCAAGATCATCATCGACGGGGTCCCGGTGACGAGCGTCAACCTCTACTCGACGTCCGGTCATTCGCGGCAGGTCGCCTGGGTCCGATCGTGGCCGACCTACGGTCCGCATACGATCGCCCTGCGGGTGCTCGGGACGGCCCGCCACCCCCGGATCGACATCGACGCCTTCATCGTCCTCCGCTAGCGATGCGCGACCACGGAGACGGGTCGGTGCCACACCACCACCATCCGGCGCGACTGCAGACGGAGGAGGCGGTCCTCGACATCGGGGGCGACATCGGTGCGCTCATCCTCTACACGGACCCCGAGGATCGGGGCCGCGAGATCGAGGTGAGCCCCATCGCTGCCGACGGCGAGGTCGCCGGTCCGCGGACGCACACGGCCATCCATGAGCGTCTGGTTGGTGCGCGCACGGTGTTCGCCGGGCTCTACCCGCAGCTGCGGGCCGGGACGTACCGGCTCTGGGCGGACCGAGCCGGAGCCGTGGACACCGTGACGATCGTCGGCGGGCAGGTGAGCGAGGTCGACTGGCGGACGGGTTCGGAAACGGCGCAGACGGCGGGGACGGCGGAGCCCGACGCCGAGGCGCCGGGCTCCGAAGTTCGAGCGATCGAGCGGGGCGGAGCCTAGCTCGACGGCGTGTCGTACCCGTCGAGGGGTACGCCGAGGTACGGGAACTCGCTCGTGTAGCGATCGCTCCCCGGGACGGTCCCATCCTTGAGGAGCGCGGCCGCTCCATCCGGAGTGAACGACGGATCCACGAGCGGGATGGTCGCCCCGGCGACGGCGCGGAGCTCGATGGCCACCGTGTCGTCGAAGACGCGCCGGCCGTTCGGGAACCCGGCCGCGTCGCCGGCGATGAGCCCGATTGGGTTCGGGCTCGTGGATGGCGGGATCGCGAGGTTGAGGCGAAGCATGTCCGCCTGGGTGGACCGGGTGTAGTTCTGGAAGCCGGGGACGACGCCCGACGGGATCCCCGTGAGGAGGATCGCCTCGAGGTCGGCGCGCGGCTTCGTGTAGGCGGCAAGCTTCGGGAAGACGCCCGGATAGAGGACCGGCAGGAGCCCGGCCAGCTCCGGATGCGCGACGTACCCGGAGAACTCGCTGTCGCCCGAGGGCTGGAGGGAGTTCCAGCGGTCCTTGTGGGCCATCGGGACGATGACCTCATTGAAGAGTGGGTTGCCGAGGCGGGAGACCTGGACCCATGGGCCGCTCTCCGTCTGGGTGTCACGGTCGCGGATCTGGGCCTTGCGGCGACTCGCGCTCGTCCAGACCCCGATGACGGACCGCGTGTTCGCCACGTTGGTCGGGTTCATCCCGTCCCGTGTCAGCTGGGACTTCGGGACCTGGATGGCGATCGAATGGACGTTCGCGGCCTTCGTCGCGTCGACCCCGGGGGCGGCCATCGTGGGGATGAGGTGGAGGTTCTGGAAGGGTCGGAGGTCGCCGAGGTCGAAGATCGACCCGAGGTCCACGAAGAAGCCATCCCGGCGCTGGCCGGCGAAGACCTTGATGCCGCCCGGCAGGGTGTGGACGGCCGCCGCGGCGAGGGAGGCGTAGTCGGGCGTCGACCGCGGCCCGATGTTGACCGGCGGGCACGCGAGATGCTGCCCGAGGACGGTCGCCTTGCCATTGACGATCCGGACGACCGAGTAGAACTGGCGCCGGTTCCAGTTAGGGCTGTCCAGGCTGTCGATCGGTCCGGTGTTGTAGAGGAACGTGTTCGTGTTCGGGAGCGAGGTGGCGAACCGGAAGCGATAGACGATCTCCGCCTCGGTGTCCGCGTCGTTGTCGATCTTGATCTCATAGAGGACGTCGTCGCCGAACTCGTAGAAGTTCGGACCGCCGGCCGGGCCCTCGAAGGGGATGTAGTTGGCGATGATGGTCACGGTGTCCGGGGCGTCCGGGCTGACGAACGCGTAGAGGTCCGTGCTGTCGGCGACCGGATCCTTCGAGATCGCCGGCGCTTCGCGATGGGACGACATGGGGTCAGGCCTCCGATCCGGCGGTTCGGGCGCCGGCAAGGAGTCGGGAGACGAGCGCGCGGTCGCGGTAGACGACCTCGCGCGTGCCGACGTAGATGACGACCTCGCCCGTGGAGGCGTTCCGGACGTGGGCGACGACGTCATCGCCCACGGCGCTGAGGTCTGGCTCGAGGTCGCGGCGGCTCGGGGTGGCCGGCGCCGACGCGCGGGCGATGCCGCCGAGGGCCGATGCACCGCCGGCCGCGGCGATGCCCGCGGCGGCGGCCACGCCGAGCGAGGCTGAGGTGAGGAACTTCCGTCTCGTGACGGGATCAGGCACGGGAACCCTTCCTTTCAGTGGCTGCATGGATGGCGCGGTGACGATCGTCCGGCCGTCCGCCCTCCCTTCTCCTGCTCGCGGTCCGGGATGATCGCGGGTCGACCTCGTATTCGCAGCGCCGGCCTCCATGGATCGCTCCCAGATTGCTGGGAGCGATATCCGCCCTCGGGTGTGCCAATCTCGGCGCCGCAGGGATCCGGTCAGCGTCGCGTGCCCACGAGGACGCACTGGTTCCGCGGAGGAGAGGGAACCATGCGGGAGCACCGATTCCGGCGCGCGGTCGCCGGACCTGCCATCGCCATGCTCGTCGCGGGTATCGGCGCCGCGGGGCCCGTCGCGGCGGCGACGCCGCAGACGTGGAACCTGGACGCGGGGGCCGGCGACGCGACCGGCGTCTCGGCCGCGAAGTTCTACACGCCGACGCTCACGATCGATGCTGGCGACACCGTCACCTGGAAAGTTGGCGGGAACGCCCACACGATCGCCTTCCTCGCGCCGGCCCAGGCACTCCCCGGGCCCGAGGATCCGAGCTCCCACGCCCCGGCCGGTGGCACCTCGTACGACGGCACCACGTTCACGAACTCCGGGATCGTCGTGCCCGCGCCCGGCCACAACACGTACTCCCTCACGTTCCCGACGAGTGGGTCCTACGCCTACCACTGCCTCATCCATCCGGGGATGTCCGGCAGCCTCACCGTCAATCCGGCGGGGACCGCCTATCCGCAGGATCAGGCAGCCGTCACGGCCGCCGCGCAGACCGCCGAGGCGGCCGACATCGCGACTGGGCACCAGCTCGAGACCACCTTCACGCCCACGTCGACGACCAACGCGGACGGCACGAAGACCTACTCGCTCGCCGCCGGCGTCGGAGCGAATGGGATCTCCATCCTCCGGTTCATCTCGTCATCGCTCCACGTCCGTGTCGGCGACTCCGTCACCTGGACGAACGTCGACAGCAGCGGTGAGCCGCACTCGGTCTCGTTCGGGACGGAACCCCACGGTCCCACCGCGAACGCGCCCGCCGGCGGCTCCACCTACGCCGGTGGCTCGGCGTTCGTGAGCTCCGGCCTGTTCCTCGGCGCACCGATCCCCGGTCCGCACGCGTACACGCTGAAGTTCACCAAGGCGGGTTCGTACAACTACATCTGTGTGCTCCATGACGTCGTGGGCATGGTCGGCTCGATCAATGTCGCGGCGACGACCACGGGCAGCAACCAGCCGCCGCCCACCTCGATGGCTCCCGTGGCGCCGACCGGTGGAGGCGGGTCGCCGTTGCTCCCGCTTCTTGCCGGTGCGGCCTTCGCAGCCTTCGTTCTCGTGAGTCTCAATCGTCGGCGGGTTCGCGCCGACTGACCTGCGGGCGGGGGGCGCGCCGCACATTGACCTCGACGGCCGGAACGGCGACGTTCCGGCCGTCGGCCGTTCCGGCCGGGTATCATCGGCAGCATGGCCGATCGCCCAGCCGCCCCGTCCGAGCGGGCTCCGGCCTGCCCGTTCGTCGCATATGAGGATGATCGCGACGAACGGTCGGATCGTCCGGACCGCCGCCATCGCTGCTATGCGGAGACTGTCCCCGCCCCGCGCGCCATCGCCCACCAGGAATCGTTCTGCCTCTCCTCGACCTTCCCCACCTGCCCGACATTCCAGGATTGGGCCCGGCATGAGGCGGCGAGGCCGCGCACGATGTCGCGGCAGGATCAGCGGGCTGGGGATCGCGAGGACGCTGCGATGGCCGGGCAGGTGGGAGTGATCGCATCCACCGAGGCGGCGGGTCCGGACGACGTCCCTGCGGCCGGCCTCGATGTTCCCGACTCGGCGGCGCGCTCGGAGGATTCGCGTCCGTCGGGCACGGCGAGGGATTGGGCCGGGCCGCCCCCGTGGCTGAGCGCGCGATCCGCGGCGCGGGGCAGGCCTCCCCTCGACTCGAGGCCGGGAGCGACGTCCGCCGCCGCGGCAGTCCCCGACGCAGACCCGGACGCGACCCCGGCTCGGGCGCCGGCGGACCCTGCGGCTGGACTCGCTGCCTCGCGGTGGCTCGCCGACGTGCAGCCCGGCGACGAGGGACTCGATCTCGCGGCCGGTGAACACGGCCGGGCATCGCCGGGCACGTCGTCACCGACCGCTCCCGGCGCGGGGGGCGCCGAGCGGGCGGCTGCACCCCGCGATCCCATCTGGACGACACCGATCGTTGCCGTCGACGCCGAGCCCCTCGCTGGAGTGCCCCACAGGGACCTCACCGAGCTCGTCTCGAAGACACGATCCGGGGGACGACGTGCAGTGCGACCGCCATCGACGCGCCCGATCGTCGGTCAGGCTCGGCCGGTGACGAAACGCCCGCCCGAGGAGGAGGGGCCGAGCTGGGAGCGACCGCGGCGGTTCGAGGCCTACCCGACGCTGCGGACCCGGGTGGGGATGCCCGCGATCCCACGGATCGCCGTCGCCGCGATCGCGCTCGTCGTGGCCGCTGTCGTGCTGTTCATGGCCCCGGCGCTCTTCTTCAGCAAGGGCGATCAGGCGGTCGTGGCGACCCCGAGCCCGAGCGTCGCGCCGAGCGTGTCCTTCGCACCGACCTCGACCCCGGCGCCCACCGAGCTGACGTACGTCATCAAGGCGGGCGACACGCTCGGCCGGATCGCGAGCCACTTCAATGTCACCCAGACGCAGCTGCTCCAGGCCAACCCGCAGATCAAGGACCCCAACAGGATCGCCATCGGCCAGGTGATCGTCATCCCTGGCTCCGCGGCCTCCCAGGTCATCGTCTCGGGGCCCACCGGCCCGAGCGTCGCCCCCGGCGCGTCATCGTCCACCGGTCCCTGAGCGGGTCGCGACGATCCGCCGGACCGGCCTCAGCGTGGGGCGAGGTTGATCGCGGTGATCCGACCCGCCTCGACGCGGAAGGTCGCGTCGATGTGCTGCGTCGGCGCTCCCGGTCTGAGAACGAGGATGTCCGCTTCGTACGAGGTGCCGGTGTCGCGAACCTGACCCGGGATCATCTTGAGGCCCTTGTCACCGCGGATGAACCAGCCGCCGACCCGATCGCGCCCGCGGAGCGTCTGGGCGCTGTCGCCGACGTGCACGCGCATCTCCGCCATCTCGTCCATGAGCGCGACGGCACCCTCGCGGTCTCCCGCGTTCAGCCGCTCGAAGAAGACGTCCATTGTCTCGACCGCACCCATCGGGTCGGAGTGTAGCCGACGGGCGGCTTGGTGCCTGGAGCGTAGCCCTCCCGCGAACGTTCAGCGGAGCCCGGCCACCTTCCGCCCGAAGTTCGCCATGCCGAGGATCGTCGACACGACGCTCACGACGATCGAGCCGAGCAGGGCCGCGATGAGCGCCTCAGAGCCGAGCGTCGGGGGGAAGCCGCCGACGGTGAATGGGATGGCGAGGCCGGTCTTGGCGATCCAGGCGACGAGGAGGAAGAGCGCAGCGTTGATGACGAAGGCGAACAGGCCGAGGGTGACGAGCGTGATCGGGAACGACAGCGCCCGGACGATCGGCTTGACGTACGTGTTGACGAGGGCGAAGACCAGCGCGACGATCCCGACCTTCACCCAGCCGATCCCGAGCGGCCCGAGGATGAGGTGGATGTTCGGGATGATCTTCGCCGCCACGATGAGTGCCACGGCGTTGATGACGATCCGAACGACCCAGTCGATCATCGGCGATCCTCCGACTCCGGCCGACGAGGATCGAGCCGAGCGGCTCGACAGCGTCGGATGCGCTCGATGATGATGGCAGACGAGCCTGCAGCCGTCTGCCGGCCGATGCCACCCTGCCGGGAGGATGTTCCGTGACCACCTTCGCCGATCGCGTCGCCGCCTGGCTCGACGAGTTCCTGGCCCTCGACCCCGTGAGCGCCACGGCCATCGGCGACCACCGTTCCGACGATCGCTGGCCGGACATGACGGAGGCGGGACGCGCCGCCCGCCTGGCGTTCGCCGATCGATGGCTCGATGAGCTTGGGGCCATCGACCCCAGCGCCCTCTCGCGGGACGACCTCGCCGACCGAGACGTCCTCGTCGGCGAGCTCGCGGCGATGCGGTTCCGCGATACGGATCTCCTCGAGGACCGCTGGGATCCGCTCAGCTGGGTCTATCTCCTCGGCGGCGGACTGTTCCCGTTGCTCGCCCGCGGATTCGCACCGCTCGCGGTGCGCTTGAACGCTGCCGCCGGTCGGCTCGAGGGGATCGCGGACGTGCTCGCTGCGGCTCGTTCGCAGCTGGTCGGGACCGCCGGGCGGCCGGTCTCGCGCCTGCACACGGAGACGGCGATCAGGCAGCTCGCCGGGATCGGTGAACTCGGCGACGAGGCGCTCGCGGCTGCCGAGGGCGCGCCCGACGATCCTGCGGTGGTGGCGATCGTGCCCAGGATCCGGACCGCGGTCACCGCCGCGCGCGAGGCGCTCGCGGCCTTCGAGACGTACCTCGGCGAGGTCGTCCTGCCACGGGCGGAGGGCGAAGGTCAGCTCGGTCCATCGCTGTTCGAGGCGAAGCTCCGCCACACCCTGCGGAGCGACCTCGGGGCGACCGAGATCCTCGCCCGCGCGGAACGCGAGGCGGCGACGGTCCGGGCCGAGATGATCCGCATCGCCCGGACGCTCTGGCCGGCATGGGTCCCGGACCGGCCACTGCCCACGGCGGACAAGGCCGGGAGTGCCGCCGCCGCGGAGCAGGCGATCGTCCATGGCGTCCTCGACGCCATCGCCATCGAGCATCCCCGGACGGACGAGCTCCTCGACGCCTGCCGCTCGGAACTGACGCGGATCGAGGCATTCTGCCGGGATCGCGAGATCATCGGGCTCGCGGACGAGCCCCTCCAGATCATGTGGACCCCGGTCTTCCTGCGGGCGTTCGGCGGCGCGATGCTCGACTCGCCGGGCCCGCTCGACACGGGCGAGAAGGCGTTCTTCTGCATCACCCCGATCCCGGACGACTGGACGGCCGAGCAGGCCGAGAGCCGCCTTCGCGAGGACAACGATCGACACATCCGGGTCCTCACCATCCACGAAGCGGTGCCCGGGCACTACCTCCAGGGTGTCTACGCCAACCGCTGTCGATCGCTCCCCCGGACGGCCCTCTGGTCCGGTGTCTTCGCCGAGGGCTGGGCGGTCTACATCACCCAGGTGATGATGGACCTTGGCTACGGGGCCGAGGATCCGGCCCTCATGCTCGTGCACTGGAAGTTCTACCTGCGGGCGGCGATCAACGCGGTCATCGACGGCCGGATCCATGGTGCCGGCATGACCGAGGACGAGGCGGTCCGGCTCATGATGGACGACGGCTTCCAGGAGGAGTCGGAGGCCCGCAACAAGTGGCTCCGGGCACGACTTTCCTCGACCCAGCTCTCGACGTACTTCGTCGGCTCGGTCGAGTTCTGGGAGATCGAACGCGAGGCCCGCCGTCGGGCGGCCGTCGCATCCGGCGATCCACGTGGCGCTGCCTCGGTCCCGGAGCCGCGTGTGGTCGGCGGCTTCGGTCCGACGCCCGGCTTCCGCTACCGCGAGCACCTCGAGACGGTCATCTCGCACGGCACGCCGCCGCTGCCGATCCTCCGCCGACTCCTCTTCGACTGAGGAGTGCCGGGCCGATCTACCGGTCGATCGACAGGTCGGTCCGCCCGGCACGCGGCCGGCGCGGGCGGCGGCGCGTGGGCGGCCGCGCGGCGAGCGCCGCCTCGACGAGGTCGACCCGATAGCCGCTCGCCGCGGCGGCGCGTTCGATCGCCTCGAGGTCCGCCGTCAGGGTGGCCCGTCCGGAGCGGCGACCCGGCGCGGGGTTCGCCGCCGACCCGGCCCGGGCGAGAGCTGTCACGAGGGCCACGCCCTCCGCGGTGAGCCAGTCGTGGCCGTCCCACGGATGGACGCCGAGACTCGCCGCGAGGTCCGGGTCGCGGAGCCATGTGCGCAGTCGCGTGGCCGGACCGCCGCTCGCCGGCCGTTCTCCCTGCCGGGCGAGCGCGAAGAGGAGCCATGTGCGGTGGACGGCGGTTCCGGCCAGCGCCCCTTGCCCCATCGCGTCGAGGGCCCGCTCCGCGGCCGGCCCGAGTCGCAGCTCGCTGAACCACGCCCGGTTCGTCGCGGACGCATCCACGGCGTCACCGAGCCGTCCGAGCGGCGCGAGGATCGCCCACACGCGAAGCGCTGCGGCGGTCGCCGGGTCGACCACACCCGCAGGCCGCGTCGCCGGTCGTCCGCGCCCTGGGCCGCGGGAGAGCCGATCCACCGCCTCCGCCGCCGTCCGGATCGCCGCGACGACCTCGCCGTCGGTGGCTCCGCCGGCGCTGCCGGTCGCCGCCCGTATGGCGGCCACGAGCGCGGGCGCGCTCTCGATGTGGGCCATCGTCGCAGCCAGGGCGCCGTGGAGCGGGGCGAGCTCGAGGTCACGAAGGGCGCCGTCGAGCGACGGCGTCCCACTCCCGCCGAGCGACGCGGCGAGGCGGGACCAGCGGCCGTCGAGGTCGTCGACCACGGTCGCCCAGTCGGCGTACACGCGATAGTCGTAGGCCTCCACGTCGACCGCCAGGCCGTCGCGGACGATGTCGCGCGCCGGCCAGAGGTACTCGCGACCTGTCCGAAGCTCGCGGGCGCGGATGAACGAGGACGCGAGTCGCCCGTCATCCGGATCGCCGCGCCAGAGGTCGAGACCGTCGGCGAGCGTCCGTCGCCGGAGCGATCGTTCGCCGCTGGCCGGATCGGCCGCCGAGTAGCCGACGGAGTCGCGGATCCGGCCGCCGATCCGCGCGAACCGGTTGTGGTAGACGACGAGCGAGCGCTCGCCGCGCGGACCCAGATTTGAGTACGCGAAGACGTCCTCCCGCACGCTGCCGTCGTCGCCGACGACGTCGTAGAGGAGGAAGTCCTTCGACCCGGCGAACCATGCCCGGCGGTGGAGGAGCGGGACGATCTCGCGCTCGTAGCGAGCGCTTAGGCCCTCGTCGGCGGGCTCGTCCCAGGCGGCCCGCCCGAACTCCATCCCGTAGCGCTCGCGGAAGCCCTCGAACTGGCCGTGGCCGAGCATCGGCAGGCCGGGCATCGTGGCCATGAGGGTCGCGACCCCGAAATGCTTGTCACCGGTCCCGAACTGCTCGACCGCGGTCTTCTCGTCCGGATTGCTCATGAAGTTGACGAACCGGCCGAGGATCTGCGGGTCGAACTCGAGGGTCTCCCGGACGACCCGCCGGTACGTCGCGTTGTCCTCGTCGCGGAGGAGATTCATGAACGCGCTGTTGTAGACCCGGTGCATCCCGAGGGTCCGGACGAAGTAGCCCTCCATGAGCCAGAACGCCTCGGCGAGGAGGAGCGTGCCCGGCGCCTCGGCGGCGACACGGTCCACGACCTCGCGCCAGAACTCGATCGGGATCGCCGCCTCGAAGTCGCGCTTCGCCATGGCGTGCTCGGCTCGCGACGGGATCGCCCCGTCGCTGCCCGGGAGCGGATGCCAGAGCCGTTCGATGTGCCGTTTCGCGAGCACCATCGCCGCGTCGAAGCGGATGACCGGAAACTGGCGGGCGACGTGGAGGATGGTCTGGACCACCGCCTCGCGGACATCCGCCCGGAGGAAGTCGAGCTGCGCGGTGTCGTTCCACGGGAAGCTCGTCCCATCGTTGCCGTGATAGACGTACCGCTCATCACCGGTCCAGCGATCGGCCCGCTTGAAGACGACCGCGGCGTCCGAGTCGTCCCAGTAGTGGTCCTCGAGCACGATCGCGACCCGCTCGTCGGAGGACAGGTCGGGGCCGTTGTACGTGTAGGCGGGGAACGGTGGCCGCGGCACGGACAGGAACCAGTCCGGATGCTCGGCGACCCACCGCGAGTCGATCCCCATGTGGTTCGGGACCATGTCGCTCGCGAGCCGGACGCCGCGGGCGGCCGCGCGCGCAGCGAGGTCGGCAAGGCCCGTGGGTCCGCCGAGGTCCGCTGCGATGACGTAGTCGTCGAGGGCGTACGCGGAGGCGAGCGCGTCCGGGTTGCCGCGACGGCGCTTGATCTCGCGCGAGGCCCGGCTCCGCTCCCACAGCCCGATGAGCCAGAGCCCCGTCACGCCGCGCCGGGCGAGCCGGTCGAGCTCCGCATCCGGGATCGCGGCAAGCGAGCGGATCTCGCGTCCGTACGATCGCGACAGCTGGTCGAGCCAGACGTGGGTGCTCTTCGCGATGAGGACGAGCTCGGGCATCCACGCCACGTCGTTGCTGAACCGCTCCGGCTCCGGGTCGGGCGCGAGCCCGCCGTCGCGGTCGAGGCCGAGGTGGAGGGCGCCGAGCCCACCTCCCGGTCCAGGGGTGGCCCACTGACGGCCGAGACCGGCCGCCTCCTCCGCGATGACCCCGAGCCCGACGATGAGCCGGTCGAGCAACCCACGACCGCGGCCGCCGCCGAGGAGCGCTGCCCAGCGGTCGCGGATGTACGCGAGCTGGCCGGCGAGCGAATGGGGGGCCGCCCCGGCAGGGGCGCGGAGGAGGCTGACGAGATCCTCGCCTTCCGGGCCGATCGGCGCGGCGGTCGCGAAGTGGCGGGTCAACGCCGCGACGACGTCGCCGTAGCGGGCTCCCGGCGCGCGCGTGAGCGGCCGGTCGTCCACGAGGACCCGGAGATTGCCGAGCGCCGGGTTCGACGCGACGAGCCACGTGAGGAGGAGCTCCCGGATCGCCGCCTCGTCGGGATCCTCGGGCGGCGGGAAGGTCGCCCGGTGGGCAGCGAGGGTCGCGTCCGTCGGCGGATCGCCGATCTCCGCCCGCACGTCGCGCACGGCCGAGGCGAAGGCGGTCGGGTCGATCTCATCGAGGTATCGCTCCACGACGACGCGGTGGACCTCGTCGAGGAGGCCAAGGGCGAGGACGTCGCCGGCGACCACGCGCGCGCCGGGCCGGGCGAGCGCGAATCGATGGGCCACGTCGCGGGCCACGACGGGCTCTGCGAGACGGACCGGCTCCACCTCCCGACCGTCGCCGTCGAGGGCGAGGGTCGCCCGCGCCGCGGCGGCGAGACGGATCCCGTCGGCGATCGCGGTCCGGGCCATCAGGCGGTGCGCGTCTGGACGGCCGCCGTGCGTTCGGCCTGGGCCCGTTCGATCGCCCGCCGGAGGAGCTCGAGTCCCGATGGGTCGAACTCGTAGAGCCACTCGCGGATCCGTTCCGGTCGTTCGAATCGCGTGTCGAGGCCGAGGTTGAGCGCCTCCCGGGAGAGGAGGATGAGATCCGCCTCGCGGTCGATGCGGCTCATGTCGCCGTCCGCCTCCAGGGAGGCCATGACGACGGCGACGCCGGTGGTGCCGGAGATTGCGAGCGTCTCGCCGATGTTGCTCGCGCCGCGCGCCGAGGCGCAGACGAGGCCGACGGTCGCTCCCGGCGCCAGGGCGGCGATCTCCTGGACGAGCTCGACGTAGCCCGGCCCCACGAGCATCGCGACCACCGGAACGCGACCGGCGACGAGCGCCTGCGCCTCGTCGGCGTGGAACGTCGTCGTCGCGACGAGGTCGTAGTGGAAGCGGTCGAGCCGCTCGGAGAGCTCGTCGAGGAGCGTCCCCTCGGCCGCGACCACGTCCGGGAACGCTGCCGCGATCCGTTCCGCGTCGTACGCGGCATCCGCGTTCGTGCACTCGGCGAAGAGGACGTTGACGTGTGGCCCCGGCCGCTTGCGCTCGGTCGCCGCGCCGAACGTCGCCGTGGCGACCTCGTCGGCGGTGAAGCCCGCCTGGGCTGCTCGCCGGATCATCTCGGCGACGAGGCCGGCGAGGGCCTCCGCGCCGCGACGCTGCGGCGGTCGATCGGCGACGTGGGTCCCCGCTCCGTGGCGGCTCGTCACGTACCCCGCGTCGGCCAGCCGCTTGTATACCGCCCGGATCGTGTTCGGGTTGACCCGGAGGGCCGCGCCGAGCTCGCGGACCGGGGCGAGACGGGCGCCGGGCAGCAGCCGGCCCGAGTCGATCTGGTAGGCGAGCTGCCAGTAGATCTGGGTGGAGATCGGGACGTCCGAACCACGCTCGACGTCGAGCGGGCTCGACGTCCGCGTCGCCGGCGAGGCCGCGACGGACGGCGGGGTGGAGTCGACGGACTCAGCCGAGGGCTCGGGGGGGGCGGGTGGTGACTCGTGTCTTGACACAGTACGCTGGTCCAAGTATCGTTCCACTTGGCCTAGTCAACTATAGCAACAGGAGGCGTTCCCGATGAACGCGCTCATCATGCTCGTCTTCATCGTCGCAGGTCTCGCCATCCTCGGCGTGGTCGCGGCGACGCTCGGCGTCGACTCGCGCTTCGACTCTCGCGACCCGCACGCACCCGCCGATCCGGTCGGACTCTTCTGATCGGCGGACCCGGCCTCGCCGGGTCCCTGAACCGACATACCCCGCGCCGCCCACCCGGCCGGCGCATCCTCTCGTCAGCCCGTGGTTCGCAGGCCACGGGCTGACGGATTCCCGGGCCATGACGGGGTCGCCCGCCTGGTCGATTCAGCTCCGGTCCCGATCGCGGCTCGTCGCAACCAGCTGTTCGACGGTGACCGACCGGCGTTCGCCCGGGGCCAGCCGCATGGGCCAGACGGCGACGAGGGCGCTTCCCTGGTAGGTCCGCTCGAACCCGTATTCGGAGTTCGAGACGGTCTCGATCGGCGACCACCAGACCGCTGCGGCGGGTTCGATGGATGTCGTCAGTCGGAGGCCGACATGGTCGTTGCCGCTCGCGATGCGGGTCGTATCTCCCCGCTCGCCACCACCGTCGTGCGCCGTCCGTTCGCCGTCGATCTCGTAGAAGGCGGCGGGATTGCCACCACCACCGAGCATCATGAGCGCCCATTCGACACCGAGGTCGGCGACCGCCTCCGTCGCAGAGCGGTTCTCGAGCGTGACGTGGAGCCGGATGGTGGGCGCGCGCCGATCGCCGTCGAACGTGATGCGCTTCTCGATCCGGAGGGTGCCGCCGTCGCTGTCGAGCCGGACGTCCCGGCCGAGGACGATGGCGCCTTCGCCGAGGTGGACGACGTCGTACGCGCCGTCACGGGCGTCCGCGAGCTCCTCCGCCCGTGCCTCGGCGAAGGCCAGTGCGGTCGTTCCGGGCGTGAAGAGGTGGACGAGTCCGGAGCGGCGCTCGTACCCGTCGTAGCGGACGTGGGCGGCAAGGCCGGGTTCGCGCGCGCGCACGACCTCGTGGATGGACGACACCGCGCCGCCGTTCGTGCCGTTGCCGGGCTCGACCGCCTCCGCCGCGGCGCTGGCGGCGCGAGCCGCCGCGGCGTCGGTCTCGATGAGCCGGACGTGGTACGCCTCTCGCCGGCGACGAAGGACGGACGTGAGGGCGTGGCGCACCGGCCGGATGTCCCACGACGCGATGCCGCCGCCACCGGCCGGATCGACGACCACGACCTGGCCCGGCGCGGTGACGAGGATCTCGGCGACGCCGTCGAGGTTCGTGTCCGCCCGCACGATCCCGTCGACGACGATGCCGGACGAGCGGGCGACCGCGTCGGCGAAGTCCTCCGCGGCGATGAGGTGCTCGTACGTCGCGAGCCGCATGTGGGTGATGTAGATCCCGCCGAAGACACCGTGCCAGTAGCAATCGTTGCTCTGGCCCTGGAGCAGCTCGGCGGTCGCGAGGTCCGCCAGGCGGCGGATCTCCGGCTCCCCGTCGTCGGCGAGCTCGTGGGCACGGGCGACCTTGTCGGAGGTCCGAAGCATCTGCTTGTGGAGCTCGTTGATCTCGCGGTACTTGACCTGGAAGTTGCGCCAGAAGCCGCCGCGAAGCCAGCGCGCCTCGGGCCGCCCCTCGCGCTCGGCCCGGACGAGCGCCGCCTCGAACACCGTACCCTCGTCCACCGGAAGCGCCCACTCGCCCATCTCCGCGTACGAGGAGGTCGGGATGTAGGCCCGGCCGACGGGCCGCTCCCGCTCCATCCACTCGCTCGGGGTGACGAGCTCGAGCCACGTGGCGTTCGCGGCGAGGGCGCTGAAGAATCGATCCACCCACTGGCCGGCACCCCAGCAGTGCTCGAACGTGCCGGGCCACGAACCGAACTTCTCGCCGTCGTCGCCCATCGTCCCGAGCAGGTGGCCGTCGTCCGTGGCGTGATCGCGGAGGTAGGCGATCGCTTCGTCGACGTCACCGAACGGGAGCCGATAGCGGAGGCCCTTGTCCGAGGCGAAGATCGTCAGGAGGCGGCCCTGATCGTCCGTGGTGTAGGTGCCCCAGAGGCGCGATTCGTCGATCGACGCGGCCCGCAGATGGGTGTCGTCGAGGATCGTCCAGCGATAGCCGGCGTCGACGAGGCTCACCGGCAGGTCCGGCTCCCAGACCCGCTCGGCGAGCCAGGCACCGTGAGGCCGGCGACCGCCGATCCGCTCGATCGCGTCGGCCATCCGGATGAGCTGGGCGAGGCGATCCCGCTCGGGGAGCGAGGCCAGCACAGGCTCGTAGTAGCCACCGCCGAGGAGCTCGACCCGGTCGGCGGCCACGAGTCGACCGAGGCGCTCGAGGAACTCGGGCCGCTCGGCGGCGAACCAGTCGAGGAGGGCGCCGCTGTAGTGGAGGGCGAGGCGGACGTGGGGATGGCGCTCGAGGGCCGCGACGAGCGGCTCGTAGGCCCGTTCGTAGACCTCCGCGATGACCCAGCCGAAATTGCCGACGGGCTGGTGGTTGTGGAGCACGAGGGCCAGGGAGACGCGATGCCCCATATCGACTCCGTGTTTTCCGAGCGGACACCTTGACGGCCGACGGACGACCTGCTAGCCTCCCCTAAACCGGTTTGCTAAACCGGTTTGGTGCGGTCATGATACACGTCCCTCGAGGGCCGCTCACCCGTTTTCGCAGCCGCGTCGTCTCGCTGACGCCAGGGATCGACGACCGATGGAGGTTGGCGACCGCGTGGATCACCTGACCCGGCGCCCGACCATCTCGGATGTTGCCGAGGCAGCGGGCGTATCGAAGACCACCGTGTCGTTCGCCTTCAATCGACCGGATCGACTGGCGGCGGAGACGGCGACCCGGATCCGATCGGTGGCCGACACGCTTGGTTACCGGCCGCATCCGGTGGCCCGGATGCTCTCCCAGGGACGAACGGGGACGATCGGGGTCCTGACGCCGCAGGCGCTGGCGATCGTGTTCGAGAACCCGTATTTCGGGACGTTCAATGCGGGCGTGGCGGCGGCGGCCGAGGCAGCCGGATACGCCCTCCATTTCATCTCCCCGCTGCAGGGCTCGCTCGCCCGGGCGGTCGGACGGGCGACCGTCGACGGGGTGGTGGCTGTCGGCCTGTCAGCCGATCACCCGGAGGTCGAACAGATCCGCCGCGCCGGCCTGCCGATGGTGCTCGTCGACTCGACCGCGTTGCCCGATCAACCGTCGATCGAAGTCGACGACGAGGGCGGGGCACGACTCGCGGCGGAACACCTGCTCGGGCTGGGCCATCGCGCGTTCGTGGTCCTGTCCATCGAACCGTCGGAGCGGGCCGGCGGCGAGGACCCCGACGGCGTCCCGGCCCGGCGACTGCGCGGCTATCGAGCGGCGCTGGCGGCGACCGGGATCGCCCTCCCCGATGAGGCGATCGTCACCTCCGAGGCGACGATCCCGGGCGGCGCCGCGTCGTTCGCCGAGGCCTGGGATGCCGGCCAGCGCCCGACCGCCGTCCTGGCGATGAGCGATGCGACCGCGGTCGGGGCGATGCGGGCGGCCCGCGCGCGGGGCCTCCGCGTGCCGGCGGACCTCAGCGTCGTCGGCTTCGATGACGTCGACCTCGCCCGCTTTGCCGACCCCGAGCTCACGACGATCCACCAGCCGATCGCCCGGAAGGGCGAGGAGGCCGTTCGCCTGCTCATCGCGATCCTCGGCGGCGCGGCTGGCGCGCCGATCCACGAAACCCTCCCCACCCGGCTCGTGGCCCGCGCGTCCACGGGGCCCGCGCCGATCGACCGACGCTCGGCCGACTGAAGGAGGTGCCCACGAGCCATCTACCGGTCGATCGCCGTCCACGCCCTGCCATCGAGCGATGGCGAGGCCTCGCCCGGCCGAACGAACAGCGCGTCCCACCGCCGACGCGGACCGAAGATCGGTCCGGGCGGCAAGGCCACATGACGGAGGAGGTCCCACCAGGATGCTGAGGAACACTCGATTCGGCGCACTCATCGCCGCAGCGGCGATGGTCGCCACGGCGTGCAGCGGCGCCGCCACCCCATCGCCGAGCGGGAGCGCCGCCGCGTCCGCCGCGACGTCCGCCCCGCCCTCGGCCGCCACATCGGCGGCGGCCAGCCCGAGTACGGCAGCCCTCACCGGATCGTTGACGATCTGGGAGGCATACGGTGCGTCCGGCTCGGCCGAGAAGGACGCCTTTGACAAGATCGTCGCGGCGGTGATGGCCGCCAACCCCGGCCTGAAGGTCACGGTGACGGACGTTCCGTTCAACAACCTCTTCACGAACTTCGAGACCCAAGCCGCTGCTGGCGCGGGGCCGGACCTGTACATCGCCCCGAATGACAACCTGCCGACCGAGGCCCGCGCCGGGCTCCTCGTCGACCAGAGCTCGCTCGTTGCGACGCTCAAGGCCCCGCCGTACAACACGTCCGACGTCGCCATCAACGCGGCGACGGTGGACGGCAAGCTCTATGAGATCCCGGAGTCGATGAAGGCCGTCGAGCTGTTCTACAACAACTCGATCCTCACCACGGCGCCGGTCACGACCGGGGACTGGAAGGCCAACGCGAGCAAGCTCGGCTGGGTCTATGGAGCGAACGGTGGCGGCGCCTACTACCTGTGGGGCATCTTCTCGTCGTTCGGCGGGACGATCATGGATCCGAGCACGGGCAAGTGCACCGCCACCAAGGGTGGCGTCGCCGACGCCCTCAAGTGGCTGCAGGACATGAAGGCCGCCGGGATGCACTTCTACCAGAACGACAATGACGCCAAGGCGGATCTCATCTCCGGGAAGATCGCCGGCTTCATCGACGGCCCGTGGCAGTCGGGCGACCTGTCCAAGGCCCTCGGCAGCAAGCTCGCCGTGACGGCCGGGCCGAGTGGCCCGGGTGGCGCGTGGGCTCCCCTCACCGCTCCGGACGGCTTCTACATCAACTCCGCCTCACCGAACAAGGACCTGGCTGCGCAGTTCGCGCTCCAGTTCCTCCTCCCGGCGAACGAGCAGATCTTCGCGAACGCCGGTCACCTGCCGGCGAACACGACGCTCCAGCCGTCCGATCCGATCGCCCAGAGCTTCGCCGCGCTCATGCCGAAGGGCTTCCCGCGGCCGACGCTCAAGCAGCTAAACAACTACTGGGGCAACTTCGGCAACGCCCTCGTCGCCGTCATCGACAAGGGCACCGACCCGAAGGCCGCCGTCGCCACCGCCTGCGCGGCGATGGACAAGGCGAACGGCCTGTAAGGGAGGCGCCCCACGGCGTACCCTCGAAGTCACGCGCTCGGTCGGGGCGCCGGTAAACCGGCGCCCCGACCCACATCCTGCCGACCGCGGAGGAGGATCGTCATGGACGCGAAGAGATCGTCGAGATGACCGCCGCCGCCGCCAGTCCCGGGGCGCTGCCGCGACGATCGGTCTGGCAGCGGACGCGGGACAGCCGGACCGCCTACCTGTTCCTGCTGCCCGCGCTGCTGGTGATGGCGATCATCACCTTCTACCCTCTCGTCTTCCAGGTCTGGATGTCGTTCACGGACTACGGCCTGACGAACCTGCGCTACAACGCGCCTGCCCCGAACTTCGTGGGCCTCCAGAACTACCAGAGGATCCTCGACAACAACATCGTCCTCCCGAACTTCGATTTCCTGCGGATCCTCGTCTTCAACCTCTTCTGGGCCCTGTCGAACGTGGCCTTCCATCTTGTGATCGGGGTGGTCGTCGCGCTCGTCCTCAACATCGAGGGTCTCCGCTTCAAGCGTTTCTATCGCGCGATCTACATCCTCCCGGTCGTCATACCGCCGATCATCGTCGCCACGGTCTGGCGGAACCTGTTCGATCCCCAGTACGGTGCGATCAATCAGATCCTCAGCGGCGTCGCCGGCATCCTGTTCAAGGCACCGCCGGTGACCCTCGACTGGTTGAATCAACCGAATCCGATCGTCGCCCTTGGACCGTTCATCCTGCCGCTCGCGTACTTCGCGCTCCTCGCGGCGAACGTGTGGCTCGGCTGGCCGCTCAATTCGGTCGTCGCGACGGGTGCACTCCAGAGCATCCCGCGCGACCTCTACGAGGCGGCGGAGATGGACGGTGCTGGTTGGCTGCAGAAGTTCAGGACGGTGACCCTGCCGTTCCTGAGGCCGGCGATGCTGCCCTACGCGATCTACGGTTTCATCATCACCTTCAACCTCTTCTACCTCTCGTACTTCATGTCCGGAGGCGGTCCATTCGGGCAGACGGAGCTGCTCGTGACGATCGCGTACCGCCTCGTCTCCGAGCAACATTTGTATGCGGTCGCGGCGGCGTTCGCGATCTTCGAGTTCTTCATTCTCCTCGGGATCACGCTCATCACGAACCGGTTGGGGAAGGCGACGGCCCGCTATGACGCTTGACATGCGATCCCGACCCACCGAGCCCACATGGAGGTCGAAGCCATGACGTCCCAGGCGGTCGCCGCCGAGCGCGGCATGAGCCGGCCGCTCGCCGACGCGCACATCGCGGGAAGGCGGCGGCCCGGCCGCTTCGGGCGGCAGCTCGTCCTGCAGCTCATCTGCATCGCGATCGCGGTGACGGTGCTGTTCCCGATGGTCTGGATCCTCGCGATGTCGCTGGATCCGCGGAATATCTCGCGTCCCGACTCGCTCTTCCCGCCGGGCGCCTCGCTCGACGCCTACGCCAGAGTGATCGCGCGGCCGACGTTGAATCCCGTGTCGTTTGCTCGGCTCGCACTCAACAGCGTGATCATCGCCCTCCTCATCTCGGCCGCGAGCGTGTCGATCGGCGTCCTCGCGGCCTATGCGTTCTCACGGCTCCGGTTCCGCGGGCGGGAGATCCTCATGATCGCCATCCTCGCGGTGCTCATGCTCCCGGCCGTCGCCGCGCTCGCGCCGCTCTTCGTCATGTTGGGGAAGTTCCAATTCGGGACGTTCAACCTCCGCTCGTCGCTCTTCGGTGTGGCGCTCGCGGTGACGGCGAGCCAGCTGCCCTTCGCGATCTGGAACATCAAGGGCTACCTCGACACCATCCCGAAGGAGCTCGAGGAGGCCGCGACGGTGGATGGGGCGGGTCGTTTCCAGGCGTTCCGCTACGTCATCCTTCCGCTCGCGACACCGGTCCTCGCGGTCACCGCGTTCTTCGGCTTCATCGCCGGCTGGACCGAGTTCCAATTCTCGTTCCTGTTCCTCGTCGGCGACACCAACCTCTGGACGTTGTCGATGGCGCTGAACGGAATGGTCGGACAGTACGCCGCGAGCACGCCCTGGTCGCAGTTCGCGGCGTTCGCGATCCTCGTCGCCCTGCCGGTCATGGTCGTCTACATGTTCCTCCAGAGGTACATCGTGTCCGGGCTCGCCATCGGCGGCGTGAAGGGCTGAGCGAACGAGGATCGAGCCGAGCGGTCGCCCTGCGAGTGCGCGCCCGGAAGCTGGCGGTCGTCATCCTGGCGGCCGTCGTCGGCGCCTGCGCTCCGCTCGCGTCGGGCAGCCCCGTCTCGCCGGCCGGTCCCGGTTCATCGAGCGCAGCCGTCGTGTCCGCCGCACCCGGAGGAGGATCCGCGGCGCCGCCGTGTCCGGCGTCGGCGGCCGAACCGGTCCCGGCCCTCGGCCAGCCAGGCTGGTGGGTCGACCGGGTCTTCTACGAGGTCTTCGTGCGGAGCTTCGCCGACTCGAACGGCGACGGCGTCGGAGACCTCCGAGGCCTCATCTCGAAACTCGACTACTTGAACGACGGGAATCCTGGCACGACGTCCGACCTCGGCGTCACCGGACTGTGGCTCATGCCGATCATGCCGTCGCCGTCCTACCACGGGTACGACGTGACCGACTACGAGGCGGTGAACGCCGCGTATGGGTCGTTGGCCGACCTGCGGACCCTCGTCCGTGAGGCGCATCGGCGCGGCATCGCCGTCATCCTCGACATGCCGTTCAACCACACCTCGAGTCAGCATCCGTGGTTCGTGGACAGCCGAACCCCCGGCTCCACCCACGCCGATTGGTACGTATGGGCCGACAGTCCGGGCGGGACGAACTGGTTCCCCGACGGCAAGCGCTTCTACTACGCGGCCTTCGGGCCGAACATGCCGGACCTCAACTTCCGGGACCCGGCGGTCACGGAGGCGATCGATTCGATCGCGTCCTTCTGGCTCGGCGACGTCGGCGTCGACGGCTTTCGGCTCGACGCCGCGAAGTACCTGGTCGAGGACGGTGCGGTCACCCAGAACACCCCCGAGACGCACGCCTGGCTCGGTTCGTTCCGCCGGACGGTCGAGGCGACCCATCCGGGCTCGCTCCTGCTCGGCGAGGTCTGGGACACCTCGGCGACGAGCGCGAGCTATGTCCCGAATGCCCTCGACATGACGTTTGACTTCGGGCTCGCCGGGGCGTACGTGGCTGCCGCCAACGGCGGACAGGCCTGGGGCCTGGCCGGGATTCTCGGGCGCGTGGTCGCCCTCTATCCTCCGGGCGGATTCGGGGCGTTCCTCACGAACCACGACATGGACCGCCTGGCGACGCAGACCGGCGGCGACCCGGCGCGGATGCGACTGGCCGCGGACCTCCTCCTCACCGGGCCGGGCGTGCCGTTTGTCTACTACGGCGAGGAGATCGGGATGAGCGGCGCCAAGCCGGATCCACGGATCAGGACGCCGATGCGCTGGACGTCGGCGCCGCGGACTGCCGGATTCACGAGCGGCACTCCCTGGGAGCCGCTGTCGGGCGATGCAGCGACGATCGACGTCGCCGACGAGAGCGCCGATCCCGGCTCGCTGCTCAGCCACTATCGGACGCTCATCGCGCTGCGGGCGGCGCATCCCGCATTCGCCCACGGCACTCTCGTCGTCGCCGGGAGCTCGTCGGGGTCCGTCCTCGCCACGATCCGCCGGTCCGCCGATGAGACGCTCCTCGTCCTGGCCAATCTCGGGACGACCGCCGTCACGAACGAGACCGTGAGCCTCGCCTCCGGGCCGCTCTGCGGGACTCCGGCGGTCCGCGTCGTCTATGGCTCGGGCGGCGTGACGGGTGATCCGCCGTCCCCCATCATCACCGCGACCGGCGGCCTCGCTCCCTACCGGCCCATCGCGAACCTCGCCCCCCAGAGCGTCACGGTCCTGGCCTTCGGTCCGTGACGGTCGACTCCGGATCGGCCAGCCCCGCCCAGCACCGCTCTCGACCCCATCAAGCAGAGGAGACCATGCCGCACGGATCGATCGACACGCCCGCCTGGGTCCGCGACGCGGTCTTCTATGAGATCTTCCCGGATCGCTTCGCCCGGAGCCGGCGGGTCCGGCAGGCCGGCGAGTTCGAGCCGTGGGATGCGCCGCCGACCGCGCATGGCTTCAAGGGCGGCGACCTCCTCGGCATCGCCGAACGGCTGGCGGAGCTTGCCGAGCTCGGGATCACGGCGCTCTACCTGACGCCGATCTTCTCGTCCGCCTCGAACCACCGCTACCACGCCTACGACTACCTCGTGGTGGATCCGCTCCTCGGCGGCGACGCCGCGCTCGGCGAGCTCCTCGACGGGGCACATGCGCGGGGCATGCGGGTCATCCTCGACGGGGTGTTCAACCACGCCGGCCGCGGGTTCTGGCCGTTCCACCACGTCCTCGAGGCGGGTGGCAACTCGCCGTACCGCGACTGGTTCCTCCTCGATTCGGAGGTCCTCGCCGGCTCGCGCGAGCTCAATGCGTACCCGGACCGGGGCGGACCCACGACGGCTCATGCTCCGCTCGGCTATCGCGCCTGGTGGGGCCTGGCCGCCCTGCCGAAGCTCAACGTCGCGAACCCGGATGTCCGCGAATACCTCCTCCGGATCGCCGAGCACTGGCTCCGCTTCGGGATCGACGGCTGGCGGCTGGACGTTCCGGCGGAAATCGACGATGCGGCGTTCTGGCGAGAGTTCCGCCGCCGCTGCCGGGCGGTGAACCCGGACGCCTACCTCGTCGGCGAGATCTGGGACGAGGCGCCGGACTGGCTCCGCGGGGACCGGTTCGATGCCCTCATGAACTACCCGCTCGGGACGTCCATCCTCGGCTTCGCCGGCGGCGACGGCCTCGACCGCGCGGTCGTCGATCGCCACGACACGTACCGGCGGATGGTCGCGCCGCTCGACGGGCCGGCGTTCGCCGCCCGGCTCGCCCACCTGTTCTCGGTCTACGACCCGGCGATCACCGCGGTCCAGCTCAACCTCATCGGGAGCCACGACACACCACGGGCGCTCACCGTCCTCGGCCGCGACCGGGCCGCGATGCGGATCGCCACGATCCTCGAGCTCACGCTGCCGGGGGCGCCGTGCATCTACTACGGCGACGAGATCGGGATGGAGGGCGGCAACGACCCGTCCTGCCGGGGTGCCTACCCGGTCGATCCGCTCGCCGGCGACCGCGACCTCCGCGCGTTCACCCAGGCCGCGATCGCCGCCCGGCGGGAGCACCCGTCGCTCCGGCGCGGCACCGTCCGGCCGCTCGCCGCCGCCGACCGCGCCGTCGTCCTGCTCCGCGAGGCGGACGGTGGACGGGCGATCGTCGCGGTGAACGCGGGACCGGGGCCGGCGGACCTGACGTTCGACCTCCCGGATCGGCCGTGGCGGGGATCGCGGCCGGTCGGACTCCCGGGCTGGGAATCGCGGGACCTCGAAACGACCGGCGAACGATCGAGGATCGTCATCGCGTCCCGCTCGGCGTCGATCGTCCTCGAGGCCTGACCGGCCGGCCTCGGGCGCCCTCCTGCCGGGGAGCGCTCAGCCGGCCTCCGTGACGATCCGCTCGCGGCCGGGAGCGGCGACCGCGACCCCCGCCGCCGGCAGGTACATCCGCTCCGTGTACTCGTGGAGCATCCGTGTCATCGAGAACCGCCAGATCGTGCTCGCGATCGACGCCCGCATGAGGGTGACCCAGGCTCGCGGGAGCCCGCTTCGGTCGCGGTCGTAGTAGCGCGGGACCACCTCCTCCTCGAGGATCCGGTAGAGGTCCGTGGCGTCCGCCCAGTCCTGGGCACCCTCGTCCGGGTTCGTCTCCCGCCCACCGATCGCCCAGCCGTTCGAGCCCGTCCAGCCCTCGTCCCACCAGCCGTCGAGGACGCTGACGTTCACGACGCCGTTCGCGGCCGCCTTCATGCCGGACGTTCCGGACGCCTCGAGCGGCCGGCGCGGGTTGTTGAGCCAGACATCGACACCCTGGACGAGGAAGCGGGCGATCCGCATGTCGTAGTCCTCGAGGATGAAGACGCGACCGCGGAGCTTCGACGATCGTGATCGGGCGAAGATCTCCTGGATCACCTGCTGGCCCGGTCTGTCCGCCGGATGGGCCTTGCCGGCGAAGACGACCTGGACCGGCCGCTCGGTGTTCCAGACGAGCCGCTCGAGGCGGTCCATGTCGCTGAAGATCATGCCCGCCCGCTTGTACGTCGCGAAGCGCCGGGCGAAGCCGATCGTCAACGTGTCCGGGTCGAGCACCCGCTCGAGCTCCTCGAGCACGGACGGTGCCTCACCGTGGCGGCCGAACTGGGCCTGCAGGCGGCCGCGGGCGAAGATCGCGAGCTCGAACTTCTGGCGCCGGTGCGCTTCCCAGAGATCGGCATCGGGGATCCGGTCGAGGCGCTCCCACCAGCGCCGGGCGTCCGTCTTCCCGTCGAGATCGTCGAGGTCCGCATCGAGATAGCGGGAGAAGAGGTCGCGCAGCGGCCGGCCGAGCCACGTGGGGCTGTGGATGCCGTTCGTGATGCCGGCGATCGAGCCGTTCATGACGCCGTGCCATGTCGCGTTCGCGGTGGCCGCGTGGAGCTGGCTCACCGCGTTCGCGGCGTTCGTGAGGCGGAGGCTGAACGCGGTCATGTCGAACTGCTGGGGATCGCCGTCCACGCCGCGGCCGATCTCGAGGATCCGCGCGGTCGGCACGCCACCGGTCCCCGGCCGGCCGTCGCCGTCGAGGAGCGGTCCGGCGACGCGTCGCACGAGCTCCACATCGAACCGCTCGTTGCCCGCCGAGATCGGGGTGTGGATCGTGAAGACACTGTCGCGCCTGACCCGGGCGAGCGCCTCGTCGAGCTCGAGACCGGCCGCCACGAACTCGCGAGCCCGTTCGGCGAGGAGGAATGCGCTGTGGCCCTCGTTGAGGTGCCAGACCGCCGGATCGATGCCGAGGGCACGGATCGCCCGGACCCCGCCGACGCCGAGGACGAGCTCCTGGTGGAGGCGCATCTCGCGGCCCCGGACGTAGAGGATGTGGGTGATCGGGCGGTCCGCCGGATCGTTCTCCGGGGTGTCCGAATCGAGGAGGAGGACCGGCACCCGGCCCACTTGGGCGAGCCAGACCGCGATCGTCAGCGTCCGCCCGGGCAGCTCCAGCTCGACGGTGAGCAGATCGCCCTCCGGATCGACGACCCGCAGGAGCGGATGGCGGGTGAGGTCGAAGTCCGGGTAGGCGTGCTCCTGGTGGCCGTCCGCGTCGATCGTCTGGCGGAAATAGCCCTGGCGGTACATGAGCCCGATCCCGACGAGCGGGAGGGCCATGTCACTCGCCGACTTCATGTGGTCGCCGGCGAGGACGCCGAGGCCGCCGGAGTAGATGCCGAGGCTCTCGTGGAACCCGTATTCGGCACAGAAGTAGGCGATCGGACCGCGGAGAGCGGCGGCGTGGCGCCGATGGAACCAGTGGTCGGCGCCGTTCGCCATGTAGCGGTCGAAGTCGCCGATGACCGACTGGTACTCGGCCATGAACGCCGGATCGTCGAGGAGGTGGCCCCAGACGACGGAGCCGGACAGGACCGGGATCGGGTCGCGGTAGCGGGCCCAGGCGGCCCCGTCCACCCGGCTGAAGAGGTTCTTCGCCGCCGGGTGCCACGACCACCAGAGGTTGTACGAGAGGCGGCGGAGGCCCTCGAGCTGCGGCGGGACGCGGAGGGTCGCACCGGGCAGCGTCGGTATGCGGACGATGGAGTCCATGGCCGCGAATGATACGGCCCGCAGCGGCCCGCTCGGCCTGTTGACGGCCGCGCGGCCCGCGCGGCCCGACGCGCGCTCGCTACCATGCCGCCATGCGGATCGCCTTCATCGCCGCCGAGTGCGAGCCCTGGGCCAAGACCGGCGGCCTCGGCGATGTCGTCGACGCGCTCGCGCGGGCGCTGCCGCAGGCGATCCCCGGGCCGGACGGCGCGCCGGTGGACGGGCCGGTGGACGTCTTTCTGCCGCGCTACCGGAGCGTGGCGGTCCCGCCGGGCGAACACCCGACCATCGTCGTCCGCGTCCCGGACCCGCTAGCCGTGCACGGCTCGACGGAGATCCGGGTCCTGTCGATCGCCGGCGACGGCTACCGGCTCCGCCTCGTCGATCACCCGGCGGCGTTCGACCGGGACGGCCTGTACGGCCATCCGGACGATGCGTGGCGCTTCGGGATCCTCTGCCGGGCGGCGCTCGAGGCGTTGCGGAGCGACGCGGCGGCTCCCGGGGGCGTCGCCGTCGACGTCCTCCATGTCCACGACTGGCATTCCGGTCCTGCGCTCATCGAGCGGGCCGGCCGGCTCGCGGCGGATCCGGTGATCGGCCGGGCGAGCGCCGTTCTCACGATCCACAACCTCGCGTACCACGGTTGGGTGCCGCTCGCGGACCTCGGCCAGCTCGGCCTCGCGCCGGGCGACGGCATCGTGGCCCCGGGTGCCGTCGGCGTCGACCTCCTCTGGGACGCGATCGAACGGGCCGACATCGTCAACACCGTGAGCCCGGGCTTCGCCGTCGAGGCGCTGACGCCGGAGTTCGGCTTCGGCCTCGATCCCACCCTCGTGGCGAAGGGCGATCGCTTCGTCGGCATCCTCAACGGCCTCGACACCACCCTCTGGGATCCGGCGACGGACGCGGACCTCGCCGCGCCGTACGACCGATCCGATCGGTCCGGGAAGGCCGCCTGCCGGGCCGACATGCTGCGCCGGCTCGGGCTCGATCCGGCCGATCCGTCACCCGTCCTCGGGACGATCGGGCGGCTCGATCCGCAGAAGGGCTTCGACATCCTCGCCGACGCCGCCCCGCGACTCGTCGACGGTGGCGCGCGGATCGTCATCCAGGGGAGCGGCGACCCGATCATCGCCGGCCGGCTCCGGGCGCTCGCCGGGGCTCGCCCATACCAGGTCGCGTTCGTCGAGCGATTCGACCGCGCGATGGCGCGCCGGATCTACGCGGGCTCGGACCTGTTCCTCATGCCGTCGCGCTTCGAGCCGAGCGGCCAGGGTCAGATGATCGCCCTCCGTTACGGGACGCCGCCCGTCGTCCATGCGACCGGCGGCCTTCGCGACTCGGTGATCGACGAGGACGACCATCCTGGCCACGGGACCGGGTTCACGTTCCGGAACGCGACGCCCGAGGGCCTCATCTGGTCGGTCGGCGAGGCGACCGAGCGGTTCGAGGCCCGCGCTCCCGGGCCCACCGGCTGGGACGCCATCGTGGACCGCGCGATGGCGGTCGATTTCGACTGGCGGACCGGCTCGGCGCCCCGCTATCTCTCGCTGTACCGCCGGGCGATCGAGCTCCGCCGCGCGGCCCTCACTGCGCGACGCGCGCGGCCGCGTTCCACGATCCGTCGGCGAACCGCCACGGTGAAGCGCGGCGGCGCCTAGAATCGCGGCCGACCGATCGGCGCCCGGGGGAGTCCGAACGGCGCCCGAGCGCGGAGGATCCCATGTCGAACCAGTTCGTCGTCCAGCTTTCCAATCGGCCCGGGGGACTTGCGACGCTCGCCGAATCGCTCGCCGCCCGGGGGGTCGATCTTCGCGCCATCGGCGGCGGCGGGATCGGCGATCTCGGCCACATCATCCTCACCACCGCGGACGACGCGGCGACGCGGGCCGTCCTCGAGGAGGGTGCCTACACGTTCATCGAAGGCGAGTCGATCCTCGCCGAGGTGAACGATCGGCCGGGCGGCATGGCGACGATCGCACGGGCCCTCGCGGACGCCGGGGTCAACATCTACGGCCACCTCTTCCTCGGCCGATGGGGCGACCGGGCGATGTTCGCCTTCGTCGTGGACGATCCGGTGACGGCCCGCCCGATCCTCGAACGGAAGGGCTGAACCCGGGCGGTCAGCCGATGAGCCGCGCGATGGCCGGTGTGGCCGGATCGATCCACGCCAGGCCCGGGACCGAGGCAAAGGCCTGATCGGCGGAGACGAGCGCCTCCGCGCCGCGACCGAGCGCTACCGCAGCGAGCACGGCGTCGAACGCGCCGAGCTCAGGGTGGCGCTCGAACAGCTGAAGGCCGCGCTCCTGGTCGTCCGAGGTCGTCATGAGCGGGCTCAGGGCGGCGACGTAGTGACGCGCGATACGCACGGCGTCCGACCGCGATCGGCGGCGCGCCCGGATGTGCGTGAACTCCTGGATCGCCTCGATCGTGGTCGTCGCCTCCAGACGCCCCTCCGCGTGAGCCGCCAGGAGGCGGCGGCAGGGCTCACGAAGGGGATGCTCCTCGCCGACGGCGTAGGCCAGGACCGTCGTGTCGAGGAGGATCATCCCGAGCGCTCGCGTGCGTCGTCGAGCTCGCGTCGAAGCTCACCCGGTTGCGCGGGCACCGGCATCGGCTCGGCTGCCAGGATCTGCGCGATGGCGCTCCGGCGGAGATCGGCGTCCGCCGGGAGCTGGTCGATCGCGTCGCGGATGACCGCGGCCACGGAGACTCGACGGCGCTCGGCCTCAGCGGCCACCTTGCGGTAGCGCGGCTCGTCGAGAAGGACGTGAACGCGGCGTTCCAGATTGCGCATGTGCATACGCTAGCACATGAAAGTCCCCCACACGCGGGCGACCGGGTCGGAGGAGCCGGCGAGAGGTCGCGGGAGGTCGATAGACTGCGCTCGATGATTCGCGTCGGTTCGATCGTTCTCCGCGTCGACGATCTGGCGCGCCAGACGCAGTTCTGGGCAGCAGCGCTCGACTACGTGCCGCGCGAGGAAACGAGCGACGATTTCGTGCTGCTGCGCCCGAGGGACGGTGTCGGGCCGAACCTCTCGCTCGATCGGGTGCGCTCGAAAGTGCAGGTGCCGCCTCGCATCCATCTCGATCTCTACGCCGAGGACCAGGCCGGCGAGGTCGAGCGGCTCATCGCACTGGGTGCCACCGAGGTGCACTGGGACAAGCGCCCGGCGGACGCTGACTACGTCATCCTGGCGGACCCGGAGGGCAACCGCTTCTGCATCGTGGACGCGGGTTGAGGCCAGCCCGCGACGCGCCCGCGGATCGTCCCGTCGCGGACGGGATCAGTCGCGGATCAGCCCTGGATCGACCCGTCGTCGGGCGCGATCCGGCGGATCTCCGAGACCGCATCGAAGCCGCGATCCGGGCTGACGATCTCGCGGATCCCCTCCTCGAGGCAGGTCGCCACGTGGACCAGGTCGCGCGCCGCAAGCGCGGTGTAGCGTCCGACGAGGTCCGGCATGCGTCGCATGACCGCATCGGTGATGGGCAACACGGGGGCGAAGAGATCGAGTGCATCGCGCGCCATGGCCGCGCCCACGTCCGGGCGCCGCAGGGCGCTGAACCGATGCAGGATCTCCTGGATCACCTCGGCCGAGGTCACTGCCTCCAGGCGTTGCTCGGCGACGCGGGCCAGGAGACGCTGACACGGGTCGCGCAGCGGGTGTTCGGCTCCCGCCGCGTACATGATGATCGCCGTATCAACGAAGACGGTCATCCGCGTCCGCGGTCCGCGCCTCGTACGATCTCGTCCTTCATCCGCTCCCAGTCGTCGACCGGCGCCCCGATCGAGGTCAGCGACTCGAGCGCTTCCTGCCGGGGGCGGGCGCGAGGCAGCGTATAGGCGTCGACCGCGTCGCGGATCACCGCCCCTACCGAGCGCCTCTCCCGTGCCGCGATGCGCACCAGTCGTGCCCGCTGTCCGGGCGTCAGGAGCACCTGGGTTCGTTCGGTCAACATGCACAGACTATAACATGTGACCTGACCAGCGTCGCGGTGGACCGCGGCTGACCCCGATGTGCGCGTGAGCTCTATGTCCGTGTAGTCGGCACCCCGAGGCCCACCGGGCAGCTCACCCCGGTGCTGTGGTCCGGACAGTAGCCGTTCGGGTTCTTCTCGAGGTACTGCTGGTGGTAGTCCTCGGCGTAGTAGAACGGGGCCGTCGACACCTCCGTCGCGATGCTGCCGTAGCCGGCCTCGGTGAGTCGTTCCTGGTAGGCGGCGCGTGACGCCTCGGCCACCTGTCGCTCGGCGTCATCCGCGACGACGATGAGCGAGCGGTATTGCGTCCCAACGTCGTTGCCCTGGCGCATCACCTGGGTGGGATCGTGTGCCTCCCAGAAGACCTTGAGCAGCTGTTCGTAGGAGACCTTCGCCGGGTCGTAGACCACGAGGACGACCTCGGCGTGGCCGGTCGCGCCGGAGCACACCTCGCCGTAGGTCGCGTTCGACGTGTAGCCGCCGGCGTACCCGACCGCGGTCGAGACGACGCCCGCCGTCCGCCAGAAGTCGCGTTCGGCACCCCAGAAGCAGCCGAGACCGAAGATCGCGGTCTTCGTCCCATCCGGGAACGGCGGGACGATCCGTTCGCCGCTGACGAGATGGCGCTCGGCGACGGGCATCGGGTCCGGTCGGCCGGCAGGGGCGGACCCGGGGGAGGGCATGGACGGCTGACGTCGGAAGAGGAACATGGCCGCAGTCTACGCGGCGTCCGTGACGGTCCGGTGACCAACGGGCGCGAGATCGCCGGCGACGAACAAGCGCCGATCGCGGCCGACGAGCTTCAGCCGATCGCGCCGTGGTACCGCGTCTTGAGCGCGGCGATCCGCCGCCAGGAGGCGTCGATCCGGGCCTCCGTGATCCTCCCGGCTGCGACGGACTCGGCGATCATGGCGATCGTCGTCTCCACGATCTCGGCGTCGTACAGCTGCTGGTTCGCGATCGTGAGTATGTCCGTCCCGGCGAGGATCGCCCGCTCGACCGCCGTCTCGTAGCCGTAGACCTTGCGGAGCGCGCCCATCTGGAGGTCGTCGCTGAGGACGACCCCCTCGAATCCGAGGCTCGTCCGGAGGAGACCGTCGATCACTGCACTGGACAGGGACGCGGGATACGTCCGGTCGAGCTTCGCATCGAAGACGTGGGCGACGAGGACGGCGTCCGCCGCGCCGGCGGCGACGATCGCGCGGAACGGCTCGAGCTCGGCGGGGGTCCACGTCGTCGTCACGTCCACCCAGCCGAGGTGGCTGTCCGCGGTCGAGGAGCCGTGGCCGGGAAAGTGCTTGATCGTGCCCGCCACGCCGGCGTCGTGGAGGCCGGCGAGGAACGCGAGGCCCTGCCGCGTGACGACGGCCGGATCCGCGGAGAAGCTCCGCTCGAGGGCGCCGATCGCCGGGCTCGTCGGGTTGACATCGACGTCGACGACCGGAGCGAGGTCGAGGTCGATCCCCGCGGCGGCGAGGGTCTTCCCGATCGCCCGGGCACGCTGCCGCGTGTAGGTCGCGTTGTCACGGGTGCCGAGCGCGGCGGCCGAGACGGTGGCGGGGAAGCCCCGGGCCGTCGTCAGGCGGTCCACCTCGCCACCCTCCTCGTCGATCGCCACGAGGAGGGGGACGTGGGCCACCGCCCGCAGACCGGCCACGAGGGTCCGGAGCTGTGCCGGCGACGCGACGTTCCGGGAGGAGCTGCCGCTCGGGCCATCGGTGTCGAAGAGAAGGACGCCACCGAGCCCGCGCTCCCGGATGTCCACCACGGTCGTGGCGGCCTGCGCGACGGTGAGGCCACGGAACCCCACGAGGAGCATCTGGGCGATCTTCGTCCGGAGGTCCGGGCCGGCTGGCACGACGATCGTCGGCGAGGCGCGGGTCGTGGACGGCGAGGCGGTCGCGCCGGGGCTTCCCGACCCTGCGGGGGCAGGTGATCCGGACGCCGCGTCCGCGCAGGCCGCGGCGGCCATCGCGATGACCGCGGCCCCCGCCAGCCGAAGGAACGAACGGCGCGAGAGGACCTCGGGCGGTCGTGGGCGCAGCGGGCCGGCGGGACTCACCGGGTCATCATCGACGCTCCGCGACCGTGCGGTCCAGAATGGGATCCGGCGCGTCTCGTCAGCCGTCGCCTGGAGGGAACCTGGGATGCATCTCGATCGCCGGTTCGCGAACGCCGGCGTCTTCCTCGTGGCCCTCGGTGCCGTGCCGCTCGCCCTGCAGGCCGGTGCGATCGACGCGTCGAACGTCGCCGACGCCTGGCGCCTCTGGCCGATCCTCCTCATCCTCGCCGGCATCGGGATCCTGCTCTCGCGGACGAGCCTCCGAGCTGCCGCCGGGCTCCTCGCGGCGCTGACGATCGGCCTCATCGGCGGCGGCCTCATCGGCGCCGGATGGCCAGGCTTCGGCGCCATCGGCTGCGGTGGTGGTTCGGGCGGCTCGGCGTTCACCTCGTCGACGGGCGATCTCGGAAGCTCCAGCGCGTCGGTCGACCTGACGGTCGGCTGCGGCGATCTCCAGGTGACGACCCGGCCCGGCACGACCTGGTCATTGAGCGGCACGAGCGCGGATGGGCGGACGCCGGCGGTGTCGGCCGATCCCTCGTCGCTCCGGATCCAGAGCCAGCGGGGCGGGGGCTTCTTCGACCTCGGGGCGGCACGGTCGACGTGGGATCTCGCTCTCCCGACCGCACCCGCGCTCGATCTCGGGCTCACGCTCAACGCCGGAACCGCACGGCTCGGTCTCGGCGGCGCGCGGCTCGGCTCCGTCGACGTGACCGTGAATGCCGGATCGGGCCGGATGGACCTGTCCGGGGCGACGGCCCTGGGATCCGTCGGGGCGACGGTGAATGCCGGCGAGCTGCTCATCGGCCTGCCGGCCCAGAGCGCCCAGGGGTCGTTCACGGTCAACGCCGGGCACCTCGGGATCTGCGTCCCGGCCGGGGTGGGGCTGCGGGTCCAGACGAGCGGCGCCCTCGGTGGTAACAACCTTGCCGACCGCGGTCTGGCAGGTAGCGGCGACGTCTGGACCACGCCGGGCTACGACGCTGCGCCGGTGAAGATCGACATCGACGCGACGATCAACGCCGGGAACCTCGAACTCGACCCGAACGGAGGCTGCTCGTGAACGACCGCCTGTATCGCTCGACTTCCGACCGGATGCTTGCCGGGGTGGTGGGTGGGCTCGCCGACCGGCTCGATCTCGACCCGTCGCTCGTTCGGGTGGGCTGGGTCCTCCTGACGATCGTGTCCGGCGGCATCTTCTTCGTCATCTACATCGTCATGTGGCTCGTCGTTCCGGAGGAGCCTGAGGGCTGGATGCCGGGCTGGGCGCCGGGAGCCCCGGCCGGACCGGGTGAGCCGGGCGGGCCGGCGATGGCTCCGGGCTGGGCGCCGGGAGCCCCGGGCGGGCCGGCGATGGCTCCCACGGTGGAACCCGGTGCCACTCCCGGACCCGGACCGGCAGGCGGGCCGAGCCCGGTCGGAGGCCCGCCCCTCGCGGGCCCCGGTCCAGCGGGTCCCTCCGGCCCTGGGTGGACCGCGGGGCCTGGGTGGACGGCGGGACCGGCTGGTCCCGGTTGGACGGGCGGGCCCGATCCGTGGAGTCGACAGGCCCGCCGTGAGGCCCGGCGCGCGGCCCGTCGCGCGCGACGGGATTCAGGAAGCGGCGCCCTCGTCATCGGCGTCATCCTCATCCTCGTCGGGGCATACGCCCTCGCCCGAACCTTCATCCCGCAGCTCCAGCTGGACCGCTACTGGCCGGCCGCCCTCGTCGTCCTCGGCGTCGTCCTCATCGCGGGCTCGTTGCGACGGGGCGGGCCGGCGCCGGGCTGAGCCGGTGCCTCGGCGGAAGGCTCGGAGGCCTGGCGGCGAAGCGCCAGGCCGGCTCAGAGGCGACGCCGGCCGGAATCGAGACGCCGGTTCGGCCCGAACTCCGCTAATCACTCCCGGGGGACCGTTACGCGACTCGGCAGGGTCCGTGCGGCCCCCGGCGGCACCCTTTCCGGGCCGGATTCCCACGATCCGAGAAACCGAGCGGTCCGTTCATGCACGTCGGGGCATGAGCGCCGGAATCCGGGCGTCGGTTCCTGGATAGCGCCCGGCACGCGAGAGTCAGGCCGGATTCGACCTCACCGTACCGGCCCGAGCGGGTCGCGCTCCAGGGCGAGTCGCCGATCCATTCGCCGAGCGGCTTCCTCGCGCTGCTCGAGCGCTACGGGCAGTAGGGGCCGGTCGCGAGGGACCGGTCGCGCCCGCGCGGTGTCGTCGGCTACGATGGCGGCCGCGCGGGAGTAGCTCAGTCGGTAGAGCGTCAGCCTTCCAAGCTGAATGTCGCGGGTTCGAGACCCGTCTCCCGCTCCACGCTCCTGTTCATCGACGACCTGCCCAGCCGCGTTTGCCAACAGCGGCGTGAGCGGTAACCTGCTGATACCGCTCACGCTGGAGAGACCGATGGACAAGCTCTACTACACTCCCAGGGAAGTCGCGGTGGCCCTCGCCATGAGTGATGACGCTGTTCTCGATCTCATCGACCGGGGCGAGCTTCCAGCGTTGCGGGTGTCGCCTCGGATCATCCGCATTCCCATCGCGGCGTTCGACCGTTGGCGAGCCGGGCTCTCGCCCAGGCGTCGGCGTGTCGCCATCCGTTCGGCCCCCAGGAAGGTCGTGATCGGAGCTGGTGAGAGGCTGCCGGAAGGAGCTCGGGCGCTGAGCCAGTGACCGCGCCCCGATCGCCTCGGGATCCGACCCCCCGCGTCAGTGGACCCGCGACTCCATCCCGGCCCAGAACGGCTCGCGGAGCTCCGCCTTGAGGACCTTGCCGGTGCCACCCTTCGGGAGCGACTCGCGGAACTGGATCTCGCGGGGGACCTTGAAGACCGCCAGCCGGCTCCGGCACCAGGCGCGGAGCTCCTTCGCCGAGACGGTCGCATCCGGCTTGCGGACGACGAGCGCCACGGGCACTTCGCCGCGCGCGTCGTCCGGGGCGGCGATGACGGCACATTCGAGGACCGCCGGATGGGCGCCGATCGCGACCTCGATCTCGACGGACGAGATGTTCTCGCCGGCCGAGATGATGATGTCCTTCGAGCGGTCCTTGATGAGGAGGTAGCCGGCGGCGTCCATCGTGGCCATGTCGCCGGTGTGGAGCCAGCCGTCGCGGATGGCGGCGGCGGTCGCCTCCGGGTCGCGGTAGTAGCCGTCCATGACCGTGTTGCCGCGGACGACGATCTCGCCGATCTGCTCACCGTCCGGCCGGACGTCGCGACCTTCTCCGTCGACGACGCGGATCCGCACGCCGGGGATCGCCCAGCCGGTCATCGCCTGGCGCTCCACCCGCCGCTCCGGCGGCTCGGCCGCGGTGAGCGCGGTCCGCGGCTGGGCGAGGGTGATGATCGGGGAAGTCTCTGTGAGGCCATAGCCGACGATCGCCCGGACGCCGAGCTCGGATTCGAGCGAACGGATGAGCGCCGGCGAGGCGGGCGACCCGCCGACGATGACCTGGCGGAGGCTTGAGAGGTCGTACCGGCTACGCTCGCGGTGGTTGAGGAGCGCGGTGAAGATGGACGGCACCGCCAGGAGCCGGGTGACCCGATGGCGGGCGACGAGCTCCATGAGGGCGGCGGGATCGAAGCGGCGGAGCATGACGTGCCGGCCGCCGATCATGGTGAGGAAGTGCGGCGTCCCCCAGCCATTGACGTGGAAGAGCGGCACGACGTGAAGGACGACATCGTCCTCCGTGAACCCGAGGCCGAGCTGGGCGGCGAGGCTGTGGAGGTAGAGCTCGCGATGCGTCATCGCGACGCCCTTCGGAAGCCCGGTCGTGCCGCTCGTGTAGAAGAGCTCCGCCATCGCGTTCTCGTCGATCACCGGATGGAGTGGCTCGGTGGATGCGGAGGCGAGGAACGCCTCGTACTCGTGGTCGGCGATGCCGTCGGACTCGCCGTCGAGGATGACGAAGGCCGGTCGGGACGCGAGCTGCGGCCCGATCGATTCGACCAGCGGCCGGAAGTCCGCGTGGAACGCGACGATCCGGGAGCCGGCGTGGTCGAGGATGTATGCGATCTCCGCCGGCGCGAGGCGGATGTTGATCGGGTTGAGGACGGCCCCGGCCTCGAGGACGCCGTAGTAGGCCTCGAGCAGGTGGTGCGTGTTGTAGGTGATGAAGGACACCCGGTCCCCGGCCTCGACGCCAAGGAGCCGGAGGGCGTTCGCCAGCCGATGGGTCCGCTCCGCGAACGCTCGGTACGTGTACTCGCGATCCCCGTCGACGACGCCGATCCTGTCGCCGAAGAACGTCTCCGCCCGGTCGCGGAACTCGAGGACGGAGAGTGGGACGAACACGGCGAGCCTCCTTCGCGGTCACGATACTCGGCCCGCGGGCGCGTCACCGAACCATCGCGACGCCCCCGCCGGGGCGGCTCGCGGACGGCTCGTCCGTCGTCGCCCACGGGACGATCTGGCGGTCGAGCCACTCGGCCGGCTCCATCCGTGGCCGGATGAGCGCGGCCCGACCGTCCCGGATCGCGACTTCCGCCGGCATCGGGTGGGAGAGGAACAGCGGCATCGACTCGGCGAATCCGTAGGCGCCGACGTCGAGGACGGCGACGAGATCGTCCGGCCGTGGGGCCGCCATGACGGTCGACGCGGCGAGCACGTCGAGCCCGGAGCAGAGCGGTCCGGCGATCGTCACCCGCGTCGGCTCAGCGGCACCGGCTGCCCGGTCCGTGAGCCGCTCCCCGGTCCGGGGCAGGAGCCGGATCCGGTGCTCCTGGCCCACGAGGACCGGACGGAGCAGGTGATTGATCCCGCCATCGAGGATCGCGACGGTCGAGCCGTCGACGGCCTTCGTGTCGACGATTCGGGCGACGTACGTTCCGGCCGGGCCGACGAGATACCGCCCGGGTTCCACGAGGATCCGCAGGCCTCGGGTCGCCGGGTCCGCGGCGACGCGCTCGGTGAGTGAGGCGAGGCGGCGCGCCAGCTCGTCGAGATCGAGCGCTCGTTCGTCCGGCCGATACGGGATGCCGAGCCCGCCGCCGACGTCGACGAGCCGGAGGCGGAAACCAGCCTCCGCGGCCATGGTCCGGCCGAGGTCCACCACCCAGGCCGCGTGGTCGGCGAGTGCCGCCGCGTCGAGGACGTTCGAGGCCCCGAAGGCGTGGATCCCGAGCGGCTCGAGGTGCGGCGACCGGGCCGCCGCGACGGCCGCGGCCCGCAGGTCCGCGAGGCCCATCCCGAACTTGCCCGCCCCCGCGTCACCGACGATCCGGAGGCGCTCGAGCTGGGCCGCACTCGGGACGGCCGCCCGAAGCAGGACCGGGACGCGCCGCCCGCTCTCCGCCGCCAGGCGTTCGAGGCGCTCGAGCTCGCCGGGCGACTCGACGGTGATCGCCCGAACGCTCGCCTCGACAGCGGCCCGCAGTTCGTCGGTCCGCTTGCCAGGGCCGGTCACGACGATGCGCGACGGGTCGATCCCCGCCCGACGAGCGGTCTCGAGCTCGCCGCCCGACGCGACGTCCGCCCCGAGGCCGAGCGAGCCGAGGAACGACACGACCGCCAGCGCCGGGTTCGCCTTCACCGCGTAGGCAAGCTCGAACGCCGGCGGGAGTGCGGCGACGAGCGCGGCGACCTGCCGCTCGATGACGGCGAGGTCGTAGACGTAGAGCGGCGTGCCGAACGTCTCGGCCAGTGTCGCCAGATCGGTGGGTGCCGCCACCTCGATCGCCGCCGGTGCCGTCATCGGAGCGCCTCCTCGAGCGCCACCCGGGCGTCCGTGCCGGCGTCGCGGTACTTCACGACGAGGGCGGTCGAGACGGACAGGCCGTGCGTCCGGGCGAACGTCCCGTCGAGCGTGCGCGATCCGGGGACGACGACCGCCCGCGGCGGGATCGCGAGCGGCGCGTCGGCCGTGCCGGTGAGCACGTCGTCCGTCGTGAGGTCGTAGAGGCGCGACGTCCCGGTGAGGATCGTCCCTGCCGCGAGGACCGCCTCGGCCCCGACGAGGACACCCTCGAAGAGCCCGCACTGGGCGCCGACGAACGCGCCATCCTCGACCACGACCGGCCGTGCCCCCGGCGGCTCGAGGACGCCGCCGATCTGGACGCCCGCGGCGAGGTGGACGCGAGCACCGATCTGGGCGCACGAGCCGACGAGGACGTGCGAGTCGATCATCGTGTCCTCGCCGATCCAGGCGCCGACGTTGACATACGACGGCGGCATGACGACGACGCCGGGTCCGAAATGGACGCCGGCCCGGATGGTGGTCCCGCCCGGGACGATCCGCCACGGCCGACCGGCTGCGGCGGCGGTCTCGGCGAGCGGTCCGTCGAGGAGCGTCTTGAGCGGGAGGCCGGCCCGGTCGCGGAACTGGAAGACGCCGCCGAGGTCGCGATCGACGGTGGTCCGATCGGCGAAGCGGGCGAGGATCGCCGCCTTCACGGCGATGTCGACGCGCCAGCCGCCGGGCACCGCGGGGTCCGGCCAGGCGGCGCGGACCCGGCCGGCGTCGAGCTCATCGAGGATCGTCCGCGGATCCAGCGCCGCCGCGGACCCTGGCCGGCCGGGCCCAGGCGCGATCACGCGACCACTCCCGCCGCGACCGCGGTCCCTGCCGTCCGGGTTCGGCCGGCCGGCGTCTCGATGAGCCCGGCATCGCGGAGCACGGCCGCGAGCCTCGCTCGGGCCGGTTCCTCGAGCGGGAGGAGCGGACCGCGGACCGCGTCGCTGCGGAGGATGCCCATGAGGGCCAGGGCGGCTTTCGCCGGGACGGGATTCGGCGCGTCCATGAAGTTCGCCCGGAAGAGGGACAACCAGCGGGTGTGAAGGCGGCGCGCGGTCTCGAAGTCGCCGGAGCGAGCCGCGGCGCAGAGGGCGACCATCTCGCCCGGGATCTCGTTCGAGGCGACGGAGATGACGCCGTCGCCGCCCATGACGAGGACCGCGAGCGTCCAGGCGTCGTCGCCGGCGAGGACCGCGACGTCGCGCGGGCGATCACGGCAGATGACCGCGATCTGGTCGAGGTTCGCCGACGCCTCCTTGATCCCGATGACCCGCGGATGCTCGGCGAGCCGCAGGAAGACGTCCGCAGGGACGTTCGAGCCGGTCCGCGACGGCACGTTGTACACGACGATCGGCAGATCGCCCTCGTCGGCGACGGCGCGGAAGTGCGCCTCGAGCATCCGCCCGTCCGGCCGGTTGTAGTACGGCGCGACGACGAGCGCGGCGTCCGCCCCGAGCTCGGCGGCCCGGCGGGTGGCCCGGATCGTCGCTGCGGTGTCGTTCGTGCCGGTGCCGGCGACGACCGTCACCCGCGAGCGCGACGGTCGTTCGGCCGCCGTCTCCACGGTGAGGGCGACGATCCGCTCCCGCTCCCCGGTCGAGAGGGTCGGCGCCTCGCCGGTGGTGCCGCACGGGACGAGGCCGTCGATGCCGGCGAGGATCTGCCAGCGGACGAATTCGCGGAGGGTCCCCTCGTCCACGGCGCCGTCGGCTGTGAACGGGGTGACGAGGGCGGTGAAGGCGCCGCGGAGCGCGGGGCGGGTCGCGGGTCGGCTGGTGCGAGGTGACATCGGAGGGATCCTTTCGGTGGTCGGGTGGTCGGGTGGTCGGGTGGTCGGGTGGTCGGGTGGTCCGGTGGTCGGGTGGTCGGGTGGTCGGCGTCAGCCGGCCCGGGCGAGGGCGACAGCCTGAGGCGCGATGAGCTCGTCGACGATCGAGGTGAACTCGACGATCCCCGGCGTCCGCGGGGCGGCGATCAGCCAGTCCACCGCGGCGAGCGCGCCGGCGACATAGGCCGATCGATCGCGGGCGGTGAGCCGGAGCTCGATCGTCTCGCCCGGCGCGTCGAAGCCGACGAGGTGCATGCCGGGCGATGAGCCGGCTCGCACGACCGCGACATCGAGCTCGTCCGGTGCGAGTGGCCCGTCGTCGCGCGGATCGTGGAGGCGTCGCTTCCTCGGGTGCGCCGCGAGGATGCGGCGCGAGAGCTCCCTTGCGGTCCCGGACGGCCGGTCCAGCTTGGACCGGCGATGCCATTCGAGGAGATACGGGTCGAAGGCGTCGATGGGACCGAGCAGCTCCACCGCTCGATCGACGAGCCGACCGAACAGCGCGACCCCGAGACTGAGGTTCGCGCCGACGACCGCCGTCGCGCGATGGTCGCGAAGCGCGGTGTCGACGGCCGATCGGTCGCCGTCCCAGCCGGTGGTCGCGATGACGAACCGGCGGCAGCCGGCGGCGAGCGCGGCGGCGACATCGCCGACCACCGCATCGCCGCGCGAGGCGTCGATGGCGAGGTCCGGTTCGTTCAGGTCCCGCGGGTCATGGCGGCCCGTCGCGGGCCGGCCGAGGACGCGGGGCGGTGCGCCGCCGCGTTCAGCGAAGCCGGCCGCGATCGCCCGGCCCAGGCCTCCATCGCCGAAGATGATCGTGTCCATGTCGTCGTCCCTCGTGGTCGAGGGGCCGGTGGTTCGGAGACTTCGTCGCACAGAACGAACGAGCCGCGGTCACCCGTTGGTGTCCGCGGCCCCTGAGCCTCCGTCCCGGAGGCCCCATTCGGTCGTCTGTGCGCGCCGATCAGAGCCCCAGGGCCCGTGCCTCCCGACAGGGCCGCCAGAGCTTCTGCTTCGCCTGCTGGTCGAAGGAGGAGCGCATCGCCCGCGCACCATACGCGATGCGTGGAATATGCGCAATGGTTTCATTGCCGGTCGCGAGAATCCGGTCGCGGGGCGCGCGCGGCGGGCGGCGGTACCATCCACCCATGTCCGAACCGGCGAGCCTCATCGAGACCATCCGCGCCTCCGTCATCGGCGAGGACGAGGCGGTGGCGGGGCCCTTCGGGGTTCGGCGTGTGACGTACGCGGACTACACGGCGTCCGGCCGATCGCTGACGTTCATCGAGGACTACATCCGGGACGCGGTCCTGCCCCTCTACGCGAACACGCACACCGAGTCTTCGGGCACCGGCCTGCAGACGACACGCTTCCGCGAAGAGGCCCGGCGGATCATCCGCGATGCGGTCGGCGGCGGCGACGCGCACGCCGTCATCTTCACCGGATCGGGCTCGACGGCCGCCGTCAACAAGCTCGTCGCCGTGCTCGGCCTGCGCATCCCGGCCGAGCTCGACGATCGCTACGGCCTGTCGGCCCGGATCCCGTCCGCCGAGCGGCCGGTCGTCTTCGTCGGGCCGTTCGAGCACCACAGCAACGAGCTCCCGTGGCGGGAGTCGATCGCCGACGTCGTCGTCATCCGCGAGGACGCGGACGGCCACATCGATCCGGCCCACCTCCGCGACGAGCTCGAGCGCCACGCGGACCGGCCGCTCCGCATCGGCAGCTTCAGCGCCGCGAGCAACGTCACCGGCATCGTCTCGGACACGTACGGCATCGCCCGGCTCCTCCACGAGCACGGCGCGCTCTCGTTCTGGGACTTCGGGGCCGCGGCGCCCTACGTCTCGATCGAGATGGATCCGCCGGACGACCCACTCGCGTACAAGGACGCGATCTTCATCTCGCCCCACAAGTTCATCGGCGGTCCGGGCACGCCCGGCGTCCTCGTCGCGCGGCGGGAGCTGTTCCGCAACCGGGTCCCCACGATGCCCGGCGGCGGGACCGTCGCCTACGTCAACCCGACCGAGCACGTCTACCTCGTCGACATCGAGCACCGGGAGGAGGGCGGCACGCCGGCGATCGTCGAATCGATCCGGGCGGGCCTCGTCTTCGGGCTCAAGGCGGCGGTGGGGGAGGCAGCGATCCGCGAGCGGGAATCGTCGTTCATCCGCCGGGCGATCGATCGGTGGAGCCGTCACCCCGACATCGAGATCCTCGGCAACCAGGCCGCGGAGCGCCTGTCGATCGTCAGCTTCGTCGTCCGCCACGACGGCCGATACCTCCACCACAACTTCGTCGTGGCGCTCCTCAACGATCTGTTCGGCATCCAGTCGCGGGGTGGCTGCTCGTGCGCCGGGCCGTACGGCCACCGGCTGCTCGGCATCGACCTCGAGACGTCCCACGAGTTCGAGCGCGAGATCGGCCGGGGCTGCGAGGGGATCAAGCCCGGCTGGGTCCGGGTCAACTTCAACTACTTCATCAGTGAAACGATCTTCGAGTTCATCCTCGCCGCGATCGAGCTCGTCGCCTCCGACGGCTGGCGCCTCCTGCCGCAGTACGCGTTCGATCCCGCGACCGGGATGTGGCGCCACGCCGGCGGCGTCGTCGAGCCGCCACTCTCGCTCGACGACATCGGGTACGAGGGCGGCCGGATGACGTATCGGGCCCACCGGCACCGCGAACCGGAAGCGCGGCTGGCGGACCATCTCGCCGAGGCGCGAGCCCTGCTCGGATCACCGCCGCCGCCGATCCGTGCCGCGACGGATGCGTCTCGTTCGCTCGCCGTCGGGCCGGACTTCGAGACACTCCGCTGGTTCTGGCTCCCGCACGAGGTGGAGGTCTCGCCGCACGCCGTCGGGGCCTCGGACTCCGGGGATCAGGCCTCCGGTGTCGGAACGCCGAGGACGTTGAACCCGCCGTCCACGTAGATGACCTCGCCGGTCACGGCCGATGACAGGTCCGAGGCGAGATAGACCGCCGTCCTTCCGACGTCCTCGATCGAGATGTTCGAACGGAGGGGGGCGACCGCGGCGAATGATCCGTACATCGACTTGAAGCCGCTGATGCCGGCGGCGGCGAGCGTCCGGATCGGCCCGGCGGAGATGGCGTTCACGCGCACGCCGGACGGTCCGAGATCGGCGGCGAGGTAGCGGACGGAGGCCTCGAGCGCCGCCTTCGCCACGCCCATCACGTTGTAGTTGGCGACGACCTTCTCGGCCCCGTAGTAGGTGAGGGTGAGGATGGACGAACCATGGTGCAGGAGCGGCCGGGCGGCCCGGGCGAGCGCGACGAGCGAATACGCGGAAACGTCGAGGGCGAGGGCGAATCCCTCCCGCGAGGTGTCGACGAATGCCCCCTCGAGATCCTCGCGTCTGGCGTAGGCGAGGGCATGGACGAGGATGTCGAGCTCGCCGTGGGCCGTGCCCCAGCGGTCGAACACCCGGGCGATCTCGTCGTCCTTCTGGACATCGCAGGGTTCGACGAACGTCGAGCCGATCCGCTCCGCGAGTGGGCGGACGCGCCGCTCGATGAGGCTCTCGACGGACGAGAAGCCGACGACCGCGCCCGCGGCGTGGAGTGCCTCGGCGATGCCCCAGGCGATCGAGTGGTCGTTCGCGACCCCGAAGATGAGGGCCTTGCGCCCGTCGAGCAACCCCATCGCCGATCCCTCTTCCGCAAGCAGCTCCGGTGCCGGAGAGCATACCGACCGTTCGGGAGTCTACGCGTCGGGTGCGTGCCACAGGCGATCCAGCGCGCAGACCCTCAGGGGTATCGTGGGTTCTTGACGAACGTTCACGGCGTGGAGGGAGGGCTGTCAAACGTGTCGACGCTCGTTCGACCGGTACCCTGGCTCGCCGCCCTCGTCCCGATGATCGCCCTCTCGCAGACGATCATCGGCCTGATCGCCGGCGTGGTGTGGATCGCCATCATCGCCTCGTTGCGGATCGCAGGCCGCGGCCGGGATCGCGCCGCACGCATGCGCCTGGACCTGGTCCTCCTCCTTGGTTGCGTGGCTGCCTTCGTTCTCGGTGGCCTGTACTTCGCACCAGCGGCAGCGGCGTTCTGGCTGCTGGACCGAAGCGGACCAGACAGGGCGGAGGGAGTGGACGCTTCGCCGCTCGTGGCATCGAAGCGTCCGCCCTCGCTCTACCTTGGACTCGTCTCGTGTGCCGTCGGGTTCGCCGGCATCGCCGCGTTCCTGCTCCTGCCGACGTACACGTCCGCGTCCTCGACTTCGACGAATCCGGGCGTCACGACGATGACCGGCAGCAGCGCGCTACAGATCGGCCTGGACCCGCAGGCGATCGTGGCCCTCGCGCTCATCGCTGCGCTCTTTGCCGTCGTGGGCATGGGCTCCCTCATCACCACGCGAAGCCATCGATCGAGCCGGGCACTCGTGGGATCGGCCGTGCTGGGTCTGCTGATCGCGACCGTCGTGGGCGGATTCTCGATCGGGCTCTTCATCGCACTAGGCGCGCTGCTCGCCTTCGTGGCGTTCACGCTGTCGCTGGGTGAAACGGTGAGCGAGGACCCATCCTCGAGCGCGACGTCGAAGGCAGGTTAGGCAACCAGCGAGGTCCGCGCCGCGCGCGCGTCTCGTGCATGTCAGGCTCGGCTTCCTCGGCGTGAGGGAAGAGCGGCCGTCTGGTTCCGAGGGCCCGTCGAGCGTGGGCGCGCGGCGTTCCGATCGCGTCCCGATCGGGACGAGGGCTCGCCGGACGGTCGGCCGGTCGCGAGAGCGGTCCTACCACGCATGGGGCCCGTATCCGGCGCGACCCAGGCAACCGTGCACTCTCCGCCCCAGCCGCGCCCGCCGCCCCGCGGCCGCCCGCGGCTGGCCGCGGCCGCCCCGCCCGATGCGGTACCGTCGCGGCATGTCTCCGCTGAGCAGCGTCCGCGGCCTCCTCCTCGACCTCGATGGTGTCCTCGTCCTTCGCGGAGCGGCGATCCCCGGGGCTGCCGATGCGCTCGCCGAGATCGACCGTCGCGGGATCCCCTATCGGGTGGTGACGAACACCTCGCTCGTCAGTCGGGCGACGCTCGCCCGGTGGGGGCGGGGCCTCGGGATGGACATCGCCCCGCAGCGGATCCTCTCCGCGCTGTCCGTGAGTGCGGCATACACCGCACGCACCTATCCCGGTCGGCCGATCCTGGTCCTGGGTTCCGCGGATGCCCGCACCGAATTCGCGGGCCAGCGGCTCCTCGAGGCGGAGGAGGCGGATGCGCCGGATGCCGAGGCGGCGGCCGTCGTGGTCGGGGATTCGCCGGAGGTGGCGACGTTCGAGAACCTCAACCGGGCCTTCCGACTCATCCGGCACGGTGCCCGGCTCATCGGCATGCACAAGAACCGCTGGTGGCTGACAGCGGCCGGCCCCACCCTCGACTCCGGTGCCTACGTCGCGGGGCTCGAGTTCGCCGCCTCCGTCCGGGCCGTCATCCTCGGCAAGCCGTCGGCGGCCTTCTTCCGCGCGGCCGCCACCGACCTCGCCGTCGAGATCGCGTCGTCCTCGGGGCGCCGCGCGACCCGAAACGATCTCGCGATGGTCGGCGACGACCTCTGGACGGACGTCCTCGCGGCGCAGCGGTCGGGCCTCCGCGGCGTCTTCGTGCGTTCGGGGAAGCACGGCCAGGCCGAGCTCGACCGGGCGGCGACGGCCCGCCGCGGCGGAGGTGTTCCCGACCTCGTCGCGGCCTCCCTGGCCGAGGTCGTGGCGGCGCTAGACTAGGCCGATGACGACCGACGCCCGCCCACGCCTGAAGATCACCTACGCCACCCTCCGCAACGACAACGACGAGCTCCACGCGCAGTTCGAGGCGGGCCTCGAGAAGGTCCGCGCGTCGCTGCTCGGCGGGTACCAGCGGAACTTCATCGGTGGCGTGGAGCGCGACGGCGACGGGACGTTCGAGAAGCGCTCCCCGATCGACCAGTCCGTCATGGGGACGTTCGCCCGCGGCAGCCGGGAGGACGTCCGGGCCGCCATCGCGGCAGCTCGCGAGGCGTTCCCGGCCTGGAGCCACCGACCGTGGCAGGAGCGGGTTACGCTCCTTCGCCGGGTCGCGGACGTCATCAGCGAGCGCCAGATGGAGTTCGGGGCGCTCCTCTCGATGGAGGTCGGCAAGAACCGCCTCGAGGCGCTCGGCGACGTCGAGGAGACCGCCGACCTCATCCGCTGGTCGTGCGACATGATGGAGCGCAACCACGGCTTCGACGATCCGATGGGCAACCTCGGCGACCCGGCCGTCCACACCCGGAGCGTCCTGCGGCCGTACGGCGTGTGGGGCGTCATCAGCCCGTTCAACTTCCCGTTCGCCCTGTCCGGCGGACCGGCCGGCGGCGCGCTCGTGGCCGGCAATACGGTGGTCTACAAGCCGAGCTCGGACGCCCCGATCTCCGGCCAGTGCCTCCTCCAGGCGATGCGCGCGGCGGGCGTCCCGGACGGCGTCTTCAACCTCGTCATGGGCCCCGGCGAGTCCGTCGGGGCGGAGCTCCAGGAGAACGACGGGGTCGACGGGATCGTCTTCACCGGCAGCTTCGAGGTGGGCTTCCACCTCTACCGGCACTTCGCCCGCCGCTACCCGAAGCCGGCCATCGTGGAGATGGGCGGCAAGAACCCGGCGATCGTGTCGCGCCACGCCGATCTCGACGAGGCGGCCGAGGGAGTCATGCGGGCCGCCTTCGGCTTCAGCGGCCAGAAGTGCTCGGCGAACAGCCGGGTCTACGTCGAGCGCCCGGTCCTCGCCGACTTCACCCGTCGCCTCATCGAGAAGACGGAGGCGATCACGATCGGCGACCCGGTCGATCGGCGCAACTGGCTCGGGCCGGTCATCAACGCGAAGGCGGTCGATCGGTATGCCGAGGCGGTCGTCGAGGCCCGCCGCGATGGACGCCTCCTCATCGGGGGTGAGCGAGTGACGGAGAACGGCCTCGATGCGGGCTTCTTCGTCGCCCCGACGGTCGTCGGCGACCTGCCGGCGAACCATCGGCTGTTCCACGACGAGCTGTTCCTCCCGTTCACGGTCGTCGCCGCGGTCGACTCGATCGACGAGGCCCTCGACCTGTCGAATGCCCACGAGCTCGGGCTCACGGCCGGCTTCTACTCCGAGGATCGGGCCGAATGCGACCGCTTCCTCGATCGGATCGAGGCCGGCGTCGTCTACGTCAACCGGCGGGCCGGCGCGACCACCGGCGCCTGGCCGGGGATCCAGCCGTTCGGCGGCTGGAAGGGCTCGACCGCGACCGGCAAGGCCGGCGGCGGCTTCCACTACGTCCAGCAGTTCATGCGCGAGCAGAGCCAGACCGTCGTCGACTGACGCGGGACGGCCGAAGCGCTCGGCTATACTCGCCGCGCTATCCAGACTGGATGATTCGTATCCATCCGGCGCTCCACCAACGCTCCGAGGTGCCCCGTGACGTCGACGGCGACGCGGCTCGCGCAAGCTCCCACCGTGCCCCACATCGTGACCGAGCTGCCCGGGCCGAAGGCGCGCGCCCACATCGCGTTCGACGAGGCATGGACGTCGCCGAGCCTGCCGCGGGCCTATCCGATCGTGCCCGTCCGGGGCGAGGGCCTCGTCGTCGAGGACATCGACGGCAATCTCTTCCTCGACTTCGCGGCCGGCATCGCGGTGAACTCGACCGGGCATTCCCATCCCGCGATCGTCGAGCGGGTCCAGCGCCAGGCTGAGCAGCTCATCCATTTCAGCGCCTCGGACTTCTACCTCCCGATCTACCCGGAGGTCTGCCGCGAGCTCGCCCGGATCGCCCCGATCGAGGGCCGCGCGCGTGCCTATCTCGGCAACAGCGGGACGGAGGTCGTGGAGGCGGCGATCAAGCTCGCCCGCCACGCGACGGGGCGGCAGTACATCGTCGGCTTCCTCGGCGCGTTCCACGGCCGGACCTACGGGAGCGTCTCGCTTACCGCCTCGAAGGCGAAGTACCACGCCGGCTTCGGGCCGCTGCTCCCCGGCGTCTACCACGCCCCGTTCGGGGCGGTCGCCGACCTGCGCTGGTTCGACGAGGTCCTCTTCGACAAGCTCGTCCCGGCGGACGAGGTCGCGGCGATCTTCGTGGAACCGATCCAGGGCGAGGGCGGCTATATCGTCCCGGAGGACGGTTTCCTCGAGGGGCTCCGGGCGATCTGCGATCGGCACGGCATCCTTCTCGTCGCCGACGAGATCCAGTCCGGGGCCGGGCGGACCGGCCGCATGTGGGCCGTCGACCATTGGGGCGTGAAGCCGGACATTCTCCTCACCGCCAAGGGGATCGCGTCGGGCATGCCGCTCGGCGCGCTCGTCGCCCGCGCGGAGCTCCTCGAGGCGTGGGGTCCGGGCGCCCACGGTTCCACGTACGGCGGCAATCCGCTCGCCTGCGCGGCGGCCCTCGAGACGATCCTCCTCCTCGAGGGTGGGCTCGTCCAGAATGCGGCCGAGCGCGGGCGCCAGGCGATGGCCGGGCTCGACGCGCTCCTCGCGCGGCACCCGGGCCTCGTCCGGGAGGTTCGCGGGAAGGGCCTCATGATCGGGATCGAGTTCGATACGGCGGCCCATGCGGACGCGGTCCAGACCGCCGCCTTCCAGCGCGGCCTCCTCATCCTCGAGTGCGGCAGGTCGACCGTCCGGATGTCGCCGGCACTCACCGTCAGCGCGGCCGAGATGGAAACGGCGCTCCGCCTCTTCGGCGAGGCCGTGGCGGACGTGGCCGGGCGCGGCTGAGCGGCGTCGGAACGGGCGCCGGCCGCTCGGCCGGTCGCGGATAATCGGCCGATGGCCGGCTCCAAGGTCGCTTCCATGCGGGACGCCGTCGCGGAGCTCGTTCGAGACGGCGACACCGTCGCGATCGAGGGCTTCACCCACCTCATCAGCTTCGCCGCCGGCCATGAGATCATCCGCCAGCGGAAGCGCGACCTCACCCTCGCCCGCCTGACTCCGGATCTCATCTATGACCAGATGGTCGCCGCCGGCGTCGCCCGCAAGCTCATCTTCAGCTGGCTCGGAAACCCCGGTGTCGGCGGGCTCAACGCCATCCGCCGACGCATCGAAGACGCTGACCCGGCGCCGCTCGAGATCGAGGAGTACAGCCACTTCGGGATGGTCGGCCGCTACACGGCGGGGGCGGCGAACCTGCCGTTCTACCCGCTCCGGAGCTACTTCGAGACGGACATGCCGGTCGCCAACCCGCTCATCCGACCGATCGAGTCGCCCTACGGCGACGGGGTGGTCTATGCCGTCCCGCCGCTCCGGCCGGATGTGACGATCGTCCACGCCCAGCGGGCCGACGCGCGAGGCGACACGCAGGCCTGGGGCCTCCTCGGCTGCCAGAAGGAGGCGGCGTTCGCGGCCGACCGGGTGATCGTGGTCGTGGAGGAACTCGTCGACGAGGCGGTCATCCGGGCCGACCCGAACCGGACGATCATCCCCGGGCTCATCGTGGACGCCGTCGTCGTGGAGCCCTTCGGGGCGCATCCCTCGTACGTCCAGGGCACCTACGACCGCGACAACCGGTTCTACCGCGACTGGGATCCGATCTCTCGCGACGAGGCGGCGATCCAGGCCTGGCTCGGCGAGTGGGTCTACGACCTCGACGGCCGCGCCGCCTACACGGAGCGGTTCGGGGCGGAGCGAGTCGCCGCCCTCCAGCCCTCGGGCACCGCACCGTCCGGCTCGGTCGACTATGGACGGTACGGCTGATGGGCCCGAATGCCGGTGTCGCCTTCACGAAGTCGGAGATGATGATCGTCGCCGCCGCGCGGGAGCTCGCCGGCCAGCACGTCTGCTTCGTCGGCGTCGGCCTGCCGAACATCGCCGTCAACCTCGCCAAGCGAACGGTGGCGCCGGACCTCGAGCTCGTCTACGAGGCCGGGGTGTTTGGGGCCGAGCCCGCTCGCCTCCCGCTCTCCATCGGCGACCCCACGATCGTCACCGGGGCGACCGCGGTGACGAGCATGTGGGACCTCTTCAGCCTCTACCTTCAGGGCGGGCGGATCGACGTCGGGTTCCTCGGCGCGGCGCAGATCGACCGCTTCGGCAACATCAACACGACCGTCATCGGCGAGTACGACCATCCGACCACCCGGCTGCCGGGGTCCGGCGGCGCGTGTGAGATCGCCATCAACGCCCGCGAGGTGTTCGTCATCATGCGCCAGAGCCGGCGCAGCTTCGTCGAACGGATCGACTTCCGGACGTCGCCCGGCAATCTCGGCGGAGCGGAGAACGCCGCCCGGATCCGGCGCGCCCAGGGCTGGCTCGGCAGCGGCCCGTCCGTCGTCGTGACGGACCTCGGCGTGTACCACTTCGACGAGAGCGGCGAGATGCGGCTCGACGCGCTCCACCCGGGCGCCACGCTCGACGATGTGCGGGCCACGATCGGCTGGGAGCCGAAGGTCGCGGTGGAGCTGGCGACGACGGCGCCGCCGAGCGAGGAGGAGCTGCGCCTCGTCCGCGTCGAACTCGATCCCGATGGTGCCTACACGCGCTGAGGGCTGGCGGCGGCCGGCGCACGAGGAGGAGGGTTACCCCGCCGGTGTCGACGTCCCGGAAGGCGCGTCCGGCGCGATCGGGTCGTCGAGCGGACGGACGACGAGGACCGGGCACGGCGCGTGGCGGATGACGTGGTCCGAGACCGAGCCGAGGATGGACCGCCCGACGCCGCCGCGGCCGTGCGTACCGACGACGATGAGGTCCGCGTGCTCGGCATCGGCAGCGGCGACGATCCCGTCGCCCGGCTCGCCCTCCCAGACGAGGAACGTCGCGTCGGCGCCCGCCGATCGGGCGCGGATGACGAGGTCGCGGGCGGCGATCGCCCGCTGCTCGCGTTCCTCGACCGGGCGGACTCGCCCGCGGCCGGCGAGCGGGAGGCCGCGCCGCGTGTCGAGCACGTTGACCACGAGGAGCCGGGCGTCCAGGCGGACGGCGAGGTCGATCGCCTCGTCCGTCGCCCGTGAGGAGGACCGCGACAGGTCCGTCGCGAGAAGGACCGTCTCCTGGCGAGACCGGATCGGTGCCCCGTACGGGGAGTGGCCCACCGCGGTCACGACACGATGAGTGCGGTGACCATGCCGAACATGCCGTGCTGGCCCTCCGCGTGGGTGAGGATGTGGCAATGGAAGGCCCACGCGCCCGGGTTGTCGCAGTCGATCACGACGTCGTAACGCTCACCGGGGTTCACGCCGAGCGTGTCGCACCGGAACGCCGCTGATCCGAGCGGCCAGCCGTCGCGAGCGACCACCTGGAAGTGCATCCCGTGGAGATGCCACGGGTGGGTCATGAGACCCTCGTTCATGAACCGGATGAGGACCTTCTCGCCCTTCTTCGCGACGATCGGCGCGGTCGCCGGGAAGCCCCGGCCGTTGATCGTGAAGCCGCCGATCTCGTCGTTGCTGATCCAGACGACCTCCTGGGTCACCCCGTACAGCGCGTCGTAGCGCTGCTTCGGGTCCTTCGGCTCGACGATGAACGCGCCGAGGAGACCCCGGCCCACCTGGTCCGTGGCGTTGTGGTGCGAGTGGTACATGTGCGAGCCGAACGGCTGGGCGACGAACTCGTAGGTGAAGCTCGCTCCGGGCACGATCGGCGGCTGGGTGATGAGCGGGACGCCGTCCATCGCGTTCGGCAGATGCTGGCCGTGGAAGTGGACACTGGTCGTCTCGGCGAGGTTGTTCGTGAAGGTCGCCCGGACGAGGTCGCCCTCCGTCACCCGGAGGATCGGCCCGGGCCACGTGCCGTTGTAGCCGAGTGCATCGACCGGATCGCTCATCGCGTCGATCCGGTGGCTGATCCTGTCGATCGTCAGATCGAAGACCCTGGCGCTCTCGACGATCCTCGGCGCGAGCGGCTGGTTGCCGGCGCCCGTGACCTTGGCGTACTCGCCGCCGAGGAACCGGTCGACGGCTGCCTTGGCCGCCACATCGTGCTCGCTCCATCCGGCAGGGATCGACGCTGACGGCATCGCGCTGGCGGCGGGCGATCCGCCGGCCGTCGCCGATCCGGACGCGGTGGGCAGGGCGGCCGATGCGGCGGGCGAACCGCCGCTCGATCCGGACGCACCCGATGATCCGGCCGCGGTGGTCGACGGAGCCGGCGGGTACGTCCAGCCCGCCTGGCCGATGGGTGAGCAGGCGGCGACCGCGGCCGCGATGAGGCCGCCTCCGGCGAGGACGGAGCCGCGGAGGAATCCGCGGCGGCTGAGCGACGGGCCATCGGGGAGCGGGTGGTGCAGGTCGCCCTGCGGCAGCGTATCCATGCCGCGAATCGTGCGCGCTGGGCACGTGGTGCGTGACGTGACGTCCGGCCCGTTTCGAGGGGCCGGAGGGCGTCTGCCTGCGGTGGTGAGGACGTCCGCCTGCGGTTGTGAGGGCGGTCTACACTCCGGGCGATGATCGACGAACCGACTGCGCGTCCGACCGATCCGGCGCCGCGAACGTCCGCTCCGCCCGCCGCCGCGCTCGAGGCCCTCAACGAGGCCGCCCGGAGCATCGCCGGTGTCCTCGACGTGGAGCGGGTCCTGCAGCTCATCGCGGACCGCGTCCGGGAGCTCGTGGACGCCCGATATGCCGCTCTCGGCATCGTCCATCCTGACGGCCACCTCGAACGGTTCATCACCAGCGGACTCACCCGGATCGAGCGCGAGGCGGTCGGGGCCCTGCCGCGCGGTCACGGCATCCTCGGCCTCATCATCCGCGAGGGCCGTTCGTTCCGGATCGCGGACATCGCGACCGATCCACGACGGGCGGGCTTCCCACCGAACCATCCGCCGATGCATTCGTTCCTCGGTGTGCCGGTCACGGTCCGCGGTCGACCGGTCGGCAACTTCTACCTCACCGACAAGATCGGGGCAGCGGAGTTCTCGGAGGTGGACGAGCGACTCGCCGAGATGTTCGCCCTGCACGCCGGGATCGCCATCGACAACGCCCGCCTCCATGAACAGGTCGAGCAGCTCGCGATCGTCGGCGAGCGCGAGCGGATCGGCCGGGACCTCCACGACGGGATCATCCAGGGGATGTATGCGATCGCGCTCTCGCTCGAGGACGTGGCGGACCTCATGGCCACCGACCCCGCGGAGGCGGCCGCGCGGGTCGATCGCTCGATCGACGCGATCAATCTCGGCATCCGCGACATCCGCAACTTCATCTTCGGCCTGCGGCCGGAGCTCCTCGAGACGGCGGGGCTCATCGAGGGCCTCGCGGCGCTCGTCGACGAATCGCGGATCAACACGATGATCGACCTCGAGCTGAGCACCGAGGGGATCTCCGGCGACGAGCTGGGCGAGGACGAGCGAGCACAGCTCCTCCAGATCGCGCGCGAGGCGCTGAGCAACGTCGCCCGTCACTCCGGCGCGTCGCGGGCGACCGTCCGTATGGATCGTCTCGACCATCGACTCCGCCTCGCCGTCTCGGACAACGGCGTCGGCTTCGACCCGGACGCCGATCGCGGCCCGATGCATCGTGGGCTCGCGAACATGCGCGCCCGGGCGGCGGCGCTCGGTGGCGACCTCGTCGTCGACAGCGTCGCGGGCTCGGGTGCCCGGCTCCTGGTCCAGGTCCCCTTCGGCGTCCCCATCGATCTCTGACGGTCCGACCGTCTCCCTAGCCCAACGGAGGTACCGCCCGTGTCCGACTCGCCGCCCGCCGCACAGCTCCGCCTCCTCGTCGCGGACGACCACGAGGTCGTCCGCCGGGGTCTCGTCGCGCTCCTCGACCGGCGGGAGGGATTCGAGGTCGTCGCCGAGGCGGGGACGGTCGCCGAGGCGCTCGCGATGGCGCACCGCTACCAGCCGGACATCGTCATCATGGACGTCCGCCTGCCGGACGGCTCCGGCGTCGAGGCGTGCCGCGAGATCCGGGCCGAGCTGCCGTCCACGCGGGTCATCATCCTCACCAGCTATCCGGACGAGGAGGCGGTCCTCTCGGCGATCGTCGCCGGGGCAAGCGGCTATCTCCTCAAGCAGGTCCGCGCACGCGACCTCGTCGCCGCGCTCGAGGCGGTGGGCCGCGGTGAGTCGCTCCTCGATCCGGCGGTGACCGAGAAGGTCCTCGAGCGGGTCCGCCGGATCGCGACCGGTGCCTACGCCGACGAGCTCTCCCAGCTCACCTCGCAGGAGCAGAAGATCCTCCTCCTCGTCGCCGAGGGCAAGACGAACAAGGAGATCGCCGGCGAGGTGTTCCTGTCCGACAAGACCGTGAAGAACTACGTGAGCTCGATCCTCTCGAAGCTCAATCTTGAACGGCGGGCCCAGGCCGCCGCCTTCGTCGCCAAGCGTCGGATCGGCCAGGGTTGACGGTCGGCCAAGGGAAGGGGTGGGCGCCGGGCGTCCCCTCCGGCGTCCACCACAGTCGGAGGATGGGCGCATCGCCCACGGGTGCCATGTGCCGAATGGCCCATATATCGAGATCTGATGACCGACTGCCGTTCCGCGATCGCGCCGCGGCCGGCCGGATCCTCGCGGAACGCCTCGACGCGGGCGCCCTCGGTCTCACCGATCCGACCAGACCGCCGCCCGATGACGGGACCCGCGTCGTCGTGCTCGGGATCCCGCGCGGGGGAGTACCGGTGGCGGCGGCCATCGCCCGGAGGGTGGGAGCCCGGCTCGACGTCCTCGTGGCGCACAAGGTCGGTGCTCCGGGCCAGGCCGACCTGGCGATCGGTGCGGTCGCCGCCGATGGATCCGTCCGCCGCGAGCCCTGGTCCCGCTCGTACGCCACGGACGGTGAGTTCCGGGTCGCCGCCGCTCTCGAGATCGAGCGAGCGCGGGCCCGTGCGGCGATGCTCCGGGCTGGTCGTCCGGCCGTGCCGCTCGATGGGGTGACCGCGGTCCTGGTCGATGACGGCATCGCCACCGGCTCGACGATGCTCATCGCGGTCGAGGCCGCCCGCCGAGCCGGTGCGGCGCGGGTGGTGGTGGCGGTGCCCGTCGCGGCGGAGCAGGCGCTCGAAGCGCTCGTTGCGGTGGCGGATGCGGTGGTCGCCGTGGCGGTGCCGCGCGACTTCCGGTCGGTCGGAACCTGGTACGAGCACTTCGACCAGGTGGACGACGAGACGGTCCGGATGCTGCTGGGGGGACTCGCTTCTGGCTGACAGGGTCGATCGGCCCCCGGGTCGCCTGTGCCGATCGGCCCCCGGGTCGCCTGTGCCGATCGGCCCCCGGGTCGCCTGTGCCGATCGGCCCCCGGGAACAGGACTCGCGTCTCTCGGATCGCGTCGCTTGTGCCGCGATCCTATCGATCATGAAGACCGCCGCCGCGTCCTCGGCGCTCCGCGCGTCGCAGCGCTCGACGACCGCCCGTCCGACCGCGGCGCCGGCGTCGACGGCGCGCTACCCGGGCATCCCCGCCATCGTCGACGGCTCGGAGGCGATCGCGCACGTCGAGACGCGCATCTCCGAGGCCGCCTGCGCCTATCCGATCACCCCGTCCACGACGATGGCCGCGATCTACCAGGCAGCGGTCGCCGAGGGGACGCCGAACCTGTGGGGCGTCACCCCTCGCTTCCTCGAGCCGGAGAGCGAGCACTCGTCCGCCTCGGCGGCCGAAGGGGTGGCCCTCGCCGGCGGCCGGGTGACGAATTTCACGGCCGGCCAGGGCCTCATCCTCATGAAGGAAGTCCTGTACGTCATCGCCGGCAAACGGCTGCCGGTCGTCTTCCACGTCGGCGCCCGGGCCCTCACGAGTCAGGCCCTCAACATCCACGCCGGCCACGACGACGTGATGGGAGTGGCGGACACGGGCTGGGGGATCCTCTTCGCCCGGAACGCCCAGGAGGCCGCGGATCTGACCGCGATCGCCCGGCGTGCCGCCGAGGCGACGGATACGCCGTTCCTCGTCGTCCAGGACGGGTTCCTCACGACCCACACGCTCGAGAACGTCCGCCTCCCCGAGGACGACCTGCTCCGCGAGTTCGTCGGCGATCCGCGCGACCGCCTGCGGAGCCTGTTCGATCCGGCCGAGGGGCTCATGACCGGCGTCGTCCAGAACCAGGACAGCTACATGAAGGGGCGCATCGCCCAGCGCGCCTACTACGACCGGCTGCCCGGCGCGGTCGCCGAGGCGATGACGACCTGGGGGGACCTCACCGGCCGACGGATGGCCCCGATCCAGCTCCATCGGGTCGAAGACGCGGAGACGGTCCTCATCGCGATGGGTTCGATCGCCGACACCGCCCTCAGCGTCGTCGATCACCTGCGGCGCGGCGGTCGCCTGGCGGGCTGCGTTGCCGTGACGAGCTACCGGCCGTTTCCGGCCGGCGCGATCGCGAGCGCCGTGCGTCACGCCCGTTCGATCGTGGTCGTCGAACGGACGGACGAGCCCGCCGCGGCCGACAACCCGCTCACGCGCGAAGTGAAGGCCGCGCTCTTCGACGTGGCTGCCGAGGGCGAGCTCGTCCCGCGCGTGCTGTCGGTCTCGGCAGGTCTCGGCTCGCGCGATGTCGCAGCCGGCGACCTCGTCGCCATCTTCGACTGGGCGAGCCGTCCACGCCATCTTTACACCGACGCTCCGCTGGACGGTGTCCGACCCGAACGGATCGGGCGCTACGCTGTCGTCGGGATCCGCCACCCGCTCGCCCTGACCCGGGTCGACGTCGACCTGCGGCCGACCGGCGCCTACAGCCTCCGCGGACACTCGATCGGCGGATTCGGCAGCGTCACGACGAACAAGCTGGTGGCGACGATCGTCGGCGAGCTCTTCGATCTGTACGTCCAGGCCTACCCGCGCTACGGATCTGAGAAGAAGGGCCTGCCGACGACGTACTACCTGACGATCGCCGATGAACCGATCCGCGGCCACGCCGAGCTCGACCGGGTCGACATGGTTCCACTCCACGACGTCTCGGCATTTGGCATCGGCGACCCCCTCGCGGGCCTCGTCGAAGGTGGCACCCTCTTCATCCAGACCGCGCTCACCGACCCGGAGGCGATCTGGGCGTCCATCCCGGCACCCGCCCGGGCGGCGATCCTCGCCCGGCGGATCCGGGTGACCGCGCTCGATACGGCCCGGCTTGCCCGGGTCCACGCGCCGCGGCCCGACCTCCAGGTCCGGATGCAGGGGGTCGCGCTCGCGGGGGTCTTCCTCCGCGTAGCGCCGTTCGCGGCCCGGGCCGGTCTCGAGCGCGAGGCGCTGCTCGAGGCTGTCCGAGCCCGGCTCGGACGCTTCTTCGGCAAGCGCGGTGACGCGGTCGTCGCGGCGAACCTGGCCGTCGTCGCGGCCGCGTACGACGGACTCATCGAGGTAACGGCCTCGATCGGCGCCGCCGATGGCGATCCGGCCCGTGGAACGGAGGACGCCCGCCCCGACGGCGGCGAACACGTCCATGCCTGACACCACGCCGCTCATCGAGGGTACGGGCGTGCTGAAGGAACGTCACGATGCTCGGCTCGGCGCGACCCTGCCGCTCCTCGACGTCGGCGCATACGTCGAGGACTTCAACGCCTCGATCGTGGGGGCATATCGGCGCGGCGTGGCAGACGCCGAGATGCCGGCCGACGCGGGACTCGCCCGGAGCATCATCCCGCCCGGTACCGCCGCGACTCGCGACTTCAGCCGTCTCGCCCCGCGGATTCCGGCGTTCGTGGCCGAGGCGTGCGTCGGCTGCATGGCCTGCGTCAACGCCTGCCCCGACACGGCGATCCTCGGGGTCGCCCTGCCGCAGTCGCAGAAGGACGCGGCCGTCGCCACGTTCGCCGCGACACAGCCCGACCCGATCCTGGCGGCCGAGACGGCGGACTCCCATTGGGTCCGGACCCAGAAGTACGCGGAGGTACCCTCGCGGCGCGGTCTCGAACCGGCCGCCTTCGGCATCTTCGTCGACCCCATCCACTGCAAGGGCTGCGCGGAATGCGTCGAGGTCTGCCACGTCCTGGGCTACGACGCGCTCCGCATGATCGACAAGGTCGAGACCGAGCCGTCCGGTGAGAGCACGCTCGCGCGCTACGAGCGCAACCAGCGCTTCTTCCGTTCGCTGCCCGTCACTCCGCCCGCCTACCGCAACGAGAAGGCGCTCGCCGACCTCATGCTCGGGGAGCACGCGATCGGCTATGTCGGCGGCGCCGGCAGCTGCGCCGGTTGTGGCGAGGCGACCGCGATCCGCATGCTCGTCGCGGCGACGCGACAGGTCCACGGACCGGAGTCCATGGGCGTGGTCGCCGCCACCGGCTGCAACACGGTGTACGGGAGCACGTACCCATTCAACCCGTACCTCGTGCCGTGGACGAACTCGCTCTTCGAGAACGCGCCGGCGGTCGCCCTCGGGATCCGGGCGCGGTGGGACCAGGCGGGGTTCCCGGAGCGGAAGCTGTGGGTCATCGGCGGCGATGGTGCGATGTACGACATCGGCTTCCAGTCGCTCTCCCGGATGGTCGCCGCAGCCGCCGACGTGAAGGTCCTCGTCCTCGACACGCAGGTCTACTCGAACACCGGCGGTCAGGCCTCGACGGCGAGCTTCGGCGGCCAGGTCACGAAGCTGTCGGCCTTCGGCTCGGCGATCCACGGGCGGCCCGAACGCCGCAAGGAGCTCGGCCGGATCCTCATCGCCCACGGCGAGGTGTACGTCGCGCAGACGACGCCGGCCCACATCAACCATTTCTACCGCTCGATCATGGAGGCCAACGCCTACCCGGGGCCCGCCGTGGTCGTGGCCTACACGCCGTGCATGCCGGAGCACGGCATCGCCGACGATTCGTCCAGCCGCCAGGCGAAGCTGGCCGTCGACTCCCGCGCATTCCCGCTCCTGACCTACGACCCGCGGCGCGGTCCATCGATGGCCGAGCGGCTGTCGCTGACCGGCAACCCGGCCACGAGGGGTGACTGGGCGACGGAGCCGGACGGCAGTGTCATCGACTTCCTGACCTTCGCCCGGACAGAGGGTCGGTTCGCGCCACACTTCGCGGCGGATGGCACGCCGACGCCCGAGATCCTCGCCACGCGCGAGGACCGGCTGGCGAACTGGCACCTGCTCCAGGAGCTCGCCGGGCTGCGCTGACCGGACGCGAGACCGGGCCTCCTTCGACCGGCGTCGTGAGCCCCGGCCGGCACAACGGGCCATAAGAGACTTCTCATCGCCGGCTCATGGCGACGTCACGGCGTTCGTCGAACCTGACGTCATGAGCCGGATCCCACCAGTGATCGACCACGTCGTCCTCTCCGCGGCTATCGCGACGGGGTGTCGGCGGCTGACGCACCGAGGAGCCTCCCGATGATCGATGCCCGTCTTCCTGCACGTCAGATGCCGTCCTTCGGGCCGCGACTCGACGTCCCCGTCTCGACCTGGTCGGGCCAGCGCCTGCGGCGGTTGCTGCTCTACGCCCACGACACCTACGGCCTGGGTCATCTGCGCCGCAACCTGGCGATCGCGACCCATCTGCTGCGCACCACCGAGCAGCTGCAGATCGTCCTCGTCAGCGGTTCGCCGGTCGCCGCGAGGTTCCCCATGCCACGCGGTCTCTCGCTCGTGAGCCTGCCGCCCGTGGTCAAGGTGGCGCCCGAGGAATACGCGTCCCGCGATGGGCAGGTCAGCTTCGGCATCGTCAGTCGGGCCAGGGCGGCGATCATCGCCGACGTCGCCCGTCGCTTCCAGCCGGATGCGCTGCTCGTCGACCATGCGCCACAGGGCATGAAGGGCGAGCTGCTGCCGACCTTCGATGTGCTCCGCCGACACGTCCCCGAGACGCGCATCGTGCTCGGGCTGCGTGACGTCCTCGACGATCCGGCCACGGTTCGGCGGACATGGGCGGCCCAGGGTGTCCTCGACACGCTGGAGGAGGTCTATCACCGGATCCTCGTCTATGGCAGCCGCGACCTCCTCGACGTGGGGACGGCGTACGGGATCCCGGCCCGCCTGCGGTCGCGCATCAGCTACTGCGGCTACGTGGCTCGGGGCACCGAGGCCCTCGTCCCGAGCGTCCCGGGCGGGGGAGTCGACCTGCCGCGCGGGGCATACGTGCTCGGCACGGCGGGCGGCGGAGAGGACGGGGTGCCGGTCCTGCGGGCCACGCTTCGGGCCGCCGCCGCCCTCGATGTCGAGTGCCTGCTGGTGACCGGCCCACTCATGCCGGCGCGTATCCGCGCGGAGCTGGCCGCAGAAGCGACCTCGACGGGTCGGGCTCGCGTGGTCGAGTTCGTGACGGACCTGGAGCGGGTCATGGCGCGAGCGTCCGCGATCGTCACCATGGGCGGCTACAACACGCTCTGTGAGGCCGTGGTGACCGGCGTGCCCACCGTGGTGGTGCCGCGCACGTGGCCACGCCAGGAGCAGGCGATCCGCGCTGCCATGTTCGCCGACCGCGGCCTCGTGCGTGTCGTCGATCCCGGCGAGGGTCTGGCCGAGCGCCTGGCGATCTCACTTGGCACGGCGATCAGGGATGGCGTCCGGAGCGGCATGCCGATCGATCTCGACGGCTCGCGGCGGGTGCGCGACGCGCTCCTTGACGAGGTCGCCCGACCGCGGGACGGCCACGTCGTGAGGCACGACCTTCCCGCTGCCGCGGCGCGCGCCCAGCGCGAGCTCGTGCCGGCATGAACGGCACCGTCGGCTACCTGACCAAGCGCTTCCCTCGGCTGTCCGAGACCTTCATCCTCGATGAGATCCTCGGGCTCGAGGCCGCGGGCGTGCCGCTCCGTCTCTACGCCCTTGCCCATCCGGGCGAGGAGGTCGTCCAGCCGGACGTGGCCCGCGTCGCGAGCCCGCTCGTGTACCTTCATCCGCCCGGCGGCTGGCGACAGCGGATGACAACGGCCCGCGCGACCGTCGCTGCCCATGGCCGCCTGCTGGCACGTTCGCCCCGGCGCTACCTGGGGGTCGTGGGCTATCTGGCCTGGAAGCGCCACCATCTCTCGTCGGTGCGTCACTTCCTCGAGGCTGGCCGCCTGGTGCTGTTGCTCGAGGCAGAGGACGCTCGGCACCTCCACGCCGCGTTCGCCCACGGCCCGGCGTCGGTGGCCCACTTCGTCCACCTCCTCACCGGGCTCCCCTTCAGCTTTGCCGCCCACGCGAAGGACCTGTACCTCTCGGCTCCCGACCTGCTGGCTCGCAAGGCGGCTGCGGCGGAGTTCGTCCTCGTCTGCTCCGAGTCGGCGGCGGCAGCCCTCCGCGCATTGCCCGGTGCCGGCGCCGCAAGGATCGTGCTCGCCCACCACGGCGTCGACACCTCCCGCTTCAGGCCCCAGACCGGCGGGTTCGGCACGTCGGCCATGACCGCGCACGGCGCGTCGCCCCTGCGTCTGCTGGCCGTTGGCCGTCTGGTCGAGAAGAAGGGCTACCCGATCCTCCTGGAGGCGTTGGCGCAGGCTCGGGCCGCGGGGCACGCGGTCGAGATGGATGTGATCGGTGGAGGTCCGCAGCTGCGAGCCCTCGAGGCCCGCGCGGGTGCGCTCGGGCTGGCCGGCAGCGTGCGCTTCCTCGGCGCGCGCACCCATCAGGAGGTCGCGGCGGCCTATCTGCGGGCGGACGCCTTCGTCCAGGCCAGTGTCGTGCTCGCCGACGGAGATCGCGACGGGATACCCAATTCGCTCCTCGAGGCGATGGCGACCGGGTTGCCCGTGGTGGCCACGACCGTCGGCGGCATCCCCGAGGTGGTGATTCACGGCCAGAGTGGCCTCCTCGCCCCGCCCGGCGACGCAGCGGCCCTGGCCCGCCTGCTGGTCATGCTCGCGACCGACCGGGACCTCCAGCGGCAGCTCGGCCGGCACGCCCGGGCACGGGTCGTCGAGGAGTTCGATCGCGGCGGCATGATCCGGGCCGTCGCGCCGCTGTTCGGTCAGCCCGCCGTTCAGAAAGCCGCCTGAGATGCGGGTCGCGTATCTCCTCCCCGATCCGGGCATCCCGGCCGGCGGCGTCAAGGGAGCGTCGGTCCACGTGGCCGAGGTCTGCCGAGCGCTGGTGGACGTGGGCGCCGAGGTGCGATTGTTCGCCATGCGCGCGGTCGGACCACCGCCGGCAGGCGTGGAGCTCGACGTGTTCGATTGCCCTCCGCTCCCATCCGGAGCGCAGGGCGAAGAACCCCGGCGGCGGGCGGTCGAGGACTTCCTCGCCTGGGCAGAGGTCGAGCTCGCGGGCTTCGCTGCCGACGTCATCTTCGAACGTCTCTCGCTCTTCGCCGGGACCGGCGGAGCGCTGGCAGCGCGCCTCGCCGTGCCGCGTGTCGTGGAGGTGAATGCTCCGGTCGCTGCGGAGCGGGCGCGTCACCCGGGGCTCGCGCTCGTGGCGCAGGCGGAGGCCGCGGAGCGGAGTGCCCTGGACGGGGCCACCGTGCTCGCCGTCTCGCCGCCCATGGCGACCTGGAGCCGCGGGCGAGGGGCGGCCTCCGTCACGACCATCCCCAACGGGGTGGACGCCGACCGATTCGCCCCGCAGCGGAATGCCGCCGCTGCCGCCGCCATCCGCTCGACCCTCGGCGTGGAGCGATCGGAACTCGTCGGCTTCGTCGGCAGCATGAAGCCGTGGCACGGCGTCGGGACGCTGATGGACGCGGTCGCCCTGCTCGCGCCGCGGCGGCCGCGGCTCCGCCTGTTGCTGGTGGGTGAGGGCCCCGCGCTTGCGGACCTGAACGCCCGCGCCAGCCAGCAGGACCTGGTCGACCGATGCCACCTCACCGGCCCGGTGCCGAGCGCCGAGGTGCCGGGCTACCTCGCCGCCCTCGACGTGGCCGTCGCCCCCTACCACGACCCGGGTCTCGACGAGGGGTTCTACTTTTCGCCGCTCAAGGTCGTGGAGGCGATGGCCGCGGCGCGCCCGATCGTGGCCTCCGACTTCCCGCCCATCGAGGCGATGCTGGACGGCACCGGGCGGCTCGTCCCTCCGGGCGATGCCGATGCGCTCGCCGAGGCGCTGGTCGACCTCCTCGACGACCCGACCGCCGCACACGCCCTCGGGCTGAGGGCGCGGAGGCGCGCGATGACCCACTTCAGCTGGCGTGCCGTCGCGTCGAGCATGCTGGCCATGGCCGGCCCAGGTGACCCACGCGACCCGGCGCTCGGCGCAGACGCCGGAGTACTGCGCCGTGCAGGCCGGCCGTAGGGTGCGCACCGGCATGGCCGGCCAGAGATCGAGTGCGACGGCGGCTCGCTCGGCACCGTCGACCGGTGCGGCTGCGGCGACCGGTGCGGCCTCGACGACCGGTTCCGGATCCGGATCGGTGCTGCGCCGCTTCCTGCCCTTCCTCGGTCCGGTGCGCGGCACGCTCGCCCTGGGGATCGCGGCCGGCGTCGTCCAGACTGTCTTCCAATGGATGTCGCCGTGGCCGCTGAAGCTGATCTTCGACAGCGTCCTCAACAACATCCCGCTGCCGGCGTTTCTCGCCTTCCTGCCCGCCGCGCCGGACGCTCGCCTGGCAGTCCTCGCCGCCGGCATGGCGCTGATCGCTGTGGGGATCGGGGTCTTCGGCTATGCATCCACGGTCTGGCTCGCCCAGGCCGGCCAGCGCCTCGTGTACGACGTCCGGGTCGCCCTGTTCGGCCACCTCACGGCGCAGTCGCTCGCCTTTCACGACGCTCGCACAACCGGCGACATGATGAGCCGCCTGAGCGGAGACGCGCAGGCGCTCCAGGCGATGATGATCAGCGCTGTCCCGACCTTGCTCAACAACGTCCTCACCATGGTCGGCATCGTCGTCATCATGTTCCTCGTCGACTGGCGCTTCGCGCTGGTCACGCTGGCTCTCGTGCCCGTCCTGCATCTCAGTGCCCGGCGCATGATCGTGGGTCTCAAGACTGCCGTCCGCCAGGCACGCCGCCAGGAAGGGGTGGCGTCCGGGGTGGCCCAGGAGGTGCTCGCGGCCATTTCCGCGGTGCAGGTGTTCGGGCGGGAGTCAGACGAGTCCGACCGCTTCGCGAGCGCCACCGCCAACGGGCTCGCAGCCAGCCGGCGCGCGATCGCGTTGCAGTCGGGCCTGACGAGTGTGGCCGGCGGGATCATGGCCCTCGGCGCGGTGCCGGTGGTGTGGCTCGGCGCGCTCGCCATCATCCACGGCCAGCTCACGGTCGGTGAGTTGCTGCTCTTCACGGCCTACCTGCGGGCCACCTACACACCGATCCGGCAGACGGCCAAGCTGGCCATCGTGTTCGGCCAGGGGATGGCCGCCGCCGAACGGATCGCCGAAGTCCTCGACACGGCGGAGGAGGTTCCCGAGCGACCGTCGGCTCACGCCCCGGGCCCCGGTCCCGGGACCCTGACGTTCGAACACGTCGGCTACCGGTATGCGACGGGTCGCCCCGTGCTCGAAGACGTGGGGCTGGAGATCCCGGCAGGCACGCGGCTGGCGATCGTCGGTGCCACCGGATCGGGCAAGAGCACGCTGGTCCGGCTCATCCCGCGCTTCTACGATCCGACGGCCGGCAGTGTCCGACTCGACGGCGTGGATCTCCGCGACCTGACACTGGCCGGCCTGCGCGGACGGGTCGCGATGGTGACCCAGGAGCCATACGTCTTCCGGGGCACCGTCTGGGAGAACATCGCTTACGGCGCCGTCGGGCCTCGCCTCTCTCGGGAGGCGTCCATCGCCGCGGCCCGTGCGGCAGGCGTCGACGCGGTGCTCGAGGGCCTCCGCGACGGGTACGACACGCTCGTGTCCGAGCGCGGGTCGACGCTGTCGGGCGGACAGAAGCAGTGCATCTCCGTGGCGCGCGCGATGGCCCGCGATCCCCGGGTGCTCGTGCTCGACGAGCCGACGACCGGTCTCGACGCCAGGGCCGAAGCCGTGCTCGTGGCGGCTCTCGACCGACTGGCCGAGGGACGCACGACGATCGTCGTCAGCCACCAGCTCGGCGCCGTCCAGGGCGCCGATCAGATCGTCTTCCTGGACCACGGCCGCATCGTGGAACGGGGCACGCACCGCGAGCTCCTCGAAGCGCGGTCGCGCTACTGGGACCTGCATTCCGTCCAGGCCGGCCGACTCGCCCCCGAGGCAGCCGCCGGCCGCATCAGCACCCTCACTGGAGGACTCCGATGATCGAGAACCCGAGAGCGGTGGATCCCACCCGGCTCTGTGTCGTGGGGGCCGGCTATGTCGGCCTGACCGCCGCAGCCTGCCTCGCGGAGGCGGGCCACAGCGTGACCTGTCTCGAGGCCGCCCCGCACCGGCTGGCGATGCTCGAGGCCGGCGAGATGCCGATCTTCGAACCTGGTCTGGCCGAGATCGTCGCCCGGAATCGGGCCAGCGGCAGGCTGCGCTTCACCGCCGACGTCGCCGAGGCGATGAACGGGACCCACTACGCCCTGCTCTGCGTCGGAACTCCGCCGCGAGACGACGGGACACCCGACCTGACCCAGATCGCCCGGGCGGCGCGGCAGCTCGCGGCCGTCGCCGAAGGAGAGCTCGTCCTGATCGTCAAGAGCACCGTCCCGCCCGGGACCTGCGAGGCGCTCGAGATCCTCGCCACGGACGCCGCCGCACCGACGGTCCGCGTCCGCGTGGCGTCCAATCCGGAATTCCTTCGTGAGAGCCGGGCGGTCGCCGATTTCTTCGCGCCCGACCGCATCGTCGTCGGCACCGACGACCACGAGCTGGGCCGCCGGGTGGCCGACCTGTATCCCGCCGGGTCCGAGGTCCTGATCTGCGACCGGCGCAGCGCCGAGCTGATCAAGTACGCTGCGAACACCTTTCTGGCGGTCAAGATCTCGTTCGCAAACGAGGTCGCGGGCCTCTGCGAGCTCCTCGGCGCCGACGCAAGCCCGGTGCTCGAGGGCGTCGGCCTGGATGCACGGATCGGAGGAGCGTTCCTCGGCCCGGGTCCCGGCTTCGGCGGCTCCTGCCTTCCCAAGGACCTGTCCGGGTTCCTCGCCACGGCGGCGTCGCTCGGATACGAAGCTCCCATCGCGGCAGCCGCCCTGGCGGTCAATGAGCGAGCGCCCGCGGCCGTGGTCGCCAAGCTCGAGCTTGCGCTCGACGGCCTGCCCGGCAAGCGGATCGCCGTCCTGGGCCTGGCGTTCAAGCCAGGCACGGACGACACGCGCGACTCGCCCGGGGTCGCCCTCGTGCGGACCCTGGCCGATCGGGGTGCACATGTGAGCGTGTACGACCCGCTGGCCAGCTGCGAGGGCCTGCCGGCGGAGGTCCACAGCGACCCGTATCGGGCGGCCCGCGGCGTCGACGGGCTCGTGATCGCCACGGGCTGGCCGGCGTTCGGCGAGCTCGAACCGTCCACCATGCGCGCAACGATGGCCGGGACGGTGCTCGTGGACGCCGCGGGTGTCCTTCGCGGTCAGGGCTGGCGGGAAGCCGGCTTCAGTCTGTACGGCATCGGCTGGGGGTTGCCGAGCAGCCTGCACCCGGTGATCTGGCAGGCCATCAACTGGGCTGTCCCCCGCGCCGCCGCGTGAGGGATCAAGCGGTGCCGGCCGACCGCGGGTCCGGTGCTGCTAGTCTCAGGTCGTGAACGACGCCCCCCGGCGCCGGTGGCGGCTGCCGGCCCGCCTCTGGTCGGACAGAAGCCTCGCCGGCCGGCTCATGGTCCTGCAGGTCGCGGTCCTCGCGTTTGCGATGGTGGCGGTGGTGGCGGTGGTCGCGACCACGTTCGACCGCCTTTCGATGAGCGCGGTCGAAGCCGGACTGGCGGACGACATCACGGAGTTCAAGACCGCCGCGCTCGCCCGTCCGGCATCCCAGAGCCTCGACGGCTTCACGAGTGCGTATCTCGCCCGACAGCCCTTCGAGCTCGGCACGTTCCTTGTCGTCCAGGTCGCCGGTCAACCGGCCCAGGGCAATCCAGGGTCGGAGCCACTGCAGGCTGATCCGCAGGTCAAGGCCTGGCTCGCGCACCCTCCCGACGTCGGCACGTTCCGCAGCGTCACGGCGGGCTCGAGGCAGTACCGGGTGCGGCAGAGCCCGATCACCCTCGGACCGCAGACGCTCGGCAGCGCCATCTCGTTCACCGACCTCAGGACGGTGGCGAACGAGACAGTGAACGTGTCGCTGCTGACCGCGGGCGAGGCCGGTGTCGCGGTGCTGCTGGCCGTCGTGAGCACGTATGTCGTCCTGCGGCGGGTGCTCCGCGTGGTGGCCGAGGTGACATCCACAGCCGGTCTCATCACGAGCGCGAACCCCAGCCGTCGCCTGGAGGAGCGTCCGGCGAACGACGAGATCGGGCGGCTGGTGCACACATTCAACGACATGCTCAACCGCCTGGAATCAGCCTCGCAGGCCCAGCGCCGGCTGCTCTCGGACGTCTCCCACCAGATGCGCACACCGCTGACGGTCATGCGCGGACACCTCGAGGTCGCACGCCGCACCGGCCTCAACGACCCGGCGGAGGCGCGTGAGACCATCGATCTCGTGCTCGACGAGCTGGCCCACACGGGCGCCCTGGTGGACCGCATGCTCGTCCTCGGCCGGTCCCTCGAGCCCGATTTCGTGCAGCCCGAGCCGGTCGACCTGCGGTCGTTCCTCAGCGACGTCTCCACCGCTGCCCGGATCCTCGCGCCGCGGCAGTGGGCCCTGGGAGCGATCCCCGATCTCGTGATCCTCGTCGACCGCGACAAGATTCGAGGCGCACTCCTGAACCTGGTCGACAACGCGATCAAGGCGACCGGGCCCGGAGATACGATCCGGATCGGGGCGGAGGTCGGGCCCGGCGGCGCCATCACCATCCTCGTGGCCGATACCGGGAGAGGTATCCCGATCGAGCAGCACGAACGGATCTTCCAGCGCTTCGAGCGCGGCGCCCGAGTCGACGAGCGAGGTTCGGGTCTCGGCCTCGCGATCGTCAAGGCTGTGGCGGAGGCCCACGGGGGGCATGTCGCGATCGACAGCGCCGCCGGAGCGGGCTGCACCGTGCGGATCGTCCTGCCGGCCAGTCGGATCGCGCCCGGCGAGCCCGTGCCGAACACCGTCGATACATGAACGTCCTGATCGTCGAGGACGACCGCCGCATCAGCGCCTTCCTCGTCAAGGGGCTCAAGGCCGAGGGCTACTCCACGAGTGCGGCGTATGACGGGGACGAAGCCCGCGAGATGGTGGAGCTGGCCGGCGCCGACTTCGACCTTGTGCTCCTCGACCTGGGTCTTCCCGGGACCAGTGGGCGGGTGGTGCTCGAGGTGCTGCGGGTGACCCGGCCGGCGCTGCCGGTCATCATCCTCACCGCGCGCGACGATCTCGAGAGCAAGGTGTGGGGGCTCGACGCGGGCGCGGCCGACTACATCACCAAGCCGTTCGCCTTCGAGGAGCTGCTGGCCCGCATCCGGGCAGCGCTGCGGGCGAGGGATCAGGCCGTCGCTCACCAGCTTGTGGTGGACGATCTTCGCCTCGACCTGCTGACCAAGGTGGCCTGGCGGAGCGGGCGCCGGATCGACCTTTCCGTGCGGGAATGGTCGCTCCTCGAGTTCTTCATGCGCCACCCGGAACAGGTGCTGTCCAGGGCCCAGATCCTCAACCACGTCTGGGAGATGGACTTCGAGGCCGGCAGCAACGTCGTCGACGTGTACGTCGGCTACCTGCGCCGCAAGCTCAACGGCCCGGGACAGCAGCCGCTGCTGCAGGCCCTTCGCGGGGCCGGCTACCGGCTGCTCCCGCCCAACCCGCTCCCCTGACGGCGGGGAGGCGTTCCGTCAGGCGGCCGAGGCGCCCGCTGCCTGGCGCAGCCACTCCACCTCGCGCCCGTACCCTTCCCGGAAGCCGATCCGGGCCTCGAAGCCGAGGAGCTGCCGGGCACGAGTGAGGTCGGCCGCGGTGTGACGCACATCCCCGCGGGCGAACGGCTCGGCAGCGATCTGCACCGGTCGGCCCACGAGCTCCTCGAGGAGGGCGAAGATCTCGAGGAGCGTGATCCGCGAGCCCCCGCCGACGTTGACAGCGAGCCCCGCCACCGGCGCATCCGCCGCGCGGCGGGTGGCATCCACGATGTCATCAACGTAGGTGAAGTCGCGGCTCTGGGTCCCATCGCCGAGCAGCTCGATCGGCCGGCCGGCGAGGGCGGCCTCGGCGAACCGACGAAGGCCCATGTCAGGTCGCTGGCCAGGCCCATAGACGGTGAAGTAGCGCAGGGCGACGGTCTCGAGTGCGTCGCCGTCGGCGGCCAGGCAGAGCCGCTCGGCCTCGAGCTTGGTCTGGCCATACGGTGAGATCGGTGCCGGCACGCCGGTCTCGCGGAACGGCAGCGGTGCGTCGCCATACACCGACGACGAGGATGCGTAGACGAGGCGCCGCACGGCGGGTGCCTTCAGGCAGGCGTCGAGGAGGCGCCGAGTCGCGTCCACGTTGTCATGCCGATAGAGGCCCCCGAGCTCGAAGCTCGGACGCACGCCGGGTCGACCGGCCAGGTGGAAGACGACCTCGGCTCGCTCGAGGAGGGGCTCGAGGGGCAGGTCGACGAGGTCGCCTCGGACGTGCGTGTACCGCGGGCTCCGCAGCAGCGCGGCGGTGCGCGCGTGCTTCTCCGCGACGTTGTAGGTGGTGGTGTACGCGTCGACGCCGATCACGGCATGCCCGTCGTCAAGGAGGCGGCGAGCAAGGCGCGAACCGATGAAGCCCGCGGCCCCGGTCACCAGGAAGGTGCGCGAGCCAGGCTGACGCGGCCGCGCCGGATGGAGGTCGGTGGGTTCCGTATGCATGGTCCGTACGTTGACCGTCGCCGCTGTGGTGGCGATGAAGGCTCGATGAGAAGGTTCTCATGGCGCGCGGCTCCCGGAGACCCGCTGCTATGCTCGCCGCTTGAAGGCTGAGCATCCCGAGCCCGTGCGTCGGAGCGAGGTGGCCTGGCCGCGCCTGGTGATGCTGCGTCACGGCGCGACGACGGCTCCTCCCGGGACCTTCCTGGGAACTCGGAGCGATCTGCCATTGAGCGCCCGAGGCACCGGGCAGGCCCGCATGGCGGGCATCCGGCTCGCCCGCCGGAGCTTCTCGGCGGTCCTGGTGTCGCCGCTGCTGCGAGCCCGGGAAACCCTCGCGCTGGCCCTGCCCGAGACGGACTCGATCGCGGACGACCGCCTCCGGGAGCTGGACATGGGTGTCTTCTCGGGACTGACCTGGGAGCAGATCAAGGCCCGGGACCGGGAGGCGGCTCGGGCCTGGCGTGCCGGGTCGGCCGCGCCCGGCGGCGAGGGGGCGTGGCAGATGTGGCGTCGCACCATCGAGCTCGGCGTGGAACTCGCCGAGCGCCTGCCGAGGGGCGCGGACGCCCTCCTCGTGACACACAGTGGTCCCATCCGGGCGCTTCGGGGCAGCGCCCACGGCCTCTCGCCGGCGGAAGTCCGGCACGTGCGCGTGCCCCATGGCGGCCTCCGCTGCATCCGCCTGACGCCGGACGTCCTGGAGCGCTGGCGGACGCTCCTCGCCGAGGAGTCGCCGCTGCCATAGCGCGAGGCGCGAGACTCGGGTCCCTCCTCGTTGGGCGCCCTGCGCCTCGTACAATCGGGCCATGGCCGCGCCCCCGTCGTCCACGCCCGTCGGACGCGTCTTCCGGCGTTCGATCGCGGCCGATCCGCCGGTCGCGGTCGCCGCGGAGGGGTCGACGATCCGCGCCGCGGACGGCCGCGAGTACCTCGACGCCGCGGGCGGGGCGATCGTCGTCAACGTGGGTCACGGCCGGCGGTCCGTCGCCGCCGCGATGGCGGACCAGGCCGCCCGGGTCGCCTACGCGCACGGCAGCACATTCACCTCCGAACCGCTCGAGCGGTACGCCGCGGAGATCGGCCCGCATCTCCCGCTCGACGCCCCGGCGATCTACCCGGTGAGCGGCGGGAGCGAGGCGATCGAGACGACCCTCAAGCTCGCCCGGGCATACCACCTCGCGCGCGGCGAGGCGGATCGGACGGTCGTCATCGCCCGCTGGGGGAGCTATCACGGGAACACCCTCGGCGCTCTCGACCTTTCCGGTCGGCTCCCGCTCCGCCGCCCTTACGACCCGTGGCTCGGCCGGTTCGCCCACGTGAGCGCCGCCTATCCGTACCGTGGCGGTGAACCCGCCGCGCGGGCCCTCGCCACGACCGTGGAGCTCGTGGCGGAACTCGAGGCGGTCATCGCAGCCTCCGGCCCGGAGCGGGTCGCGGCGTTCGTCGGCGAGCCGATCGTCGGAGCGACCCTCGCGGCGGCCGTGCCTCCCGACGACTACTGGCCGGCGATCGCCGAGGTATGCCGGCGCCATGGGATCCTCCTCGTCGCGGACGAGGTCATGACCGGCTTCGGGAGGACCGGCCGCTGGTTCGCCGTCGACCACTGGGGCGTCCGTCCGGACATCCTCGTCGCGGCGAAGGGCGCGACCGGAGGCTACTGGCCGTTCGGCTTCGCCGCGGTGGACGATCGGATCCGGCGGACCATCCTCGACGCGGGCCCATTCGTCCACGGGTTCACGTACAGCCACTCGCCGGTAGGAGCGGCTGTCGCCCGGGAGGTCCTCCGGATCCTCGAGGTCGAGGACCTCGTCGTCGCGTCGGCCGTCAAGGGTGGACGGCTCCGTACGCTGCTCGAGGATCGGCTCGGCGACGACCCCCACGTGGGCGAGGTCCGCGGTCGCGGCCTCCTCGTCGGCATCGAGCTCGTCGCGGACCGCGCGAGCCGCGCGCCGTTCCCGCGATCGCTCCGCGTGACGGAGGCGGTCGTGGGTGCCACGCGCGAGCGCGGCGTCCTCGTCTATTCGGGGACTGGTCTCGCCGATGGACTGAACGGCGATTCCATCCTCCTCGGCCCGCCGTTCAACGTCACGGACGCGGAGATCGAGCGGATCGTCGACGCGGTGGCGGAGGCGATCGCCGAGGCCGCCAGGGCGGCGTCAGCGACGGGCGCGGGCAGGACCTGACCCGAGACGAGGTCAGCGCCGGGCGGTGCCCCGGAGGACGAAGGCGACCCCGATCAGCACGAGCGCGATCGGCCACGCGTACCGGCCGATCTCCGGGAAGCCGCTGACGTGGCTCGCGACCGTGGATCCGCCGAGGATCGTGAGGAGGCCGCCGAGGGCGAGCTGCCATCCCCACCCGCCGCGCGAGGCGGCCCGGACCAGGGCGATCGCGATGAACGCGATGCCGAGCGCGAACGTCCCCCAGCCGTCGCCGGAGATGACACCGGCGTCCGTGAGGGCACTCGGGAGCGCGATCGCCGTGATGATCGCCCCGATGTAGAGCGCGGAGGTACGCCGGCGGGCGGCCCACGAGATGAGGAACGCGAGCCCGACCGCGAGGACCACGAGCGAGCCGGCCGCCCGGAACTCGGGTGCGACCTGCTGGAGGAGCAGGAGACCGCCGAAGACGACGAGGAAGACGCCGAACCATGGGACGCCGGGTCGCCCGACATCGCGGCCCCCGCCCCAGTTCCATTCGAGCACGTGGATCCCGCCGCCGTCGCTGCTGCCGCCTCGATCGTTCACGCCGTCAGCCTACCGCGCCCGCCGACCGCGCGTCATCGACGGCGTCACTGGGCTCGTCCTCGACATGGTCGAAGCCGAGACGATCGGCGATCCGCCTCAGTGGGCCCGGTGCCCACCAGTTCCAGCGGCCGAGGAGACGCATCGTCGCGGGAACGAGGAGGACGCGGACGATCGTCGCGTCGAGGAGCACGGCGATGGCCATCCCGACGCCGATGCTCTTGATGGTGATCGTGTCCGCAAGGGCGAACGCGGCGAAGACGCTCACCATGATGAGCGCGGCACCGGTGATGACGCCGGCCGTCCGGGCGAGACCCTCGGCGACGGACGCCGTGTTGTCGCCGGTCCGACGATATGCCTCCTGGATCCGCGACAGGAGGAGGACCTCATAGTCCATCGAGAGGCCGAAGATGACGCTGAACATGATGATCGGGTTGCCGGCGATCGTGTAACCCGTCGGCGTGAAGTGCAGGACGTCGGCGAGGTTGCCGTCCTGGAAGATCCAGACGAGGGCACCGAAGCTCGCACTGATCGACAGGAGGGTCATGACCACGGCCTTGATCGGGATGAAGACCGAGCCGAAGAGGAGGAACAGGACGAGGGCGCTCACGATGAGGGTGAGGCCGATCGCGTACGGCATCCGCTCGCCCTGCGAGACGAGGAAGTCATGGCCGGTCGCCGCCACGCCGCCGACCTGGGTCGCGATCCCGTCGCCGGCATGGATCGCCCGGAGGGTGGGGATCAGGTTGGTCGCCGCCGGTGTCGCCGGATCGAGCGGGCTGATCGCGTTGAAGCGGACGACGTCGCCCCGGACGTACGCGCTCTGGAGTGCCGTGAGGGCGGCGGCGAGGACCGCCGGTCGCGCGGTCGGCGGCGTCGCGTAGAGCGCGGCGATCGCAGCCGGCGTGAACGCCGCCCCGGTCGTCGGGTCGGTGAGGGAGTAGGCGCCCTCCACCCGGTCGATCCCGGGCAGGCGGCCGACGGCCGACGCGTACGTCGCGAGAGCGAGCGCGACGTCGTGACTCGTCGGGTCGCCGGTCACCGTCGCGACGATCTCGATCGGGGTCGTCTCGCCCTTCGGGAAGTTTCGCTCGAGCGCGACATACGCGTCGCGGCTCTCGAGTCCCGCCGGATAGACCGCGGCGTCCGGCACTCCCTGGGTGAGGTGGAAGAACGGCGAGCCGAGGACGAAGAGCAGCGCGAGGACGGGGATGAGGACGGCGACGGGGCGGCGCATGACCGCGGTCGCGACCTGCTCCCAGCGACGGCCGCCGCCCGGATTCGGCGTCCGGCCCAGCCGCACGAGGAGGCCGGATACGCTGAGGGCGTTGACCCGCGGGCCGAGCATCCCGAGGACGGCCGGCAGGAACGTCAGGGCAAAGGCGAGGGTGCTGAGCACGACGAGCATCCCGGCGAGGCCGATGCTGCGGAGCGCTGGTGCGGTGAAGAGGAGGAGGCCGGACAGGCCGACCATGACGGCGAACCCGGAGAAGGCGACGGCCTTGCCGCTCGTCGCGATCGCCTTCTCGACCGCGGCCGCCGTCGTCCGGCCGCGAGCGAGCTCCTCGCGGAAGCGGCTGACGATGAAGAGGCTGTAGTCGATCGCAAGGGCGAGGCCGAGCATCGTCGCGATGTTGAGGACATAGACGCTCATCTCGACCTGCTGGCTCACGAAGTAGATGAGACCGAGTGTCGAGGGGATCGCGAGACCGGCCACGATGAGCGGCATCCCGGCGGCCACGATCGATGCGAAGACGATGATGAGGATGATCGCGACGAACGGCAGACTCACCGTCTCCGCCCGCTGCAGGTCCGTCTCCGAGAGCGCAGCCGAGTCCTTCGTGATCGGCCCGTAGCCGGTGAGCTGGAGGGTGTACCCCGCCGGCGGCGTGAGCTCGGCCCGGATCCCGTCGACGAGTCCGACGGACTGCTCGTCCGTGACGGTGAGCTGGATGATCGCGTAGGCGGCATCGCCGGCGGTGCTGATGAAGCGCCGGTCGTGTGTCCCGGCATATCCGACGATGCCCGAGACGTGCGGGTCCAGCGCCACCTTCGCGAGGCTCGTGGCGATCGCCTGCTGGAACGGAGCGGCCGCGGCGTCCGTCCCGGCCGGACCGTGGAACAGGACGATGATGCTGCTCCGGCCGGCCCCGAAGTCGGACGCGAGGCGGTCAGCGACCTGGGCCGACTCCGAGTTCGGGTCGAGCCAGCCGCCGGACGAGAGCCCACTCGAGGCCTTCGTCGCGAAGAAGCCCATCGCCACGGCGACGACGACGGCGAGGATGGCGACCGGGCGACGGAAGCGGTAGACGAACGCTCCCCAGCGGCTGAACATCGGTGACGATCCTCCCAGTGTGGCCGTGGACCGCGGCTGCTCGAACGGCGGTCGCGATGAACGGGCGTGAACGGTCGCGAACGGTTGGCGGCGTGGAACGCTGCCGGCTCCGGGAACCATAGAGAATACGAATTCTCCATGTCAAGCCCTCGACTCCTGCCCGTGTTGCAGGCTCGCGGACGGCCCCGTAGACTGACGCGAGCGAACGCTCGTTTTAGCAGTGGATCCGATCGTGCCAGGGGTTCCTTCCGGAGTCACGATGCCCCGCGTCACCGCAGCTCATGGCCAGGAGGTCCGGTCCCGGATCGTCGATGCGGCGCTCCGCGTCTTCGGCGAGCTCGGCTATCACCACGCGACGATCCAGGACGTCGTCCGGGCGAGCGACCTTTCGGTCGGCGCGATCTACACGTATTTCAGCGGCAAGGACGAGCTGTTCCTCGCCTGCTGCGACGTCACGGCCGGCGAGGTGACGGGCGCGCTCGCCGACCGCCTGACCGCCGGCCGCTCGACGGCGGACAAGCTCCGCATCGGCGTCCGCTTCTACCTCGACACGGTGGACGGCGCGGTCGGGGGCTCCGCGTCGGCGAGCCTCCTCGTCCACGCCTGGGCGGAGGCCGAGCAGGAGCCGGCGGTCCGCGAGATGCTCAGCCGGCGGCGAGAGCAGCTCGTGACGGTCACCCGGATGCTGCTCGCCGAGGGTGTCGCCGGCGGCGAGATCCCGGCCTGGGCGGACATCGACGCGCTCGCCGTCGGGTACGCGGCGATGCTCGACGGGTTGTCGCTCATCCGGATCGAGGCCGGGCCGCGCTACCGGCGGAGCGATGCCGAACGGCAGGCGGGCGCGATGATCGACCTCCTCATCGGTGCGGCCGGCGGACCGACCCCGCCGGCTGCGGGCCCGGTCCACTGAGCCGACGACGATGGCCCATGCCGAGACCGTTCGCGGCCCGATCGCCCCCGAGGCACTCGGGTTCACCCTGCCGCACGAGCACACGGCGATCGCGCTCTGGCACATCCCCGGTCGCTGGGACTACTGGCAGCTCACGGCGGACGACGAGACGATCGAGGCCGAGCTCGGCCGCTACCGCGAGGCCGGCGGCGGCACGCTCGTCGACGTCACGCTGCCCGGCGTCGGCCGCGATCCGGACCGGCTGGTCCGGATCAGCGAACGGACGGGACTCAACGTCGTCATGGGCTGCGGCTGGTACCGCGGCGACTACTACCCGAGCGAGGCGGGGATCGATCGCCGCTCGGTGGACGATCTCGCCGACGAGCTCGTCGGCGAGATCGCGAGGGGCGTCGGCGCGAGCGGGATCCGGCCCGGGATCATCGGCGAGATCGGCACGGACAAGCCGTGGATCTCGCCCGCGGAAGAGCGCGTCCATCGAGCCGCCGCGCGAGCGGCCCGCCGGACCGGTCTCGCGATCACGACGCACGCGGTCATGTCGCCCGTCGGGCTCGCCCAGCTCCGGATATTCGAGGAGGAACGGGTGGATCCGGCCCGGGTCGTCATAGGCCACGCCGACTCGTATCCGGTGCTCGAACACCTGCTCGAGATCGTCCGCCGCGGGGCGTCCGTCGAGTTCGACTTCCTCGGCATGAGCTTCACGCCGATCGAACGCCACGGTGAGGGCCGGATCGTCGAGCTCGTCCTCGCCCTCATCGCCGCCGGTCACCTCGACCGGATCCTCCTCTCGCAGGACGTCTGCCACGACAGTCAGCTGAAACGGTACGAGGGCAATGGCTATGTCCACCTCCACGAGACGTTCCTGCCGCGGCTCCGTGCCGCCGGCGTGTCGGCCGCAGAGATCGACGCCATGACGATCGCGAACCCGAGGCGGCTCCTCTCGATCGACTGAGCGGCCTCAGCCCTCGAGCGTCGCTTCCACCGAGAGCTCGACATTGCCCTTGAGCGCCTTCGAGATGGGACAGCCGTCCTTCGCCTCGGCGGCCGCGGCGGCGAAGCTCTCCGCGGTCGCTCCGGGGACGCTGCCGCGGACCAGGATGTGGGCGCTCACGACGGTCCAGCCGGAATCGCGCCGGTCGGCGGTCACGGCGACCTCCACGTCGAGGCGGGTCGGTGGCGTGCCGGCCTTGGCGAGGATGTTCGAGCAGGCCATGGAGTAGCAGGCGGCGTGCGCCGCGGCGAGAAGCTCCTCGGGGCTCGTCACGCCGGCCGGCTCGCCGGTCCGTGCGGCCCATGTGACCGGCAGGTCCGCGAAGACGCCGGTGGTCCCGGCGCTCACCCGACCTGCCCCGCCGAGCAGATCGCCCGACCAGGTGCCCTTCCCGATCCGTGTCGTCGCCATCGTGCCGACCTCCTGTCCCGACCTGCCCTGCCTCGCCGATGTCCCGGCCATCCTCGCACAGGGCCGCGGAGGACGCCTCGGAGGCCCGAGTGCCCGGATCGCTCAGCGGAGGAACTGTCGGAGCGCTCCGGCGAGCGCGCGGTGCCGGACCGTCCGTGGCAGGACCACCCGCTGGAGTCCGGCGAAGTCCCGGTGGGCACGGAGAGCCTCCGCGAGGCCGTCGACGAAGCCCGCCTCGGCCAGCGGTTCGAAGCCCTCCTCCCACCACAGATCGAGGACCCGGAGCGCGCCCGCGCCTCGGTCGATCCGCGGCTCGATCCGTCCGACGAGGCGGTCGCCAAAGAGGATCGGCAGGACGTAGTACCCCCAGCGGCGCTTTCGCTCCGGGACGTAGACCTCCCAGACGTAGTCGAATCCGAAGAGGGCCCGCAGGAGGTCGCGATCCCAGACCAGCGGGTCGAGGGGGGCGAGGAGCGCGACACCGGGCGGCCGGCCGCCTGGAGGAACGCCCCCCGCGACCTCCGCCGTCGCAGCCTCGAGGAAGTGCGCGTCCGTGGCGACGATGAAGCGGTCGCCGCGGACGCCCTCGACGCGGATGGGAACGAGATCCCCGGACTCGACCAGGTCGTCACGGAGGCCGGCTCGACCGCTCGCGCCGTCCGGATGAACGCCGAACCACAGCTCCGCCTGGCCGCCTGTCCCGAGCAGGCCGTGAGCGCGGTAGCGCGAAAGGAGTCGATGACGGCGCTGCTCACGTTCCGGCGGCCGGGTCGCGAGGATCTCCGGCGGGAAGAGGCGTTCCGCGAGGTCGTAGACGCGGCGATTGCCCTCGCGGCGGGTGATCGCGATGACCCGGGCCTCCGCGAGCGCCTCGAGGAGCGCCCGGATCTGGTTCGTGGGGCGCCAGTACCAGTCGATCGCCGCTCGTGGCTCCAGGTCCGTGGAGGAGAGCGCGCCGTCGCGTCGGATCCGGTCGAGCAGCTCCTCGACGAGCGGAGCGTGCTCGTCGAAGGCGCCGCCGGTGTGGGCGGCGCGGGCGCGGTCCCAGGTGATCCGGTGATATGGCAGCTCGGACGTCGGCAGGATCGAGAGCCCCTTGTTGTAGGCCTCGAAGAGGACCCGCCGGTCGTACAAGAGGGCGTCCGTCCAGGCGCGCCGGTAGCCGGCCACGCGCGCGAGGAGGACGAGGTCGTGATTGCGGCCGGCGACCTCGAGCGGGTCGAACTGGAGCGAGCCGAGCCGATCGACGACCGCGAGCACGCTCGCCGGGTCGGCCGGCAGCCCGCGCGGTGGGGCGAGCAGGTGGCGGAGGACGAGGAACCGACGGGCGATCGACGCCGACGCCTCGATCATGCCTCGATCACGCACCGATCACGCGGGGTATGTCCCGAACTGACTGAGCGGGGACCCCCTTCGTCGCTGCCTCGCGGGAGCCGGCGCTCCGTGGATCGCGCCTCACGCGGCTGCCGGGTCCGCGAGTCGCTCGAGGTAGCGTCGCCGCCACGACTCGGTCGGGCCGACGTTGTTGAAGGTGTACACATGGAGGTCGACGATCCCCGAGTCGGATCTCGCGGCCGTCGCGGCCAGACCCTCGAGCAGGCCGTCCGGCCGATAGAAGCCGCCGGAGCGTACGAGCCGGGCGGCGAACCGGGTGTTCTTCGAGAGGAAGCCTCGGCTGTCGGCGACGCCGATCCGCGCCCCGATCGCAAGGAGCCGATGCGGCTCCGCCACCCCGGGGATCCCGATGCGCACCGGGAGCGCGATCCCCTCGGTCCGTCGCGCCGTCAGCCACGTCGCGATGGCGGCCGCGTCGAAACAGAGCTGGGTCGTCATCGATGTCGCGAACTCGGCCTTCGCCCGGAGCGCCTCGAGGAGCGCGCCATCGGGGATGAAGGCGTGACCCTCCGGATAGCACGGAACACCGATCTCGGTGAACGGGTGGCCGAGGTCCGCCATCGCCCGGAGCAGGGACAGCCCGTCGAGGAATGCGCCCGGCTCCTTCGTATCTCCGCCGACGACGAACACCCGATGGGTCCCGATGCCCCGCAGCCGGGCGAGGAGGTCCGCGAGGTGGGCGCGATCGTGGATCATCCGCGCCGCGAGATGCGGCACCGCGACGAATCCGGTCGCCTCGAGCGACTCGCAGAGGTCGATCGTCGCCTCGATCCCCATGGCCGGCGACGCCGTCACCGAGATCGTCGAGCCGGGCGGAAGGATCGCGGCCCGCTCGTGTGCGCTCTTGAGCGGCAGCAGCTCGAACGTCGGGGCAGCGAGGAGCCCGGCGAGCACCATCCGCTCCTCCGGACCGAGACGGATCCCGCGCCTGAACCACACGGCTCAGACCTCAGAATCGGGCAGCACGGCCTTCCGCCGGGCCATGAAGTCGAGGAGCGCCTCGTCCATCGCCGGGTCGATCGGCGGCGCCTCGTACTCGGCGAGCATCCGCTTCCAGATCGCGTTGGCCCGCTGAGCGGCATCGAGTCCGCCGTCCTCGCTCCATTGCTCGAAGCTGTTGTTGTCGGCGACCTCGGAACGGTAGAACGCCGACTCGAAATTCGCGAGGGTGTGGGCGGTACCGAGGAAGTGGTGACCCGGACCGTTCTCGATGATCGCTTCGAGCGCCTGGCCGTTCTCCGACATGTCGACGCCCTTGACGAAGACGGCCGCCATCCCGCACTGATCCGCGTCGAGGATGAACTTCTCGTAGCCGATGGCGAGGCCGCCCTCGAGCCAGCCCGCCGCGTGGAGGACGAAGTTCACGCCGGCGAGGATCGTCGGATTGAACGTCGCCGCGGACTCATAGGCCGCCTGGGCGTCGGCGATCTTCGAGGCGCAGAGGTTGCCGCCGGAGCGGAACGGGACACCGAGCCGCCGGGCGAGCGAGGCCATCGTGTAGAGGACGAGCGCCGGCTCCGGGGTCCCGAACGTCGGTGCGCCGGACTGCATCGAGATCGAGCTCGCGAACGAGCCGAGGATGACCGGCGCACCGGGCCGGACGAGCTGCGTGAAGGCCATCCCGCCGAGCGACTCGGCGAGGGTCTGGGCGCAGACGCCGGCGGCGGTGACCGGCGCCATCGCCCCGGCGAGGATGAACGGCGTGATGATCGTCGCCTGGTTGCTCTCCGCGTAGGCCCGGGCGGACCCGAGCATCGTCCCGTCCCAGACGAGCGGCGAGTTCGCGTTGATGAGGCTCGTGATGACCGTGTGATCCTCGAGGTAGTCCGCCCCGAACAGGATCTTCGCCATCTCGACCGTGTCGCGGGCCCGATCCGGGTGGGTGACCGAGCCCATGAACGGTTTGTCGCTGAAGCGCATGTGGGCGTAGACCATGTCGAGATGCCGCTTCTGGACCGGGACGTCCACCGGCTCGCAGACCGTCCCGCCGCTGTGCTGGAGGTACGGGCTCATGTAGGCGAGCTTCACGAAGTTGCGGAAGTCCTCGATCGTCCCGTAGCGGCGACCGCGGTCGAGGTCACGGACGAACGGGGTCCCGTACGAAGGGGCGAGGACCGTCGTCATGCCCCCGATCGGGACACTTCGCGCCGGATTGCGGGCGTGCTGGACGTACTCCCGCGGCGCCGTTGCCTGGACGATCGATCGGGCGAGGCCGCGCGGGAACCGCACCCGTTCGCCCTGGACGTCCGCCCCCGCGTCGTGGAACAGCCGGAGGGCATCCGGGTCGCCGCGGAAGTCCAGGCCCACCTGCTCGAGGATCGTGTCGGCGTTGCGCTCGATGATCGAGAGACCCTCGTCGCTCAGCACCTCGAACGGCGCGAGCGTCCGGGTGAGGAACGGCAGGTACGGATCGCGGGAGTGGCTCCGCAGTGCACGTCGCGCATCACGGCCGCCCGAACGGTGGCGAGGGCTCTCGTCCATCAGCGATCCTCCCTTGACGCGGCGGCGACCACCCGTCGCCGGCGTCGTTCGGCCCGGCCAGCATCGCCGGCGTCGGTGATCGTCCGCGCGGTCGGCAGCTCGACCGCCGCGCGAAGGTGTGGATAGGTGGCCGTCCGGTGGGGGAGGGCCATCGCATCGACGAAATGCTCCTGGAACCGCGGCTCGACCGCCGTCTCGATCTTCTCCACGGTCCGGACGACCATCTCGATCTCCGCGCGCGCCGCCTTCGAGAGGAGGGCGATGAGGGCGCCGGTGCCGGCGGCGTTGCCGGCCGGCGCGGCTGCCGCAAGGTCACAGTCCGGGATGAGGCCGAGGACCATCGCGTGGAGGAGGTCGATCTGGCTGCCGAACGCGCCGGCGAGGCGGATCTCGTCGACCTCGTCCACGCCGAGGTGGTCCATGAGCAGCCGAACCCCGGCGTAGAGGGCGGCCTTCGCCAGCTGGATCGCCCGGACGTCGTTCTGGGTGATGAGGATCCGCGGTCCGTCGCCCGCCGGCTCGTGGAGGACGTAGCTGAAGGTCCGGCCGTCGCGGACGATCCGCGGGGTCCGCGCCGCGAGGCTGCCGTCGACGATCCCGTCCGCCGTCACGATCCCGGCGAGGAACAGCTCCGCGATGACCTCGACGATGCCCGAGCCGCAGATGCCCGTGACGCCGATCCGTCGCTCGACCGCGTCGAAGCCCGGGTCGTCCGACCAGCGCGCTGAGCCGATGACCCGGAACCGCGGCTCGAGCGTCGCCCGATCGATCCGGACCCGCTCGATGGCGCCCGGCGCGGCGCGCTGACCGGCGCTGATCTGGGCACCCTCGAATGCCGGGCCGGTCGGACTCGAGGCGGCGAGGAGCCGGTCCTTCGTCCCGAGGACGATCTCGGCGTTCGTCCCGACATCGACGGTGAGCCGGACCCGCTCGGCCCGATGGGCCTCCTCGGCGAGGATGACCCCGGCGGTGTCCGCACCGACGTGGCCGGCGATGCAGGGGAGGACGTAGACCCGGGCGCCCTGGTTGACGCCGCCGAGCTCGATCTCCGCCGCCGTCGTCCGCACGGCCCGGTCCGTCGCCAGCGCGAACGGTGCCGACCCGAGCGGGATCGGATCGATGCCGAGGAGGAGGTGATGCATGATCGGGTTCCCGACGATGGCGAGCTCGAGGATGTCCGATCCGTCGATCCCGCCGCTCGCCGCGAGGCCGGCGACGAGGCTCGTCAGGGCGTCGCGGACGACCCTCGTCATCTCCGCGGCGCCGCCGTCGTGGAGCATCGCGTAGCTCACCCGGCTCATGAGGTCCTCGCCGAAGCGGATCTGCGGGTTCATCACCCCGCTGCTCGCGAGGACCGCGCCATCGGCGATGTCGGCGAGATGGCCGGCGATCGTCGTCGAGCCGACGTCCACGGCCACGCCGAAGATCCGCTCGTGAAGGCCCGGCCAGACGGCGATGACCGCGTGCCCGTCGTGGATCGCGACCGTCACCCGACCGCCGTTCCGCTCGAGGGCGGGCTGGAGGGCGCGGATGACGCCGAGGTCGGACTCCAGGTCGCTCAGGCCCCAGTCGCGTTCGAGCTCGGTGAAGAGGCGGGCGAGATCGCCGCCGGGTCGGGCGAGTTCGGCCGGCGGGACCACCACGTAGTGGAGACGGACGACGGGGTCGACGACGAACGTCCGGACGTCGAGGCCCTTCCGGACGACCTGGCGGTGGACCTGGCTCTCCGGCGGCACGTCGATGAGCAGGTCGCCCCGGACGACGGCCGTGCAGCTGAGGCGGCGGCCCTCTGCCAGGCCCCGCGCGCGGCGGTACTCCCCCTCGAGCGGGCCCTCCTCCGACAGATGATCCGGAGCGGAGGTGATCCCGTGCTTCGGGAAGCTGCCGATGCCCGGGGTCACCTGGCAGCGGCCGCACAGACCGCGCCCGCCGCAGACCGAGTCGATGTCGACGCCGAGCGCGCGTCCGGCGTCGAGGACCGTCGTGCCGACGGGGAATCGGCCACGCCGTCCGGAAGGCGTGAAGATGATGCGCGGATCGGTCTGGGTCGTGGTCGCCACCGGATGAGCGGTCAGCGGGCGGCGGCCGGCTCGGGCGTCCCGCCGCGGCGCGGGTTCAGCCGGCGACCGGTTTCGCCGGCGGCCGGCGGTTCGCGGAAGGTCCGGATCCAGCGCCCGCATTCCGGGTCGTTGCCGAGGAGCACGTCCGCACCCATGATCGCCGCCCTCACGTCGGCGAGGAGCGGGTTGGTGATCGCCGACGTGAGCCCGTTCGACATCGCCATCGTGAGGAAGGCGGCGTTGATGCCCTCGCGATTCGGCAGGCCGAAACTCACGTTGGAGGCGCCGCAGGTCGAATTCACCTTGAGTTCGTCGCGAAGCCGTCGGACGAGATGGAACACCTGGCGGCCCGCGGTCGCCATCGCCCCGATCGGCATGACGAGGGGATCGACGACGATGTCCTGCCGCGGGATGCCGTGGTCCGCAGCCCGCTCGACGATCCGCTTCGCCACCGCGAACCGGACATCCGGATCCTCGCTGATGCCGGTGTCGTCGTTGCTGATCGCGACGACCGCGGCACCGTATTTCTTCACGAGGGGAAGGACCCGCTCGAGGCGCTCCTCCTCGCCGGTCACCGAGTTGACGAGCGGCTTGCCGCGGTATACGGCGAGACCGGCAGCGAGCGCCTCGACGATCGACGAGTCGATGGACAGCGGGACGTCGACGAGCGACTGGACGAGCTGAATCGTCCGGGCGAGGATCGCCGGCTCGTCCGCGAGCGGGATCCCGGCGTTGATGTCGAGCATGTGGGCGCCGGCCTCCACCTGGGCGAGGGCATCGCGCTCGACCCGGCTGAAGTCGCCCTGCTTCATCTCCTCGGCGAGGAGCTTCCGGCCCGTGGGGTTGATCCGCTCGCCGATGATGACGAACGGCCGATCCGCCCCGATGACGACGTCGCGGGTCGCCGAACTGACCACGGTATGGGTGGCGCGGTGGCTCACGCGGGCTCCTTCGCCTGGTCGATGCCGCCGCTCACGACGAGTGCCGCCAGGGCGTGCCGGTCGTATGCCTGTTCGACTCGGTCGGCTTCGGACTGCGCCTCGGCCTCGAGGTCGTCGCCGCACGGGCGCTGGCTCTTCCGCCATTCCTCGATGTAGTCGTTGGCGGACTTCTTTCCTGCCTTGACCGCGGCCTTGTCGATCGCGACCTGGAACCGCGGGTGCAGGACGACCTTGTGGGCCCGCCGGCCGTCCCTGGCGATGACCTGGGCGGGGATGTCGCGCCACCAGATCGTGGTGAGGAAGGCGGCCATCAGGCGACGCTCGCGACGCGGGCGAGGACGAGGTCGGCGGTGACGGCGGAGGTGGTGGCGGGGACGCGCGTCGCCGCCGCGAGGAGGGCCGGCGCCAGCTCCCCGTAGCCCGTCAGGCGGAGCTCGAAGGCGAGTCCGAGGCGGGCCGCGCCACGCCGGGCCGCCGCGACGAGATCAGGATCGTCCGTCTGGGCGAGGTAGACGAGGCGCCGGTAGTTGCCGAAGTACACGGGCAGGAGCTCCGGATGGCGATCCAGGCCGAGCCCGCGGACGACGAGCCGCTCGAAGTTCCGGGCGAGGAAATCGGTGAGGAAGAACGTGCCCGGCTCATCCGCGGCGAGGCGGGCGAAGTCCGCGCGGCCGGCGAAGACCTCGTAGCAGTGGGCGCCGGCAAGCCGCTCGATGCCCTCTGCCTCGAGGACCCGGTCGAGGAGGCCGCCCGTGCCACAGTCGGCGTAGGCGGCGAAGATCTGCTCGTAGCCGCTGGCTCGACCGGCCCGAATCCGGCGCCGGACCGCCTCGGGGATGCCGCCCGGCCGGTTGTGGAGCGTCGCCGGCAGGCAGGTGATCGTCACGTTCTGCAGGGCGGCCTGACGGACGACCGCGACCATCTCGCGGGCGAGCGCGCCGCAGCCGATCACGAGGACGCGGTCGGCGACGGGCTCAGGCGAGGTTGGCACGCTTCTTCTCGATGAGGGCGCGGGCCGTCTCGGCCGCCACCGCCGCGTCGCGGCAGTACGCGTCCGCCCCGACGGCCATCCCGAACTCCTCGTTCAGCGGCGCCCCGCCGACGAGGACGATGTAGTCGTCGCGGATGCCGCGCGACTTGAGCGCCTCGATGACGACCTTCATGTACGGCATCGTCGTCGTGAGGAGGGCGGACATGCCGAGGATGTCCGGATGGTGTTCGTCGAGAGCGGCGAGGAACTTCTCGGCGTCCGTGTTGATGCCGAGGTCGAACACCTCGAAGCCGGCACCCTCGAGCATCATCGCCACGAGGTTCTTGCCGATGTCGTGGATGTCGCCCTTGACGGTCCCGATGACGACCTTGCCGACCGGCTTCGCACCGGTCTCGGCGAGGAGCGGACGGAGGATGGCCATGCCGGACTTCATCGCGTTCGCGGCGAGGAGGACCTCGGGCACGAAGAGGATCCCGTCTCGAAAGTCGATGCCGACGATCCGCATCCCCTCGACCAGCGCCTCATTGAGGACGCGGTCCGGGCCCCAACCCCGGCCGAGGAGGATGTTCGTGCCGATGACGATCTCGGCAGCCATGCCGTCGTAGAGATCGTTGTGCATCTGCTCGGTGAGCTCCTCGTCGGAGAGGCTCGCGAGATTGAGGTCCTGGTCGTCCTGCGCCATGTGCCGCCGAATCCTCCGTGTGCCGGAGCGCCCATCCGGGGTCGCGGGTTCCGCGACGCTTCCCGTCTCGTATTCCACGATGCGGAACGGTGCCGTATGATGGAACGCGTGTGACGCGCAGCGTAGCCCACCGGGGAGGCCGATGTCCAGAGTCCAGTCGATCGAGCGGGCGTTCGCCGTGCTTGGTGCCCTCTCCGACGGCCCGGTCGGCGTGACGGAGCTCGCGGAGCGCATCCGCCTTCCCAAGAGCACCGTTGCGCGGCTCCTGTCCGCGCTCGCGACGGAGGAGGCCGTCGAGCAGGCACCCGGCGATCCACGCTATCGACTCGGTGGGCGGCTGGCGACGCTCGGGGCGAGTCTCCGACCCGTCGCGACGCTGGTGGCAGTGGCCCACCCGGACCTCGAGACGCTCGCCGCGGACGTCGGCGAGGCCGCCGGCCTCGGGGTCGGCGACGGCCAGCTCGTCCACTATGTCGACCAGGTGACGCCGCCCAACCCGGTCCAGGTCCGCGACTGGTCCGGCACGCGGGTCCCGATGCACGCCGTCCCGTCAGGCCTGGTCCTCCTCGCGCACGCGTCGCCGGCGGCGCTCGATCGCTATCTCGCGCACCCGCTCGAGCGGTTCACGTCACGGACCCTCGTCGATCCCGCAGCCGTCCGGGAACGGCTCCGTCGGATCCAGCTCGACGGGTATGCCTGGGTCCACGAGGAGTTCTCCGACGGGATCGATTCGGTGGCGGCGGCCGTCGCCGATCGTTCCGGCGAGGTCGTCGCGGCGGTCCACGTCCACGGCCCGTCGTATCGATTCCCTCCGGCCGGCGGGGAGGAGCGGATCGCCGTCCTCGTGATGAAGGCGGCGGCGCGCGTGTCCGGCCGACTCCGCCAGATGTCGGGTCGATCCGGGTCCGGCTGACGGGTCGACACGCCCGCGCCGGGGGCCGTCAGTCGAACTGGACGCAGCGCCGGGCGATGGTCCCGTGCTCGAACCCCTCGACCGGGAAGACGACCTCCTCCCGTCGAGCGGCGCCGGCCGCGACGAGCAGCGGTCGATAGTGCTCGGCGCTCGGATGGTTGCGAAGTGGGTCGGGCGCGGCGTCCATCCAGCCGGCGAGGGCGGCATCGTCGCGGCGCCGGAGCGCAGTCGCGACCCAGCGGTCGAACTCGGCGGCGTACGGCGGCGGTTCTACGTCGGCGGCGAAGTTCGCGTGGCGGAGGTCGTGGACGAGGTTGCCGGTCGCGAGGATGAAGACGCCCTCGTCGCGGAGTGGCGAGAGCTCGGCGCCGAGGTCGTACAGCTCGACCTCGCTCATCGGCAGCGGCATCGACACCTGCAGGACGGGGATGTCCGCATCCGGGAAGAGGTGGATGAGCGGCACCCATGCCCCGTGGTCGATCGGTCGATCTTCGCGGGCGACCGCGGTGTGCGGGGTGAGCAGCGCCTCGACCCGGTCGGCGAGCTCGGGCGCGCCGGGTGCCGGATAGCCGATCCGGTACATGTACTCGGGAAACCCGTAGAAGTCGTAGAGCAGCTCGTCGTGAGCGCGCGTCCGACCGATCGTCACGGGAGTGTCCTGCCAGTGAGCGGAAACCGTGAGGATGGCGCTCGGGCGAGGGAGCGTGCTCGACCAGGCGCGCCACGGTGCGCTCCGCTCCTTGATCGCGACATTGAGCGGATTGCCGTGGCCGACGAATCCGACCGGCATGCGGGTAGTCGGGCTCTTCATGGCCGGGAGTCTACGACGGAGCGCGTTCGCCTGGTCGTGTCAGGTCGCGCCTGGTCGTGTCAGGTCGCGCGTGGTCGTGTCAGGTCTCGCCTGGTCGTGTCAGATACGCACCCCGTGCGTGGAAGGAGTCCGTCCAGGGACGCGACGGATCAGATCCCGCTCGCGGCGTCGAGCAGCCAGGCGGCGACGTAGGCCCCGAAGGACGGTCGGACGAGGAGTCGATACAGCGGCTCGTCGATGGTCTGCCAGACGATCACGTTCGCCCGAGCGAGCAGGGTCTGGGCGCATCGACCGGGGCCGAAGGCGCGCGGATGCAGGTCGATCGGACAGCCGGCTTCAAGGAGCTCGCGTGCCGACGAGCCGGCCAGCTCGATGGTCGTCCGGTTCGCCGATATGTCGACGACCGAGGCGACCGCAAGCGTCGCCGAAACGGCTGCGGCATCAGCTCGAGGGACCGAGAGCGCGGCCCGCAGCCGATCCTCGAGCTCGCGCGCGCGGCCCGGCCGGCCGACAACGAGCCATTCGTCGGGCCCGAGCCAGAGGGCATGGAGGTCGCCGATCCCGGCGACGGAGTCCGGCACCGTCGGCACGGTGAACCCGAGGGTCGCCGCGACGGCCGTCATCGACACGGCGTCCGTCGGGTCCACCCGCAGGTCGATCTGGCTGAGGAACGGGACCTCGCGAGCGCCGCCAGGCAGGGCGATCCCTCCGGACAGCGCGATCCGCCCGGACAGGGCCATCCCGCCGAGGGGGCTCCGGACCCGTGCATCTGGGTAGTTGCTGCGGATGATCGCCGTGTTCCGGGCGATGTTCCCGCCTGCCAGCCAGCCCCGCTCGAGGACCGCGACGTTCGTGATGCCGTGGTTCTTCGCCAGGTAATACGCGGTCGCCAGGCCGTGTCCGCCGCCACCGACGATGACGATGTCGTACGTCCGCCTGGGTTCGGGGTTGCGCCAGAGATGGGCGGGATGATCCGGCAGGGCGTCGTTGGTCGCAGCGGCGTGGGTCGCGGCGTGATCCGGCACGGCCGAGAGTGTAGATGCTCGGACCCGTCGCGGCGACCGCCGGCCTCGCGGCGACCGCCGCCCATGATCGGCAGACCGCTGATGGTCCGCGGACCGCCATCGATCGCCAGGCCGCCGTTTATCGGCTCAACAGATGGTAAGTACGCCGAGACGGCGTCCGACGGGTCGCGGCTGCACGGGCGCTGCCTCGCTCATCGGCCTCATGGATATCTGGTGGATTCTCATCGTCCGTGACGGCCTACCATCTGTGGGACGGATATCCGACCGGGGGACGGGTCAGCCGCGTTCAGAACACGGCGGCACCGACCGGGGAGTCACGCTGGGCGCGTGGTGGGGCACGGCACGGGACGAGCTTGACGGCCCCCATCCGGCTCTCCAAGCTTGCACTGCAGTCAGCGACGCTCAGTCGGAACGCCGACGTGGCACCGCCCGTCCCGCCGGTGCGACCTCGGTCGGAGGACTGCCCGTCGTCCGGCCGCGCCGAGCGTCGCGGCGACCATGACCCCAATCCGAGGGCGCCCATGCCGACCGACCAGCCGAGCCTCTACATCGACGGTGCCTGGACGACCGGCTCGTCCGGGTCCACCAGCCCGGTCGTCTCGCCGTTCGACGGCCACGTCATCGCGGAGGTCGACGTCGCCGACGACGCGGACGTCCAACGGGCGATCGCGGCCGCGCGCCGCGCCTTCGATGCCGGCGACTGGTCCTCCACGCCGGCTCCGGATCGCGGCGCCCTCCTCCACCGGATCGCCGATCTCCTGGTCCGCGACCGTGAGTTGATCGGCCGGGCGGAGACGAGCAATACCGGCAAGGCCCTCCGCGAGGGACTGGCGGACGTCGATGATGTCGTCCGCGTCTTCCGCTACTACGGCGGGCTCGCGGACAAGGAGGCCGGTCGCCTCGTCGCGACGGGCGACGCGAACGCGATCAGCCGGATCGCCTACGAACCGGTCGGCGTATGCGCCCTCATCGGCCCGTGGAACTACCCGCTCCTCCAGGTGAGCTGGAAGGTCGCCCCGGCGATCGCGGCCGGCGACACGTTCATCGTCAAGCCGGCCCAGCTCACGCCGCTCACGGCGATCCACCTCATGCGGATCCTCGAGGAGGCGGGCCTCCCGCAGGGCGTCGCGAACCTCGTCCTCGGGCCGGGCGAGCGGGTCGGCCGCGCGCTCGCCGAGAGCCCGGACGTCGAGCTCATCTCGCTCACCGGCGGCCTGGACGCGGCGCGCGACATCATGCGGGCGGCGGCCGGAAACATGAAGAAGCTCGCCTTCGAGCTCGGCGGCAAGAGCCCGAACGTCGTCTTCGCCGACGCCGATTTCGAGACCGTCGTCGACAATGCCCTCACGGCGGCCTTCGTCCACTCGGGTCAGGTCTGCTCGGCCGGGACGCGGGCCATCGTGCAGGACGAGATCTACGACGAGTTCGTCGCCGAGGTCGCGCGGCAGACCGAGCGCATCCGTCTCGGCGACGGCTTCGACGAGGCGACCGAGGCCGGGCCGCTCATCTCCGAAGCCCACCGCGCGAAGGTGGAGCGGTACATCGCGCTCGGCATCGAGCAGGGCGCCCGGCTCGTCGCCGGCGGACACCGGCCGAGCGAGCCCGAGCTCCAGCGCGGTTTCTTCGTCCGGCCCACCGTCTTCGCCGACTGTCGGGCGGACATGACGATCGTCCGCGAGGAGATCTTCGGGCCGGTCCTCACGATCGAACGGTTCCGGACGGAGGCGGAGGCGATCGCCATCGGCAACGACACGACGTACGGCCTTGCCGGTGCCGTGTGGACCGCCGACGCATCGCGCGCCGAGCGGGTGGCGACGCGTCTCCGCCACGGCACGATCTGGATCAACGACTATCACCCGTACCTGCCGCAGGCGGAGTGGGGCGGCTTCAAGCAGTCGGGGATCGGCCGCGAGCTCGGCCCCACCGGCCTCGACGAGTACCGCGAGGCGAAGCACATCTACCAGAACACGCGGCCCCGTCCCTCGCGCTGGTTCGGCGGCTGATCGCCGGACGTGGCGGACGTGCGGACGGCCCGGTCGGATGACCGGGCCGTCCTTGGGTGATCGCGGTCGATCCGGGCGGTTACTCCGCCGGGATCTCCGCGTGGATCGCGTCGAGGTCGATCCCCTGGGCACGCCGGTAAAGGCGGGCGACGACCCAGACGAGAGCTGCGAGGCCGTACACGATCCCCAGGAACTTGATCGACTGGGCGTTGCCGACCCCGATCCCATACAGGGAGTTGGACAGCCACTCGTAGACCACCCAGCCGAGGAAGATCGTGGTGATCGCCCCGGCGACGCTGATCAGCGGCAGGCCGGCCAGCTTGTAGCGGGCGATGGGAGATTTGTTGTACAAGTCGGCCTTCCACCACGGCAGGATCGTCGCGGCGAACGACGTCCCGAAGAACGTCACCGCGATGACGAGCGAGGCATCGAGGGTGAGCGCCGAGAAGCCGGCCTGGTAGGCATACAGCCAGGACAGGATGACGCCCGGGACCATGATGAGCAGGAGCGCCATCCACGGGACGCCTCGATCCGAGACTCGAGCGGCCCACTCGGGCAGGACCCGGTCGAAGGCCGCGGCGAAGATCATCCGCGTGGACGACAGCCAGAGGGTGCCCGCCCAGCCGATGAACCATGCTCCGAACAGGACCACGATGATCATCTGGACGACGCGGCTGTCGATGAGGAACGAGGCCAGCAGCGGCGGATAGCCCCAGATCGGGATCGCCGGAGCCACCGTTACGTAACCATAGGCGTAGTTGACGTAGTTCTCGTTCGAGGCATTGAAGAAGTCCCATCCGAACGTCTTGGCGGCGAGGAGCACGAACACGACGGCGAGGCCGATCGTGACCCACAGGCCGCCCAGCATCCCTCGGAGGACCTTCCGGAAGTCGCCCGCCCCGCGGACCTCGCCGTACAGCGTGGCACCCCAGTTCGGATAGAGGATCCAGAACATCATGAGCGGCAGCAGCAGGAACGTGCCACTGCTCAGCCCGAAGTCGAGCGGCGAGCCGCCCGCCACGAAACCGTCGTTCGCGACGGCGTTGGCGATCGTTCCCTGATAGGCGCCCGAGACGCCGAAGAGGCTCTGGCTCGCTTTGTCGAATGCCGCGTGGAAGGCGTCCTGTGACGACGCGAGCATGAGGATGAACATCACCGCCAGGATGGCGAGGCCGATCCAGATGCACCACTTCTGGACGCGGGCGTAGCCGGCCATGCCGAGTGCGACGGCGCCCGACGCGATGACGATCGTGAACAGCGAGACGGCAAACGTCCCGTTATTGGACGCGAAGAACGTCGAGCCGTCGGTCCAGCCCATGAGGACGACAAGCGGCTGGACGACTTCGATCTTGAGGATGAAGCCGTAGATCGGCGCCCAGAGCGCGAGGATGAACCACCAGCCGGTGGAGGACAGGACGAATCCGATCCCACCGCGCTTCCAGCCGAGTGCCGCGCCGCCGACGACACCGAGCGCGCCACCGAGAAGGGCGCCGGTATCGCCGATCCCGAACGCCTGTGCCGTGAAGTAGACCGTGACGCCACCGACGAGCGCGCCGAGCGCGGCGCCCGGGATCCCGTCGAGGATTCGCGTCTGCCAGACGTAGTCGCCGCCGGCCCGCGGCATGACCGCGATCAGCCCGGCATATGTGACGCACAGGAACGTCATCACCACCCCGGAAAGGAGCAGGGACGACAGCACCGACCCGTTCGGGACGAAGGCGAAGACGGCGAGGCTGTAGAACATGCCGAGGGTGACGAGGTTCACCGACATGAACGAGTAGCCGAACGCGTCGAACCCGGACCAGCCCTTGACGAGCCCGGTCGCGTTGCGGAGGAACAGCGACGGTGTGTCGCGGCCAACTGATGCCATGCTTCCCTCTCTTTCGAGTCCCGCCCCGACAGCGGAACCGCTCGGTGGTGGTCAGCCGTTGATCAGCAGATAGCGCTTCACCGTGCCCTTCTTGGTGTCCAGGTCGACGATGGCCGCCTGGAGCACCCCGTCCTCGTATGAACTCCCCGGATTGACCGCCAGCGTCTTCCCGAGCTTCACCGCGCCGCGGCCCTCGTGGATGTGGCCATGGAGCGAGAGGACCGGCCCGTACGCGAGGATCGCCTCGCGGACCGCGTGCGACCCGACCGGGACGAGTGCCTGCCCGCCGGAGACGTACTTCATGTCCGCGTCCAGCTTCGGCGCCGCGTCCAGGTTCGAGCCATACGGCGGGGCGTGGAAGTTGAAGATGGACCGGGCAGGATCCGGGACCGCCCTGACCAGTCCGTCGATCCGCTCGCGGAGCTCGTCCTCGGGCAGTTCGCGGAAGGTGTTCCACGGCGTGGGGTTCGCCCAGCCCGTCGAGATGAGGTTGAGGCCGTCGAGCGCGATCGTGTTCGCCTCGCCCAGCTCGACCCGTTCGGCCCGCTCGATGATCGGGTCGATCTCGAACATGTCGTCGTTCGCGGGCGAGACGATGCAGCGGACCGACGAGCCCTTGAGCCGCTCGTCGGCGAGCGCCATCCACCGCTCGACGCCATGGACGATCTCCGCCCTGAACCGGGTGTCCACGAGCGTCGGGTCGTCCGCCCACGTCCGGACCTCGTCGCGGGTCGTCCGGACCGGGTAGTAGCCGCGATCCGAGATCCGCTTCTCCATCGCCCCGACATCCGCCTCGGTCGGCAGATCGTGGACCTGCTCCTGGAGAGTGACCGTCCAGCCGGTGTCCGTCTTGATGATCGGCACCATCGCCTTGCCGGTCATGTCGCCGCCCATGATGAGGACGTCTGCCTTGTGGAATGCGCCGGCGTTGAGAAACTTGCGCCAGCAGATATCGGAACCGTGGACGTCGGTTGCGAAGAAGACCCTCATCCAGCCTCCAGCGAGCGTGTCCGCAGTATCGACACCCGGGATGGCCGCTGCAAGCCGTTCCCGCATGCCCCGACGACCGTGCTGGGCGGGCATCGCGGGACTCCCGTGGGGGACGAGTCCGTATACTCTCCCCGCGACCCACCACCCAGGCCCCACGGATGCGGGCCATCGCGTTGCGTCCGGCCGCGCACGCGCGGCCGTGGCGACGAACGTCAGGAGGATCCCGATCCCATGAGCACGCTTCCGAGCGCGGCGCGGGTCGTCATCGTCGGCGCCGGCATCGTCGGCAACAGCATGGCCTGGCACCTGGCCCGTCTCGGGTGGCGGGACATCGTCCTCATCGACAAGGGTGCGCTGCCGAATCCCGGCGGCTCGACTGGCCACGCCTCGAACTTCATCTTCCTCACCGACCATTCACGGGAGATGACGGAGCTCACGGTGGACAGCGTCCGCCAGTACGTCGAGCTCGGCGTCTTCACCCGCAGCGGCGGCATCGAGGTCGCCCGGACACCTGAGCGGATGGCCGAGCTGCAGCGCCGCATGGCGTCCTCGCGGTCGTGGGGGATCGACGCCGAGATCATCGGCCCGGCCCGGGTCAGGGAGCTCGTCCCGTACGTCAACGAGGAGATCGTCCTCGGCGGTTTCTCCACGCCCGGCGTCGGCGTCGTCGATTCGCTCCGCGCCGGGACCCTCATGCGTGAGCGCGCCGAGCAGCTCGGCGCGCTCACCGTTTCGGCCCTCACGGAGGTCACCGGAATCGACGTGGTCGACGGTCGGATCCGGGCGATCAGGACGGACCGCGGAGACATCGCGACAGAGACGATCGTCATCGCCTGCGGCGTCTGGAGTCCGCGGATCGCGCGGATGGCCGGCGCGACGATCCCCCTCTCGCCTGCCGTCCACCAGATGATCAGCGTCGGCCCCGTCCCGCTCTTCGCCGACACCGTCGGCGAGATCAGCTTCCCGATCGTCCGGGATATGGACACGAACATGTACGAGCGGCAGCACGGCGGCGATCTCGAGATCGGTTCGTATGCCCACCGGCCGATCCTCATGGACGCCGACGACATCCCGTCCATCGCGGCGTCCGCCCTCTCGCCCACGGAGCTGCCGTTCACCCAGGCCGATTTCGATCCGCAGATGGAACAGGCCCTCGAACTCGTCCCGGACATCGTCGGCGACGAGCGGGTGGGCGTCCGCCACGCGATCAACGGCCTCCTCTCGCTCACGCCGGACGGCGGCCCGATCCTCGGCGAGACGCCGGAGGTGAAGGGCCTCTGGTCCGCGGCGGCCATCTGGATCAAGGAGGCGCCCGGGATCGCGAAGATGCTCGCCGAATGGATGACCGACGGGAAGCCCGAGGTGGACCCGCACGCGACCGACATCGCCCGCTTCCACGACCACCAGCGGACGCCGACCCACATCCGCGCCCGCTCGGCCGAGGGCTTCAACAAGACCTACGGCATCGTCCACCCTGCCGAGCAGTACGCCTCGAACCGCGACGTCCGGCTCAGCCCGTTCAACGCCCGTGAGCGCGAGCTTGGGGCCGTGTTCTTCGAGACGGCGGGCTGGGAGCGGCCGTACTGGTATGGCTTGAACGAGTCGCTGCTCGCCGAGTACGGGGAGCGGGTCATCCCCAGGGCCGCGGAGTGGGAGTCGCGCTGGTGGTCGCCCATCATCAACGCCGAGCACCTCGCGATGCGCGACCGGGTCGGGATGGTGGACCTATCCGCCTTCGCGATCTTCGACGTGACCGGCCCCGGCGCGATGGCCTGCATCCAGCGGCTCATCGTCAGCCAGGCGGACGTCCCCGTCGGCCGGGTCATCTACACCCCGCTCCTCAACGAGGCGGGTGGCATCTTCGCTGATCTGACGATCATGCGGCTTGGCCGTGACCACTACCGGGTGGTCACCGGTGGCGGCAGTGGCATGCGCGACCGGAAGTGGTTCGTGGACCACCTGCCGGCGGACGGATCGGCGCAGCTGTTCGACGCGACCTCCGCCTGGTGCACGGTCGGTGTCTGGGGCCCGCGTGCTCGCGATCTCGTCGCCGCCGCGACGGACGATGACGTCTCGCCCGCCGGCTTCCCGTTCGGGACGTGCCGCTTCATCCGGATCGGGACGGTCGGTGCCCTCGCCTCGCGGATCTCGTATGTCGGCGAACTCGGCTGGGAGATCTACGCGCCGATGGAGCAGGGCGCCAGGCTCTGGGATTCGCTCTGGGACGCCGGCCGGCCGTTCGGCGTCGTGCCGGTCGGCATCGGCGCCTACGGGACAACGGGGCGACTCGAGAAATCGTATCGGGCGCACGGTGCCGAGCTGGAGCTCGGCTTCGATCTCGTCGAGGCGGGCATGGCCCGGCCGACGGTCAAGGACGCCGACTTCATCGGCCGGGCGGCATACCTCGAGCAGCGCGGTCGGCCGCCGGCCGCGATCCTCTGCACGCTCACCCTCGAGGACCCGCACTCGGCGTCGAGCGGAACCGCCCGCTACATGCTCGGCCGCGAGCCGATCCTCTCGGCGGTGGGCGAGCCGATCGTCGATGCGAAGGGCCGTCGGTCGTACGTGACGAGTGCCGGATCCGGTCCGTCGGTCGGCAAGCACCTCCTCATGGCGTATCTCCCGCCGCAGGTCGCCGCCATCGGCGCGGACCTCCTCGTCGAGTATTTCGGGGAGCGCTATCCGGTCCGTGTCGCCGTCGTCGGGAGCGCTCCACTGTTCGATCCCGAGAACCTCCGGATCCGGAGCTGACGGTGAACATCCTCGTCTGCGTCAAGCGAGTCCCGGCGACCGGCGACCGGATCAACCTCACGCCGGACGGGCTCGGGATCGACACCCGGTTCCTCGGCTTCACCGTCAGCCCGCACGAGGAGTGCGCGGTGGAGGAGGCCGTCCGGATCGTTGAGGCGAACGGCGGGAGCTCGACCGTCCTCACGCTCGGCGCGCGGGAGGCGGAGGAACAGCTCCGCGATGCGATGGCCCTCGGCATCGAGCGGGCCGTCCTCCTCGAGACGGACGGTGGGGAATGGGATCCGGTCGCGACGGCCGCCGCGATCGTCGACGCGATCCGTGGCCGCGAGGCAGCTGACGGCCCGTTCGATCTCATCCTCTTCGGCAACGAGGCGGCCGATAGCGGCGACTACCAGGTGGGGGTCCGGGTCGCCGTCGCCCTCGAGCGCCCATGCGTGACGGGCGTGAAGGGCCTCGAGATCGGCAGCGGTGCGATCACCGCTCGACGCGAGGCGGACGGCGGCTGGGAGATCTACGAGCTCCCGACGCCGGCGGTCGTGTCCGTCAGGGAGGGCATCAACCTGCCCCGTTACCCGTCCGTGCCGGGGCGACTGCGGGCGCGGAAGAGGGAGGTCGAGCGGATCGCGCCGACGCGCCGACCGGGTGGCCAGTCGACGATCCGGCTCCGCCTGCCCGAGCGGTGGGAGACGACGGCAGAGGTGCTCGGCACCGGACCCGAGGCGGCGCCGAGGGTCGTCGACCTGCTCCGGCGGCTCGGGCTCATCGCATGATCCTCGTCCTCGTCGAGCACGACGGCGAGTCGGTCGAGCGAACGTCGCTCGAGGCGATCACGCTCGGCCGGCGCCTCGCGGCTGGCCTCGGCCTCCCGCTCCACGTCGTGGCGTTCGGGCTCGGAGCGAGCGACGCTGCCGCACGCCTCGGCCTCCACGGGGTGGACACCATCCACGCCATCGATCACCCACGTCTCACCGACTACGCGCCCGCGGCCCTGGGGATGGCGCTCGTTCAGCTCGCCGGCTCCCTGGCGCCCACTGCGGTTCTCGCCGCGGCGACCGATCGCGGCTCGGAGGTCATCGCGCACCTCGCCGCCCGCATGGGCCTGCCGCTCGCGGCGAACTGCATCGACATCCGGCCCGGCGCCGGCGACGACGCATGGCAGGTGACCCGCCAGCGATGGGGCGGCAGCCTGCTCGAAGACGCGGTCCTTCACGGGAGCCCGTACCTGCTGACGGTCGCTCTGCACGCGGTCGGGGCCGAGGAGGCCCCCGTCGGCGCGCGCGGGACCGTGGTGTCGTTCCGACCGGAGATCACCGATCGCGATCTGGCAGTCCGCGTCATGCGCCGGGTCGCTCCCGACACGAGCCGGGTCTCGCTGACGGACGCCCGCGTCGTCGTCGGCGGGGGACGTGGCGTGGGGGGAGCGGAGGGATTCGCGGCCCTGGACGAGCTCGCCGCGCTGCTCGGAGGCACAGTCGGCGTCTCCCGGGCGGTGACGAGCGCCGGCTGGCGACCACACGCGGAGCAGGTCGGCCAGACGGGCGTCCGCATCGCCCCCGAGCTGTACATCGCCTGCGGCATCAGCGGTGCCATCCAGCACATGGTGGGTGCCCGCACGGCGAAGCGGATCCTCGCCATCAACGCGGACCCGAACGCACCGATGGTCGCCCAGGCGACCTACGCCGTCATCGGCGACCTCCGGACGGTCGTGCCGGCCATCGTCGCCGAGATCCGCCGCTCGCAGGCGAGCTGACCGCCCGATCCGACCGCGCGCTCCCACCGACCCGCGCTCTGCGGCATCGACGGCCGATGGCTTGGCCCGCCCGAGCCTCAGCCCACGACCGAGCCTCAGCGCGCGGTCGAGCCGGACTCCGGCGCAGCCCCATCGAGGATCGCCGCGAGCCGGTCCACGAACGGGACCTGGCTCGCCTTCAACCGACGACGGGCCTCCGCCGGCTCGAACCAGGCGACGCGATCGAGCTCGGGCACCACGACGACCAGGCCGGAGCCGGGCGGCCAGACCAGCTCGAAGGTGTTCGAACGAGCGGTCGCGGCATCGAGATCGCCCTCGACCGCCCACGCGTGAACCACCTTGCCGCCCTTCTGGACGATCGAACCGAGCGCCACGACCGGCCCCTGGGGCACGGCGTGACCGGTCTCCTCGGCGAACTCCCGTCGGGCGACCGCGAGGAGCCGATCGACCGATGGCCCGCCCTCATCCTCCCCTTCGAGCGCCGGGCCGCTCGGCGAGGTTCCGTCCCCGACTTCGGCCTCGCCCTTCGGAATGCTCCAGGAGCCCTCGTCGCGGCGCGCGAAGAAGGGCCCGCCCGGGTGCCCGATGAGCACCTCGAGCGAGCCTGTCGTCAGGCGGTAGAGCAGGATGCCGGCGCTCGTCCTCGGTCGCATCGAGCCGATGGTAGCGGCGGTCCGGGGGCGACGAATGGTCGCATCGAACGCCTCGCAGCCGCGGCTACGGCGCCACGACGAACCAGATGCCGCCGATGCCCTGGCCCTTCGTGTCACCGGCGGCCGAATCGCCCGTGAAGTAGTAGACAGGCAGCCCCTTGTAGGTCACCTGAGTCGAACTGTCGTCGCGGACGATCGTCGCGATCGACCCGGTCACGCCGGCCCCGGCGGTCGGGCTCTGGCCGGCCGGCACCACGAACGGTGGCCACGTGGCGGCACAGCCACCGGTGCAGACGCTCTTGCCGGGGTTCGAGGCATCGGGCTTGTACGTGTACAGCGTCATCCCGTTCGCTCCGGTGAGATAGGGCCCCACCGAACCGGTCGCGGCGCTGAGCACGGCCGTCGCGGCACTCGACGGGGCGGCGGCGGACGGGGCGGTGCTCGTCGCCGCGGATGGCGCGACGGCCGAAGACGCGGCGGGCGCCGGTGTCGCCGCGCTCGAGCAGGCTCCGACGACGATGGCTGCCATGGCGGCGAGCCCGACGAGCGTCGTCCGAACCCGGATGATCGATCGATCCATGATGGTGAGGTCCTCCTTGGACCGTCCGATCCCGGTACTCCGGCCGGCGGTCATCAGAGGCGATACGACGACCTGGCACCCGGCGGTTTCGTCGACGCGTCCGATCGGTTGCGGACGACGCACGGCGGCTCGCCTCTGCGATATCGCCATCGTTGACGCTTCGGCCGTTAATCCCGATAATCTGACTCGGAATTACGACATCGATCAGATCGGTCGGCCGAGATCGGCCGACACCGACGGTTCACCCTCGGGAGATGGGATGCCTTCGACCGCAGCCAGAGATGCCACCCTCGATCGGCGTGAGGACTTCGCCTTCCACGACGACATCGTCTACCTCACGGAGACGAAGCGCGGCCTGACGCGCGACACGGTGGAGGAGATCAGCGCGCTCAAGGGCGAACCGGACTGGATGCGTCAGTTCCGACTCCGGGCCTATGAGCACTTCCTGCAGCGACCGATGCCGCTCTGGACGGACGGGCTCGATCGGATCGACTTCGACAAGATCGTCTACTACCGCAAGCCATCCGAGCGCGAAGAGAAGTCGTGGGACGACGTCCCCGCGCAGATCAAGGCGACGTTCGAACGGCTTGGCATCCCGGAAGCGGAGCGGAAGTTCCTCGCCGGCGTCGGCGCCCAGTACGACAGCGAAGTCGTCTACCACTCGGTCCGCGAGGAGCTGACGAAGATCGGCGTCGTCTTCATGGGCACGGATCAGGCCCTCAAGGAATACCCGGACATCGTCCGCCGCTACTTCGGCACGATCGTTCCGCCCGAGGACAACAAGTTCGCGGCCCTCAACAGCGCGGTCTGGTCCGGCGGCTCGTTCGTCTACGTCCCCAAGGGCGTCGAGGTTCCACTCCCGCTGCAGGCGTATTTCCGGATCAACGGCGAGAACACCGGCCAGTTCGAGCGGACGCTCATCGTCGTCGAGCCGGGCGCCAAGGTCCACTACATTGAAGGGTGTACGGCACCCATCTACGCCACGGACTCGCTCCACGCGGCCGTCGTGGAGGTCGTCGCGCTTCCCGGCTCCAAGGTCCGCTATACGACGATCCAGAACTGGTCGAATGACGTCTACAACCTCGTCACGAAGCGAGCCCACGCGTACGAGAATTCGACAGTCGAATGGATCGACGCGAACACCGGTTCGCGGAAGACGGTCAAGTACCCGAGCATCTACCTTCGTGGCGAAGGCGCGACGGCCGACATCATCAGCGTCGCGGTCGCCGGCCGGGGCCAGCACCAGGACACCGGCGCCAAGGCGATCCACCTCGCGAAGAACACCCGCAGCCGGATCGTCAGCAAGTCGGTCAGCAAGGACGGCGGTCGCGCGACGTATCGCGGCCAGCTCAAGGTCCTGCCCGGTGCGACGGGCGTGGTGGCGAGCGTTCGCTGCGATGCACTCATGCTCGACGACCAGAGCCGGAGCGACACGTACCCGTACATCGACATCCAGGAAGACGACACCACGATGACCCACGAGGCCACCGTCGGGAAGATCAGCGCGGACCAGGTCTTCTACCTCATGAGCCGCGGCCTGACCGAGAACGAGGCACAGAACCTCATCGTCCAGGGCTTCCTCGAGGTCTTCACGAAGGAGCTCCCGATGGAGTACGCGATCGAGTTCAACCGGCTCGTGAAGCTCGAGATGGAGGGCTCGCTCGGGTGATGGCCCCGACGACCGAGGGAACCGTCGAGGCCACGACCGAACCGAACGCGCGGCGCGCCGGCGGCACGGCACGCCCTCGACCCGAACGCCGCGGGCCGGCGGATCTGCCGTTCGCGTTCTCCGCAGCGGACGTGGCCGCGGTGCTCGCCTCCGAGCGCGGCGAGCCGGAGTGGCTCCGCGCCGACCGGCTGGCGGCGGCCGATTCGTACGCGGCGCTGCCGATCGAGACGAACCAGCTGTACACGACGTACATCGACCTCCGGTCGGCGGATCTTGCCGACGTTCGCCCGTACGCATCGACGGCCGAAGGGCCGGCCGACGCCGGATCGAGTCCGACGACCACCGACGCCACGGACGCCCTGATCGAGCTGCGCGAGGACGGCGTGACGGTCCTCGAGCTGTCCGCCGAGGCGACGGCGGCAGGGGTCGTTCTCGAGACGTTCGGCGCGGCGCTTCGGCGCGACCCCGACGGGCTCCGGGCGGAGCTCGCCGGCGGTCGGTCCCTCCCCATGGACGACAAGCTCGCCCAGCTCACCCGCGCTTGCTGGAGCCAGGGCGTCCGGATCGTGGTGCCGGACGGCGTCCACCTCGCTCGCCCGATCGTCCTCCGCTGGGCCGCCGGCGTGCCGGATCGGGCCCTCATCACCCGGACACTCGTCCGCCTCGGAGCCGGTGCGGAAGCGTCGCTCGTCGAAGAGCTCGTGCCGTCCGGCCCGACGATCGTCTGCGCAGCCGGCGAGGCGGTGCCGCAGAGTCTCTTCACCGGCACGCTCGAGGTGACCCTCGAAGCGGGCGCGAAGCTCGCCGTGGCGAGCATCCAGGACCTGCCCACCGGCGTGACGACCTTCCAGCATCGGCACGGCGTCATCGGAGATGGAGCGTCACTCCGCTGGGCCCTCGCCCAGCTCGGGAGTCGGGTCGTCCGGAGCCGGGTGGACAATCGGCTCGAGGGGGACCGCAGCTCCGTCGAGCAGGTGGAGATCGTCTTCGGCTCGGACGAGCAGGTCGTCGACCTCACCTCGTATACCCGGCACCTCGGTCGCGACACGACCGGCAACCTGCTCTCGAAGGGTGTCCTCCTCGACGGTGCCCGAAGCTACATGAAGGGTCTCATCACAATCGAGAAGAGCGCCGTCGGGACGGACAGCTTCCTCGGCGAGTTCGGGATGAACCTCTCGAAGCGGACCCGGGCCGTCGCGATCCCGAGCCTCGAGATCGACCAGCCGGACTGCCGACGGGCGGCCCACTCGTCGTCCGTCGGCCCGATCGACGAGACGCAGCTCTTCTACCTCGAGAGCCGTGGCATCCCGCCGGATGAGGCGAGGAAGTACATCGTCCTCGGCTTCCTCGAGCCGGTCGTTGCCCGGGTGCCGCTCGCCTCGGCAGAGGAGCGGCTCCGCGAGCTGCTCGAGGGGAAATGGACGGCGTCCGCGGGCTCGGTGGGGGCAGCTGGCGGGTCCGCGTCCGCCGCGTGAGGCGGACATGAGGCGGCTCCGCGTCCGCCGCGTGAGGCGGGAATGAGGCGGGTCGACCTCCTCGCCCTCGACGAGGTCCCGGACGGGACGATGAAGATGGCCTGGGTGGACGGCACGGACCCCGTCCTCATCGTCAACAGCGGCGGGACGCTCGGTGCGTATCAGGGGATCTGCTCGCACGAGTACTTCGAGCTCGACCGCGGGTTCCTCACCGCCGGCTCGCTCACCTGCGCCCTGCACCTGTCGCGCTTCGATCTCGGGACCGGTGACGCGCTCGATCCGCCGGCCGACCTGCCGCTGGCGATGTACGAGGTCGTGGTCGAGGACGGGCGCATCCTCATCGAGGTCCCGGATGGGCCGCTTGCGGTGAACGAGTGACCGACCCGCGCTTGCGTCTCTCGGGCCCGAACCCCCTCATCTCCGCCATTACCAAACGGCATGGCGCCGATGTGCGCGAGGCGCAGCCTTTGTTCATGCCAAACCCGTCGGGCGTGTCTTGCCTTCAATCCACCCGCCTGCTGGTGGTCTCCTGGTCGCTCGGATCGCTGACTTGTTGCGCAGTCCGTCTTCCGTCAAAGCGCCCGATCGCCCCGGCCCCCACGGACTTGACGCGGATCGCTCACACCTCCCTGAAGAATGTCGGCAGTCGGCGCCCGAGATCACCGAGTGCGTAGCGTCCGTGACTCGCAGAACACTCGGGACAGTCGGAGTCTGAGCGAGGCTCCTCGAAGACGACAGTCCTCTCCATCGGCCGTACTCGTGCGTAGTCGGGTGCAGCATCTGGCAACGTCATGCCAGTCACTGTGAACAGGAAGTCGTTCGCCGCAATTGCGGCCGCGGTCGCATTGAGTGTCAGGACGCTCGGGGCTACAACGTCGGGCTCGTCAACGTACCGTTGGTGTCGCCGTTGCGCCGGCGCGGCCGATTCCTCCGCGAGACGAATCGGCGAAATGACCTCGTTGCACCAGAGACACCCTCGAGCCGGGAGCACGGTTCGCACGATCGAGTGAACAGCCAGAACGTGTCCGTCGGCGGGATCAACCTCAACCTTGGCACCAACCTGAGCGCCGGGGATCAGATACTGGTGGACGATCGCGTTGAAAATTAGGCGCGCCTGGTCGGAGTTGGCAGCGAGCAATAGATAGTCGCAGCCTCGAAGGCGGGAAGCGACCGCAGGCTCCCGAACATCATCGAAGATGCGTTCGACTTCGATGGCTCTGTTCGATTCACGAGCGAGACGGGCAGCGAGATCGACCTTCCGCGCGGCGAACTTGGCGCCCAGACGCCGCAGCCATACGGGCCAGCGAGGATGCCCAAAGATCCGGACGGCGTCACCCGCACGAGCCCCTGGAAGACGAGGCAGATTCGTCTCGTCGACTCGATCCGGATCGATCACGACGAGGCTCCCGACTCCGAGCCGGGATAGATACTCGATGAGCAACATCCCCATGCCGCCCGCGCCAATTACGCCGATCCGCATCGATCGTAGAAGGTCTTGGCCTGCGGATCCGAAGATGCGGGCCTGGCGGTCGTATGTCGGATCAGCAATCAAGGCCGGGAGCGGTCGCGGTCGGAAGATCTGCTGGCGAGCGCCGACGACGGTCATATGGCTCACCGTCGCGCGTTCGCCACCGGGCAGCCAGACATCGCCGGCGACGGCGGCATCGCTGAAGACGAGAGCCCCGACCGGGCGGCCCTGGAGAAGGTCGAGGAGCGCTGGGTACCCGCGCTCGTGAGAGCGAAGGTCATCGGGCGAGAAGCCGACCTCGTCAGCCGCCCCACCGTGAACATGGGCGGCGAGGTAAGCCAAGCCGTCGCGTTGCGCCTCCAGCACGGCGTCGCGGACGAAGTCGGCAGTGAGTCGATGATGCCCGCGCTCGCCGGTCCCGGGACTGTAGTCCACACCGTCGGTCGCCCGGATCAGCCTCCGAATCAGGAGCCGAGTGCCGACGTTGGTGTGCGCCACACCCGCCAGGAGCGCGGCTGCATGCGGGCGTCCGTCCCCAGGAAAGAGATGGTCGCGGAGATCGCGGAAGACTTCATCACCGATCCGCACGGCCCATGAGGGGGTCACTTGTGCCTTAGCCACTCGAGCACCCGCTCCATCTTGAGCAGCGCCGTGTCCGTGTAGGCGTCACGGCGATTACTGCGGCGGGAGAGTTGAATCGTGGCCCGACCTTCGAAGGAGCTTGCCGATGTGCCAGAGCCGAGCCCCCCGGAATCACGGCGCTTCAGGTCGCCACGTACATGGTGTGGGTAGATATCCGCCGGCGGATGAAGATGGGTCACGTGGAAGCCGATCCACGTGGTGCCCTGCGTGTAGGGGCCCGCGAGTGGGACCGGATCGACGATGACGATGGCGCCGCCCTGACCATCCTCCCGGACAGTCAGGGTAGCGCGCGGGTACGCCTGCCCGATCTCCTCGATGGCAGCGCCCACCTCCGGTGTCACCGCCACTAGGAGTCGTCGTCGTCGTTGACGGCGGTGAATTCGGAGTTCTTGTTCACCGTCACGACATCGTCGTTACCGACGACCTTCGGCCGCCCGCCCGGTCGGATCTGACTCAACGAGAAGTCCAGCGTGATCTGCAAATCCTGCGCGATCGCCGCCTCTTTGATTTGGAGACCGGTCACCCGGGGACCCAAGATGTCGACGGGCTTCGTGTTGACGATGATGGTGACGTTGACGGCGGGGGCAGACGGTGCGGCGTTCTGGGTGGTCATGCTTTCTCCTATTCGTTGATGCCGGCGACGCGTGCCACTGAGCGCGGGCACGAGGGTTGCTAGCGGTGCGTCCAGAAGTCGTGGGCGATAGTACCACTAACGTTGAGTGACGTCCAGCAACACAGTCCGTTAGTATCGACGTGCACCATTCTGTTCGGAGGACGTAGATGGACATAACCGCAGGGGAATTGGGACGCAGATTGCGAGAAGCTCGCGAAACCGCTGAACTGACCCAGGACGATGCGGCCGCCGCGATCGGCCTGACTCGTGGCGCCGTAGCTCAAATCGAAGGCGGCATGCGCGCGCCGAACAGCCTCCAGCTAGTCCGACTTGCCGGGCTATACGCCCGTGAACCCGGAGACTTTCTGACCGGCGTCTTCGATCCGGCTGATGCCGATCCGCTCGTGTCGCTCTTCCGGGCTGACCAGCTCACCGCTGACCCGGTGCGCACCGAGGTCGTGCGCGCCTGCCTCGAACTATCCCGCCGCTACGACGAACTCGAGGAACTTCTCGGCAGCGATCGCGGCACCAACTTTCCCGTCCGATACGACGTCCCACAACCCAGGTCCCGCTGGGAAGCCGTTCGTCAAGGCGAAGCCATCGCCGAATCCGAACGAGGGCGTCTCGGTTTGGGTGGCGAACCAGCCCACTCCCTGGTCGACCTCCTCCAGTCGCAGGGCATCAAGCTCGCACTGCTGGGCCTACCCGATGACGTGTCCGGGCTTTCGGTCTTCCATCCTCGGTTCGGTCTCGCGATATTCATCAACGAGGAGCATCATTTTCGTCGCCAACGGTTCTCCTACGCGCATGAGTACTGTCACGTGTTGGCTGACCGAGACCTGCAGTCGTACGTCAGCAAGGACGACAACCGGACTGATCTGCGCGAGGTCCGCGCCAATGCGTTTGCAGCGTCATTCCTCCTTCCAACGCACGGTGTGCAATCGTTCCTTGCGTCCTTCGGCAAGGACGCTAGCGGTCGGACGGTGCGCATCTTCGACGACGAGCAGGTTATTACCGCGCGGGGAAAGGCACCGACCGAGCCGCAGACTCTCGGAGCGAACGATGTTGCCGACTTGGCCGCAGCCTTTGGTGTGAGCTACGACGCCGCCCTGTACCGGCTGCAGAACCTGGGTCACCTGACTGACGATCAGCGGGCCAGACTGGCCGGGCAGCAGGAGCTGACTCGAGTGCTCCATCAGATCCGAAACGAACTTCAGGAGCCACAAGGTCCGAGCTTCCATCGTCGACTGCTCTCGCTGGCGGTCGACGCGTATCAGGCGAGTTTGATCAGCGGCGGACGGTTCCGGGAGATCTGCCACGAGGCGAAGATGTCGTCCGATGATATCGACCGACTCTTGTTCGACCTGGAGGACGCTGGACCTCAACTGGTCGAGGCATGAATGGACCTGCAAGATGCGATCGGCGAGGTTCTCGAGGTTGCCGCCGATGCATGCTTTCTCATCAACTTCCTGACCGTCGACCGCATCGACCTGCTTGCCCGCCGTCTCGACTATCGGATCCACGTCCCACTTGAGGTCGAC